>Ga0326727_10006838_pt1 | contig 30842 bp, 26 predicted proteins | sample MB2enrmetagenome_FD_207643 | JGI IMG/M metagenome (GOLD analysis project Ga0326727, IMG submission 207643) | Lab enriched peat soil microbial communities from McLean, Ithaca, NY, United States - MB29MY | ecosystem: Environmental > Terrestrial > Soil > Wetlands > Peat | place: USA: New York... | reverse complement strand
TGGAAGTCTCCACCCAGGAACACATCGTCGAGGCCGCGGTGGAGGGATCCGTCCTTCGACTGCGTCCGGTGATGATGACCATGCTGGTGGCCACGCTGGGCCTGCTGCCCGCCGCGCTCTCGCACGCCATCGGCTCCGATTCGCAGCGCCCCTTCGCCATTGTTATTGTCGGCGGCCTGCTCGCCAACCTGGTCATCGGCGTCTTCCTGCTGCCCACGCTCTATGTGTGGATGGCCCGCGAAGACGACGTACTGCCGGCGGTGGAAAGCGCCGAAGACTTCTAGCTGACCCGAGACCCAAGAACCAAGCCGCATGCAAATGGAGGGACTCCGAGCGGTCGTGGCTCTCTGCGGAGGAAGCGGAGAAGCAGCAGACGGCGAACAAGGGAGATAGCGAAGACGGGGTTTTGCGGGCGCCGCGAAACGCCGAGGCGGGCGAGACCGCGTTCGAGCGTGGAGCCGAAGATCGGACTTGAACCGATGACCTGCTGATTACGAATCAGCTGCTCTACCAACTGAGCTACTTCGGCTTGCTCAGTTGATTCTATCCTGATGTTCGCCGAGGGTAAAGCGGCTATACTGCTGCTCATGGAAGTGAACCCTGCGGAGGATTGGCAGAGGCTGACGGAATACTACCGCGAGATAAGCGACGGAGAACTGCTGCAACTGGCGGCCGAATTCGTGGATCTGACCGAAACGGCGCGGCAGGTTCTGCGCAGCGAGATGAGGAATCGCGGCCTGGATGAGCCGCGCGCCGCGGGCGTGGCGCGAACGAATTCAGATCGTCCCGCGCCTCTGCGACGGGATTGGCCCGAGTTTTCAGATACTGGCGACTTTGAATCAGGCGCCGCCGCCGCAAATGAGGAGGACGATTCTCCGGCTGGTTACACCTGGAAGACGCTGCTGTGCGAGTGCGACGACTGGGAGCAGGCCTGGCAGATCTATGAGGTGTTGAAGCGAGCGGGAATCGAGAGCTGGGTCGAGCGGCCGGGATCGGGAATCGTCTATCCCCGCGTCCTGGTGGCCGCCGATCAGCTTGATGAAGCGCGCGAGATTGCCGCCAGGCCGATCCCGCAGGAAGTCGTCGATGAACTTCGCCAAGTGCCGCCGGAGTTCGAGCTGCCAAAATGTCCCCAGTGCGGCGCTGAAGACCCGGTACTGGAGAGCGTGGAGCCGGCCAATGCCTGGCTGTGCGAGGCCTGCGGCAAGCAGTGGGCCGAACCGGCAGCGGAGTTGGATGAGAAGCCGGAAGAGTCCGAGCGCTGAGCGCTCAAGACGGAAAGAGCCGCCCGGCAACAGGGCAGCTCTCTCCTCAGGGAGAATAGTTCCAACGGAGGCAAAACCATCAGAACTTTCTGGCTGCATAGTAGGAGCGTGGGAAGAGCGTGTCAAGCAAAAACCAGGAATTGAATAAGTCTTTGTAATTCAATCGGTTGAAGAGTCATCCCTGAAAAACGGCAATCCCGGCGCGCGATGCGTCTTCGCTTTCCTGTCCCCGTGCATCTCCTTCATTTCAGGGTGTTTCCTCGGGTTTAATGCCCGTTTTCCACGTATTCGGGAAGACCGTCATCCCTTTGGTTCCGGCCTGTGGATTGCCGGCGGCGATTCGACCCAAACGTCACTCAGACCGAGGCGAATGAACTCGATGTCGTAGACCGAGGAGACCGGCTTGCCGCGGGCGAGGCGGTAGAGGGCGCGCAGGCCGCCGAGGAAGAACGCGAGCAGGATGGCGGCGCTGAACCCCACGATCACCAGGACGACGATGCCCATGAGCAGCTTGCCGGTCTTGGCCACTTCGGACTCCGCAGGCAGCGGGATGGAGGTAAGGTCGGCCTCGAAGTGCACGGTGGCCAGCAGCTTGTGGCTCTCGTCGGGAACGGCGTCGCCGCTCACAATGGCCACCAGCGGGCCGCTGCGGCGCACCTCCAGCGATGCCTGAGTGGAGTCCATGAGCGGCTTGGGCCAGGGCGGCTGGGCTGCGGAGCCTGCCTTCAGGTAGGCGCGAATCCTGGTCTCCTGCGCGGCGGCCATCTGCGGGGTCGGGTAGTCGATGATGGTGAGCGTGGCCGGGCCGGAGCGCAGCGAGTAGGTTGCCGTCACGGCCTCCGCGCCGCGATCGAAGCCGACCAGATCGGGCGGCAGCACTCCGCCGGAGCCAGCATAGCTCGCCGGTCCCAGGGCATAATGGGTCGTCTGCCCGTCCAGCGTGGCTTTGGGCAGGTTGCTCAGAATGGGCGGCGGCGGCGCCTTGCCTCCGTCGGGGACGGGCAAGAGAGTGGCAAGCTCGCGCAGCTCCGCGCCGGACATGGGGCCGATGCGGGAGAAGTTCGCGTCCACCATCGCGTTGCCCACCCAGAAGAGCACCCGGTTGTGGTTCGACGTGGCGCCCGCGCCGATCTCCTCTTTGGGCCACCCATTCTGGCGGTAAAACGTATAGGCGCCATAGGCCCCGCTGGCGTCGTGGAAGCGCAGCGCGCGCAGGCTGAGCGTCTCGCCGCTGCGTTTGTAGCTGGCCAGCGCGGCGTCGGTAAAGTCGTACTCCTTGAGCGCCGCGGCGTTGTCCGCATCGGCCTGGGCGGGGTCCGTCACCGTCTTGGGAGGGTCCGCCGCCACCCATCCGGCAAAGGAGCCGGGCAGCAGCGGCTTGGGCGCCGGCGGAAGCATCAGGTGCGTCGCGCCCTGGGTAGCCGGGGCGTTGGCGGGCGCGGCCTGCGGCTGGGCGGGGACAACCCCAAGCAGCGCCGCCAAACAAATCAGAATCGCAATCCTGCGCACCAACACACGCTCCCCTTTTCAGGGTACACGGTTCCGGCAAAGCGAGGCCATTCTCAGGCAATGGTCGGAGCGGCCGGCAGCGGCGGATAGAGAAGGTCTCCGAGCGCCTGGTAGCGCCCGCCGTAGAAGAGCAGGGAGTAGTTGCGAACCCAGGTTGCGATGGGGCCGCCAAAGACGATGCCCACGAGCAGGGCGACAGCGGCGCCGATGATGGCTAACAGCACCTCGCCCGCCACGAGAATGACTGCGCCCACGCCGGTTGCGTCCGCCAGCACGGCGTGGAATCCCACGCCTGCCAGCGCCAGAATCCCGAAGAAGATCAGCATGGGAATGGCCAAAACGAGGAACAGGGCAATTCCGGCCAGCATCGGGAGGAACAAGCGCAGCAACAGGTAGACGACGAACTTGCCCGTTTCCGCCTCGATGCGGGAGCGAGCGGCAGCCCACGCCTCCTCAACCGTAGCGTTATCGAGCGCCACATGGGGAAGCATGAAGTCGTGCAGCATCACTTTCACAGCCCAGAGCGCCAGGCAGAGGATGAGCACAACCGGGATGAAGGCGAGCAGCAGAAGGCATCCACTGGCTGGATCGATCTGGCCTCCGGCACACACTTCGCGATAGAGGTCGAAGAACTTGAAGCCGAAGGGGAGCATCACCGAAACTGCGATACACAGCAGGAGCAGCCCGATCAGCAGGCTCACCTTGAAGAAGCGCATCGCCTGCTCGCGATAGAGTCTCCATCCGGGCCGAATCTCCCTGGTCTGGGTGACCAGGCAATGGAAGAAGGCGAAGCGCAGCCGGGTGACGAGATAAAAGACGAAGATGCCGACGGCAAAGCAGACCAGGACGGCAAGCGCGATGAGCGCAATCGCTTCACTGGGCAGATGGAATGCCGGGCCGCAGGCGCCGCTGGGCGATGAAGAATGGCTATGCGAGAAGTTGAAGTTGGAATTGGCCGAGACTCCCTCGGTGATGCACGCAACCAGCGCCAGCTTCAGATAGGTACCCAACTGGAAGGGGCGAAAGAGCAGGCGGTAGGTCCGGTCGATGGCGGGGGAGACGGCTTGCGAGGCAGTGAGGGCTATCATGGGGCATTCTCCAGTCCGCCTGAGTCTAGCGCAACGCGGAATGAGCGGCAAGAGGCGTTGACCCAGGAGACTCATCCTGGCATTCGCGCGGGAATGGAAGCCGCGGTTTGCACCAGGATTCTGCCTAGAGATACGCAGCGGCCGCCGTTTTGTTCCATCAATCGGAGCCGGAAGCCGGCACTTGCGCCCACCACGCATCGAAGGCCGCCAGCGCCCGCTCGCAGACGATCCGGTGGCGCTCCTGCTTGTCGCGAATCCTGTTGCGCAGCTCTTCTTCGAGCGGCTCCAGCAGGTCGAAGGTGATGTTGGCGGGCTGAAAGTCCTTGGGGTCGGCGAGGGTGATGTAGTGGACCAGGGAGCCAAGGGCGCAGGCGCGCGGTGCGGGCGCGGGCTCTTCGCTGCGCGCCAGCGCGGCCGCATAGATGCCCGCCAGCAGCCCGGTGGCGATGGATTCCGTGTAACCCTCAACCCCGGAAAGCTGGCCGGCAAAGAGGATAGTCTGTTGCCTTCCCACCCTTTCCGTTCGCCGCGGTTCGCCGCGGCGAACGGAAAGGATGGGGCACCCAGTCTTTTTGAGACGAAGGTTCTCATCCAGCAAGGCGGGCGCGCAGATATAGGTATTGCGATGAATCTGGCCGTAGCGCAGGAAGCGCGCGTTCTCCAGGCCGGGAATCAACCGCAGCACGCGCGCCTGTTCCGCAAACTTGAGATGGTTCTGGAAGCCGACCAGGTTGTAGCTATCGGCGCGCAGATTCTCCTTGCGCAGTTGCACCACGGCCCAGGGAATCTTTCCGGTGCGCGGATCGCGCAGACCCACCGGCTTCATGGGGCCGAAGCGGAGCGTGTCGCGGCCTCGCCGCGCGAGCACCTCGATGGGAAGGCAGCCTTCAAAATAATCCAGCTTCTCCCACTCCCTGGCTTCGGCCGGCTCGGCGGTGAGCAGCGCGTCCAGAAAGCGCTCGTACTCCCCTCGGTTCATCGGGCAGTTGATATAGTCGGCTGTGCCCTTGTCCCGGCGGGCGGCCATGTAGACCCGCTCCATATCGATGGACTCGGCATCGACGATGGGCGAGATGGAGTCGTAGAAGGCCAGATGGCCCCTGCCGGTGATGCGCTCGATTTCGGCGCTCAACGCGTCGGAGGTAAGCGGCCCCGTAGCCAGGATCGTCAGTTCGCCATCCGCCGGGTCCAGCCGCGCCACTTCCTCGCGGAAGACGCGAATCAGAGGCTCCGAGGCAATCGCCTCGGCAATCCGGCGCGAAAACTCGACGCGGTCCACGGCCAGCGCGTGCCCGGCGGGGACGGCGGTCTGGTCCGCGATGCGCAGAAGAGCCGAGCCTGCGCGGCGCATCTCCTGCTTGAGCAGCCACGGCGCGGTATTCGGCGACTCGCTCTTGAGCGAATTCGAGCAGACCAGCTCGCCGAACTCGATCGTCCGGTGGGCCGGGGTCAGGCGCGGCTTTCCGTCCACCAGCGCCCGCATCTCGTAGAGATCCACCGGGCAACCCAGCCGCGCCGCGGTCAGAGCGGCCTCCGGGCCGGCCAGTCCGCCGCCGATCACGCGAATTCTCACTGCGCAGCCTCCGCTTGTGCGTCCGTCGATTGAGATTCGCGGTCTCCCGCCTTTCCGTCCGCCGCGGCGGACGAAGGGATGGGGCGCCCGGCCGGGGTACCTTTCAGGGTCGGGGCAGCGCAGGGGACCCCGGCCAGCCGCTCAAGCGCCTCGCCCGTCACGCGCATATTGCGCCACTCGTCCAGAAACTCGGCTCCCGCGGCGCGATAGAAGTCGATCGCCGGCGTGTTCCAGTCCAGAACCGCCCACTCCAGGCGCTGACAGCCCTTTTCCACGGCAATCGCCGCCACTCGCTTGAGCAGCGCCATGCCGATTCCCAGGCCGCGAAACTCCGGCTGAACAAAGATATCCTCGAGGTAGAGCCCAGGGCGGCCCATCCATGTGGAGTAGCTGAAAAAGTACAGGGCAAAGCCGGCCGGCTGGCCATCCTGCTCGGCTATCAGGCAGAAAAAGAATGGCTTGGGTCCGAAGCCGTCGCGCAGCAGGTCGGCCTCTGTGGCGATCGCCGCGTGGGGAGCGCGCTCGTAGGCGGCCAGCGCCCGGATGAAGGCCAGAATCTGCGCCGCATCCGCGGCAGTCGCCGGGCGAATCGTGGTTGCCATTCTCCCATTCTAGAGTGTGATACAGGCCACAAACGGCGTCCTCGCGGGCGCAATACCATGAGAAGCTGGAGACGGGTTCGCGGCGGCTATTGCTCAAGCCGCCCTGCGCCCTTGTCTTGAGCCGGTGATTGGATTTAACTTGAGTATCATCCACCGAAGTGCTTCGAGAACTGGGTTTTGCGCTTCGGCGCCCTGTACCGGCAGGCGGATAACTGTGGTTGGCAGAAGTTTTTTTGAGCCCGCGGGCAGCCTCGATCCCGCCGCTCCAAGGAGAAGAATATGAAGCGCACGATTTCACTTTGGCTGGGCCTGCCCGCCGTGACGGGCCTGCTGGCATTCGCCGTTTTGCCCGTGCTGGCGCAGACCCCCGCGCCCGCCGCTCTCAAGGGCAAGATTCACGGCCACGTGACCAATCCTACCGGGATACCCGCACCCGGCGGTACGGTGAGCCTTTCGACCGACGGCGGCCCCACTTCCAAGTACACCTTTCAGGTTTCCTCTGACGGCGACTACTCCGGCGAGGCGTCTCCCGGCACCTACACCATCGTCTTCCGCCAGCCGGATACGCCCCCCGACAAGATGGTCGACTTCATCGATAACGTCAAGATCGTGGCCGGGCAGGATGTGTTGCAGGACATGGATATGACCCGCAAGGAGTTTGTCGATAAGCTGACGCCGGAGATGAAAAAGGCGCTGGAGGATCTAAAAAAACGCAACGCCGAATCTATCAAGACCAACGCGGTTGTCAAGGTCCTCAATGCTGACCTGCAGACTGTCGGCCAGGACATCAAGGATGCCGACAATGCGGGAGTGACGGCAAGGCAGACTCTCGGCGCGACGGCTCCCGCGGCCGATGTCGCGGCCAAGGAAGCGGAGATCAAGCTCACGAAGTTCACCGAAATCGAAACCCTGATGCTGAAAGACACCGCGGCCAAGCCGGACGCCTCCGTTTTGTGGATGCGGCTGGCGCAGGCGCAGCTGGGCCTGAAGAAGTACGACGAAGCGGAGGCTTCCTTCAAGAAGACCCTTGATCTCGATCCCGCCTCCAAGAAGCCGAATCTGGGAGTGCAGGGTACAGCCGAGGCCGGCCTGGGCGAGATCTATGCGCGCGCCGGCAAGGTTCCCGAGGCGAATGCGGCTTATGACGCGGCGGCCAAGGTGGACCCCACATCGGCGTCTCTCTACCTGAAGAACGAAGCGGTGATCTTCTCCCAGTTGGGCAACGCCGATGCCCAGGTTGCCGCGGCGGACGAGGCCATCAAGGTCGCTCCCAACGAGGCCCTCGCATACTACCTCAAGGCGCAGGGACTCATCGGGAAAGCCACCGTAGACGCCTCGGGAAGGTACGTTCTGCCTCCCGGCTGCGCGGAGGCCTACCAGAAGTACCTGGAACTGGCCCCAACCGGCCAGTATGCCAAGGACGTGAAGGGCATTCTGGACCAGGCGGCTACCAAGGTCGACACCACTTACAAGGCTCCCAAGGCCGGCAAGAAGAACAACTAGGGCTCCGACTGTTCTTTGTTGTACCAATGTGGGTGCCCCATCCTTGCGGCGTATTTGTTCTTGCCGCAAGGGTGGGAGGCACGAAAGTCATACGGTCAGGGACCTAGGCACTCCAGGGTTCCTCGGTGCCTCACTAGGGCGTTCGCCGCGGCGGACGCCCTTCGCACTTCCGCGCCTCTGAACCCGCGCAGCGCAGCGACCTTCGCGACCCTCTACAATCCATTCCATGAGCCCCGATCTGCCCAGTTGCGATGAAGCCGCGGCGCTGGTTGCAGCGTACTGCGCCCGGCTGGCCCGGTTGCGGCCCTCATCGGAGCGTGTGGGCCTTGGTCAGGCGGCGGGCCGGGTGCTCGCCCGGTCCCTCTGCGCCGATCGCGACCAGCCTCCCTTTGCCCGCTCCACCCGCGACGGCTTTGCCTGCCGCGCTCGTGAGGCTTCCAGCCACGGGTTCCTTCGCCTGGCTGGCGCCTCCCGCGCCGGCGACGCTCCGGCCGGGCCGCTGCCCAAGGGCGCCGCCTGGGAGATCATGACCGGGGCCCCGGTTCCGGCAGGCGCCAACGCCGTGATGATGATCGAGCACGCCGGGCAGGCCGGCGCGCGGGTCCGCCTGCTCCCGCCGCGCAAGATCGAAGCGGGCGAAAACATTGTGGCTCAGGGCGCGCAGGCCAAAGCGGGAGACGAACTGCTGCCCGCCGGGACCGCCATCCACTCCGCGCAGATTGCCCTGGCCGCGGCCTGCGGCTACCCTGCGCTTGAGGTTTTTGTCCGGCCCCGCGCGGCCATCCTCACCACCGGCGATGAACTCGTACCTATCGAGTCCTGCCCCGCTCCCGGCCAGATTCGCAACTCGAACGCTCCCATGCTGGCCGCGATGGTGGAGGCCGCGGGCGGCGAGCCTTGGGTTCTGCCCACCGCGGCAGACGATGCCGAAGCGCTCGACGCCGCGCTCGCCCAGGCTGCGGAAGCCGGCCTGCTGATCGTCACCGGCGGCGTCTCGGCGGGCAAATTCGACTTGGTCGAGCCGGCCCTGGCCCGCGCCGGCGCACGCTTCCACTTTACCGGCGTGCGCATCCAGCCCGGCAAGCCTTTGGTTTTCGGAGAGCTGCCACGCGGCCGCAAGCAGGCTCGTCAGGCGCGCGGTGCGGCGTGCGCCTTGCCGCTCTTCGGGCTGCCCGGCAATCCTGTCTCGTCCGCAGTCACCTTTCTGCTTTTTGTAGCGCCGGTGCTGGCGGCGCTTGCGGGCCGTCTTGAACGCGGCCCTCGCTTCGCCTTGGCGTGGCTGGCCGCAAATGCCGGCACGCACGGCAAACCCGGCCTCACGCGCTTTCTGCCCGCTTCCTGCACCTTCGGCGGAGCGGCCTGCCAGCTCCCCAAGGTCGAGCTTGTTCCCATGCAGGGTTCGGGCGACCTGGCCGCGCTGGCCCGCTCCAACTGCTTCCTGGTCGTGCCTGAAGAGGCCCATACTCTTAAGGCGGGCGCAATCGTCCGCATTCTGCTTCCCTGAGGACCGCCATGCCCAAACCGCCACAGCTCTCGCACTTCAACTCATCCGGCCAGTCCGGCATGGTGGACGTGAGCGCCAAGCAGCCCACCCGGCGCACGGCCGCCGCCTCGGCCTTTGTCGAGCTCTCCGAGGCCGTGCTTGCAGCTCTGCCCTCGAACCCCAAAGGCAACCCGCTCGAGGTGGCACGCTTCGCCGGCATTCAGGCGGCCAAGCGCACCGCCGACCTGATTCCCATGTGCCACCCGCTGCCGCTTACGCACGTTGACGTACAGGCAGAGATCGTCTCCGGCGGCGTGCGCATCGCGGCAACGGCCTCAACCACCGGCCCCACCGGCGTCGAAATGGAGGCGCTCACCGCCGCCGCCGTAGCGGCCCTCACCGTCTACGACATGACCAAGGCGCTCGACAAGGCCATCGTCATCCGCAACGTGCAGCTTGAAGAGAAATCGGGCGGCAAGAGCGGGGATTTCTCAAGAGAGGGCGGCCGTGCGTAGATATGATGTTGTAAAGGATAAGAGCCGCAGCGAACGGATCGATCTGTTATAGTAGGCCTCTGGTGAAGTCGGCACGATGAGGAGAGCTTATTGCAGGCTTTTCCTGCTGCCCCCGCCTAGTATTGGTGTTATGGCCATTCTTACCCTTCACCCCCTCCTTCCGCTATCATCCCCCGTAGCACCGCCTTGAGGAGGAACCGAATCCGATGCGAGAAGAGAGACCGTTCGACATTGCCAAGCCAAGATCCCAAAAGGGAACTGTTCGAGCCCGCGAAAAGTCAGCAATGGACTCTGTGATTTCGCTTATGGCGATACCGGACGAAGAGAGTTTCAAAGAAGCTCTAAGCCGCATTTACCAGATTACCCCTGGGAATTTGCGCTACGAGGCTGCTCTGGCCGCTTGGCGTGAGAAGAAACGACATCCCTGACAAAGGCGGCAAACTCTGCGGTCTTTTGATTCTTCTCTTCTTCAGTCAAGCCCATTTCCGTCATTTGATCTTCAAGGATAGCGACTATTTTCCGCGCCGCCCTTTCTCGGGAAGGTTTTGCCGCAGGCTTACTGGAGCGAATCGTCCGAATTGCTGGCCGTGCTGTGCTCGCCATAAAGAACCCTCCGAGTCGTTGCACACTAACTCATCTAGCCTGATTATGTTCAATAGGGCTCGTAGCTCAGCGGATAGAGCGCCACGATTTCGACAGGTCCCAATCCTTTGGCGGTGCGGAGCCTAGTCGTGGAGGTCGGAGGTTCGATTCCTTCCGAGTCCCCATCCCTAGAATATGCGTCGCATATGCACTTCATCCCCACTCTCTCACCATTCCTACCCCTTGTCAATAGGGTCTAAGATTTATGATCGCATAACTTCTATGCACCGGGAGCAATGAATTTTCGGGAGACCCGGTGCAGCGCCATGGTCTACTTCGGCGTTGGCAGCGGCATGGCTCCGGCTGGCGAGCCTTGCCCCGGACGCGGGCCGTCATGATCGTGGTCGTGCTCGTCCGGCGGGATGACGAACGGCTCGGGGTCCAGATGGCCGCGATGGCAGGTGCCGCAGGTCACGGGCGTGGAGTTTTCCACCATGCTGATGTAGTTGCCGTTGATGTCTTCGGTCATCTTGTACATCAGCCGCGCGGTAGCTTTCTGCTGCTTGGAGTCGTCGGCGAAGTTAAGCCGCGGGCGTCCGTTGGGGCCGATGTTATTGGGGTCCGCGGTGTGGCAGGTGTTGCAATGCGCGCCCAGCGAGCCCTCCCACCTCTCCATGATCTCGTGGACCTGCTGCCCGCTCAGATTCTTGGGCAACACCTTCAGGTTGGTGGGCGCGGGATAGGCGCGCGGCGGCGGCGGGGTTGCGCTTGCGGCCGGAGCCGGAGGCGCCTGCGGAGCCTGGGCGACCATTGAGGCGGCGAAAAGAGCCGCGGCAAACAGAGCTGCTGCGGTGGGCAGCGACGGGGAAGATGATTTCAAGCGGAGAATTTCCTCGCGGGTTGAGATGGTCGAGCCGGTCAACGGAATTCTACCGGAATAGACACTCGCTTGCCGATGGCGCTCTTCGCCCCGGAGACGCACCGGTTTCCCGGCAGGAGGAAGCGCAGCGGCCAGTCCGCTGCTTGGCGGATGCCGATGCGCGCCGTGACCAGCGCTTCACTGACCTCATAGCCATCGTCGCGGATTTGCAGCGGCGAGGCGGGATCGGTCAGATCGAGGCCATTGTGGCTCCGCCGGGTAAGCCCAAGAGCCTGGCAAAGCCGGCCAGGGCCGGAGGCAAGTTGCCGGGTCAATCCGCCTGCGCCAAGGCCGCCCGGCGCAAGGCCCCTATTCCGGGCCATCAGATCTGCTCCCTCCAACGGCTCCAGCGCCCGCAGCAGCACGCATCCGGCCCGGCCCTCGGCTTCGCAGGAGACATTCATGCAGAAGTACCGGCCATAGATGCTGTAGATATAGGCGTGCCCGGCGGGGCCAAAAAGAGCGGAGTTCCGCACCGTGGGACCCCGATGGGCGTGGGCGGCCGGGTCGGGCGGATCGTTGTGGGGGCCCAGGTAGGCCTCGGCTTCGACGATTCGCCCCGCCAGCACGGCGCCGCCCGCCCGGTGCGCCAGCACCTTGCCCAACAGGCGCGGAGCCACTACCTCCGGCGGCGCCTCAAAGAAAGCGCGCGGAAGCAGCGTGCCCAATTCTTCGAGCGCTGGGTGCCCCATCCTTCGAGCGTCCGCCGCGGCGGATGCTCGAAGGGTGGGATGTAAGACTGCGTTGTGATCTACTTGTGCGCTTTCTTCCATTGTTCGATCAGCGCCAGAACCTCCTCCGCGTGGCCGGCAGGCGTAACCTTGGGGAAGACGTGCAGCAGGGTTTGGTCCGGCCCGATGACGAAGGTGGTCCGCTCGATGCCCCACACTTTCTTCCCGTACATGTTCTTTTCCTTCAGCACGCCAAACTGATTGCATACTTTCTCGTCTACATCAGCAAGAAGTGTGTAGGGCAGGTCGAATTTGGCGCGGAACTTGGCCTGGTCCTTGGGCGTGTCGCGGGAGATGCCAAGGACGACCGCGCCGGCTGCCTGGAGCTTTTTGAAGGCATCGCGGAAGCCGCAGGCCTCGATGGTGCAGCCGGGCGTGTCCGCTCTGGGGTAAAAGAAGAGTATGACCGGCTGGCCGGCGTAGCCGGAGAGGCTGACAGTCTTGTCTTCGTCGGTTTGCAAGGTGAAGTCGGCGACCTTCTGGTTGAGTTCCATGGGGAATATCCTCGTATTGTGGATGGAGGGCCTTTGGTGGCCATCAGCTTCGATTATTCCCGAGGTGGGCGGCAAATGTCATCGCGCAGGGGTGGATTCTTCTTCGAATTGACGAGATGGGGTGCGCCATCCTTGCCGCGTGGTTGCCTTTGCGGCAAGGGTGGGATACTGCTGCTGTCGATCGCAGCCGTCCTGCCCGCATTCGCTCAGTACCCCGGCCAGGTGACGAAGACCAGCAAGGACACGCCCGAGCTGCGCGCCATCGCCGTGCTGGAGTGGACCGGCGAGGCGGGCAAGCCCAAGACCAGCCGGCTGGTTCCCGTGGCCGTGCTGGACGGCGGCAAACTTCAGGATGGCGGCATCTACCTGGCCCGGCCTCAGCCGCTGGCGCTGGCCGGCGAAGTCGAGTACGAACTCGAACAGGACGGCAAGCCGATCGGCCTGTTCGACATAAAGAACTCCGGCCAGGAGCAGGGCTCGTGGGTGGGCTATGGAACCTGGAAGCCGATGCCTTCCGCGCGGCCCAAGCCGGCGGCGCGGGAGCTGGCGCGCACCGAGATTGACGACGATGCGCAGAGCGATCAGCCGGTCCTGCATCGCAAGCACCACGCGGACGAGGAACCTGCCGGAGGAGCGGGCAGCGGCGGTTCCGGCGGCGGCGGCTCCGGAAGCGACTCAGACTCAGCCGGGCAGGCGCAGCCCGCCGATCCCGACCGGCCCACGTTGCACAAGAAGCCTTCCAGCGACAGCACAGGCGATGCCGGCTCCACCGCGGGAGCGGGCACGGCAGCCTCCAACACATCTACGGCCAGCACAAGCTCCAGCTCGGCCTCGGACACAAGTCCCGACCCCGACCGGCCCACGCTGCACAAGCGAGCCTCCAGCGACAGCTCCGCGAGCGGTTCGGGAACCGCCGCCTCAGCGCCCGACGCCGACCGGCCAACGCTGAAAAAAAAGAAGCAGCCGGAGGACGTCGGCCACGTTGACTCGCTGCCCGATGTCACCGACCCGGACCGGCCCCGGCTCAAGCGCGGCAAGTCCAACGGCGGCAACCTCGACGTGGTTCCCAGCTTGATGGGCCTCCCGCCGGATATGCGCCAGGCGGTGGCCGTCTCCGACGCCAGGAGCCGCCCGGAGCATCCCTGGGACTTTGCGTGGGCCAACCCGGACGATGAGGCGGCGATGAAGTCGGCCCTGGAAGGTATTGCCCGCGATGCGCTGGGCCTGAATCCGCCCCCGCCCAAAACAGCGCCCAGGCGGACCACAGCGCAGACGGCGCGCAAGAGCGCCCAGCCCGCGCCTCCGCCGCCAGCCGCGCTTGAGGACGAGCAGTTTCGCGTCTTCGAGCTGGCCTATGGCGCCGGAGCGACAATGGTGCTGACGGCGCACACCGGCGGCCCATTGGCCCAGCAGAAGTTCGTGACCCTGATTGCCCAGCCGGACCTCTACGGCAATGTGCTGGTGCTGCTGAAGAACGTGACCGATGGCGCCCACCTGGACGATACCCCGCGCATGAAGCTGGTGGACGCCGTGGACGCCATGGCCGACAATCGCGGCGAGCTGCTCTTTGAGCTGCGCGGCCAAACCCAGCGCCAGTTCGCCCTCTACCGCGTGCTGCGCGGCCAGGCGGAAAAGCTCTTTGTGAGCGGCGGCGGCGAGTTTGGGAGCGCAAGCAGCGAATAGCCGCGGCCCCGATCTTCGTCGCCGTTCACTCTCCCAGCAGCCTCACCACGTGGTTCACGATAATCAGGTCCTCGGCCGGCGGAATCACGCGCACGGTCACCGGCGAGTTATCGGCCGAGATGACGCCCTTGCCGCGCACGTTGTTGCGGGCCGGATCGAGAACGATGCCCAGAGCGCCCAGGCCGGCGCAGATCTCGGCGCGCGCGGCAATGTCGTTTTCGCCGATGCCGCCGGTGAAGACCAGCATATCCAGCCCGTTCAACTCAGCCACAAAGCTGCCGATCCAGCGGGCGATGGTCCAGGTGAACTTGTCCACTGCCAGGCGCGCCCTGGCGTTGCCCTTGCGGATGGCGTCGCGCAGATCGCGCATGTCGTTGGATAGATTGCTCACCCCCAGCAGCCCCGCCTGCTTGCTGACCACCGCTTCCAACCGGTCGGCGGCCTCCGCTGCGCTCTTGGCGGTCTCGGCAATCTTGCGCAGAATGAACAGCAGCACGCCGGGATCGATGTCGCCAGTGCGCGTGCCGCTGATGATGCCGCCGGTGGGCGTGAGGCCCATCGAGGTGGACAGGCATTTGCCCTTGCGGATCGCAGTGATGGAAGCGCCGTTGCCCAGGTGGGCGGCGATGAGCTTCTCCGGTACGTTGGGCTGCAACTGGTAAACGATCGACTCGTAGGAGATTCCATGCGCCCCGTAGCGGCGCACGCCCATGGCCGAATACTCCTCCGGAATGGGCATGTGCGTCACCACTTCGGGCATGGTGCGATGGAAGTAGGAGTCCAGGCAGACGAAGTTGGGAACGCCGTGAAACAGGCGCAGCGACTCGCGCATGATATAGACGGCGATGGGCGTGTGCAGCGGCGCGAAGGCCGTGTAGCGCTCCATCTCGTCGACTAACTCGGGCGTAATGAGCTGGTTCTCCTGCACCGTGGGGCCGCCGCAAACCATGCGATGGCCGATGGCCGCCGGGGCGGGAAAGTCGCTGGAGTGAAGCGCGTCGGCTACCAGCCTGAAGGCGACGGCGCGAGTGGGCAATTCGCGCGTTTGCTCGACCAGCTTGTTGCCGCCGGCGTCCTTGATCCAGAACTTGCCCAGATCGGTGCCTATGCCGTCGACCGCGCCCTCGTGCAGCTTGCGCCGTTCGCCGTCGCCGGCTTCATAAACTGAAAACTTGATGGAAGAAGAACCGCTGTTCAAAACCAGTACGGGCAAAGACGGCATGAATTCGAGCCTCTTGAGTTGGAGCCGAACCGATCGGCGGAGTTAGCGCATATTTAACAATAGTATTAGATCGGGGCGCCCCACCGTTGCCGTTCGCCGCGGCGGACGAAAGGATGGGGCGCGGCACATATTGGCGAGTCAGCTGGGTGCCCCATCCTTCGCGTTCGCCGCGGCGACCGAAGGGTGGGATACCACGAAAGTCAGTCCTTCGGCCAGCGCCAGTCCTTGATCTCGGGCAGGTCGTCGCCGTTTTCAGCCACATAAAGTTTATGCCGCTGGATGGCCTCGGAGTACCACTGCTCGGCGGTCGCGGCCAGCGGCTTGAGCCGCGCCACGCGCTTGATGGCGTCAAGCGCCAACTGGAACCGGTCGATGTTGTTGAGCACGCACATATCGAAGGGCGTGGTGGTGGTGCCCTCTTCCTTGTAGCCGCGCACGTGGATGTTGTCGTGGTTGTGCCGGCGATAGGTGAGCCGGTGAATGAGCCAGGGATAGCCGTGGAAGGCGAAGACCACCGGCACGCCGACCGGGAAGAGCTGATCGAACTCCTCGTCCGGCAGTCCATGCGGATGCTCGCTGGTGGGCTGCAACGCCATCAGGTCCACCACGTTGACCACCCGGATGCGCAGGTCGGGCACTCTCTTGCGCAGCAGGCAGACGGCGGCCAGGGTCTCCAGCGTGGGCACGTCGCCGCAGCAGGCCATCACCACCTCGGGACCGCCCTCGTCGTTCGAGGCCCACGGCCACACGCCCAGCCCGGTGGTGCAGTGCGCGATGGCCTCGTCGATGGTGAGCCACTGCGGCGCGGGCTGCTTGCCGGCGACGATCAGGTTGATGTAGTTCCTGCTGCGCAGGCAGTGATCGCCCACCGAAAGCAGCGTGTTGGCGTCCGGCGGCAGATAGATGCGCACCACGTCGGCCTTCTTGTTCATCAGGTGGTCGATGAAGCCGGGATCCTGGTGGCTGAAGCCGTTGTGGTCCTGCCGCCACACCAGCGAGCTGAGCAGATAATTGAGAGACGCAATGGGCTTGCGCCAGGGAATCCCGCGCGTGACCTTGAGCCACTTGGCGTGCTGGTTGGCCATGGAGTCGATGATGTGGATGAAGGCCTCGTAGCAGGAGAAGAAGCCGTGGCGGCCGGTAAGCAGGTAGCCCTCGTACCAGCCCTGGCACATGTGTTCGCTGAGCACCTCCATTACGTGGCCGGTCTCCGACAGGTTCTCGTCCACCGGCAGAGTTTCGGCCATCCAGGCCTTGCCGGTTCCGGTAATCACGTCCTGCAAGCGGTTGGAAGCCGTCTCATCGGGGCCAAAGACCCGGAAGTTCCTGTCCTCCAGGTTTGCTTCCATGACCGCATGGAGCAGGCGGCCCAGAACGCGCGTGGTTTCAACGTCGGCCTGGCCGCGCCCTTCGATCTTTACCGCGAAGTCGCGGAAGTTGGGCACCTTGAGCGGTTTCAGCAGCAAGCCGCCGTTGGCGTGGGCATTCATTCCCATGCGCAGCTTCCCCTTGGGCGCGATCTCCGCCAGATCCTCGCGGAAGTGGCCCTTGTCGTTGAAGAGTTCCTCCGGCTTGTAGCTGCGCATCCACTCTTCCAGCAGGCGCAGGTGGTCGGGCTTCTCGAAGATCTCGGACAGCGGCACCTGGTGGGCGCGCCAGGTGCCTTCCACCGGCTTGCCGTCCACGAACTTGGGTCCGGTCCAGCCCTTGGGCGTGCGCATAATCAGCATGGGCCAGGCCGGGCGGGCCGTCGAGCCGTCTTCGCGGGCCGCTTTTTGAATGGCCGCAATGCGGTCCAGCATGGTGTCGAAGACCGCCGCGGCCTGCTGGTGCATCACGGCCGGGTCGTCGCCCTCCAGCGTGAAGGGCTCATAGCCGTAGCCGCGCATCAGGCTCTCCAGCTCGGCGTGGGGAATGCGCGCCAGAATCGTGGGGTTGGCGATCTTGTAGCCGTTCAGGTGCAGAATGGGCAGAACCGCGCCGTCGGTCAGGGGATTGAGAAACTTGTTCCCGTGCCAGCTCGTCGCCAGGGGACCGGTTTCGGCCTCGCCGTCGCCCACCACGCAGGCCACGATCAGGTCGGGATTGTCGAAGGCCGCGCCGTAGGCGTGAACCAACGAGTAGCCCAGCTCCCCGCCCTCGTGGATCGAGCCGGGTGTCTCGGGCGCCACGTGGCTGGGAATCCCGTAGGGCCAACTGAACTGCCTGAAGAGGCGCTTGATGCCGTCCGCGTTGCGCTCGATGTGCGGATAGATCTCGGAGTAGGAGCCCTCCAGATAGGTGTTCGCCACCAGCCCCGGCCCGCCGTGCCCTGGGCCGATGATGTAAAGCATGTTCAGGTTGCGCTCGCGGATCAGGCGGTTCCAGTGCACATAAAGAAAGTTGAGCCCCGGCGTCGTACCCCAGTGGCCCAGCAGGCGCGGCTTCACGTCGTCCAGGGTCAGCGGACGCTCCAGCAGCGGGTTGTCTTTCAGGTAGATCTGGCCGACGGAAAGGTAGTTGGCGGCGCGCCAGTAGGCGTCCATCTTGGCCAACAGTTCCGGGCTGAGGGGGGCTTCGCTCGCGGTTTCGCTTGCCATTCTTTCGCTCATGTCGCACCTTTCAACGGTTGATTTCCGTGCCACGATAAGCCTACCAGCCGCCGGTTGCACAACAGGTGATTCGAGTCACGAAGCGATGAGATGGCGGCCCACTTTGTGGGATGAATCAAGCTCGCCCTATCTCCATCGGGAATCCGCGGCGCCATGATGCGGGAGAGGTATTGACATGGACCTCGTTTCCGCGCTTCAATCGGTCTTTTCCTGCCCAAGACACGGCGGTTTGCAATGAAAAGCCGAGCGGACTGACAATGGAGGCGGGCGGAGCGATGAACGGTCTACTTTGGATCGCGCAGTTGATACTGGCGGGCGTATTCGGGGTCACGGGAGCCACCAAGCTCTTCGCCTATGAAAAGCTCGTGAAAACTCTGGAGAGCCGCTCGAAGAGCGGGCGGACCGGGATGTCGCGCGGACAGGCTGCGGCGATCGGCCTGCTGGAGATTGCCGGAGCGGTGGGGGTACTGACGCCGGCCGGAATTGTCTCCGCCAGCCTGCCCGTTCACCTGTTCATCCTGCTGGCGGCGTGCGGCCTGGCGCTGCTGATGGTGGCCGCCGGCATCTATCACCTGCGCCGCCAGGAGTCGGCCGCGCCCGCGGTTTCGCTCTTCCTGCTGGCCGTCTTCGTGATCTTCGGGCGCTGGCCGCGATAGGGGCGTCTGGCCTGCTTTCCCAGATCCCCAAATGCGAGGGACCTGGGGCACCCAAGGCTGGGTGCCCCACTCTCGCCGTCCGCCGCGGTTCGCCGCGGCGCACGGCTAGGGTGGGGTGGCGCGATGCCGAAATCACAGAGGCACAGACGCGCTTTAGAAATGGCGCTTCAGCTTGAGGATTTGCGACTCGAAGCCGTACCACAGCGCGCTGGCCACCGCGGTTGTGGCCGCCAACCGGAAGCCAACCACAGCGAGGTTGCCGGCAGTTCCAAAGCGGTCCATGCGCGCGTCGAACCAGCCGAAGTAGACGAAGACCGCGATGTGGGTCATATAGAGGCCGTAGCTGATGCGGCCATAGAAGGCGAGCGGCCCCCGGCGCAGCGCGGCGCTGAGCGGATTGCGCGCGCCGGTGGAGGCGATGGCGGCCAGCACCGCGCCGGCAAAACCGACCGACAGCGCCGAGTCGAGAAGCGACGTTCCGCCCGTCACGGTGGCCGCGGCCGCCATGCCCGCCGCCAAACCGCCCAGGCCGATCCACAGCCAGGCGCGCCGGCTGAGCGTGAGCGTGTGGAGTCCCAGAGCCAGCAAGCTGCCCAGCGCGATGCCGTCCAGCTTGATGAGCGTGTGGGTGGGGAGGTTCCACATCCAAACCGGGTTTAGATGGCGCAGCAGCGGCGAGCCGGCCAGCGCGGCAACCAGAACGGCTGCCAGCATCCACGGCTTGCGCAGGTAGCGCACCAGCGGCGCCCAGACAAAGTAGTATTGCTCCTCGATGGCCAGCGCCCAGGTGGGTCCGATAGCCGGGGGCAGCGTCAGGTGGAAGAGATTTTGCACAAAGAAGATGTAGGCCAGCCACGGAGCGGTCTTTACCGCGTCCATCACGCTCAGGCCGACGAACCAAGGCGCATTCAGGTAGACCACGACCAGCAGCAGAATATACACCGGCCAGATGCGCAGCGCCCTGCGCGCATGGAAGTTGTGAAAGTAGCGCGGCTTATCCCGCGTCCCCAGCAGGATCGAGGTAATCAGGAAGCCGGAGAGCACAAAGAAGAGATTGACCCCCACCCATCCCCACGCCGCGGCGGAGTGAATCCACGTGCCCTCCTGCCGCGGAGCGCAGTGATAGACGACCACCCCCAGAATCGCCAGCCCGCGCAGCCCGTCGAGTTCCGGCAGGTAAGTCGGCAGCCAGGTTGGGCGTTGAATCGGCAAATGGGTTAGTTGTCGAGTTGGCAAGTTACCACCGAAACATTCATAGCGGATTGAGACTAGCGCGATAGCTCTCTCGTCTTCCATTCAAAAGGTCGTCGATAAACTTCCACGCATTCGGCGATGAAACCTTCTGGTATAGCTTTCTGTCCAGCGTCTTATCAAGTAGAAGATCATCAACTTCGGCTGCTGCCTCTTTGCCGCGCACATGGGCATAGCCAGGAAGTCCCTCGTTGCCGATGTTGGAATACTTGGTATAGATGCGACTGATTGCTTCAGCTTCCTCCAGATCGAATAGCATCTCTCGACGCTTCTCATCGTTGTAGAAGTTCCACACACTAAAGCTGAGATCAAGTTTTTCATTGAAACGAAGAAGTGTTCCAGCGCCGAGCCCGCTAACGGATACTCCTAGAGCAATCCGTACAACAATTCTTTGATAGTTGTTCGATATCTCCCTGTACAACTGTTCCCGCATATGCTTTTTACGGCCTTCGGCTTGGAATATTCTGGCAAAATATCCTCCAATGCCGGTGATTACGCTGACCGGAACGACCTTTGAGGCAGTATCTAGCCACTTTGAGGCGTCTAGCATGATTATCCGAAGTATCTCCCTCCCAAAAGCTACCCCGCCGCCAGTTGCTTGGCCCGCTCGGTGGCCCGCATCACGGCTTTGATGAGGGTGACGCGCAGGCCGCCTTCTTCAAGCTCCAGAATGCCGTCGATGGTGCAGCCGGCGGGGGTGGTTACGGCGTCTTTGAGCATGGCCGGGTGCCAGCCGGTTTCGAGCACCATCTTGGCGGCGCCGAAGGTGGTCTGCGCGGCTAGTTGCGTGGCGGTGTCGCGGGGCAGGCCGACCTTCACGCCCGCCTCGGCCAGGGCCTCAATGATGATGTAGATGTAGGCCGGCCCGGAAGCCGAGAGGCCGGTCACGGCGTTCATGTGCTTCTCGTCCACGGTCACCGCGCGGCCCACGGTCTCAAAGATGCGCTCGGCCAACTCCATCTGCGCGGCGGAGACGAAGCGCCCTCTGCACAGTGCCGCCATGCCGGCGCCCAGCATCGAAGGCGTGTTGGGCATGGCGCGGATGACGGCGATCTCCAGCCCGGCCGCTTCCTCGATGGCGCGGGTGGTGACCGAGGCCGCAAACGAGATCAGCGTCTTGTCTTTGGTAAGCGCGGGGCAAATCTCCTCGATCAGGGCCGGCACCTGGAAGGGCTTCACGCCCAGCAGAATCAGATCGGCCTGGCTGGCCGCTTTCAGGTTGTCGGTGCCTACGTCCACGCCCCACTGCGTGCTCAAGGCCAGCGCCCGCTCGGCGTGGCCCACGGTGGCGTGAATCAGGTTTGGATCGAAGAGCTTCTGCTTCAGGAAGGCTTGCAGCAGAATGCCGCCCATCTTGCCGGCGCCCAGAACGGCCACCCGGACGTTGGGCAACTGCGCGGGTACTTCGCTGGCCTCAACGGCTATCTCCGCCATGTTTTTCCTTGTCTTCAATGAGAGTTGTACTGCTTCCTTCAAGGATACTCGCATCCGGCGGGGCTCTCGGGTTTCCTCAGTGGGACTTGTGAGCGGTCGCGCTACCCCGCCAGCGCCTTCTTCACCATCTCGCTGACCACGCGGCCTTCGGCGCGTAGGCCGCCGGCCTGGAGCTTGGCCTGGACGGCCTTGATGACAGCGCCGATCTCCCTGAGCGTGGGCGCTTTGCCGCTGGCGGCGGCCGCTTCGGCGATGGCTTCGGTCACCAGCACGCCCAGGCCGGCTTCGTCCAGGGCCTTGGGCAGGAACTCCTCGATCACTACAATCTCGGCGGCCTCGGCGGCGGCCAGTTCGGGCCGGTTGCCGCGGGTGAACTGCTCGATGGAGTCGCGGCGCTGCTTGATCATGGTGGCCAGGGCCTGCTGCTCCTCGGCTGGAGTGAGCACGGCGCGCTTGGCGATGGCCTGATTCTTGAGGGCGTTCTTGATGAGGCGCAGCGTGGCGGTGCGCACCTCGTTGCGGGCCTTCATGGAGGCCACGATCTGTTGGGTGACGATGAGTTCAAGCGCGCCTGCTTCGGTCATTTGCTTCTGCCTCTTGCAACTGGAGTGCGAGCCGCGAGCGTTCCGGCTCCAAAGCAGCATTGTACGGCTTGCTCACGCTGCGCGGCTGCTTTCGGAGGCGCAGTTACGTCCGTTAACGCGCCGGCCCGGGGCGGTTGAGGACGGTAAATCCGCCCCGGAGGCTCAAAACCTTGCGAAGCCGCCTTGAGAATCCGCCGGTATTGATTACCGTCTACTTCCAGGATATTTCTATGCCTTGTGCGGTGACCCTGACGTTCGGCGGCTTATGACTGGTAAGAGTTTGGATTGCCGAGAAGCCTCCGCCCAGCACACAAACCGCTCCGGCTGCCACCAACAGACCCAGCTTGCTGGTCGGTTCCGGATCGAGGACTGCCAGGACCACCATTGCGACCCCTGTGACACTCATTCCGAGCGCCACGCAGACGCCAAGAACCTCCCGCCTGGAAAGCCCGGAAAACCTCGCCATCTGCAACAGATTCTGGTCTCCGGGATTGATACCTAGGCCGGCATCGTCGATCAGCACCCCAGCGAGGCGAGCGCGGTAAAGCAGCGCGAGCTCGCGCAGCCAGCCCGGATCGGAGGTTCTGACAATCTTCCCAGAGGAATCGTCCATGGAAAAGAGTCTATACCTTGGCTGCGCCCGCCGGTTTGCGAAGTGCGGGAGGCGGATTCTGTCCCAAAATGGTCCCGATTGAAGTTTTCCACAGGTTGCTGTTCACAAAAACCACATTCTTGTGTATTCTGTGATTGTCGGATGGCCGTGGGGATACTGAGCCGGTGTGATGTTGCGAAGAACCTGTCCAACTTCGGTTCCAGTATCCCCTTGAGGCCCCGGCGCCAGACGAGGAGAAGATCATGATTCGCAAGACGCGCCTGTTCACACCCGGCCCGACGCCGCTGCTTCCCGCGGCGCAGTTTGCCATGGCGGCGGCGGATATTCACCACCGCACGCCGGAGTTTCGCGCCCTCTTTCAGAAGGTGCTCGCCCAGTTGAAGGTCTTTGTCGGCACCAAGAACGACGTGCTGCTGCTGTCGTCCTCCGGAACGGGAGCGATGGAGGCTTCGGTCTCGAATCTGACCTCTCCGGGCGACTGGGTGCTGGTGCTGACGGCCGGCAAGTTCGGCGAGCGCTGGGTGGACCTGGCGAAGGCCTTTGGCCTGGCGGCGGACGTGGTGAAGGCGCCTTATGGCCAGACCTTCGACCTGGAGGCGGTGCGCGCGGCGCTCAAGCCCGAGCATCGCGCCGTTTACATGCAGGCCACGGAGACCTCGACCGCGGTGCGCCACGACGTGGAGGCGGTCGCCCAGCTCATCAAGGAAGCAGCCAGCGATGCGCTGCTGGTGGTGGATGGGATTACCGGCCTGGGGACGACGCACTTCGACGTGGACGGCTGGGGGATCGACGTGCTGATCGGCGGCTCGCAGAAGGCGGTGATGATTCCGCCGGGCCTCGCGTATCTGAGCGTGAGCGAGCGGGCGTGGGCGGCGATGGAGAGCGCCAAGAATCCGCGCTACTACTTCGACCTGCGCAAGGAGCGCAAGAACGCCGTCAAGGGCGAGAGCGCGTACACGCCCGCGGTGGCGCTGGTTGCCGGGCTGGGCGCGGCTCTCGACTATATTGCCGGGCAGGCGGGCGGAGACCTGGAAAAGGGCCGCATGGCGCTCATCGACAACGCGCAGGTGAACGCGGCGGCGACGCGCGCCGGCCTTGTGGCGCTGGGCTTCAAGCTCTTTGCGCCCACATCGCCGGCGGCGGCGGCCACGGCGGTTGCCGTGCCGGAGGGGATGGATTCGGGAGCGGTGGTGAAGGCGCTGAAGGCTAAGTTTGCGCTGGTGACCGCCAACGGCCAGGGCGAGATGCAGGGCAAGATCTTCCGCATAGCGCACCTGGGCTTCTTCGACTATCTCGACACGGTGGCGTTCTTGGGAGCGGCGGAGCATATTGCCAAAGATACGCTGGGACTGCCGGTGACTTATGGGCAGGCGGTGGCGGCGGCGCAGGGAGTATATGCAGAGGCTGTCAAGCAGTAGGTTTGTGGTTTCGCACCCTAGTCGCGTGTCGCCGCGGCGACGCGCGGCGAGGGTGGGGCACCCGATGTGAATTCTTTCACACAATTAGGAAGGAAATGGGGTGTTATTCATGCCTGATTTGGACTCACTTCTAAGGCCACCAGGTATTCTCTTGGTACTTGGAGTCATCTCATTTTCCGCGGCTGTGGTTTGGACGTACACGGGCAAAGCGTGGGTCCGCTTTCATGGTTGGGTCTACCGCGCCAAAGAACCGAATTGGTTTTGGTGGGAAGTCGCACTCTATTATCTCTGTGGTGTTGGTTTGATTGGTTACTTCTTGTATAGGGTCAACTGACTTTCAGAAAGAGGCGGATTACCCAGGCTCTCAAGGTCTGGCGGTTGAGGTTCGAGGTTTCCCACCCTTGGCGCAAAGAACGCGTCAAGGATGGGGCACCCAAATGTTTGTGGTTGAGGCGAGAAGGCTGCGCCTATAGCTAAGAGGCTAGGAGCTTTACTTATGGCCGAACTAAGTTTTGGGGAAAAGCTGCTGATCGCGCGCAAGCAGTTGGACCTCTATCAATACGAGATGGCCGAGCGGCTGGGCGTGCATCCCAACTCGATCTGGAAGTACGAGCGGGACGAGGGCAAGCCGCATGCGGCCGTGGTGCGGATGCTGGATCTGTTATGCGAGAAGCACGGCATCCGCTTTGACGAATATGAAGCCGGGCAAAGGGACAAAGGAGAGAGGATGAAGATCGTTCTGGCAGAGAAGGTTTCTCCGGCAACGCTGGCCGTGTTTGCGGCCGAACCGGGGTGGGAAGTCCTGACGCACGACCAGTTGCCGGATGGGCTGCCGGCGGCCCTGGCCGACGCCGACGCGCTGGTGGTGCGCAGCGCCGTGCAGGTGGACGACGCGCTGATGGCGCAGGCGCCCAAGCTGCGAGTTATTGGGCGGGCCGGCGTGGGAGTGGATAACATCGATGCCGATGCGGCCACGCGCCGGGGCATTGTGGTGATGAATACTCCCGGCGCAAACGCAGTGGCCGTGGCCGAGCTGACCATAGCGCTGATGCTGGCGCTGGCCCGCAAGCTGCCTTTCGCCAATTCGACCATGCACGCCGGCCGCTGGGAGAAGAAAACACTGCAAGGCGCGGAGTTGCGCGGCAAGACGCTGGGCATTCTGGGCCTGGGGCGCATCGGGCTGGAGGTGGCCAAGCGCGCCAAGGGCTTTGGCCTGGAGATTATCGCCAGCGACCCGTTTGTCTCGGCCGCGGTGGCGCGCGAGAACGGCATCAAGCTGGTCACGCTCGATGAGCTGATTGCGGGATCGGATTACATCACGCTGCACGTGGGGCTGACGCCGCAGACCGCCGGAGTTATTAACTCAAAATCCCTGGCGGCGATGAAGAAAAGCGTGCGCATCGTCAACTGCGCGCGCGGCGAGTTGATCGACGACGCGGCGCTGGTAGATGCGCTTAAGAGCGGCCAGGTGGCCGGCGCGGCCCTCGATGTGTTTGCCAAAGAGCCGGCCAAGGAAACGCCCTATGCGGAGTTCGACCAGGTTATTCTCACCCCCCACATCGCCGGCTCGACGGGCGAGGCGCAGGAGGCGGTGGGGATTCAGATTGCCCGCCAGGTGCGCGAGTACCTTAAGCTGGGCGTGGTGCAGAACGCCGTCAACCTGCCGTCACTGAGCCACGAGGAGTACGTGGTGCTGGCGCCTTACATCGATCTGGCCGGGCGGGTCGGATCGTTCCTGGCGCAGACCGGCAAGGGCGGCATCGAGGCCATCGACCTGACCTACGGCGGTTCGCTGGCCGAGGTCAAGACGGAGCTGGTGCGCAACGCGGCCATCGAGGGGCTGCTGCGCGGCTCGGAGAACGTGAACCGGATCAACGCGGCGGCAGTGGCCGAAGAGCGCGGCATCCGCATCCATGAGGAGAAGGACGAGAGCTATCGCGGCGGCGCGGCCAGCGTGCTTACGATCGAGCTGCACACCGCGGCCGGCTCCATGGGCGCCAGTGCAACCGTGATTCACGGCGAGCAGCCGCGCCTGCTGGCCTTCGACGGCATCGACATCGAGACGCCGCTCGAAGGCAACCTGCTGGTTTGCCGCAACCTGGACGTGCCGGGCGTGATCGGCAAGATCGGCACCATCCTGGGCGAGCACGGCGTGAATATCGCCAACTTCGCGCTGGGCCGCGAGCGCACCGGGCCCAAGCCGGTGAAGGCGCTGGCCGTTGTGCAGGTGGACGCGCCGGTTTCGGAGACGGTGCTTGAGGCGCTCAAGACGATCGAGGCGCTGCTGGAGGCAAAGCCCGTCAGCCTGCCCGAGGCGGGGTTTTAATTGTGGGTGCTCATGCTGTCCCAGGTTCCGGAATCGGAACCTGGGTCACCCGGTACCCGACGGAAGTAGAAGGGAGATACAGGATGGGCGTGAGACACACTGATACCGAAGTGCTTGAGAGGCGGTGTCAATCCTGGGAGAAAACGCGCCAACGCGGACAGTTCTTGTACGCTCTCGTTCAAGGTGTGATTTTGGGCGGCTTTTGGTTCCTTGTGAATATTCTTCTCAATTCTATTAGCAAACTGGCGTCGGAAAACGGTGAGAATTTCGGCGGGATATCCTATGAAGCGATGGCATTAGTCTCGTTTTTCTTTTTTCTTGTTGGTTTCTTTGGAGCGCCGAAAACCTGGGATAAAGCTCAAAAGCGATATGAGATCGATAAGCAATATATTGAGGTGATGAGGCAACAAGACTCAAACAGCGTAAAGTAAGCCGCCAAACCAGGCAGTCACGCCCCATTCATCCCGCGGAAGTCGCGGATTGAGGGGGCGCTTCTGCTGTTCGGGCTTGTGGACTGACTACTCGACCGGATGGGCCGTGCCGTCGCGCAGGCTTTCGTCGATGACCTTCCTCGACTGGCGCTCGGCCTCTCCCGACTGCCCGGCCTGCTCGGCGGCGAGGCGCGCTTGCTCAGTTCCCAGCTTCCCTTCAAGGCCGCCCAGCTTGCCCATCTCTCCGCCAATAGCCCCCTGATTGGCGCCGATCTCGCCCTGGATCGCGCCCATCCTGCCCATCAGATCGCCGAGCTTCTGTTCCACATCAGCCCATTCTTCGCTGGTCATGGTCTTTCCCTGCATGGCCCTGAGTTTCGCCAACTGCTCTTCCAGATCGGCGATCTCCTTGCTCAAGTCGGGCGTGGGAATCGCAACCTCTTTCATCTTGCGGCCCAGCGTTTCCTGTAGCTTGCCGAGCGCTTCCTGCTTACGGCCCAGCTCTTCCTGCTGCTTACTTAACCCTAACGCTGCTACCGCGTCGTACCTGGCCTCGATCGACGCGACGATGGATGGATCGTCGACAAAGTAAGACTTGCCATTGCTCTCCTGCGTGAACCAGAGGAAGTCACCATGCGCCAGCTTGCGTGCTTTTTCGATCTCTGCCCGTGTGCCGTCGTTCCAGACCCCGCAGTAGGCGCGAAAACTGTTTGGGGTAACCAGTCCAAATGAGTACTGGTTGCTTGTGTTCGACATGCCGAAGCAAGGGTACACTGACTCCTTTGCGCTGTTTTGGTCGGGCGGCGGGGGTGGCGTTGGCGGAGGAGGCGGGGGCAGTGGCGGAGGAGGCGGCGCCGCTTGTCCGGTGCTTCCAAGAGCTGGCGGCGGTGGTGGCGGCGGTGGCTCTTGTCCGGCGCTTGCAAGAACCGGCGGCGGCGTCTGCTGGGCGACGAGAGGCAATTGCGCGTTGGCCTGCGCCTGCTCCGGCCAGGGCTGGGCAACCGCTTGGGCAATCTGCGCCGCCGCTGCGGGTTGGGCTTGCGGCGCGGGCTGCGGCGAGGCTTGCCCCGCGGCCTCGACGCGTATGAGAGCCGTGAAGGCAAAGAACGCTGCGGGGACCAGCAGGACGGCCAGCGCCATGCGGCGGCGGCTGCCGGCAAAGGCCAGACGGAAGCCCGGTTCGTTGAGGAACCGCTCCATGCGATGGGAAAGTCTACTGCTGCGTGCCATGGCTACTCCTATGAGGGTTGGGCGCGGCAAGGCCGCGAATTCGAGCAGGATCTGAGCGTAGGAGGAGCGGCTGGCGGCCACTTCCAGGCCGGCGCGGTCGCTGACCGCCTCGCCCAGATCGGAGAGTTTGCGTTTGAGCCACCAGGCCAGGGGGCTGAACCAGAACAGAACCGCGTGGAGGCCCGCAAGCGCCTGCAGATAAAAGTCGCCCTGGCGCAGGTGGGAACGCTCGTGGGCCAGCACGATGCGCAGCTTTTGCCGGTCCCACTGGGCATAATCGGCGGGCAGCACGATGCCTGACCCGACCGCGACCGGGGAGGCGATTCTCGAGCTCGAACGCAGGCGCACTCCCGCCGTCAGATCGTGCTCCGGCGTCAGGCAGACCGGCTCCGCCGTCGTCCACAGCCTCATCGCCGCACCGATGCCGTAGAGCAGACGCGCCAGCAGCAGAGCGCCAACGCCGAGATAAAGAACCCAGGCAAGAGTGAGCGGCTGAATCGAGTTTGGTCTTGATTGCGGCGCAAATGCGGGGGCCGATGTGCCGGAGTGGGCAGCGGCCGGAGCAATCCAGCTATCTTCCGGCTGCGATGCTAGCCCGGAGGCCGGAGAAGTCCCAAGCGGCGCGGCTACGGAAGGCAGGGTTGAGGGCGCAATTGCCGCTTCGGCTGGCGAGGAATCCGCGCGCTGCACCCAGGGACGCACGGGCACGCGGATGGGCGCGGAGGCCGAGAGCCATTGCCAGCGCATCAGCAGCGGCATCGCGAGAGCCGCGGCCAGCACCAGGCACCAGGTCCGCTTCTGCGCCAGCACGTTTGAGACGCGCAGAAGGCGCAGCCCGCCCCCCACCGCCAGAGCCACAAGCAGTGTGCGCAATGCGGCTTCAATCGGCAATGAAATCATGACTTTGCCTCCTTGCTTGCAGGAGTGGAAAGGGGATGAGCGGCGGCGCTCTGTTGGGCAGCCGCAATGCGCTCCGCCAGCCGCTGCAACTCGGCGTGGTCCAGCACCTCGGAGTCCACCATGCCTACCAGAAGCGCTTCGACCGAGCCGTCGCAGAACCAGTCCACGATGCGTTGGACGGCGCGGCCCGCCACGCGCTGCCGCGACTCGGCTGGCTGATAGACAAAGGTGCGGTTCTCTACCGAGTGGGCCAGATAGCCCTTTTCTTCAAGCCGGCGGAGCACGGTGCGCACGGTGGAGTCCTTGAGCGGCCGCCCCAGGCCCTCCCGGACCTGCTCGGCAGTCGCCGCGCCCTCGCGCCAGACGATGAGGAGAATGTCGTGTTCCAGATCGCCCAGTTCCGCGGGATCGTGACCGGATGGAGTGTTACTTGTCATAATGTTACCGACTGTAGCACACAAAAGGGGCAAGCTGTCAATAGGTTTTTGAAAGTTTTTTTGCACAGGGGGTCCAAGGGGCTTCCCGGGAAGGGAAAGCCGGGTTCAATTCACCGGCTTATCTTGCAGAAATAATGTAGGTTATACGCGTATAAGATGGGAGGCTACTTCCCGCAGCTATCCGCCAGCATCGGGTCGAGCGCGAATGGCAGCGGATCGGTAAGTACCGAATCCGTGAAGAGAGTACCGGAGTTTGCAAAGCGATCGAGAATCGGCTTGGGCAGCTTCTCGTCGCCTGGGAACCAGGTAAAGACGAGGAACTGAACCACGCTCTTGCCCTTAGGGTCTAATCCGATCAGCGGAACATCCTTGCTCATTTCAAAGGCTTTTCCGGGCGAGAGAGGGGCAAACGAATCGTCCTTCGATTGATCGAATTTCGGGTCTATGGAGGCAAAGACCAGTTTCTCGTACTTTTCTGTGAGCAAGTCGGCTGGGCTACCCGCAAGCCGGGCTTGTATCCAGTTCCCGGCAACGGCCCGGGAGATGAGGAGATCGCTGTCCCCCACATTCCGAAGGCTAATCGTGAGCGTCAGCCAAATCTGGCCGTTCTTGCATTGCGCATTGTCGAATGACGCATTTGGCTGAAGAGGCCATGCGTCGGGGAGGAGCCCGCTCAATCTCCAGAGGGCGGAAAGCGTCTTCAGCCTTACGGCATCGAATTTGTCTGCACATAGATCCACATGAGCTCTGATTCTCCGGCAGTCACGATTGCTGAGGAAATCCGCCACTTGTTTCGTCTCGCCCAAGTAACCGAGAGAAAAGTCGGGCATGATCTCGTACGTATACTTCTTGGTGGCCACCCACTCGCCTAGCTCGGCCCTGCGGGTCATGGCATAGAAGATGTCGCTATCCTCGGGCACATCGCTCAGAATGTGGCTATGAAAACCGAAGGCCGGTCGTCCGCCGTCCGCAGGCAAAGATTCTTCAAGAACTGTCTTGTGCATCTGCCGCCGGTCGAGAATTCTTGCTCCGTCGAAAGAGACCTCGTAGCGCAGATCCCCGCCATAGGGCAATATTGCCAAATCTTGCTGCGCGGGAATGGCATATACATACCAATCTCCAGTCATGGACGGGAGCACCGAGATATTGTAGGGCCGCGCCGGATGCGCGCTCGCCGCGAAGTCCTTCCGTGCCGTTTCCAGCGCCGAGGCGGCATGAAAGAAAAAGTCAGTGTCCTCCTGCGGCGGGTCGTGCCTTGCCACTGTGAACTCGACCGGTTTCGCGCCCTGTCTTGCCTCGTAAGTAATGAGGAAACGAGTATGAGCCTTGTCGAAGTATCCCCAGTCAACAATCCAACCGGCCGGAGTCTTTCTTGCCACATAGCGCTGCACTGTTTCCGGCGCCGGGTGCAGCGCCTCAACCGCGTCGCTGGCATGCCACGCTGCCTGGTCGTATTCCCCGAGAACATGACCGCGCGCGGCAATCTCTGCCAGCTCTTCGGCGGTGGGGGGCTTTTCCGTCTGGCCAACAACGCCACTTGAGAAAACCGCCAGTGCGATGGTCACGAGAAGAGTTTGCCTCATAGCGCTCCAAACACAACCCATTTTTGGAATGAAGACAGCTCGCCATGGATCATAACAGTCCCCGGCATTCATGCGAATCTCCAAGAGACATGCGGTGTCGTCAAGCCGCTTGTGTAAATACTCGGAGGGTGCGGGTTTTCCATTCCAGGTTGAATCTCTGGAAGATGGAGTAGATGATTCGGTCCACGGACTGCACGTTCACGAAGCAAACCATGGGGC
>Ga0326727_10006837_pt1 | contig 30843 bp, 27 predicted proteins | sample MB2enrmetagenome_FD_207643 | JGI IMG/M metagenome (GOLD analysis project Ga0326727, IMG submission 207643) | Lab enriched peat soil microbial communities from McLean, Ithaca, NY, United States - MB29MY | ecosystem: Environmental > Terrestrial > Soil > Wetlands > Peat | place: USA: New York... | reverse complement strand
CTCTAGCCGGGGGCTTGGGAAGCGCCGCGGTGTGAAACGGAATCAAACCAAGTTCCCAGTGATCCGCGGGCGAAACCGACCGGACCACACGAATTATGCAGATCTCATCAAAATACTTAAGTGAAGAATATTGGGCTTCAGCCGGTTTCAGCCGGCTTCAGCCCGCCATTCAGGGGGTCAAATGGCCAATCTCCAGAGGCGGGTTGCGAACTTGCCCCCACTTTTCGGAGACGCTTCCGGCGCTTCTGCAGTTGGATATTCAAATGGCCGAGCGAGGCGAATTGCCCGGCGAATTCCGCATTGCGGGGAGCCTGCACTTTACGCCGCGGCGAAAAATCGCGGCGCCGAAACAGGTCGGAAACGGAAATCACCGCCGTTCCCATGGGACGGTACTCATAGGTACCTTGCGCCCACGCCAGATCGCGGTCCACCCAGAGGTAGAATCCCACTGAAGCTATGGTATAACGCCGTGCGCCAGTTCTTCCACGGCTTCCAGCAGATCGTCGTTACGGAAGGGTTTGCGCAGCACGCGGCAGGTGGGGAACTGCGATGCCAACTCGGGATCCGGGTTGGCGGCGATGTACAGCAGGGGCAGGGTGCTGGCGAGCGGCAGGAAGGCTTCCGGCTGGTTGGTAATTACTACGTTCGCGGTGACGCTGCCGGCGCGCAGAAGTTCGCTGGCGTGGACGGCTTCGCCCGTCACAACCTGGTGGCCGTGCCGCTGCAGAACGGTTCGCAGAAAGCTGCTGACAAATGGGTCCTCTGCAACCAGAACTCTGGCGGAAGCCGGCCCACCCGGTAAGAACGGGGCGGACCCCCTGGACGATTCTGGGTGAATGGCCATCAACACACGCTGCTTGGCTCGCTGATAATCCAATTGTGGAGGATAACCGCTGCTAACTCAATCCCCCCAAATAGGAGTTATAGCAATCTGTTATGGGGTGACTCGCTAGAGCTATAGGAGCCCGCACCAGCGCCCAAATACCAGTTTGGATAGCTCTTCTTGACGCGCGCAGTTAGAGTACGCGTCGAGCGGCGCAGGTAATTCCCGCACATCCCCACAATTCTCATCCTGCACCTGCCAATCGGCGATCATCGCGGGAGTTACTTCCAGGTGGAACTGCAATCCATAAACATTGCGGCCGGCGCGAAATGCCTGATTGCGGCACGCTTGCGACCAAGCCAGGCGCTCGGCGCCGGGCGGCAGTTCCCAGGTCTCGCCATGCCAGTGGAAAACGGTCTCCGGGCCGCGTATACCCCCAAACAGCGCATCGTCCGCGGCAGCCTCGGTGAAATGGATGTCGAACCAGCCGATTTCCTTCTCGCCGTTGCGGTGCACGTCCGCACCCAGGCTTCGCGCAATCAATTGCGACCCCAGGCAGATGCCCAGCAGCGGCTGTCCCCGCTCCGCGGCCCGGGAAATCAGCGCCCGCTCCCGGTCGAGGTACGGCAGCGAGTCGTTGGCGGACATCGGACCGCCCATAAAGATCAGGCCGGAGTATGAGGCGATGCCGGGCGCCGTTGCGCCTTCCCGGTAGAGATCGGCATAGTCGCAGCCGATGCGCCGTTCGCGCAACACTTCACCGATGTACCCGACATCCTCGAAAGGGACGTGGCGAAAGACGAGAACCTTCACGGCCGCGCAGCCGCCTGGAAATGGCTGAGGCTCTCAGTGTACTTCTCCATACCCTTGTAAAGAGCTTCGGCCAGCTTCTGCCGATAGTCCGGTTTCTTGAGCAGGGCCTCTTCCTTGGAGTTACTCACGAAGCCGATCTCGGCCAGCACCGAAGGCATGTTGGCTCCGATAAGCACGATAAAAGGCGCGGTCTTTACGCCGCGGTCCTTAGTTCCGGAAAAGTTCTTTTGGGAGAAAGCGTACAACGCCGCCTCCACGCACTTGGCAAATTCGTGCGACTCCTCGGATTTATCGTGCAGGGCAATTTTCCTGACAATGTCCTGCAGCGCAAAAATGGAATTCTGGGTGGGACCGTTTTCGCGCGCAGCCACATCCATCGCATCTTTGGTGCCGGTGATATTCAGGTAATAGGTCTCCACGCCGGAAATCTTCGCGATGGGCGACGAATTGGCGTGGATAGACAGGAACAGATCGGCCTTTTTCTCGTTGGCCAGGGCCGTGCGGCCTTCCAGGGGAACAAACGTGTCGTCGCTGCGCGTGTAGATGACTTCCGCGCCCATGCGATCCTGGACCAACTTCCCCACCCGCAGGGCAACGTCCAGAACCACCTCTTTTTCCAACAGTCCCTTGGAACCCTCCGTACCTTGATCGTGTCCGCCGTGGCCGGGATCGATGACTACGCGATTGATCTTCAGGCCCAGCGCGCGGATGAGCGAATTCGTGCCCGCACTGGTGTGCCGGGCGCCCCTGGCGATTTCGTCGGGCCCCGGATCGGCCGCAGGGTGGTTCTCGGCACTCACCGGTGAATTCGCCGGTGAAGGAGCCAGGCTAGCGGCATTACTATCCGCGGCTGCCGCCGGCTTTAGCGCCTCCGGTAAGATCCCCGGAACTGAGGCAGGTGTGTCGGTCTTCACGGGAGCTTTCACCTCCGGCGGAGGAGGTAGAGGCAAAGAGACCGGCTTGAGGGCGACCTGCGGCGGCGGTAGGCGGTCGACCCCGGGTGTCGAATTTACGGAAGCAGCGGTTGGCGGAGCCTCGGTGCGAAGCGGGTTGTGCGCCGGCATGCGCAACTCGATAATCAGGCGGTCGGGATTCGTCAGGGTCGACGTGGTGGCGACCGCGTCTCCGGTCAAATCCAGCACCACGCGCGTGATTCCCGGGGTGGTTTCCGCCACCCGAATTCTTTGCAGCAGGCTATCGCCGACTGTCTCCGCGTAAAAGCGTTTGGAATCGATCCGCAGATGGGAATTCAGGATGTCGAAATAGACTCTGTCGGGGTTATGCAGGCGGTCCGTGCGGAACTCGAAGGAGCCGCTGATCTCGATGGCCACGCGGGTGACGTTTTGCAGAGACCAGTGGCGCACGGCGGTCACCGAATGAAGCGCGGAGCGGCCGCTCTGCCCCATCAGGAGCACCACCGGAACCGCGAGCGCCGCAATCAGCTTCATAGCCTGAGCTTCACCGTGAAGTGTAACGAACCGATCCGTCGGGACCCACAACTTCCTGAATATGCGCCGGGCCGGAAGGCTGCGCTTCCGCCGCCTGGGCGGGGGCGGGCCGGCCTTCCGCCGGCGGAGCGGCAGTCGAACGCTTCTGAAACTGCCGGCCGACCTGAATCAGATAATTGATTGTTTCCGGATACGGCGGCACCGCTCCGTATTTTTCCACTGCGCCTTCGCCGGCATTGTACGCGGCCAGCGCCAGGTTATAATCGCCGTTATACAAATCCAATAGGTACTTTAGATAACGTGTGCCGCCCTGGATGTTGTCGACCGGGTCGAAAGCATTGGCCACACCAAAACGACGGGCGGTCTCGGGCATTAGTTGCATCAAACCCTGCGCCCCCTTGGACGATACAGCCAGCGGGTTGTAATTGCTCTCGACTTTAATGACGGAATGAATCAACTGAGGCGGCAATGATTGCGTGGCAGCGATGGCCTCAACCGCCCGATTGATTCCGCGAGGTCCAACAGCGTCCTCCGCGGCTCTGCGAGCGGCGACGGGCTTTGCAGTCACAATCACGCTTCTCACCAGCTTGCCGGTGCGGGGATCGGCACGTACTACACTGACAATTTGCTGGGGCCGATCGGGCTGCCCGGCGGCATTGAGGCCCGCCGCAACCACCAGCCCAAGTCCTAGTCTAAAACAAGAACGCCTCAAAATGTTTGGCACCTCAGTATAAGACATTCCTCTACAAATGCCAAGGGGAGGACGCGGACCTTACCCTGTATCTCCGATGGTATCATTTCCGTGTGAGCAGCCGGGCGGGGTACGTACTGGTAGGGGGGAAAAGCTCTCGCATGGGCCGGGACAAAGCTCTGCTGCCTTCCCATGGCCGGACGCTCGCGGAAGCCGTGGCGGGTCTGGTTAGCGCCGCTGCCGGTCCGGCCGCATTGGTCGGAGGTCCGCGGCGCATAACCCCGGTCCAATTTGGTTTCGTTCCGGATCTCTACCCCGGCGAAGGTCCGCTGGGAGGAATCCTGTCCGCTCTGCAGGACTCCACTGCCGATTGGAACCTGATCGCCGCCTGCGATATGCCTGGCCTGAAAGTAGATTTTCTGCGTGCCCTGCTCGATCTCGCCGAGCATAGCGAAGGAGACGCGATGGTTCCCATCGGACCCGACAGCCGCCTGGAACCCCTCTGCGCGGCCTATCATCGGCGCTGCTATCAACCGCTGGCCCAAGCTTTCGCCCGCGGAGTCCGCAAGATCGCCGTAGCGCTCGAGGAAGTCCGCATGGTGACCTGGCCGGTTCCGGAAGAACTCTCCTGTTTTCAAAATGTTAACACCCCCGAGGACTGGGCCGCCTATGAACGGTGATTCCTACCCGCACTACATCGAATTCCGCCACGTCTATAAGACGTTCGACCGGCCGGTTTTAGTCGATGTCAATTTTCACGTTAATCCCGGCGAAACTGTGGCCATCATTGGCCGCAGCGGCGTCGGCAAGTCGGTCACTCTTTCCCATATCATGGGTTTCCTCAAGCCCGATAGCGGCCGCGTAATCGTGGGCCATGAAGACGTTACCGATTACGGCGAGGCCGAGATGCGGCGCATTCGCAAGAAGGTGACCATGGTGTTCCAATCGGGCGCCCTGTTCGATTCCATGACGGTGGGTGAAAATGTCCTCTTCTCCCTGGAATTGCGGCAGGATTACGACGCGCAGAACAAGGAAGACGTGGTCGACGGCCTGCTCCAGATGGTCGACATCGCGGAGGCTAAGGACACCTACCCCAGTGACCTTTCGACCGGTTACAAACGGGCTGTGGCCATCGCGCGGGCACTGGCCGCGCAGCCCCAGTGCATCCTATACGACGAGCCCACCACCATGGTCGACCCGATTATGTCCGACCATCTGGGCGATCTGATGTTGCGCCTGAAGCGGCAATTGCAGTTGACTTCGGTGGTGGTGACCCACGATCTGGACCTGATGTATAAAGTTGCCGACCGGGTGGTGTTCCTGTACGACGGCGGGGTGATCTTCTTCGGGACGGTGGGCGAACTGGAAAAATCCGACCATCCGCACATACGGGAGTTTTTGGAAATGGATCGGGTGGTGAGGGTGTGAAGGGCAGGATGCCTATATGGGGCCGACCGACGCAGGCGGGCTTCAGCCAGGCTTCAGCCCGCCACTGGGGGCGAATGGCCAATCTCCAGGAGGCGGTTACCAGGGGTACCCTGGGTCGCGCAGTTTGACAACCTGCCTTACAAGCAAAAACGCCGCGGCGGGAGAAGCTGCGCCGCGGCGTATGGGAGGTAGGGTGTATCCGCTCTGCCTAGTTCTTGATAACCGGCGCGTTGTTCTGTGCGCCGCCGCGCGGACCACGGCCCTTGGTAACGGTGTAGTCCGACGGCACCTGGAACAGTGAAGGGTCGGGCTCGCTGCGGGTGATATTGGTCAACTGCGTCACGGTGGTGCCGGAGCGCGGATCGCTGATCTTCACCATCACGGGCACCTTCAGATCCGGCGACATCCAGGTCTCATGCACGATCTGAATGGGCTGCGCGTTGCCGATTTGGCCAGCCGGGATGGTGCGAGTCACGCGCGTGCCGGTCGCCTGCACGCCGTTAACTGTCTGCATCGGCAGGGACTCGGTAACCACATTGGGATCGCTGGCCGCCCCATTCGCTCCGCGCCCGGGACGATTCCCCTGGAAAGCGGGATTAGCGCCTCGGTTCGGTATCGTCATCTGGCGGGCGGTTTTCGACGCCGTATCCAGTTCGCTGGACACTCCCGCCACCGGATCGTGAATGTTGACGATGGTTCTGGTGGCAGTCTGCGCGGCCGTCCGTCCCGCCGCCGGCCGCCCGGCCGGTATCGTCCTTTCCGTTCGCACGCGGCCCGAGCTGTCGCGGTACACGTTCGACTGGGTCTTGCGCGAGATCACGTTGCCGTTCGGCAGCGTTTGCGTCCTCTCAACCACTTCCTGGGCGGAGTACGGAGCGCCGGTGACCGTGCGGCCCATGCCCGGTCCCATTCCCATCATCCCGCCGGGGCCACCGGGACCCATGCGGCCGGGACCTCTTCCGGCGGGCGGACCCTGCGCGAAGAGGGTTGCCGCGGCGCACATTCCGAGAACGATCAGGCTTTTTTTCATCGAACGAACCTCCACACTTTTAGCAGCATCGCAATACTGCCTATAGATGGTTGTTGGTTTACGGCAAAAAGTTCCAACCGCGAACATATTTTTTCGATTTTTGTCCGCCTTACCGGTCGCGGTGGGCGCTGGCCTCCAGGTAACGGGAAAAATCCTTCCCGGGAGCGGCTATTTCAAACTGTAACTTCAAGGTATCCTTCCCGGTCGGAGTGTAGGTCAGACGGTAGCGGACCTCGCCGGGCTTTCCATCGCTCACCAACACTACACCCGCGCCCAACGCCGTGACGGAATATCGGATTACGTGGCCCTCGTCGTCGAAATAGATGGCGCGGAACTCACCCGCGGTCTCGCCGCGGTAAACCACCATGAGGTCGTCGTGGCGAGACGCCGGTTTGCCGCCGGCGGCCGGGTATTCCGCGAAACTGCGGCGCAGCAGCACCGATCCCTGGAGGTCGGGTGTGAACGAGAAGGCGCCGGCGCCCGTTCCCGGTTGGCCGGAACCCTCGCCGGTCCAATGGCCGATAAGGAATTGGGCAGGACCCCAATCCGGCTCGGCCGCCCAGGCGCCGGCGGGCATCGCCGCCAGCAACCAGACGCAGCAGATGGATGGAACCGATCGCATTGGTTCATCATACCTTGCGGGAACCGTAGGACTTATACTGATTGGTAACGGTGACACGACAAGTGGCCCATTATGGCCGGCTGGCGGTTTGGATTGCGGCCGCGTGCCTGATCCAGTGCCTCACCCCGGGGGCGTGGGCACTCGATCCATACAAGACCCTGACCCAGTACTCGCGCCATGTCTGGGGCCAGCAGGACGGACTGCCCCAAGACACCATCAAATCCATCACGCAGACTGCGGACGGATACCTCTGGTTGGCGACCGATGAGGGTTTGGCGCGCTTCGACGGAATCGACTTTACGGTTTTCAGCCGGCCCACGAGCGACCTTCCGGCCAACTCGATCGCGGTGCTGGCGGCCTCGCCCGATGGATCGCTGTGGATCGGGACGTCCAACGGACTAACCCAGTACCGCAACCACAAGTTCCGGACCTACACCGTCAAAGACGGGCTGCCGGACGACGAGATCCGGGACCTTTATTCGGACCACGCGGGAACTCTCTGGATTGTTTCCGGAGTCGACGTATGCCGCTTCCAGGACGGCAAGTTCACTACTTTCAAATCCGGCGTCAATCTCCCGATGACCTCGGCACGGGCAGTTCACGAAGACAAGCAGCACAACCTGCTGGTGGCCGGCTCGAATCTTCCACCGTCTCCCGCCCGGCCCTCCCTCCGCGTGGTGAGCTTCTCGGGCGATCGGGCGGCCACGCTGGTAGACGACGACCGGTACGGCCAGGATGTAATTTTGGCAATGCTTACCGATAGCCGCGGCAACCTGTGGATCGGCGGGAACCTGGGACTGATCGAGCGCTCGGCGAATGGCCAGGTTCGTCTGTTCGACTCGCATTCCGGGCTGCCCGAAGACTTGGTGCGCTCCGTGGTGGAAGACCGCGATGGCAACATCTGGGCCGGAACCAACGGCGGGGTGGCGCGCCTACAGGGCGACCGCTTTGCGGTGCCCGCAACGGGCGCGGAGAACGAAGTGGTGCGCGCCTTATTCGAAGATCGCGAGGGCGACTTGTGGATTGGCGGCAACGATGGTTTGACCAGGTTGCGGGACGATTCGTTCACCGCCTACGGCAAGACCGAAGGCATGCCCAGCGACGAACCCAACACGGTATTTCAGGACCGCACGGGGCGCATCTGGGTAGGATTTCACGATGCCGGGCTGATGCTGTTTTCGCCCGGCAAGCCGCGGTTGTTCACGAGCCGCGACGGGATGCCCGACACCGAAATTTTCTCGATTCGCGAAACTTCGGATGGCGATTTGCTGATGGGCACGCGCGCCGGAATGGTGCGTATGCACGGCTCGACATTCACCGTCTCGCAACCGCCCGACCCGCAGCGCCGTGTGGTTTGGGATGCGCTGGAAGATTCCGCTGGCCGGGTTTGGATGGCAACCCCCGGCGGCCTGGTGGAGCAGACCGCAAAAGGAGGCCGCATTGTGGCGGGCGGCGGACTGCTGAACGTCAACGGAGTGGTTACGCTGCGGCAGGGCCGCGAAGGAGCGCTGTGGGCCGGAAGCTATGGCAAGGGCCTGTGGCGCATCCAAGGCGACCAGGTGCGCCTGCTGGGCATGGCCGACGGACTCTCCAGCGAGAATATTCGCGAAATCTACCAAGATTCCGAGGGCATCCTGTGGATCGGGACTTTTGGTGGAGGGCTCGACGCCAGGCGCGACGGGAAGTTTTACCGCTTCATGCAGAAAGACGGGCTGTTGAGCGACAACATCGCGAATATCGCCGACGACGGCGAATCGCTGTGGCTCAGCACCACCAGAGGGATTTGCCGCATCGCCAAGCAGCAGTTGTGGGAACTCGCAGCGGGGCGAAGACGGCACCTGGACCCCGTGAACTACGGCATGGACGACGGGCTTCGCAGCGCGCAATGTTCACCCGGCTACCCCACGGCCGGCGGGAACCGAACGTCGGACGGGCGCCTCTGGTTCACTACCAGCCGGGGGCTGGCGGTCTTCGACCCGCATGCCAAGCGGCCGGCTCCGCTGCCGCCCATGGTGCAGATTTCCGAAATCACCACCGACGGGCACGCCATAGACCTGGAGCATGCCGCGCGCCTGGCGCCGGACGTGGAACGCATCCGCATCCGCTACACGGCCATCCACCTCAGCGCCCCGGAGCAGGTGTCGTATTCTTACCGTCTGAGCGGGCTGGAGTCGAAGTGGGTGCCCGCGGGAGCGCGGCGCGAGATCAATTACAATACCCCGAAGCACGGCAATTACCGGTTCATTGTGAGAGCCTCGCTCCCGGACGGCCAGACCACCGAGGCCTCGTACACGTTCGATGTGCTGCCGCACTATTATGAGACGGCGTGGTTCCGGGCGCTGTGCGCGGCGGCGCTACTGGCCTTCGCATGGGCCATCTATCAATTGCGCCTGCGGCAGATCCGCTCGCGCTTTTCGCTGGTGCTGGAAGAGCGGGCGCGGCTGGCGCGCGAGATTCACGACACCCTGGCGCAGGGCTTCGTGGGGATCTCTTCCCAATTGGACGCGGTGGCCATGTGCATGCCCGAAGAGGAGTCTCCCGCGCGCAAGTACCTCGACATGGCGCGGCGCATGGCGCGCCACAGCCTGACGGAAGCGCGCCGCTCAGTGATGGACTTGCGCGCCTCCGTGCTGGAGGGGCAGGACTTGGCGGCCGCCCTGGAATCGGGCACGCGTATGTGGACCGCGGGCGCGGGCGTGGACGTCAATGTGGACGTGACCGGACCGGAAACCGTGCTGCCGCAGGAAATGGAGCAGCACCTGCTGCGCATCGCCCAGGAAGCCGTGACCAACGTAGTGAAGCACGCCGGGGCCAACCGCATCGCCATCAAGCTGCATACCGAGGCGCGCAAGCTGTACTTGCGGATCCGGGATAACGGACGCGGTTTTGAAACGCCGGACGTGTTTTCCACGCGCGGAGGCCATTTCGGACTGATCGGCATGCGCGAGAGAGCCGAGCGCCTGGGCGGCGAACTGCGCCTTGCAAGCAACCCGGGAGAAGGGACGGAAGTGGAAGTGACGGTACCGTTGCCATGAGCGATCCAATTCGAATTCTAGTGGCCGAAGACCACCTGGTGGCGCGCGTCGGCGTGACTGCCATTGTGAACATGCAGCCAGACATGACGGTGGTGGCGGAGGCCGCGAACGGCCAGCAGGCGGTGGAGATGTTCCGCCAGCATCTGCCCGATGTGACGCTGCTGGACTTGCGCATGCCGGTAATGAGCGGCGTGGAAGCCGCCATTGCCATCCGCGCGGAGTTTCCGCAGGCGCATATGATCGCGCTCACCACCTACGGCGGCGATGAGGATATTCGCCGCGCGCTGGCGGCGGGCGTGCAAGCGTACCTGACCAAGGATGTGCTGCACGACGAGCTGCTGAAGGCCATCCGCGCGGTCCACGCCGGGCAGACGTACCTGCCGGCCGCGGTGGCGGCGGCCCTGGCGGCACAGATGCCGCGGCCCGACTTGAGCGCGCGCGAAGTGCAGGTGCTGGAGCTGATTGTCCGCGGCCTGGCGAATAAGCAGATCGCTTACTCGCTGAGTATCGCCGAACATACCGTAAAGAATCACGTGAAGAGCATACTGAGTAAGTTGGGCGTGCAGGATCGGACGCAGGCGGCGACGGCGGCCATCCAGCGGGGGATTATTCATCTGCCGTAAGGGGCAACTCGATGGAGATCCGCTGCCCTTCCTGCCGGTGGCCAATCGCGCTGGAGGACGTAAACCCGTCGACCGATATCGCTCTGTGCCGGCATTGCGGCCGCACTCACTCGCTCTCCATGATGAGCGAGGCATCCGAAGTCGATTTGCGGAATCCGCCCTTCGGCGTCAGGTTCGAGCTATTGGCGGGTGGGTTCGTCGCCGAAGCCACTACGCACTGCTCGGTTTGCCGTTTTTTATCGCGATCTTCCTGGCGGGACCCTGCCTTATGCCGGTCGACGGCGTGGTGCGTGTTACCCGCAAGGGAGATGACCTCGAAGTCTTTGCTTTCGGAGGAGCGGCGATACTTCCTGCTCCAGGTCATGCGAAGGATGCTGGCGGCTTAATTAATAGCCGAGAAGCGGCGCCAGCCTGGCCCGCACTTCTTCGAGCACCTCAGGGGTGCAGCGCCCGAGTTTCACGGCGCGATGCGCTTTCCAGTCGATACTCTTCACATGGTCGCTTAAGATGACACCGGTGGCACCCTGACCGGCAGGAACACTCACCTCGAATGGGTAGCCCTTTACCTGGGTCGTGATGGGGCAGACTAACGCCAAGCTGGATTTCGAGTTGTATATTCTGGGACTCAGCACCAGTGCCGGGCGCCGGCCCGCCTGCTCGCGGCCGGCTTGAGGATCGAATGTCAACCAGATCAGGTCGCCGGCATCCGGCACAAAGGCCGCGCTCACCAGGACTCCTCGCCTAGTGGCTGTCCCCAGCCGGTTTCGCGGTGACGATTGCGAGGCGTGATGCGGGCGACGAGTTCCGACAGTTCGTACTTTCGCCTGGTTGGGCGCAGCACAATGCCGCCTTTCCCATCGAGAGACAGGGCTACAGAATCGCCCTCATCGATGCCGGCTTGCCTGGCGACTGCAAGCGGGATCCGGACAGCCAGGCTGTTCCCCCATTTCGAGATCGCGGTTTCATTTCGCATCGGTATCTACATTGAGTAGACATCCGCGCTGGCGCTGTCGATGGCGCAGCGCGCGGCAAATATCCTCAGCGCCGCCGCAGGTAGTGAATGCGATCGAACGTGGCGCGGTGGCCGGCATACGATTCAGGGCCCGGAATTGACATTGATGGATCTTGTAGATCGTGATATTGTATTCCCCATGCCTTTCGACGTTAATGGTTGGAAACAATGTGGATTCAAGACGCCCCCAATGTCCTGGCAAAGGGTGCCGCTGGCCAAACATGCCCAAGCTTATGCCACCCTTAAGGCGGGTGCGAGCAAGGCCAAGTACGCAGCCGCTTTCGACGCCGTGAAGGCCGCATATCAGGGTTGGGAGAAGCTGGCCGCTGGTGACAAACAACATCCTGATAACAAGTCGGCCCATGCGAAGTTCCTGGCAATCGGGAAGGCGGAATACAACGCCATCTACCTGGGGATGCAGAAATACAACGGCACGCTCCTTACCGCTATCGCCCAGCGCCAGAACGCCCTCTCCATGCTGGCGCCGTGGAACAAGGAGTTCAGCGCATTCAGCCAACTCACCCCACAGTTGATGAATACTGCCAAAGCCGCTTGGGCTAAGAAAGACAAGGCGCTGGCGGCTAAGGTGATCACGGCGGCGGCCAAGGCGGATAAGCGCCAATGGATCGAACAGTGTTACCAGAAGTACAAGGCCTCGACCGAACCGTGGCGTACCGCGAAAACGGGCCTGGATGCCAATGACATGTTAGTACACATCCTACCCTTGACGAACAAGATTTACGCGATCGGCAAAAGCCTCAACGCCGCACGTAATCTCATCGCAGATTTCACAGCCGCGTGGAACACGGCGAAAGGCGTTTAGCGACGAAGTCCGGGCGAGCGGGGTTCCTGACTCCGCCCCTTGCGCGCGGCAAGGGCGCTCTTCTTCGCCTGCGCCTATCGCGTTAATCGCCTGTCGGTGGGTAACTCGAATGCGCTGGCCCGCTGCCAGACTCGCTGCGTGTCGCCGGACCAGCGTCTGGAGATTTCGAACACGATGCGCTGCTGCTGATGTAGGATGCGCTCGCGAAAGGTCCCCTGTAGGTCGTTCGCCAGGGCGGTTGCCAAGGCGTCGAGGGCATCGCGCGACCGCCCCATGGCGGCGAAGGTGAAAGACAGGTTGTAATTGGACAGCACGTCCGTGGGGCTGACGCAGAAAGCCTTCTCATACGCTAAGTGCGCCGGGCCAACCAGATCCATCTGATAAAAGGCATCGCCCAGCGTATTCCATAGCCAGGCGCTATACCACGGGTTTCGCCGGAGGGCGAGGAGGGCGAACTCGATAGCCCCGGGAAGTCGGTTAACCGTCAGAAACTCCGCCATCTCTCCCAGCACGCACCAGTTATCGGGCTCGCGCTCAACAGCTTTGCAGAAGTGATCGAAGGCTTCGCGCACGCGGCCCAAGCTAACCGCGTTGCGGCCGCCGGCCAGAGCCGTATCGAGGTCCCGGCCGGCTTCGAGGCAAAAATGCCGCTCGAATTCCGACAAAGTTGCGGGCAGGTGGCTACGCGTGAGGAGGCGCGAATGGATGGAACGCTCCTCGTCGCCGCTGGCGGTCGCGACGTGGAAGCCGCGTTTCTCGAACAAGTAGCCGAGAAGCGGAAAATTGACCCCCATGGCGACGGAACGTCCAAAGCGGGTCGTCACGCCGAAGTTCGCCACCTCAACATCGCGAACCGGCCCGTAGTCATTCAGCAGGACGAAACCGTGGTCCTCGATCTGAGCGAGGAGGCGGTCGAGGCACGCGAATGCGCCAAAATTCAACAGTACCCGCGGCAAATCGCGGCCGAACGAAATCGCCTCGTCAGTGTAAGGCGGTGGGTCTTCTCCCACCGGCACGAAGGCGGTTTCGAATTCCAACAAACTCAGGACAGCCAACAGATCCTGCTGCATTTTCGCCGAATCCGACTGGGCCGCCGCGCGCAAGTGGTCTACGTCCCAATCCGGGCACAGGCGCTGCAGTTCCGCCTCATCGGACAGGAACGTGCGGACGCACAACTGCTCGGGACCACCGGCGCCGGCCCGGACGACCGCCGCGGGCAGCACGTCGAGCACATAGTGCGCGAAGGCGCACGTCAGGCCTGCCAGCGGCACCACCATACCGTCGAGCGTATGCAACTCGTGGCAGGATCCCGCGTCGACTACTCCGGGCAACACTTGCTGCCGCTGATCGTCGAACTGCCCTAGCTCCTGCCACTGCTCCACGCTACGCCGCGAGGCGTCGGAAACATAATAAGTGAGCCGATCCCAGAAGTCGGCCCCATGCTGCCGGCAGAGGCCGCGAAAGGCGTCGAGAAAATAACGGGCGAACAGGCCAGAACCCGCCCCGATTTCCAGCATGCGAATCTGGCCGTCGCGTGGCACTTCGCGGCAGTTCGCAAATGCCAGTTCCGCCGCGGCCCGTGAGAGCCGGCCGTCGTTGTTGATCAGGAAAGGGACTTCGTTGCCCGCAAAGGCCTTCACGCCGACCTGCTGCCAGTAGAGTTGCGCGAGTTCCGACTCCAAACTGCAATAGATGGGGCGGAAATCCTGGATGACCGACCGGTTCGGCGCTAGGGAGGGCTTGGTACCGAGCCGCTCGGCAGCGGAGGCCAGAAGTGCTGCGATTTCGGCCTCCTCAACGCCTCTAGACAATTGGGCGACAACATCCTGGAGCTTCGGGACGGAGAGTTCGGGTGTGGCAGGTTGCATAAGAGAGTGAGCTCAGCAATTCTCCTGAAGAGATTCGATAGATCAGTATATCCCTCATGGCAAGACCTGGGTGGATGCCGTCACTGCCGGGGGGAGTTCGCTTCCGGTACCTGCGCTAAGCCTAGCCCGCACTTCGTTGAGCACCCTGGGGTTGCAGCGCCACTCTTCACGTGGCCCCGTATTCTTCATCCCCCTGCATGGAACCGCTGCAACCTAATAGTCAACCCCGAAGCAGTAGCTTTCGGTGGAATTCGCGGGTTAACCGCGTATTCGCCCGGATACAAAGCGCGGGCTGGCGTGATCTCGTAAAGGGAGTCGCCGATCTTATTAATGGTAACGGGCAGTCCTGGCGGAGTTCCCCCCATGGCCGGTTGTGTTTGCCGGGTACCCATTCTGGATTCCAGACGGAAGAGCTGGAATTGACGCGGGTCGCCGCCTTGAACGCGGTAAACGCTTCCTCCGCCTGTGCCGTAGATTCCGCCGGAGCGGGAAATCGTCGCGATTTGTCGTTCGAGGGGGATGTACCCGGATGAACCTCGCAGCGCACCGACGATGTCTGGTCCTATATCGCCCTTATCTTCCCTGGATGCATCTGGTTTTGCGGGGGGGCGTCCACCGTACCTAAGATGATCTCCGCAACACCGGAGCGGGCGTAGTGCTGCACCTCATCGTTGACCAAGACCGAATATTGTCCGCCGTTCCACCAATCTAGCTTCCGTTCACCGTGGACCCGCCGCGAAGACGTAGCGTATCGGCCTGCGTCGATATCGCCAGCGCCAAGGCTAGTAGAGTGAATCGCCTTGATCATAGCTACTCCATAAAATGAGGGCTCACCTGCGGTGTGCTCCCCTAGATATTCTCGCACTGGAGCAGGCAGAACGCATTCTCGCGGCCGCCTGAGAGTGTTCTTCTCGAGGAGGCGAGCGCTTGGGAGGTTGTATGCTTCCGCGCGGCCGCCAGCGCGGCGGCAAGTGTGACGCGGGAACCCTTCCACATAGTGAAAGGGGACGCCCACCTCCTTCACGGATTCACCCACACGCTCATCGGGATGGGACTCCCGGGAGCGATGTAAGAGGGCGAGACCGATTGCACCGCGAGCGGTCCGGCCGCCACTACGCCGGTCGCCAGGTTCAGGTCCATCGTGACGCCGAAAACATGCTGGGAGCTTTGCGCGATGGCAGCCGGAACCAACACGTCCACTTGCCAGACGAAGGGATTCAGCGCGGAGACATTGGTGACTTCCGCGGACCAGTCGCCCATCGTCACCGCAACCGGAATCTGGGAGGCCTGCCAGGGACTCGGCGTGTTATTGAAGAAATCCACGCCCAGTCCGTTTACGAATAATGAAATCGCCTCTCCCGGTTTCGCCGGATTCGAGCAGGAGTTGACGGTTCCATCGGCATTGACCGCTAAGTCGAGGAACGAGCCGTAGTAAGTTACGCTACCGACCGTGCAGGAGGATACCGTACCGGAAAGATCGCCGAAAAGGCTGGGATTGCTAGGGGTCAACGCCAATTCCCGTGACAGCGCCGGTGTGCCGTTGAGCGAAAGTTGCATCGTCGTAAAGTTCGTCAGACCGACTCCGGGTTGCTCCAGCACTCCGGAGGGTACTGCCACATTGATCTGCGAGGACGAGACGTAAAGCAGCGGCGCGGCCACGCCGTCGAAGCTCACCGTGACTCCGGCGAGCGACGTGGTGGCATAGTCCGGCGCGCTGATGCCGGTGGCCGGGCCCAGGCCCGTTCCCAGCAGGGTGATGAGCTGGCTGGGCGCGGCCGCGGCCACGCGCGCCATGTTCGCGCTATCCACGATGCAGGCGAGCTGCGGGGCCGGGGTATCGCTGAGGTCGAAATTGGCCTCTCCCAGATATGCGCCCGCATTCGGTCCCGGCCCCAGCGATATGGGTGTTAGCGCGCCTGGCGTGATGGGCGTGTCGGCGATAGACGTGGCTCCCGCCAGCCACACTCCCAATCCACCGGCGAACGCGACGCCCGCCACGCTCACGTTCGAACCGTCCACCAGCACCGTGCTCAAGACGCTTCCCGACGCCACGTCCACGCGCGAAACGGTGCCCTCGCTGAACGTGACGATGCTGTTTGTCGCGCACTCCGCGGGAAGGCTGGTGACGCCCAGGGGCAGCGGCGGCGGCGCCGGAATGCCGGACGGGGAAGCCGCGAGAGAGATATCGTTGTACGACCCACCCACGTAAACGTCGCTTTGCGATCCCAGCGCCACGCCGGCGCCGCCGATGGGAATCGAGTAGAGCGCGTTCGCGCCGGCGGCGTCCAGTTTGGTAAGGAAGGGCGTCACCTGCGATGCATAGTGTGTGGGCGTTACGGTCCAGTTGTAGCCCCCATAAGCCCAGCCCGTCACGTACACGTTTCCAGCAGAGTCCACGGCCAAGCCGCTATTGGCGGAGGGGAACTGGGAACTCGCGCCGGTGGAATAAATGAGCTTGGTCGCGGCCGGGTCCACCTTGGTGACATATTGATTCGTGATTGGTCCGACGTTGCAGAACATGGACATTAAGCAGGGGTAGTGCCCGTAGAGGACCGTCTGGTAAGCGCCGGGAGTTGTCGGATAGCCGGTATTAGAGGTGCTCCCCGCCATATAAATGTTGCCCGCGGCATCCAGCGCCAGCGCGCTTCCGCCAATACCCGTCGCGGTAAAGACGACGTTGGAGCCGGTGGCGTCCAATTCCATCAGAAACGGCCAGCTCGTAATGGGGGGAATGGTAGTGATATTGGGAGCGCTATAAGCTCCGGGAGACGCCGTTAGTTCCGGGGTGCTCGATCCGCTCACGATAATTGCTCCCTGCGCCGTGACGGCGACCGCCATGCCCGTGGTATCGACGCTGCCCAGCACCTCGGAGAAGACCACCTCGCCCTGGGGATCGAGCTTGACCAGGAAGGCCCGCGTCGCGGAGGCGGTTGCCGGGAGCGTCCCCGTCTGCTGGCCGGGTGTGACGGGAAAATCTGGCGAAGATGTGGTCCCGATTACGTAGGCATTCCCGGCGGTGTCCACGGCGATTCCAGCCGCCGTGTCGTGCGCGGAGCCGCCGATGGTGCGGAAGTAGAGATAACTCGCACCCGCTGGGTCGAGCTTCGCAACCATGGCCGCGGATGGCGAAGTTGCGGGGTAATTGGGATCGGCGGGCGTGGAGCCGGCCAGGTACACATTTCCCGCGGTGTCCGTCGCGATGGCGGAGGGGGTAAATCCCGAGCGGAGGTAAGTGGAATAGGTCAGGCCGGAAGCGGACCATGCGGCCGTACTGAAGAGAAGCAGCGCGCCAACCAGATGCGTGAGCATGAGACTCCTGTGGGAGAAAGTGGGCGCGGAAGCTAATAGGCTAACACACCCGCGGCAATGTCACCGTAAACGTGCTGCCGGCGCCGGGAGCACTGGCCAGCTCCACGGCGCCATGGTGCGATTCGGCGATCCATTTGACGATCGCGAGGCCCAGCCCGAAGCCGCCATCCTGCCGCGAGCGGGCCTTGTCGCCGCGGTAAAAGCGCTCGAAAACGTGCGCCGCAACCTCGGGAGCGATGCCCGCCCCGGTATCGGAAATGCGAATCGCAATGTTGGCGCCTTCGGTCTCCAGTGCGGCGGTGACGCGTCCGCCTTCCGGAGTGTAGCGAATGGCGTTGTCGATGAGGTTCATCACCATGCGGCGGACCAGTTCTTCGTCGCCACGGAAGGCCACATCGTCGTGTGCGGGGCACTCGATCGTCAGGTGGCGTGCCACCGCCAGCGTTTGCGCGGAACGGCAGCATTCGGCCAGCAGATCGTTCAAATAGAACTCCTCCACCCGCAGCTTCACCCGCCCGGCGTCGGCGCGCGCCAGGTTCAACAGATCGTCTACCAAGCGCGAGAGGCGCCGCGATTCGTCCAGCACGATGGCCAGCGCCTGCTTATACTCGGCGGCGCTGCGGTCGTGCGAAAGCGCCACGTCGGCTTCGCCGCGGATGATCGCTAAAGGGGTGCGAAGCTCATGGGAAGCGTCGGCCACGAAACGGCGCATATGGTCGAATGACCGGTCGAGCCGCGAAAGCAGCTCATTGAACGATGCCGATAGCACCACAAGCTCCTCGGCCGCGGCGCCGACTTCCAGGCGCGTCTCCAGATTGCTATGAGTGATGCGGCTCGCCTGCGCGGCCATGGAGGCCAGCGGCGCGAGGTTGCGGCGGGTCAGCCAATAACCGCCGATGCCGGCGAGGCCGATGACCAGCGGTAACGCCAGCAGCAGGACGCGGCGCAACACCGCCAGATCGGCGGCCACTTCATCCAGCGGCTGGACCGCCAGCACCAGATAATCCTTTCCGCCGAGCGTGGCGCGAACGGCGGCGGCGCGCGCTCCGTGCGGCCCGGCTTGCGGGACGGCAAGTACCTGGCGGGGGCTGGCATTCGCCGCGGCTCGCTTCGCGATGTCCCGCAGTTCATCCTGCGGAACGGGTGCGCTCGACCCCAGCACCCGATCGCCGGCCAGAAAGACCACCGTGCTGGCGCTCAGCCGCAGATCGGCAAGCACCTCGGAAGAGGCCGCTGCGGGGTCGCCCTTCATCTCCACAAACTCGTCCGCCAGAAGGGCCGCGGCGGTGTCGGCTTCGACCGAGAGCGATTCGTCCAGCCGGCGTTCCAGAGCACGCGCCAGCACATTGTCCAGGAACAGGCTGAAGAGTAGAAACAGGAGCGAGAAAAACACCAGGTACCAGAGCGTAATGCGCGCGCGGAGGGTCCTAATCATCGGCTACCCCGGCTTCCGCGGACAGCAGGTAACCCTCTCCGCGGCGAGTGCGAATCATGCGCTTCAAGCCGCCCGCTTCGAGCTTCACGCGCAGCCGCTTGATGTAGACGTCGATCACGTTGGAGAAGGCATCGAAGCTTTCGTCCCAGACGTGCTGGGCGATTTGCTCGCGGCCCACAACCCGGTTCTCATTGAGCATGAGGAACTCGAGCAGGGCGTATTCCTTGGCCGTCAGGCTGACGGGCCGGCCGGCGCGCGTCACCGCGTGGCTGCCGGTATTCAGGGCCAGGTCGGCCACGTGGATCACCTGGGGGCGCAATCCTTTGGACCGCCGCAGAAGAGCGCGCATGCGGGCCAGGAGCTCTTTGAAGTCGAAGGGCTTGGCGAGGTAGTCGTCGGCTCCGGAATCGAGACCGGCGACGCGGTCGTCCACCGCACCGCGCGCGGTAAGCATAAGGATGGGCGCGGCAAAACCGGCGGCGCGCAGTTCGCGGCAGACGGCATGGCCGTCCTTGAGAGGCAGCATGACGTCCAGAATCACCAGGTCGTACTCCGTGACGGTGGCGTGGTAGATGGCCTGCTCGCCGTCGCAGGCGACGTCGACGGCGTAGGTTTGCTCGCGCAGACCTTTGGCGATAAAAGCCGCTACCCGGGATTCGTCTTCCACCAGCAGTATTCGCACCTGTTTTTATTCTCGGCCATACCGCACTGCGCCAGTGTAACCGATATGGCCGGCCAGTCACGCTTCGGTTCGCGACCGCGCGGGAGCGGAAGGCCGGATGGTTGCCCGCGGCACTGGCGGCGGGGCCCGCCGAAGAGCGCGGCGCGGCGCGCGGTACAACCGCGCCATTGGCGCACACCCGAACCGGTACGGGCCGCGATGGCAGTGGAACCGGACAACGGCCATCGCCCCGAGGTCGCGGAAATGCTCCGTCTCCGCTCTCCACCGACTGCTTCACAGACGGCTTGTTTTGAGCAATGGCTCCGGAGCGTGCTCCGCAGGCGGCTATGGCGGGCTGAATGAAGCCCGCCCCACGAAGAGTGCAGCGCTGTCGGATGCTTCAGCCTTCAGCCCGCCAGCCTGTTGGTGGCTCCATGGATAGCGCCGCAGGCGCGTCAGAGGTGCTGAAATCCGAGAAAAGCAGCGGCGGGCCCGCACTAACTAACGGGGGGAGTTCTCCATGAAAGCTTTCCTTGTAGCCGCACTTCTGTTTGCCGGTTGCCCTTGCCTGTGGCCGCAGGACGCGCTGCCGGTGGCGACCGCAGCGATCAATACCGCCGGCGGCAGTCCCACGATCGCGCCGAACACCTGGATCGAGATCCACGGCAGCAATCTGTCGCCCACTACCGCGGACTGGAGCACGTGGAACTTTTCCGGCGGACTGCCCACCTCGCTCGGCGGCGTGAGCGCCACCGTCAACAACAAGCCCGCCGTCATCTCTTACATCAGCCCCACCCAGATCAACGTACTGGCGCCGCTCGACACCGCGGCCGGCTCCGTACCGGTGCAGGTGACCACCCCCTCTGGAGAGAGTACACCGCTGAATGCCACGGAGCAATCGACTTCTCCCGGCTTTCTGGTGGTCGATACCGCGGGGCACGTAGCGGCGCGCCATATGGACTACAGCCTTCTAGGCGACGCTTCGCTTTCCATACCGGGCTATCCGTTCACGCCGGCCCAGCCCGGCGAAACGGTGCTTCTGTACGCCACCGGTTTCGGCCAGACCGATCCTCCGATGACCGACCAATCTTCCGGCACGGGCGCATTGCCCACGTGGCCCTCGGTGACGGTCGGCGGTCTCCCTGCATTTGTGACTTACGCGGGAGTCGCAGCCCCCGGCTTGTATCAGTTCAACGTCGCGCTTCCTTTGGCCGCGCCGAACGGCGATCTGACCCTTTCGGCCACCTACAACGGCAACCGTACGCAGGCGGGCGTAGTCATCGCCGTGCAGCAATAAGCATCGCGCGGACCTTCTGGAAGCTGATACCATTTCGACTACAGGAGGTGTTCTTGAAGGTCACCGCGAAGGATTTACAGCGCCGCTACGCCAGTTTGCCCGACGAGGAACTGCTCGCCCTGAAGCCGGATGAGCTCACGGATTTGGCGCGTTCCTGTTTCGATGCGGAACTGCGGCGGCGCGGGTTAGTGGAGCCCGAGCCCGCTCCGCTAGCGGTGGCAACCTTCGCCGATCCCAATAGCGCCGCGGTGGCCAGCCAAGTGCTTCGGGCGGCCGGAATCGAGTGCTTTCTCGAAAAGCGCGACGGTGTGCGCTTGATGGTGCCGGCGCGGCGCGTGAACGAGGCGCGTGGCCTGCTGGAGGAAGATGAAGACGCGGCGCCCCCGGCAAAGCCTTGGGACGGCGCCATCGCGCACCGGTTCGTGGAGAGCAACGGCATCCGCATGCACTACGCGGAGGCCGGTACCGGGCCCCTGGCGATTCTTTGTCACGGCTTTCCGGAGTGCTGGCATTCGTGGCGTCATCAACTGCCGGCTCTGGCTCTGGAAGGGTATCGCGCGGTGGCGCCGGATCTTCGCGGCTTCGGGCAGACCGGCCGCCCGAAGCTGGTGGAGGCCTACGATATTTTTCAGCTCACCGGCGATCTGGTGGGCTTGGTGAATGCGCTGGGTAGCGGGCCGGCCACGCTTGTGGGCCACAATTGGGGCGCCATGCTGGCCTGGCACGCCGCGCTGCTTCGGCCCGACCTGTTCCGCGCGCTGGTGCTGATGAGCGTCCCGTATGTGCCGAGGCGCAAGGTGAGCCAGAGCCAGTGGGAAGCCGAAAAGTATCCCGGTAAGATCTTCTACCAGGCAGACCTGCGATCCCCGCAAGCGGAGGCGTTTTTCGAATCGGACATCCGGACACGTCTCTTGCGGAGCTTGTGGCTGCTCTCCGGCGACGCGCCACAGGACAAGCGATGGCAACCGGCGCGCGATCCCGATGCGCCCCGCGCGGCTCCCGAACTGCCCGTACGGTTACCGAGGTGGTTGACAGAAGCGGATCTCGATTTCCTGGAAGGCGAATATCGGCGCACCGGATTCACCGGCGGCTTGAACTACTATCGGAACTGCGATCGCAATTGGGAACTAACGCCTTTTCTGGACGGCGCGCAAGTGCAGCAGCCTACCCTGTTTCTGGCGGGCGAGAAGGATCCGGTGCTGGACTTTCTGGGCGATGAATTCGCCGCGCTGAAAGACAACGTGCCCAACCTTTGGACGAAGGCGCTGATCCCTCGCGCGGGCCACTGGATCCAGCAGGAGCGCCCGGAGGACGTCAATCTTTTGCTGATCGATTTCCTCCGCGAGATCGAACGGTCCGCTTCCCGGCTTGCGGCTTCGGCTTAGACGATCCGGCTGGAAGGTGCGGCGCCTGCTGGCGGGAGAGACATCGGCATGGACGGGTTTTGCGGCCTCGATTGCGCGGTGCGTAAGCAGGCGGTTGTTCCCGCCGAGGAGTGAAAGGAGAACCCGCACATGGCGCACATACAATTGCGTGAGGACCTGCCCGGCATTCGCGGGTTGATGGTGTTCCGGCCGGAAACCGCCGAGCCCCTCAACCAGCTCGCCGACATTCTTCTCAGGGGACGAATAGCTCTCGCCCGGCGAGCGCGAGCTGATCGCCACCTTCGTCTCGTCGCGGAACGACTGCTTCTTCTGCCAGAACGTTCATGGAGCCGTGGCTGCATACCATTTGGACAACAACGTGCAAATCGTACTCCAGGTTAAATGCGATCCGGAGCAGGCAGCCGTCTCGGACAAGATAAAAGCGCTGATCGCCATCGCGGGCCAAGTGCAGCAGGGCGGCAAAGAGGTAACCGGAGAAGATATAGCCCGCGCCCGCCAGTGCGGCGCAAGCGATATGGAAATACATGACACCGTGCTCATCGCTGCTGCCTTTTGTATGTTCAATCGTTATGTCGACGGACTGGGGACGTGGGCTCCGGCCGACCCGGAGGTATATCGGCAACGCGCGCCCCTTACGGCCCGCGACGGATACGCGAGCTCCATTCACCGGACTCTGGCCGAGCACCCTTGACGCATCCGCCATCTTGGCGTACACCGCGGAGGTAGTGGTTCACATTGGAACGTATACCGAATCGGCACGGTTCATGGTTCATATCGGTACACTGGAGGCATGGACTCACTCTCCGGCAAGATCGCTATCGTCACAGGAGGAACGCGGGGAATCGGACGGGCCATCGCCGAACGGCTGCTCCGGGAAGGCTGTCGAGTCGCCATTTGCGGACGAAATCCGGACTCCGTGGACCATGCTGTAGCCGAGATGCAGCCGCTAGGCACTATCTGCGGATTCGCGGCGGATATCACTGAGAATCAGCAGGTGGAGCGCTTCTTCGAAGCGGTCGATCGGCAGTTCGGCGGCCTTGACATCCTTGTAAATAACGCTGGCGAAGGCGTCTTCCGCAAGGTTGGTGACATGACTGTCGAAGAATGGCGGCGCAATATCGACTTGAACCTCAACGGCGCGTTCCACTGCGCGCACGCTGCACTGGCACGGTTTGCACAGCGGGGTGGCGGGTTTGTGGTTAACATATCGAGCCTCGCTGCCAAGAATCCATTCAGTGGCGGCGCCGGCTACAACGCGTCGAAATTCGGACTCAACGGTTTCACGGAAGCTCTCATGCTCGACCATCGCTACGATAACGTACGTGTTTGCTCTGTGATGCCGGGCAGCGTAGCCACGGAATTCGCCGGGGACGCGGCCAAACGTGCGGGGGATGTCAGTTGGAAGGTGGCTCCGGAGGACGTGGCTGAGGTTGTCACCTTAGTACTGCGGATGCCTGCCCGGACCATGGTGAGCCAGGTGGAGATGCGGCCTTCGAAACCCAAGAAATAAGCGAAAGTCAGCGCCTTTACACGAATTTACTAGCGCTTCTGTACCTTGGCACTTCACGTGCACATCCAAATAGTAGTAAGGATCGGAGGCCGCAAATGGCGCTGCTTAATCGCATATTAGATCCGACGCAAACCGGGATCGAGGCTGAGACGTTGGAAGCCGATCTACGCCGAAAGATCGTAGGTCAGGACCAGGCGATTCAGCAGATAATCGACGTCTACCAAACCTATCTCTCGGGGATGTCTTGCCCAGGCCGTCCGGTCAGCAACCTGCTTTTCCTCGGGCCCACGGGGTCTGGAAAAACCCGAACGGTGGAAGCGGTGGCGGAGAGCCTGGTGGGCGATGCGCACGCCGTCATCAAGATCGATTGCGGGGAGTTTCAACACAGCCACGAAATCGCCAAGTTGATCGGCTCGCCTCCCGGGTACCTGGGGCACCGCGAAACGCACCCGTTACTCAGCCAGGAAGTGCTCAACCAGTTCCACACCGAGAAGGTGAAACTGAGCTTCGTGCTGTTCGACGAAATCGAGAAGGCCAGCGACGCCCTTTGGAACCTGCTGCTCGGCATCCTCGACAAGGCTACGCTGACCCTGGGCGACAACCGCCGGGTCGACTTTTCGCGGGCCATGATATTCATGACCAGCAACCTCGGCGCGAGCGAAATGGCTTCGATTCTGCGGCCTACTCTGGGATTTGCAGCCGGCGACTTGGAGCGCCGACGGGCCGCCGGAGAGGTGGACCAGGAGCTGAACGATAAGGCCGCCGGCGCCAGCATGGAAGCGGCACGCCGCAAGTTCACACCGGAATTTATCAATCGCATTGACCAGGTGGTGGTGTTTCAAAGCCTGGGAACGGAGGCGCTGCGCAAAATCCTGGCTCTCGAACTGAATGTGGTACAGCAACGGATCTTCAGTGCGGCGCATGTCTTGCCCTTCGTCATTTCGGTGGCGGAGCCGGCAAAAGACTTCCTGCTCAGCGAGGGTACTGATCTGAAATATGGCGCCCGGCATCTGAAGCGGGCCATCGATCGCCACCTGGTGCATCCGCTTTCGAACCTTATGGCCAGCAGCCAGGTTCGCGGTGGCGACCTCGTCCGCATAGACTTCGACGGCGAAGCGGGCAAACTCATCTTCTTCAAGGACGCCGAAGATCTATCCGCGAACGCCATGCTGCAGATGGTGGACGAATCCATCGTGCCGCCGCCGGTGATTGCCTCGACCACCGTGGTAGCCGAAATGCCGAGAGTGGCGAACGCCAGATCAACGCGGAGATAGCTTTCAGCCCATGTAGGGCAGGACGGCACCCTGTGGCGGGTTGTGAACCCGCCTACCGGGGCCGGGTAACACTCGGCCGCAGGATGCCATCCTGCCCTACATCGCTGACTGAGCTGAGAGCCGGGTGGTTAAGCGCTGTTCGGGTGTTCCGACTGTTCAGTCCCAGCCGCCTGCAGTTCTACTGTAATGGCCACAACTGGCTGGCGCGACAATTGGACCGGAAGAAAATCGGCTACAGGCAAGTGGACAATGCCTTCACCACTATCGAGGATTGGGCAGCAGCGCAGGAACTGTCGGACAGGTGGGATGCGTCCAGTCTACATCGCAAGCTGGACGAGTTCTCCGATCGATACTGCCCGGTTCTGAAACCGATCGAAGAGTCGTATCACGGGAGCCTGGAGGAAACTGAATACGCCACCGACATCGTGTTTCGGCGGCAGGCGGACCTGCAACCCTTTTATGGGAACTGATTCGAACGGCCATCCACACGGTCAAGGCCGACGACATCGCCACCTTTTGGGGCAAGAAACTCAACGGCAACTACCAGGATGAAATGGGCAGCCGCTACAACCTGCGCATCGAAGGCACTGGCGTCCGCCACTCGATGGGTATGGCTTCGATCAAAATGTACGACAAGTTCGCTCCCTTGACCCTGTCTTCCTTGCGGAAATTCTTTTTGCGAAGGTAGTCGATGGCCAGCCCGTTGGCAGCCGCCAGCGCCTCGGCATGGGCCTCGATGGCGTCGGTCAGGGGCTTGGCAAACTGGGCGAAATCGAAAATCCGAATCCGCCGTTTGGTCAGGTAGGCGGTCATGCCACCGGCGTAGCAGAAAACCGGCAGGGTGCCCTGCACCATGACCCGGTCATAACAACGCAACACGCCGGCAATCTGCTGGGCGTGCCGCTCGGTCAACAGAATCAGTCCCATACCTCCCCCATGCGGTGGAATCATACCCCCATCTGAATCCTGTCCCAGGCACCGCGTTCTTCTTGGCGATCTTCGCGCCTTTGCGAGATATTGATTTTGGCATGACCCAGAATGAACTGTCCCGGCAGATTGTGGATGCCGCCTATCGCATTCATACGACCCTCGGCCCTGGTCTGCTGGAAAGTGTTTATGCGTTGACTTTGGCTTGGGAGTTGGAACCACGGGGATTGCGGGTCGTCCGCCAGTCCGAGGTCCCGGTGGTCTATCAGGGCACCCGCATCGAAGCCGGCTTTGGTGCTGACCTGATTGTGGATGACCAGGTGATCGTAGAGGTCAAATCGGTCGAGACCTTGGCGCCGGTCCACAAGAAACAACTGCTCACCTATCTCCGGCTGCCAAACCAGCGTCTCGGCCTGCTCATCAACTTCAACGTGGTCTTCATCAAAAACGCATCACGCGAATCGTCAATGGGCTGCCAGAATGAGGTTCTCGCAAAGACGCAAAGCTCGCAAAGGTCTATATTTCCACGCCCGGCCGGGCTTCGCGAGCGCGAATACCTATTTGGTTCCGGCTACGCCGGGTTAGGGAGCGGTTGCTGGGACTGAACAGTCGGCCCCCCAAGAACGGTTAAGCACCCGGGCCGGCTTCAACCCGCCAAGTCCGGGGCGCAGCCCCGGTATACTAATCCCGAGGACCCTTCATGACGGCAAATGAGGAATTAGCGCGCTATATCAATCTCAAACTGGCCGCGCTCGGGCAGCCGCTCTGCCATCACACCGCCGACCTTGAATTCCTGAAGACCGCCGGCCCGCTCCTGCGCCGCCTGCACCAGAAGGAGCAACTCCTCGGCAGCCGCCTGTCTCCCGTGGACGCACGCATTCAGGCATTTCTCGACGCCTACCTGAGCGACGTTTGCCCCCAAGGCGCCGCCCGGATCCCCGCCATCGCCTTCAATCTCGACCGCCCCGGCATGGGCCGCGCGGTCTCGCTCCCGGCGAAGAGCGACTGCTTTTCGTCGCCTTACGTGCACTCCTACCGCGTGCCGCAGGGCGTGCTCCACAACCCCGCGGCCGACCGCCGCACCACCCAGGGCTTGTTCCACATCGCCGAGGGCGGATTCCCCATCCCCGCCGACAAAGCCGCCGTTCCCAAGCGCACCTTCGCGGCTCTCTGGTCCGCCGCCCTTCGTCCGCCCGCCGAGTTGATGACCCTCCCGTACACCGCCGACCAGCCCGACCAGGCCAGTTGCTTCACCACCCTCCTGCTCCGTCCCCTGGTCTGCCCGGCCACCGGCCGCGACCCCGAGAAAACCATGGAAGTCCGCTTCATCGCACCCGGCTCCCTGGTCAGCAATCTCGATTTCGTCGAGTCCATCTTCGGCAACGGCGGCGAGCCCAGTCTCCCCGAAAACGATGCCGCTCTCGACGCCCTGCACTGGACCGGACATACCGGCTGCGTGGTCCTGGCGCCCCACCTGGTGGGCATGCGCAAGCGTGAATTAGGACTCCCGCACATAAGTGAGGCTACCGAGCGGCAGAAGCGCGACGGTATGTGCTGGTCCGAGCAGGATGAGCCTTACAACGGCGGTCACCCCTTCAAAGTGACCTGCCGCGACAGCCGCGGCGTGATGGTAACCATCATCGCCGATAACTATTACGGTTACTGCAAGAAAGAAGTCAAGACACAAATTAGTTTCGCGGCCAATCTTTTCGGACTATGTGAAGAGGAGCATGCCGGCGGAGCCATCGCCTTCGCCACTTATGTGATTGGCCAGGAGTTTTACGCCAATCGCACCATCAGTCTCAGAATGGCGCCGTTCGCCGACGCCATGCGCATTCTGGATGGCATGGTGGACCAGCGTCCCGAAGGCTACGCGGTCGATCGCCGCTTCCCCGACATCTACTATCTTCCCGAGGATGCCGAATTCCGCGTGCAGCAGGGGACTATCGTTTGGCCGCACAACGGCGGCAATGTCACCATCCCCCTGCGCGCGCGGGAACTCTACTTTCTGCCCAATGGATATCGCGTGCGGCTCGAAAAACATCAGGGCGGAACGTCGTGGCGCCTGGTCGGAGTCCGTCCGCGCGGCACCCTCTGCCACAAACCGTGCACCGTTTCCGGCGGAGGGAAGTCCGAAATCTCCAAATCCATCGCCGGCGCCATCCTCAAAGGCCCGGTCTTCGTCAGGGACTATCATCGCGATATGGACCAGGTGGCCGAGATCCTGAACATGGATTTCTCCGCCATTTACCGCAACCGCCCTCCGGACGACCGCACGCGCCGGCCCATCCTCAGTTTCGAGCGCTCGCTGGGGTCGGTTATTCAGTTACTAAGTACCTCGCCCGAATATACCGACGAGCACAATCGGTTCGTGCGCGGCCTTCCCCAGACCATCCGCCAGATCTTATTCACCGTAAAGCGTTACTACCAGCCTGAGTGGGGCGATAACTGGCGCCGGCATTTTACCGTCGATAGCATCAATGGCTTTCTGGGCCACGAGCTGAAATATAATAATCTAAAGTTGGTAAGTAACTATCTGCGGGTGGGGTATGAGCCCGATGGCACCTGGCGGATTTATAAGCTGCGGCCCGATTTCTTTCCCGCCGAGAAGGTGCAGGTGGAGGACGATATCACCGTGTCTGTGGTTCTGCCGCGATCCAGCCTCGAATATCTCGACCCGGCATACTCCAACCCCAGCGTAAAGCTGGTGGCCAACTGCGAGCGCTTCTTATTCCAACGCCCCGACGACGCCATCCACCGAGGTGTGGACAAACAGGCGGAATCGGACATCGCCGGCCCCGGCGTATTCCTCTCCAACTTCGAGCCCATCACCCTCCAGCGCGCGCAAGCCATGGTGGACCACATGGCCGAGTTCGATGAATACTCGGAACCCATGAAGCGGCGCTTGCAGCAGTTCGTGGAACACCCCAAGACGCAATATGTGGTTTCCAGCTCCTGCCCGCGCGTGGTCGACGGCAAGCGCTCCACCAATCCGCGATACCTGCAGCCGCGGCCCGACCTGGTGAATCCGCGCGATTCCTACGTGGCCCAGATCTCCGCCCGCCTCGCTCGTGAAATACCCGCCGATAAACCCGCGTGGCTGCCCGTCAACGCGGTAATGGCCGGCCGCCGCAACAATCCCGCGGACCCCGCGATTCAATTGCCCCCGCTCGCCGTCTACAGCCCTATCCACTATCAGGAACTGCCCGAGCTGTTCATGGATTTCGTCTGCAGCCTCACCGGAAAGTCTCCGTCCACTGTCGGATTCGGCAGCGAGGGCGCGCTCACCAAAGGTCCCTTCAACGCCCTGCCCCCCGTGGTCGATCTCAACAACGCGCTGGTGTCCGCCATTCTAACCGGTTATGCCGGCTTCACCACCTCGGCCGGCTACGTCGGGCCGAATTATCGCGTGGATCACGATATCAGCATGCTGCTGCCGGAGATCTGGTGCCGCCTGCAAATACACGAGCGCGACCCGGAATTCCTGATCTCCAACGGCTACCTCGAGAAGGTCTGCGATTTCTGTCTCGAGGGCCGCACTGTGCTGGCCAGCCGCCTGGGCTACCGCATCACCAGCGCCTTTGCCGATCACTTCCTTGGCCGCATTTTCGAGCTCCCTGGCGCAGTCTTCACCGAAGAGCTGCTGCGTCCCGAGAAGCAGAATCTGGCGCAATTCGCCGAGGGCGTCGACGCCATCGTGGAAGCGCAGGCGCGCGTGGCCCGGCTGTACTTCGAAGACGGCAGCATAGCCGCGGCCTGCCCGCCGCTAGAGGCCTTGCTCCACATCATGGCCCACGGCCATTACCGCGGCATGACCGCCGAAGACGAGGGCGTGCGCCAACTGTTTCGGCGCGACGCCATGCTCGCAAGCAGTTGGTACCGCCGGCGCCTGCTCACCAAACAATCGCGCGACGTGGCCCTGTGGACGCGCCACATCGCGGCGCTCGCGGACGTTCCGGATCTCTCCGGCACCCTGGAGGAAGCGCGCCGCCAACTGGACCGCGTCTCGAGCCCCGGCTACCTGGCCGAGCTCGAAGGCACCATCGGCGCGGACCCGTCGCTCGACCATCCCTGGCTCTCGGTGCCCCTGCGCGATTACGAAGCCCACATGAACTCCGAGCCGGTGCAACAACTGGGCGCGCTCTCGGAACTGTTCGGAGACGCGCTGCGCCATTGCCAACCGGAGTCGGTGGCCATTCTGGGAGTGGCCGGCGGCAACGGGCTGGAGCGAATCGACCCCTCGGTCACCAGCAGGGTTTGCGGCATCGACATCAATCCCGAATATCTGCAGGCCGTGCGCCAGCGTTACTCCACCCTGCCGGGCCTGGAGCTTCATTGCTTGGACCTCGCCGAGCAGCAAGTCGCGCTGCCGCCAGTCCAACTGGTGTACGCCGCGCTCATCTTCGAGCATGCCGGCGTCGAACGCTGCCTCGATAATGCCGTAGACTTGGTGGCTCCCGGAGGCGTCTTATCGGTGGTGCTGCAATTACCCAGCGCCACCGAACCGGCCGTCGGCAGCTCGTCGGTCGCATCCGTCCAGGCGCAGCACGACAGCTTCCATTTCGTGGATTGCGGCGCGCTCGGCCGTCAACTCGAAGCTCGCGGATTTCGTTTCGTGCGGTCCGTGCGGCGCCCTGTGGCCTCGGGCAAAGCTTTCTGGATGGGTCTCTTCGAGCGGCCTACCGCCTAGCGAACCTCGACCACGCTCGATGTGGGGCGGGCTGAAGCCAGGCTTCAGCCCGCCACTGGAGATTGGCCATTTGCGCCATAAAGCTGATGCCTCAGATTTCGCTGGACTTTTTCCTCCAGATGCTCTACCCTACTTCTGG
>Ga0326727_10006836_pt1 | contig 30846 bp, 31 predicted proteins | sample MB2enrmetagenome_FD_207643 | JGI IMG/M metagenome (GOLD analysis project Ga0326727, IMG submission 207643) | Lab enriched peat soil microbial communities from McLean, Ithaca, NY, United States - MB29MY | ecosystem: Environmental > Terrestrial > Soil > Wetlands > Peat | place: USA: New York... | reverse complement strand
AGTGAGAACCGATTTGAATATCCGCAAACCGGAAGCTCCCGTATCCAGCAGAATATTATCAATGGTCTGGCAGTCTGTATTGCTGCCGGGAGTACAGATCGTAACGCTGACGCAAGGCTTGTTGGGATAAGCGTTTGTGCACAGCGAGCCACCATTCACTGTTACAGTAAGACGGTTATCGTTATTATTAGTTTGCACCGTCAGTAGCGTGGAACCGGTAATGCTTCCTGAGGAAGCAGTTATCGTTGTTTGACCGGCGGCAATTAAAGTAGCAAGTCCATTGGAACCTGACGTGTTGCTGATTGTCGCGACATCTGTATTTGAAGAACTCCATGTCACTGAAGTTGTTAAATTATTTGTAGTGCTGTCTGAATAAGTTCCGGTTGCAGTGAATTGTTCTGTTGCTACCTTTCCCAAAAGTATCCCCGGGTTTGCCGGTGTTACGGCAATAGAGGCAAGTGTCACAGTGGGAGTGCTTGTACTGCCTCCTCCTCCGCCTCCACATCCGCTGAAGCTTATTACGAGTAAAGAAATCAGAATAAAAAAAAGCAGTTTATTTAATTTCATCGGTGCTCACTCCTTGTGGTATCAAAGCAGGCGCGTAGGCGCGTCCCTGCAAATTTCTCATATGTCCCCATTTCTCTACAACAACATTATCTGATTCCACCTTAACGTATTTGTGTCCCGGCTGCCGCTTGATATGACTTGCCGCCTTCTGATGTTCGGAAGCATAGGATCCCAAAAGCGGCGTCAGATCGGGATAAGTCAGGCCGTTCCACGCGATGCCAAATACAATGCCTGAAGGCGACACGTATTCCCTGATGGTTATGGTTTCAGACTGAAACTCATGAATGGAGTATTTAGAAAATGTTTTCGTGGAACTTCGTACCGCCGAGAGAGTTTTCATGTTTGTCGCGATCGAATCGGCTGATTCGCCGAGAGTGGCGTAAGCCTGTTGGGCAAGAAGAAAGGCAAATGCAAGACCAAGACAAATTAACAGGCTTGAGCGTTTTCTTGTTTTCATAATCGTTATATCCTCCCGGTTTCAAAGATGCTCGCGCAAATGTAGATGAAACGTCTTTAAAAGACATTTTACAATAACATTTTACTTGTATTTGCGGAAAAATCAAACGCTATTTATTCTTTTCAAATTTTGATTTATCCGCGCCGCATACAGGACACGTCCATGTCTGCGGCACATCTTCAAATTTTGTTCCGGGGGCAATGCCATTATCAGGATCGCCTTTAGCCTCGTCATAAACATAGCCGCAAACACTGCAAACGTAACTGGCGGAGGCATGGGGCGCGGCGGAAGCTTCATCTTTTACATAAGTAGGAGCTGTTTTCGGTGATTTGCCTCCCTTGACATTTTGATAATAAGCGTAAGTCATAGGTTCGGCATCATTCACTACATCGCAATCAACAATTTTGCCGACGAAAATAGTATGCGTGCCGCAATCCAATTCTTTTTCCAGTTCAACTTCTATATAGGAGACTGTATTTTCCAGGACAATGGGCACTTTAGTTGTTCCTGTTTTTATTTTTACATTTTGCAGTTTATTGATATTGCGCCCGCTCTTAAAACCGAAATTGCCGATAAAAGTCATAGGCGTTGCCTGGGAAAGAATAGAAATAACAAATTTACGGCTGAGTTTTATCAATTCATTAGTGTAATTTTTCTTGTTTATGCTGATGGCGACTGTCGCCGGATCCGATGTAGCCTGAAACATGGAGTTGGCAATTTGACCGTTGAATTTACCGTCTTGCCCTGAGGTGACGATATATAGACCATAACTGATTTTATGAAGGGCTGCTCTGTTCATTTATTCTCCTTTTTAATGTTTCTTTATGAAATTATTTATAGCTCAATTTTCTTTCAAGCGCCATTGGTTTTTATAATGAGCCCATATTGATATGGCATGTTTTCCAGGGGATTTTTTCTTTTGACAAAAGAGGCTTTTTCTTATAATTAAAATAAATTAAAGTAATAATCCGGCCTTACAATTTTTCGCCGCAGTTTATTGAAGTCCGGGCATCCGTACCAATACTTAAAATAAACTTTTATCCAGAGATCATTATACTGTTCTTGTTATACGGCCCCTAGTTACGGAAAGAGAAAAAATAATTATGAAATATCAGGAATTTATAAAACGCGATCATTTTAATTTCGAAGAAATTCTCGCTTTTGCTTACGGGAAGCTGGTTACCGATCCTCCCGAACATTTTGAAGCGAGGCTCCCGGTGCCTCCTTTCCTCATGGTTGATCGCATATTATTGATCCAAAGCGATGGCAAAAAGGGTAAAATAATAGCCGAACAGGATATCAGGCTGGACGCCTGGTATTTTCAATGCCATTTCCCGGGTGATCCGATTCAGCCCGGATGTCTTGGCGTGGATGCGATATGGCAGTTGCTTGGCTTTTTCTGTGTCTGGAATGGTTCACTGGGGACTGGCAGAGCGTTGGGGTGCGGCGATGTTGTATTCAACGGCCAGATTCGTCCGTTCAACAAATGTGTCCGTTTTGAAGTTGATGTGCGACGTTATTCACGGTTGAAGGAATCAGGCGCGAGCATAGTAGTCGGAGATGGACGTATTTATGTAGATGATGAATTGATTGCTACTGTCGGGCAGGCTCGTACTGGAATTTTTAAGAATATTGCCTACAAAGATTACCCGCTTCATTCGAAACATTCTATCGGCGGGATCATGGAAAGGTAATTAACAAGGTCATTAAAACTATTTGCCATGCTTTATTTCATCCATTAAAGAATCTTTATCATATATTTTTTACAGGAAATATCTTGAGTATAATAAAAAAAGCAGCACTTTTTTTTGCCCGGAAAGGATTTTGCAAGGCGGCAATAGATGAACACGCTGATCTGAGTATCTTTAAAGAGAAACTTACCGGCACTGTCATTACAGGACTTGTTATAATATTTATTAGTTCTCTTCTTGGCATTCCCGCCGTATTTATAGTAGGAGGAATTGCCGTATGGCTGAATAACCCGGCTTTCGGAGTTATAGGAATTCCTTTGATTTACGGTATTTCCTGGTTGCTTTTGATGCTGGGTATTTATCTTGCCGGTCCTCAATACGGGAGGGCGCTTGGCCGTTGGACCGTGCGGGTTATACTTGAAAAAATTCTCGGTAATGAAGCTAAAACGTCCGGATCGCTACAGGTAGAAGATTTGAAAAACGGCACAATAAAAAATAAAGAGATGTAAAAAGTTAGATAAAAACAGGAGTGTTGAATGAGTCAGATTGAAGACATAACAGGTGAACTTAAAGTTAAAATTATCCAGACACTGGGGTTGATTGATGTTGGGCCCGAAGATATCGGAGATGATACCCGGCTTGTCGGCGGCGATTTAGGAATTGATTCCATCGATGTGCTTGAACTGGTGATGATGATTGAAAAAGACTATGGCGTTAAAATCGAAAGCAAAGAACTGGGTGTTAAAGTTTTCGCTTCCGTGCGCGCGCTGGCTACACACATTTCCAAGAATCAGAAAAAAGATTAATATTTCGCATACTGAAAAACATGAACTGTTAGCGTTTTATGCGTTTTTATCTCCATTATGAAAGTACTGTTAATCTCAGCAAATATTCTAAGAATTCCCTATCCGGTATATCCGCTGGGGCTGGATTACGTAGCCGGTTCTCTGGATTCCCGTTATCAGACTAAAATTGCAGACTTAAATGATTTTGCCAGTCCGGATGAGTTGGAAACTTTGATCAGAGAATTTTCTCCCGATTTTATAGGAGTATCCATCAGAAACATTGATAATACCGATGTGATAAACAGCAGGGGCTTCCTGCCCGAATACCAGAGTCTAATCAGTCGGATCAGAACAAATTCAAATGCCCGGATAATTTTAGGCGGCAGCGGTTTTACTATTTTTCCCGGTGAGTTCATGCAGGCGCTGGCTGCCGATTATGGAATAGTCGGCGAAGGTGAAAGATTATCTCTGCTACTGGATGCGTTGGAGAAAAACGTTGATGTTAAACAAATACCGGGTGTTTTGACAAAAGAAAAAACGGACATCGTTTATGAACCATGGGACGGTGATATTAAAAGACATTTTAATCCGGCAAACCCAAACACGCAATTTTATCTGTCCTGCGGCGGCATGCTCAACTTGCAAACAAAAAGAGGTTGTCCGTTTCATTGCACCTACTGCACTTATCCCCACATTGAAGGCGCCCGGATGCGGTTTTTCCCGCCGCGTGAAGTAGCCCGCAACGCCCGCGAATTGCAGGATGCCGGCGCTAAATATATTTTTATAACCGATTCCGCTTTCAATGCCAGTTATGATCACAGCTCTCAGGTTGCCAAAGCCTTTATAGAAGCCCGCGTGTCTATTCCGTGGGGAGGGTTTTTTGCGCCCACTATTCCTCCCGATGATTATTTCAAGCTGATGGCTGATGCGGGATTGACGCATGTTGAATTCGGCACTGAATCTTTATCGGATACGGTACTTAACAATTTGCGTAAACCTTTTGCTTCCGGCGATGTTTTTGCCGCTCATGAAAAAGCGCTTGAAGCCTCTTTGCACATTGCCCATTATTTATTATTAGGCGGTCCCGGCGAAAACAAACAGACTCTTCAGAAAACATTGATCGGTCTGGATAGCCTGGAGCTGGCGGTTTTCTTCTTTTTCTGCGGCATTCGCGTTTATCCGCACACAGATTTGTATGATGTTGCCCTGCGGGAAGGTCAGATTGCAGCAGAGCAAAATATTCTGCCGCCGGTATTTTACCGCTCTGGAGAAATATCCGTTACGGAAATCATGCAGACGGTGGAAAATCACGCCAACGGCCGTCCCAACTGGCTTATCGGCGCAGGTGAAGCCAAAGCAACCCGTGTTTTACCCAAACTCTACAGACGAGGGTTTAGTGGTCCTTTGTGGGAATATTTAATTCAATAAAGAGAATTTCATAAGGAGTTTTATCATTGAACAAGAAGTTGCCATTTTGGAGTCCGGCTAAAATCACGGGAATAACTCTTTTGTTTCTCGCAGCGGTTATTTTTTTTATTAATTCTCTATTGGCGGCGGCAGTCGCCTTTTTTTATATTGCTCTTTGTGTCGCCGCTTCTTTTTTCCCGCGAAGCAATTTTTTCCTTCCCGTAATCAGTCGCGGCAATACCGGTAAGAATTTAGTCGCGCTGACTTTTGATGATGGTCCGGCCCAACCGACAACACGGCAAATACTGGAATTGCTGGACAAGTATTCGGTAGGGGCAACTTTTTTTGTTTCCGGCGCCAATGCCTTGAAGCATCCGGAAATAATCGGGGAAATAATCGCCCGCGGCCACGCCATCGGCAATCATTCGTTCAACCATAATCCTTTCTTGATGCTGGGAAGTTATAATTATCTCTATCAGGAAATATTCCGGACTCGGGAAGTTTTAAAAAAAATGGGTGTAAATGCTCTGGCCTTTCGTCCTCCTGTAGGAATAATCAGTCCCAAACTGCCTCTTGTTATGGATAAACTGGGAATGTTTTGTGTAACTTTCAGCTGCCGGGCTTTTGATGCCGGTAATCGCCGCATTAAAAATCTTGGTTCCAGAATACTTAAAAAAGTTAAAGCCGACGATATTATTTTGCTGCATGATGTGCCGTCGCGCAATGAAAAAGACAATGCCATTATATTGTCGGAAATTGAAAGTATATTGCAAGGGCTTATTATCAGGGGCCTGAAAATTGTTCCCCTTTCCACTTTAATAGGAAGGGACATTAATTAAAGAAAGCCGTTCCTGATTTTCCCAATTACTTAAGGCTTAAGTCCTGCCCTCTTTTTCATCCATCCAGGGGCAACCTTACGGCCGGAGAGTTTCTGAAACCCAACAGGGAATAATCGCTTGAGCCAGTCAAACACGTAGGCATCGGATCCGACCATGATGCGCGCTTTATCCTTTTTAATTCCGGCGATGATAAGTTGAGCCGCCTTGTCTGCTGTTGTTTTTGCCATGATCCGGTTGAAAATCGCAAGGCTTGCTTCTCTTGCAAGGGAGGGGTCCGAGGCCTTATAGAATTTGGCGTTGTTGGCAATGTTCGTTTTAATCCCACCGGGGTGTACGCAAGAGACTTTAACGCGGGTATCAGAGAGTTCCTGTGCCAGCGTTTCGGTGAATCCCCGAACAGCAAACTTTGCCGTGCAGTAAGGTCCGTTATTCGGATTGGTGAAAATGCCGTTAACGCTGCTGATATTGACGATGTGGGCGGAGTCTTGCTGCTTAAGGTACGGGAGGAACTCCTTGCATCCATAGATCACGCCCCACAAATTGATACCCATGAGCCACTCAAAATCATCATAGGTCACATCATCCAACGTTTCCATGATGGCGACCCCCGCATTATTGATAATGATATGAACAGCGCCGTGGGTTTTGACCACCTCGTTTGCGTAGCGCTTGACCTGCTCGCGGTCTGAAACGTTTACAATGTGGGTGGTAACCCGCACATTTTTGCTTCGCATGCGCACCATATCAGCGGTTTCCTTAAGACCAGACTCGTTAAGATCGGATATTGCCACGTGGCAGCCTTCATCAGCCAGATTAAGCGCAAGCGCCCTTCCGATGCCGGATGCAGCACCGGTAATGCCTGCGACCTTATTCTTTAGATCCTTCATGGTGGCCTCCTTTTACGAGTACAGATGATCTTGAAATATCGTTTTTCCCCCCCGGTCTGAACTGTTTAAAAAACAGTTTAGATGTTTTGACCTGAAAAACTTTGCAATAATTTGAAGCGATATTTAGATTTCTAATGACTTGAACTAAGTAAACAAATCAAATTATCTTGTCAATGGAAATAACAGGGCGCCATCGATAGCAGCAGAAACGCGATGATAACTGAAAGTTAAAATCACGTTATTTCCCCGAAAAGCTACTGATATAATTCGGGTAAAAAACTTCTTTTTGGTTGATTTGAAAAATTGGTTTTGTTATCATCATGTGTGCGGGGTTGTTCAACTTGCCAATTTTCCTACACTTCGCTATGGATAAACGGGATTTCACGAATAAATTAAATATTGACGTTATAAAAAAATTTTGATTGAAAAAACAATCAATGATATGAATTATTATTTTTTGGCATAAATTAAACTTTGACATGAGCCAATGGGGTATATTTGCTGGAAAGTCAATGGAGTTTATTAAAAGAGATAAAAGTATCTGATGATAATTATATTGAAGCATTGGCGGATGTGCCGGCTGATTCTCCCTGGTTTTCAGGCCATTTCCCCGGCGAGCCGATTCTTCCCGGAATAGCTATAGTTTATATAGTCGGACAGGCAATTATCCAGGACAGGTTGAAAAAAGGGGAACAGGTTCAGTTAAAGGAGCTCAAAAGAGTGAGATTCAATCAGCCGGTGCGGCCGGAAGAAACTCTTTTGGTAAGCATAACCAGTGAAGAAAAAGGTGAAGAAGTTTTGTTTTCTTTTAAAGTGGCAAGTCAGGGAAATATTGTGTGCAGCGGTTCAATTCATGCAAGAAAGATAAATAGATAAATATAAATAAGCATAGAAGGAGGGGTAGTGATGCCTGATAATCAGGATACCAAAGGCATTATACGGCACGTGGCCGAAATAATTATTGAGGAACTTAAATTAGAAGACGTCACCGCGGATACATTTAATCCGGATATGGATTTGGTGGATGAACTGGGCATTGACAGCATGGATCTGGCTACTATTGCATTAGTACTGCAGGATGAGTACAAGATCGCTATAGACGAAGATGATTATCCCAAGCTGAAAACCATTCGCCTTATCGCCGGTTACATTGAAGAAAAACTTATCGAGAAAAAATAATTGTTTGAAGATAAAAGGTCTATGCCTATTAGTAATAAAGCAGCTCTGAAATCAGTCAAACCGGGATTTTCCGAACTCCTGTCTCATCCGGAAGTCAAAGCGCGCTGGGAAAAGGTGAGAAAATATTTTTTTCTGCGGGAATCAACTTATGACATGTCCAATCGTTGCAATATTCGCTGCGACGGCTGTTATTATTTTGAAGGAGAAAAACAGTTTGCGCGTGAGATTAGCGATATCCAGGCGTGGCGTGAGCTTATGCAGGCGGAAAAAGCACGAGGCATCACTTACGTCGTTCTGGCGGGAGCGGAGCCTTCTTTGGTGCCGGAGCTTCTGGATGTATGCTATCAGGAAATGCCGCTGGGCAGTATTGCCACCAACGGTTTTAAAAAAATTTCTTCATCAGTAGGCTATAAACTGCATATATCCGTTTGGGGCAATGACGAAACCAGCCTGAGAATCAGAAAGGCTAAAGACCTTTTGAAAAAACAGATCCAGAATTACGAAAATGATCCGCGAGCGGTTTTTGTTTACACCTTTACGCGGGAAAATATAACTGAAGTAAAAGAAGTAGCCGCGCAGCTTGTTGTCCATGATTGTAAACTGACTTTTAATGTCTTTTCATCGCCGGTCGGTTACACGGGAAATCTGCGGCATGATGATGAATCCTTCGACCATACACGGCAGATGATGATAGAGCTTTTGAATAAATATCCGCGAAATATTATTTTTTCCACTTATAACGCCGTGGCGCATACCCATAAAAAAGGTTTGCATGATCTTTACAGTTGTTCATATCCCCGTCAGAATTCTTCGCAGGATATCGGGTTAGGGAGGTCTTTCAGGCAATACAGGACAGACCTTAATTGGGACAGATCGGTTGCCTGCTGTGTGCCGGATACGGATTGCGCCGATTGCCGTCATTACGCCGCCGGTTCCTCGATTGTTACGGCGCGCCTTTACCGTCATGTGAATAATCTGGCTACTTTTAAATCCTGGCTGGATTATGTAGATACTTATCTTGCCGTTTGGGTTATGGGTTATCAGAAGGGCGAAAATCTTTGCGCCGAAATTATAAATCCGCCGCAAGCGGCGATGAGCTAAAAAAGATATCAAAACATTTATATGATGAATTGTAATAATTAATTTAAAATATTCTATCGGGGCAGTATTCATGAAAACCGTTAGTTCCTTACTGGATAAAGACTGGTACGAAAGATACAGACGAATTTCAAATCTTAACATCCGCAGTTCCATATACGATGTAACCAACCGCTGCAATTTGCGTTGCAAGGGTTGTTTTTTCTTTTCTTCAGGAGAACATCAGGCAGCCCGGGAAGAAATGGATATAAAAAAATGGGAAGATTTTATTGACCGTGAAAAAGAGCGGGGAGTGAATCTAGCGATTTTAATAGGCGGCGAGCCGACTCTTTGCATGGATCGTGTCGAAGCTTTCTATAAGCGTCTGCCTACATATTGCGCCACCAACGGTCTGATTAAAGTTCCCCGGGAAAAGCTTCCCGATATGATGGTGGGAATTTCCCTCTGGGGCGGCGGCGAAGATGAGAAAGTTCTCCGAGGAAGCGACACCTTTGCTGTTTCCAGTAAGAATTACGCCGGAGATGCTTACACTTATTATCTTTATACCTTGACTCCCCGTCAGGTGGGAAAGATTGAACCGGTGATCAAAAGAATTGCCGATGTCGGCTTGAAAGTGCATCTGCAGCTTTTATCAAATGACGAAGGCATTGACGGCTTTTCGTGGTGCGAGGGCGAACTCAAAGATTTACGTCACGAAATGGACGAAATGCTGGATAAATATCCGCAAACTATAATTTCCTGCAAATATTATCATGAAATCATTACTACGGGGAAAATGATGGGACGGAGCTTTGGCTGGAATGAATGTCCGTCTGTTACGGAATCTCTGGACGATAGAGCAAACCGGCCCCGCCGTTTAATCCATTTTTCCCGCTGGGCCTCCGATTTAAAAACAGTCCATCGCTGTTGCACATCGGCAACACGCGATTGCTCCACCTGTAAAGACGGCGCGGCGCATATGAGCTGGGTCATGGTCAACAAACGTGAACATCTGAAATCGGCCAGGGATTTACAAAACTGGATCGAAGTCTATGAAATGTTTGCCAAGTTGTACCACTTTATTCCTTGGTAATATCCGATAATTTTTGATATAGGCACCATTACTAAATCAAAGCGCTATTTTTGTTGGCGTCGCTTACGGCTTCCTCAACGTATCTATAATACGCCTCGTCGCCTGGGGCCTAGCCGCCTCAATATCATCTTTGATTTAGAAATGGTTATTGCATCCCCGTTTTGCTTTGGGGTTTCATGCCATTGATATCTATCGAGGAGCAGATATGAGTTCAAAGAAAACATTAATACTCGGTTACGACGCTGTGTCTTCTTTAGGAACTGATTTGAACATTCAATGGCAGCGGGCTTTAGCCGGAAATTGTGGAATAGGAAAGCTTACCAGATTTCCGCTTGATGCCGGTTTCCCGGTGCGTGTTGCCGGTGAAGTGGCGGATATTGATTTGCGTCCATATCCTTTTTTACAGCCCCGGGAGTTGGCGCACTGGACTTCGCCCATCTTCAAATACGGCATGCTGGTTGTTCACCGTGCTCTGGAAAAAAGCTCAATTGTAATTACGCCTGAAATTGCGCCGCGGGTTGCGGTTACGTTCAGTTCGGCGGTTGGTGGTTTGGACGCAGTTCTACAGGCTGATCGTTTGATGGTCGCAGAAGGAAAAATGCCTCACCCTTTTACGAATCCCAACTCCTGCATTAATATGGCCGGCGGCAAGGTTTCCATTCTTACGGGTGCGACAGGGCCGATCTGCTCGACTATTACGGCTTGTGCTACTGGAATTACTTCTCTTATAATTGGCAGGATGCTGTTACAACAAAACATGGCGGATGTGGTCATCGGCGGCGCCGTGGATTTCCCTCTTGTCGCGCCGATAGTAGCCGGATTTGCCACAATGAATGGCGCTTACCGTCCGAAAGAAGGACAGCCCCAGGAGCCGCCGGAAAAAACGAGCAGGCCTTTTTCCGTTAATCGGCGGGGGTTCGTTGTTTCCGAAGGAGCAGGTTGCGTGATTATGGCAACCCAAGAGTTTGCCAAAGCCCACGGGTTAAAATCAAAAATAGAATTGGCCGGATGTTCAATGACATCGGATGCCAGCCATTTTGTTTCGCCTAATTTGACAACGGTGCAACGATGCATCGAAGATGCTGTTTCCGATGCGGGATTGCAGCCTAAAGACATTGACGCGGTCAACGCTCATGCGACCTCGACAAAAATAGGCGATAAGGTTGAGGCTGATGCCCTGCGCAATGTTTTCTGCAATAACGTGCCGCCTGTATCGGCGAACAAATCACAGCTCGGTCACGCGATGGGCGCCTCCAGCGCCATTGAAGCCATACTGGCTATGGAGGGGATGATTAAAGAGACATTATTGCCGACTATTAATTATAGTCCTGACCCGGAAATTGAGATGGACTGTGTTGCCGAAGGGGCAAGAAAATTAAATCAGGAGTTTGTGCTGAAAAACGCGTTTGGTTTCGGTGGATGCAATTCCTGCCTGATTTTGCGCAGACTTGAATAAAGGATAATTGTCATATTATGAAAGCCCCGAAAAACAGAAAAGTTTATGTTGTCGGTTACGGCGCGGCCACCCCGCTGGGGGGCACATTTGAAAAAACATGGAAAAGAGCGATTAAAGGTGAGGCCGGTTTCCGCAAAGTTACCCGTTGTAAAGTGGAATCAGCCTGCAACGTAGTCGGGGAGATACCGGACTGGTACCCGCTGGAACTTGATTTTACCGACGCGAAAGAAGTTTACAACTGGAATGCGGCTTTTGTGATTTTAACGATGGCTGTTTGCAAGGAGGCGCTGCAAAATTCAGGCGTTTCCATTAACACTCAGATTGCTCCGCGGACGGCCTGTCTTATCGGGTCAGCGCTTAACGGATCGGATGCTTTTCGCATTGCCGTACACGATCTGGAGCACCGCGGGCCGCTCAGGGTCAGTCCTTATCTGCTGCCTAATTTATGCGCGAATCTTCCCTCCGGCAAAGCCGGAATGCTATTGAAATTTACCGGCCCTATTTTTTCGCCGCAGGGCGCTTGCGCTTCGGGCAACTATGCGATCGGTATCGGAGCAAGAATGATCAGGGACGGAGATTGCGATTTTGTCCTGGCCGGTGGCGCTGACGCTCCCATTCTACCTGAACTGATTCACGGTTTTGCCAATATGAATGCCACGATTAAGATTAATCCTGATGATCGTGCTTATAATAATCCGGCGTTGGCTTCCCGGCCTTTCAGCGTTGACCGAAAGGGTTTTGTCCTTTCCGAAGGAGCGGGCGTTGTTGTTCTGGCGGCGGAAGAAACGATCCAGGCTCATGGACTTAAGCCGAAGGCTGAAGTTTTGGGTGTCGGGTGGACATCGGACGCTCATCATTACACCAGCCCCAACATGTCAACTATTATCCACGCCATCAGGGAAGCTATTGAGGATGCAGGATTGAAACCTGAAGATATCCAATATGTGAACGCCCACGGCACTTCCACGCCCAAAGGCGACAGTACGGAAATAAAATGTCTGCGGGAAGTATTCGGCAGGAAAATGGAAAAAATTCCCATATCCTCAAACAAATCGCAGTTGGGACATACCCTTGGCGCGACCGCAGCCATTGAGGCGGCTTTGACAATCGAAGGAATGAATAAAGGCATTATTCTGCCCACGATCAACTATGTGCCTGATCCTGATTTTTCCGATATCGATGTCGTGTCTGATGGTGCCCGCAAACATAAATACGAAATCGCTCTTTCCAACGCTTTTGGTTTTGGCGGAACGAATTGCTGTGTCATTTTCAGAGGAGTATGAAATGAAACCTAAACCATTTAAACCGGAAACATACAATAATGACGAGCGTTACGTGCGAGACCTTACAACCGGTCTTGTCTGGCATCGTTCGAAATACCGGACTTTATATGTTGATACCGATCGTTCGCAAGTGGTTTATCATTCCAATTATCTGCGTTATTTTGAATTTGGCCGTACTTCTCTGATGCGCGACATTGCTTATTCTTACAAAGAAATCGAGGAAAGCGGCTATGTTTATCCTATCTTCGATCTGGGCATCAGTTTTTATCAGCCCCTGTATTACGACGATTTGATGTATATCTATACGCGGCCGGTAAATCTGGAAAGAGTGCGTTTGCAATTTAACTACCTGATAACGCATGCTCAGAAGGAACATATCATCTGTATTGGCTTCACAAAACATTGCGCTTTGAATCTGGCGGGTACTCCCGTGGCCATAGATCCGAAAACGGTTCAATTATGGAAATCATTTCCCGTTTAAGTCAAATTAAGCGGCATCACTGTGATATTGAAGTATATCCCTATCTGCTGGATCACCATTTAGAGGGAAAAGTAATTCTGCCGGCGGTGGAAGCATTAATTGCTCTTTCCAGAGTTGTTAAAATCAATTATCCGCAAATAAACATAAGTTGTTTGCAAAAGGCGAGATTTTTACGTTTCTTATCAATTTCACCGGATACTAAGCGCCAGCCGGTATTTGTTGAAATAGAAAATTCCGGCGATGGTGGCATAATTGCTTCACTTTTGACTTCGGTAAAATCAAAAACCGGCACAATTGGCCGCAAAGTCGAACATGCAAGCGTGGAGTTTCCTGCCGTTGATTCCTCTGCTTATCTGCCGCCTTCTTTTCGTATGGTGAAAAAACTGAAAGGAAGTTGCATCAGCGTGCCTTCGGCAGCTATTTACCGTGAACTGGTTCCTTTTGGAGAAGCTTATCATAATATCATCGGTGATTTATCGGTTTCACCTGAGGGCGCCCAGGCTTATATTTCCGGCGGCGATCATGAAGCAGATGAAAGTTTGCTCGGTTCTCCATTTCCTCTGGACTCGGTATTGCACGCCGCCTGTGTATGGGGGCAGCGCTTTGTTGGTATTGTTTCCTTCCCTGTTGGATTTGAGAAACGAGTAATTTATCAAAAGACAAAAAAAAGAAAAGACTATCTGGGACGCGTTATACCGGTAAGGGTGTCTAAGGAATCATTGATATTTGACGCCTGGATTTATAATTTGGATGATGTAATGTGCGAGAGCATCAGCGGTATTCATATGAGGGATGTATCGCAGGGGCGCCTGCAGCCGCCGCAATGGATCAGGACTTAATACCAAGTCACCTTCCTGGTTATAAGGGGAGGCACAGGTGATTAGATGAGGATTGAAACATGAGTAAAATAATCTTAACTTATCTTTTCGCTTATCTTGCCGGTTCTGTAAATTTCGCTATTATTTTTTTAAAGCTTGCCGGTAAGACAGACCCACGCCTTACCTTCAGCGGCAACGCCGGCACCACAAATGTTTACCGCCAGGCGGGGATTTTATGGGCGGCAGTTGTTTTTTTGCTGGACATCGGCCGGGCAATAACTGTCGCGTTTATGGCGAATTATTTTTTAAAAAACACTTTGCTTCCCTGGGCCTGTTTTTTTCTTGTTCAGGGTAATACCTTTCCTTGTTTTCACGGTCTTCACGGAGGCAAAGGAGTGGCTAACTATTTAGGATTTACCCTTCTTGTTGCGCCGTGGTCGGCTGTATTTGCAGCGGTAATCTGGCTTGTTGCTTATGGAATCAGCCGGATTCCTTTTATCGCTTCATTTTTTATGGTCTTTACTCTGACCTGCGGACAGGCATCAACTCTTCACTGGCACATATGCGCGGTAACAGGAGCATTTGCGACATTTCTGCTTATCCTGTTTAATCACAGAAAAAATATTACCAACTACGGAAAAACGACCAAACCAGAAACATACAATAAATGAAAAACCATGAAGTTGCCGCAATATTATCCTGATGGAAAATATTTTGAATCAATATGAACTTTTTACAGAAGCTTTTTCTCCATCTCTGGAAAAAGAGTATTGAATGACGTCTTTTTGCACGCACGCGGTGATTGCTGTTTTACAAAAAATCGAATGGGGAACTGCTCGCAGTGATTGTGTTTAGCCATTTAGTCTTTCGTTAAATTCTTCCGGGGTAAAACTATATTCCTGAGTTCCGTAACTTTCTATGGAAAAAGAGGCGCAGACGCTACCCATTTTCGCGCACTGCTCGATATCCTTACCGTGAACCAGACCGCAAAGCAGACCGCCCCGGTAAGAATCTCCGGCGCCTGTCGGGTCGACCACCTTTTTCACTCTGAAGGCGGGAACAGCAATTTCGCGCTCACGCATGGAAATCTGTGAACCCGATTCTCCCATAGTGGTGATAATTGTACCGGTCATTTCCAGCAATGCCTTTTTGTCCAACTCTGTCTTGCTGATGATCAGACTCAATTCATAATCGTTGACGATCAGTATCCGGCATCCCTCAATGGCCTGAATCAGGTCTTTTTTATCCCACAGGGGCAGAGATTGACCGGGATCGAGGATATAGTCTATCCCCTTTTTTTTGCAGGCGCGCGGGTAATTAACCATGTCTTCGAAATTGCCGGGAGAAACTATAACAATGGTATTTTCAGGATCGAGTTTACTAAAATCCAGTGTTGATTGATATTTCATCGCTCCGGGATTGAATCCGGTAATTTGATTATCGGAACGGTCGGTGGTGATGTAGGCCCCTGCAGTAAATTCGTCGGCAATAATTTTGATGTTTTCCGTGGATAGTCCATTTTTCGCCAGCCATTTGAAGTATTTCTGATAATCATGGCCGATGGTGGCGCAGATTAAAGGTTTTTCGCCCATTAGAGTCAGCGCGTAGGCTATGTTGCCCGCTGTGCCGCCGAATTTTTCCTTCAAGCCGTTTACCTGGAAACAAACATTCAGAACGTGAATTTTATCGGGCAGAATGTGGTCCGAAAATTTTCCGGGAAAATCCATAATCCTGTCGTAGGCCATTGATCCGGAAACAATAATATTCATAAAAGTCCACCTTTCCAATCCATTTAAAATTATACTCCGTGCTTTGAGGAATATAGGGAATATTGAATTTTGTGTCAATGATATTTTACCAGGAAAGTGCAAAGGACCCAGCGCCAATCTAACACATCTTTTGATTCATTATACCGGCGGCAATTTTACGCACATTATTTATGGCAGTTTGCAGATCAATAGTGCAGAGTTGCCGGTCTTTCATTACGATCCTGCCGTTGATAATGCTGGTTTTAACATCCGCGCCGCGCGTGGCATACACAAGTTGAGAATAACAGTTATAAAGAGGGGTGAGGTGAGGCTGATTCATATCCACCATGATGATGTCGGCCTTCTTTCCCGTTTCTACAGAACCAATCAATTTATCCATCCCCAGCACTTTTGCTCCGCCCATGGTGGCCATTTTGCAAACTGTTTCCGCGTTCATAATTATGGGGTTAAGAGAAGTGACTTTATGAATCTTTGCCGTTGTGTCCATTTCTCGAAACATATCCAGATCGTTATTGCTGGCGCATCCATCTGTTCCGATTCCGACAGTTATTCCATGTCTCAGCATTTCGGGAACAGGTGCAACACCTGCTGCCAGCTTCATGGAACTCTCCGGGTTATGCGAAACCTTAACGCCCAGATCGGCAAAAACAGCCATATCTTCTTTATCCAGCCAGTTGCAGTGAATGGCAATGGTTTGTTCATCCAGAACCCCCAGATCAAGCAGATGCCGTACGGGATTTTTGCCATAACGATTCAAGATAGTGCTTGCCTCATCTTTAGTTTCGAGTAAATGAATCAGGTACAAAAGACCGGCTTCACGGGCGGCTTCTTTTACGCAGATAAGTGTTTCCGGAGAACAAGTATAGGGAGAATGACAGAAATATGCCGGTGTAATGAGCGGTGCGTGGGGAAGCCAGCGTTTTACGAAATGTTGAGCCGCAGTCATCATTTTTTTAATTGCGGGCTTGTCCGGCATGATAAAATCAGCAAAACCCTGCGAGACAACAGCGCGCATTCCGGCAGCGCACAGAGCCTCCGCAATCGCGTTTTCAAAGAAATAACCGTCGCAAAAAGTTGTCGTGCCGGAGAGAATCATTTCCGCCATGGCAAGAGTGGCTCCGCAGGAAACAGTTTTTTTATTGATGAAACGCGCTTCCGCCGGAAAAATATGCCCCGTCAGCCACTCCATTAACGGCAAATCATCGGCCATTCCCCGAAAGCAAACCATCGGCAGATGCGTATGGGTATTGACCAATCCGGGCATAACGATGCAACCGGAGGCATCTATAGTTTCCCGGGCATGAAAAGCTGCGCATCCTCCATCGATATCTTGGCCCACTGCGACAATTAGACCATCTTTAATGCCGACAAAGGAATCTTTGATAATTTCCATTCCGGCGGACATGGTTATAAGCGTTCCACCGGTAATTACTATATCCCAGTTATTTCTCTGCAAGACTTCTTTCATGTATAAATTTCTTTCCGGGTCAATTAATGTAATTAGCCGGGCAACCTAAATAAGTTGTATAAGCCACAATAGTGGTTACGGTTTCACGTCCCGATAGACTATAGGCTGCAGTTGCTTCAAGGATGTCGCTGCAGATTCAACTTTACATGTACAGGTAAATGGCGATTCTTTGGCTTGTGAATCATAAGCTGCTCCTGACAAAAATCAAACGCTCATATATGATCAGGGGGAATCATCCGGGGAATTTTGCTTCCAGCAATTCGTCACCAATCAATCCCAGCACAATACTAAATCCCAAAGCAATTATGGCCAGTATTGTTAATAATGCAATTACGGGTGTGGACAAAAGCGGGAATTCCAAAGCAACAGCGGCAATCCCAACAGATGTAAACAGGAAACTCAGCCCGAATATCATTTTCTTTTTCAAGAAAGGCGTTGTTACTTTCCGGAATCTGGTTTTGCCGTCAACAAGTCCTGTTAGAATAGCCAGAATAATAACAAAGGGAAGAATAAATGAAAGCAAGTGCATTGTACAATTCAAAACCTCATTAATTTGAGGCGGTGCGATAAAAGATAAAACAGCAAGAACAAGGAGAGTAAAAGTAAAAGACTGTGGAAAATGCACGATGATGGGATGGATGTGCAGCATCAGGATTTTCCGTCTCCTCTCCGATATCAAAGAGGTGTATGGCTCAAACATTTTTGCGGGCACTCCGCATGCAGGACATACATCTTTTATCTTGCCGTCTTTGGTTACATAACCGCACGCTTTACATTTAATAAGATTGACCATAAAAATATCTCCGGTGCTGTTTTGTTAATTTTTATGATAATATATTAGGGCATCAAATGAAAGTTAAAAAAATAAGTTGTTGAAAAGTTGCATTCTATTGGTTAATATTAACTATTAAACATGGAGGTGTCTATGAGCGCGTTACTTCTTGCCCGCATCCAGTTTGCCGTAACGGTAGGCTTCCATTTCCTCTTTCCAGCCATGACTTTGGGAACAGCCCTCATTATCCTCATATCCGAAACCATTTATCTGATTAAAAAAGATGAGACATTTAAAAAGATAACTGATTTTCTGGTCAGACTTCTCGGACTGATTTTCGTGATGGGTGCGGCAACGGGCATTGTTATGGAATTTTCTTTCGGAACGAACTGGTCCGGATATTCCCGGGCAGTGGGAGATGTTTTCGGACCGATACTTGCGGCCGAAGGTGTTATAGCTTTTTTTCTGGAATCAGTATTTCTCGGAGTGCTTATTTTTGCCAGAGAAAAAGTTTCCCCGAAGGTTTACTGGTTATCTGCCCTTCTGGTATTCGCGGGCGGTCACCTTTCCGCTTTTTGGATAGTGGTTGCCAATTCCTGGATGCAGACTCCCGCAGGCTACGCGATAAATGAAGCGGGGAGAATTAATCTCATCAGTTTTACCGATGCCGTTTCTAACCCGTCAACAAACATCAGGTTTTACCACACAGTAATCGCTTCATGGATTACCGGCGCGGTCATGGCGGCAGGTATTGCCGGGTATTATGTAAGGAAAGGCCTGCACGGCCAGACGGCCAGAACAATGCTTAAGATTAGCATCATTCTTTTTGCCATTACGCCGCTTTTGCAACTGGCCACGGGCCACATTCACGCGATTGAGGTCATCAATATGCAGCCGGAAAAAGCGGCCGCGTTTGAGGGACATTTTTCCACAGCCAAAGGCGTGCCGCTTTATCTCGTAGGTTTTGTCGATGAGCAAAACGAAAAAACCTATGGAATTTACGCCCCCAAGGGCCTGAGCTTTCTATATGACTTCGACTGGAACTCGGAAATAAAAGGATTGAAGGATTTCCCGAAAGAAAACTGGCCGCCGGTTAACTTTGTGTTTCAGGTTTATCATATCATGGCAGGTATCGGCATTCTTTTAATCGCGCTTGGATTGCTGGGCGCGTATCTGCTTTGGACTGAAAAAATATATGAAAATAAATTATATCTTTTTGCCCTGCCTTTCATGATACCCCTGCCGCATATTGCTCATGAGACAGGATGGATATCGGCGGAAGTTGGCCGTCAGCCTTGGATAATCTATAAGCTGATGAAAACCGCTGATGCCGCGTCAGTGGTAGTTAGCGCCGGTGAAATAACGTTCAGCCTGCTTATGTTTTTCCTTATTTATCTGCTGCTGGCGGTAATGTTTGTTAAACTGTTTATAAAAATTGTTCAAGAAGGTCCGGCGGCATAAATATATTTGGAATGGGAATTATTCTGGAGGCAAAATAAATGGAAAACATACGGAATTTTCAGGAACTCTGGTTCGTTCTTATTCTGGTATTGTTTATCGGTTACTCTCTTCTGGATGGATTTGATCTGGGTGTAGGAGCGCTGATGCCCTTTATCAGTAAGACAAGGCAGGAAAAAGATATTTTAATGAATTCTATCGGACCCGTCTGGGACGGCAATGAAGTCTGGCTGGTCACCGGCGGCGGCGCGCTGTTCGCGGCCTTTCCTCACGCCTATGCCACGGCCTTTTCCGGCTTTTATCTGGCAATGATGCTGGTTTTATTCGCTTTGATCTTTCGGGCTGTTTCGATTGAATTTCGCGCGCAGGATCAGGCCGGAGCTGCAATCTGGGAAAAGTCTTTCTTTGCAGGCAGTACCGCCGCAGCCCTGTTATTTGGCGTGGCTCTGGGTAATGTTGTTTACGGAGTGCCGCTTGATAATAAAATGGAATTTACCGGAAACTTTTTCACACTGCTTCGGCCTGTGCCCCTTTTATTTGGCATTACCGGGTTTACCGCAATTCTGTTGCAGGGAGCGTCTTATGCCGTGATGAAGACGGAAGGCGAATTACTGAAGCGGTCTTTTCGCGCGGTAAGCATTCTCGTGTGGGTAAACCTGATAACCGCGATTGTCTATTTTCTGACCATAGCCTTTACGTTTCGGGATATCACGTCAAACTGGTTATTCTATATGGCTGTTTTGTGGACTGTGCTGTGGCTTTCGTCCATATTCTTTTCCGTTAAACATAAAAATGAATCTTCCCCGTTCTGGGAATCGTCATTTTCTTTTATTGGATTATGGCTTGCCGTGGCGGCAGTCCATTTTCCCAATCTGATCAAGGCAAGCAATGATCAAAATTTGAGCATAACGATTTATAACAGCTCCACTGGATTACAAACGCTGAAATTGATGAGCGTCATCGCACTGATCGGAATGCCGGTGGTAATCGCTTACACGATTTTTGTTTACCGCGTTTTTAAAGGTAAGGCGAAATCATCAGAGCGCTATTAATCACGGGTTAAGAGAATATATGATTATTGATTGTCTTGATAACTGGCAAATTTATTTTAGGAATTCTGTTTGGGAAAATATCTTTGTTGAATTACTGGCTTTAAATGAAAACACGCCCGCCATGGAAAAAAAGCTCAAAGGTGATGATATAATTCTTAAAGTATTTAGTTATAAAACCATCAGTCCCAATGCTCCGGATGCTGAACTGGAATCACATAAAAAATATATTGATATTCATACTACCATTACTAAAGGTGAAAAAATAGAATGGTATCCCGCACAAGCTTTAGAGATCATTAAACCTTACGATGCTATTGAAGATGCCTTATATTATGAAAGACCACTCCAAACAGGTTCCGGTCTCAATATGTATCCGGGAATATTTGCCATGTTTTGGCCTGTCGATGCGCACATGCCCGGATTGCAGATTGCGGTCAAGCCGGAGATGATAAAAAAAGCAGTGATGAAGGTAAATATCGATTTTGTGTGTTGAGTTGTAACGTGATTAAATCTTTACCCGAATCTCATTGCCAGAAAACGGCCAAGACATGCAAAACCGCTCAGTGCAATGACCAGCATGTGCGAAAGGTTACGGTTGTATCTGATCAGTCGCGGGGAAAACAGGATTAATATCAGAAGCATTATGCTTGGGAGAAGGTATAACGACCATATGGACGTCAGGCGGCCATTGGCAAGGCCGCTGATGATAATGCCGAGACAGAAAAACTGTAGTACGACAGTATAAAACCTGGCGTTGTTAATTCCAAGTACAACCGGCAACGTCCTGATTCCTGCCCGGGTATCGCCGTCTACATCGCGTATATCCCACATGATTTCATAGGTCATGACCATGGCGAACATATAGACAAACGCCGTGAGGAAGAGCCCATCCGGTTGTGTATGCGCGCGCAGCATCGGAAAAACCAGCAGGCCGAGAGACCATCCCGCACCCGAACTCAAGTTTTTGATGATGAACAGGTTCTTAAGCCGCAGATTTGGCCGAGAGGGTAACAGGGGAGTGTTATAAAAAAACCCGACAGCCGCGCCAAATGCGACCAGTCCCGCAAGTTTCCATGAAGGTTCAGTAAAGAGCGCCAGCAATATGGCTATTGTTCCGCCCGCATAACAAAAGACCTTGATGGCGCCGCTTTTGGTTTGAGCGTCCTTCAGATCGTCCGGGCAGTTCAGCGCATCCTCTTTCACGTCAGTAAGACGGTTCCACTGGCAGATGCAGGCCACTGCCAGTGTGATGATCAGATAATCGATACTGCGAAACCGCATCTTGAGAAACCCGGACCAGCACCACATGATTGCCGGGGCACTTACTATAATGTGCAGCCGATTTAAGATGAAGGCTTGTATAATCCGTTTCAGCATGATCTTCAGTTGGCAATATTGTTTGACACGGCCGGGTAGTCTGTATATCCCTTGGGTCCCGGTGTGTAATAGGTGTTGGCGTCCGGTTTCGCCCAGGGCAATTCTCGCCCGATACGCTCGATCAGATCGGGATTGGCTATATAGGCGCTGCCGAACGACACGGCATCAGCAGTTCCCTCGGCAATGACTCGATCTGCACTCTGGGCAGTGTATCCGCAGTTGGTTACAAGTTTCCCGCGGTATAATGGCCGAAAATGTTTGGCTATGTCCTTGACCGCGTAAGGAACATTATCGACCGGAAGCATAGGCTCGACCAGGTGCGCATAGGCCAGATTCGGATAATCGTTCAGGCGGCCGATCACATGCTCGAAAGTGGGAATTGTGTCTTGATCAATGGTTATGCCGAAAAAACCATGGGCTGAGGGATTGAGACGTATACCGACTCTTTCAAAGCCGATTGATCCGCCCACTGCATCCAGTACCTCGAAGAAGAAGCGAGCTCTGTTTTCGTGATTGCCGCCATAGGCATCGGTGCGGGTATTAGAGCAGTTTGTGAAGAACTGGTGGATAAGGTAGCCATTGGCGGAGTGGATCTCAACACCATCGAACCCTGCCGAAATTGCATTCACGGCCGCTTTTTTAAAGTCCTGGACGATTGCATGGATCTCGTCGATGGTCAATGCATGCGGGGTGACTGTTTCCTTAAAGCCTGACGGTGTATAGGAACGGTCATGCGGATTGATGGCGGATGGCGCGACAGGTAACATGCCGTCGTGAAAATCGGGATGCGAAATGCGACCCACATGCCAGATCTGCAGGAAGATATGCCCGTCTTTTTCGTGCACTGTTTTTGTGACCAGCCGCCAACCCTCGATCTGCGCGGCGCTGTAAATTCCCGGAGTATTGATATAACCTGCGCCCTGTCTGGAAATTTGTGAACCTTCTGTGATAATAAGTCCGGCCGTGGCGCGTTGGGAATAGTACAATGCGTGCAGAGCAGTAGGGGCATTCTCCGGGTTATCTGCCCGGCTGCGGGTCATGGGAGCCATGAAGATACGGTTAGGGAGATCATATTTGCCGATTCTTAAAGGTTTTAACAATGTCTGCTCATACATATGCCGCTCCTTGTTTGTTTAATTAAATTTTAATGGAGTTTAATCAAATCCATACTGATTAAGGCTTAACATATAAAACAGTGTTTGCTTTGAAAAAGCGTTATCTTATACATTAACTATAAGAAACTCAGGCTTGTGTGTCAAGAAAATCCTGGCTGTAGAAGATGATGCGCGCCGCCTGTTTACCTGATCATGGATATTAAAAGTTTAGTTTGTTACAGGCACGTAGGGAATTTTCAGATATTTTTTTGCTTCTATCCGGGCGCTGCCTTCTCCTTCTTCCACTTCCAAAGCCTTTTGATAGTATTCCAGAGCCTGTGTCCTTTTTTTGCGAATGTCGTTAATCATCCCCAGACGAACAAAAGCCCAGACTCTCAATCGAGCATTATAAAATGATGTATCCGTCAGGACACTATGGAGATATTCCATAGATTGGTCGTATTCTCCCTGGTTAAAAAGTATTCTACCCATTAACTGATTATAACGGGGCTGGAGCTGGGGGACGAAGGGAGGAGTGCCTGCCTGAATATTTATTTCAATTTCGCGGGCGATATCAGAGGCCTCCTCGTAGCGATGAAGATCTGAAAGAATGTTGCCCAGAACAAATGAGAAATTATAATTGTTCGGAAATCTTTTATTTAATTCCTGGGCAAAAGGCAGAGCTTTTGCCGGTTGTTGTTCAAAATTCAAATAAGCCGAAGCAAGTTCGGCCTGCGCCAGTTCTCTCAGCAGATCTCCCTTTTGTGCCGCCAGTTCCAGTTCCTGAAGTCCTTTTTCCCGGTTTCCTGCAACGATGAAAGACGAAGACAGAAAACGAATAAAACCCGGGAGATGATAGAGATGATAATGAAGCAGGCCCATAAGAAAACACGCGTCATAATTTTGTGGATTTCCCTCTTTGGCTTTTTCCAGATCATCCCATATATTGGATGTTTCCTGGGCTATAGTGAAATAATGTTTTTGATGAATCGCCCATTGAATTTTGGCGATTTTAGCCAATGCCACGGCAAAATAAGCCTGGTTGTCATGAGGATTATTCTTAATCCTTTTTTCTCCTTTTGTAATGGCTTCTTTAGCGTAATGCAACAGTGCTTCCTGCTTAGCATTCCTGTCATTTAGTTCAAAGCTCATTTCGTAGGAAATCAGGTTGAGCATAGCCAGAAAAGCGTATCCGGTGGGGTTTTCCGGCTCAAGTTCCACGGCCTTCTTTATATATTGATTAGCGCCGTCTGTTTCCAGATTAAAAGCTTTATCAATTCCCTGCCTGAGATAAAAATTAAATTGATTGGTTTGCGATTGACCTGCTTGGGTGTCACTTTCGGTAAATAAGATTACAAAAAATGAACACAGAACAAGGATAAATGTTTTTATTTTCATAAATTAAGGATTCTGCGACTCAAAAAATAGAAATAGGGAAATAATATTGAGCTAATATAATTAAAAAATTATCCGAGTCAAGAAAGATTATCTGATGCGGGTTGACTAATTTTATTTATTTTGATAAATTATAAAAAAAGGGGTGGCCCGGCACGCGTGACCTGATAGGTTATAAACCGGATCTGAGATTATACCCGTTGAACCTGATCTGGATAATGCCAGCGTAGGGAGAGTTTGTTGATTTAACAACCCTTTTCGGCAGGTACTGACGGAAGGGGTTTTTTTATAACGTTTTGCCTTCTTCGATCAACTTTGCCGGTATGATCATCGCGTTATTTTTTGAACGCAAAAGGTTATGGATATGAGATAAACAAAAAACAAATATTTACAAATTAGAGTGGTTTACATACAATAAAAATATAAGGAATTGAAAAGTATGAGATTAACAGCAGCGGAAATTTACAGATCAATGGAATTGATTCGTTATCAATCACCGGTTGTGCATAACATTACCAATTATGTGGTCATGAATAATACAGCCAACGCGCTACTTGCGATCGGGGCGTCTCCGGTGATGGCGCATGCGGAAGAAGAAGTCGAGGAAATGGTCAATATTGCTTCGGCCCTAGTGATCAACATCGGTACATTAAGCCGAAGCTGGATAACCTCAATGTTTAAAGCCGTTCGACAGGCCGGGAAAAAAGGCATTCCTGTTATTTTAGATCCTGTTGGCGCAGGCGCAACCGCTTATAGGACTAACACCGCGCGAGATCTGATTAATAGCGAACCGCCGACTGTCATTAGAGGAAACGCTTCGGAGATCATGGCTCTTTACGATGACAAAGCCAGAACAAAGGGAGTTGATAGCGCAGCTTCTTCGGAGACGGCAATCGATGTAGCGCGCAAACTGAGTGAAATTCATAAATGCGTCATCTGCATCAGCGGTGCGACGGATTATATTGTCGACAAAGAAAATATTATGAAAATTAAAAATGGTCATCCTTTGATGTCCAGAGTCACGGGATTAGGTTGCACGGCATCGGCCTTATGCGGAGCCTTTGTGACGGTAGAAAAACAGCCCTTTGTCGCGACGGCGCAAGCCATGGCGGTGATGGGGATCGCAGGAGAAATGGCCGCCGGAGTTGCCATGGGACCCGGCAGCCTTCAGACTCATTTTCTGGATTATCTTTATCGCCTGTCTGAAGATGATATCATCCGGCGTTTAAAAGTTGAGGATTAATTATGCGGGGGGTATACTTGGTTACTGATCGCAGTTTATGCGGAGGAAGGCCTCTGGAAGAAATTGTTATTCAGGCTCTTAAGGGCGGCATCTCATTTGTTCAATTGCGCGAAAAGGAAATGTCCACGCGGTCTTTTGTGGAAGAAGCCGGAAGGATCAAAGAACTTTTAGAACCCTATAAAGTTCCGCTCATAATAAATGACCGTGTTGATGTGGCTGTGGCCTGCGGTGCCGAAGGCGTGCATATCGGACAGGAAGACATGCCTTATGAAGTTGTCCGAAAAATTATGGGGGAAAAAGCGATAATAGGCCTATCCGTGGAAACATGGGAAGATGTTGTGGCAAGTCAAAAACTTGATGTCAGTTATGTCGGCATCAGCCCGGTTTTTGCCACGCCAACCAAAACCGATACAAAAGGCGCGTGGGGCTTGGAAGGTCTTGCCAGAATCAGAGCATTCAGCAGGCATCCACTGGTCGCGATAGGCGGAATTAACGAATCCAATGTAAGAGAGATTGTTGTGGCCGGCGTTGAATGCATTGCTGTTGTATCGGCGATTTGCGCAGCTCCTGATCCTGAAGCGGTCGCCAGCAGACTCAATAAGATAATCAATTCATCTTTGAAAGAAAGGTAGCTAATCCGGCTATTTCATCAATTGGTAAATCCGGCGCAGGGGTATGTGTGAGTCAACTTCCGGCATCGTCTCCCGGTTTTCTTTCTTCGCAGGTCTCAAAATGTTTTATGCGATTAAGCATTTCTGATTCCTTTTCTTTTGGCAGCACGATAAAGGAACTCATAAGATTTTTTGGTATCGAACGCAACCGGCCTGTATTGGCATCAACGAAAACCCAGTCGGTTTCACCTTTGACAAGAACAGCATTATCTTCGACGCGAATGATTCTGTATTTACGGAGAGATTGCACCCGGCGAAAGTCGGATACCCACGTCAAAACGATAATGTGTTCTCCGGCGAACGCGGGGCGTAAGTATTCAAGATGATGTGTCCGGACAACCCAGGTTGCGCCGGCAGCCGTCGTGGCTTGGGTGCATCCCTGACTATCGGAATGAAGAACAGCGGCTAATTGCATCCAGCGCAAATACTCAAGATTGTTAACGTGGCCGTTCACATCCAGTGCATCTTCAGTGACCGTTAACTTATATTGATAGATTTGCGACATGTTGCCTTGTTCTCCTTATACTATATGAAATCGGTAGCGAACGCATTATCCATAGCAAACTTTAATGTAAGCGGGCGAATGCTAAATGATACAGTTCCCTGACTTGCCATGGACAGCTACAATAAATAATTGACACTATTTGTATTTTTATGCCTATAATAAACATAACTATTTTGCAATACTATATCGTTATGGCTACTTCGGTATCTGTAGCGTTATGTTACTTTGTGCTTGAAGACTGTGTCATCATATCTTTAGAATCAGGTTGACGATCAGAGCAATTTTGTTTCTGCTCTTTGCATGGGAGCCGGTATTTTAAAAGGTCTAAAATTAATGTTTTTGAAAAGATATATACTTTCTTTCATGGGGGATAAAACAATGAAGAATGAAAAAGGTGCTTCGAAATGGGTTCTGATTTTTATAATCGCGCTAATCATAGCAGTGATAATTTATTGGTCGAAATATTTTGCCAAGCCGATGGCCACAGTTATGATGGGCGGCGCAGACCAGGCACAGCCGGCTATAGAAAAAACCAAACAGGCCTCTGACGCGATGAGCCGAGCCAATAGCGTTGCCGAAGAAGCTGTGAAAAAAGCAGATGAAGACAAAGTAAATGAAGACAAAGTAAATCAAGACGCGGGAAAGTAGAGGTGTAATTCTAAGGGGAAGGCAGCAATTACAGAAAATCAAAGACAGACCCGACCCTTTTAATCTGCGTAGTAAACTGAGTCAAATGCATGGATTAAATGGCCTGTTTTCCGGCAAAATCCATTTGAGCGGGTATTGAAAGTGTTTTGTCTAACAAAGCCCGGAGAAACGCAAGATTTGCGACAACAAGTACTTGCGTCTAAGGCGGGTTTTATGATTGCTTGAAGCGTGTCCTGGTTTATCCAAATATTTATATTCGAAAATAAACAATCGTAAACAGAAAAGATTTTATGGCATTAATATGGATTAATAATATCACGGTTAGTTTTGGCGGGCCGCTGCTGCTCGATGGTGCGTCACTTCAGATTGAAGCAGGTGAACGAATCGGGCTTCTGGGACGAAACGGTTCGGGTAAGTCCACGCTGATGAAACTGCTGCACGGCGACATTGCGCAGGATTTGGGTGAGATTGTTCGCGATAAAAATGTGCGAATTTCCTTAATGCCTCAGGACGTTGAGGACATCTCTGGCTGTGTCTATGATGTGGTGGCATCCGGCGGTCAAAAACATCTGGATTTGCTTAGGGCGTATCATGATTTGACCATACAGATGGCAGACAGCGGTGATCAAACACTGCTGAACAAAATAGAAAAAGTTCAGCACGAACTGGAAGCGGCAGGCGCGTGGCAGTTTCATCAAAGAGTTGAGGCGGTCATTTCGCGTGTCGGGCTGGATGAAAACCTGGAGTTCCGTTTTTTATCAGCGGGACTAAAACGGCGGGTATTGCTGGCACGCGCGCTCACCGCCGATCCTGATATTCTGCTTCTGGATGAACCCACCAATCATTTGGATATCACTTCTATTCTCTGGTTGGAAGATTTTTTGCAAAGCTTTGATAAAACATTGATGTTTGTAACGCATGACAGGACTTTTCTGCAAAAAATTGCCACTCGTATTGTGGAAATAGACCGCGGTAAGCTTTTTTCCTTTTCATGCAATTACGCGACATATCTTACGCGCCGCCAGGGCATTGCTGATGCTGAAGAAAAGCAGTGGCAGACATTCGACAAAAAACTGGCCAAAGAAGAAATTTGGGTGCGGCAGGGCATCAAAGCCAGACGAACGCGCAATGAGGGCCGGGTGCGCGCTCTTGCGCAAATGCGCGAGGAACGGGCGCGCAGACGCGAAGGGGAGGGAAACGTCCGGTTAGTGATCTCGGAAGCCCAGCGTAGCGGCAAGCTGGTGGTTGATGCCATAAATATAAGCTTTGCTTATAATCATAAGAAAATTATTGATGCCTTTTCTACCACGATTTTACGCGGCGACCGGGTTGGCATCATAGGCCCCAACGGATCCGGCAAAACCACATTGATCAAAGTATTGCTGGGCGAACTTCTTGCCTCCGGCGGAAAGATAAAACTGGGCACAGGGATTGCGATTGCCTATTTCGATCAACTGCGCGCGCAATTCGACGAGAGTAAATCCCTCAAAGATAATGTCGCAGGCGGCAGCGATACAATCTTCATCAACGGCCCCCCTCAGCATATCGTCGGTTATCTGCAGAATTTCCTTTTCCAGCCCGCGCAGATTCTCGCGCCCATATCCTCTCTTTCCGGCGGCGAACGAAACCGTCTGCTTCTGGCCAGGCTCTTTGCCATGCCATCCAATGTTCTGGTGCTGGATGAACCAACCAATGATCTCGACACGGAAACGCTGGAACTGCTTGAGGATCGCCTTTTGGAATACAGCGGCACTATTTTGCTTGTCAGCCATGACCGGACGTTTCTCAATAACGTTGTCACCTCAACCATTGTTCTTGAAGGGGATGGACGATTGCAGGAATATGTCGGTGGCTATGATGACTGGATCAGACAAAGAGATGCCAATATCGGCCAATCAAAGGATGTTCCGAAAGATAAAACAGTTAAACAAAAAAAGCGGCAGAGAGAAAAAAGTAAATTATCTTTTAAAGAAACACGCGAACTCGAAGAGCTGCCGGAGCAGATTCAAGTTTTAGAAGTTCAAAAAACTCAGTTAATCGGCATTCTGAATTCTGCCGAGTTATACAAAAATAATAGTACGGCGCAGGTGCAGGCCGTCAATCAGCAACTTGAAGTTCTGGATGTAGCGCTTGCGAATGCTTACCGGCGCTGGGATGAGTTGGAAACTCTGGCGGCAAAATATTCGTCTTCGTGAAAAATTATTCTATCCGGTAATTTAATATATCATACGCAAAGAAACATGATTCAATACATGAGAGGTTGAGCATAACGGAATTGTTGCGGCCAGCCAATGACTTAAATTAAGGGGATGATTATGGAAGAAGGGCTCTACAGGAAACTCCAAAAACAACTTGATACTTATTCGCTCGGTTTTCCGGCAACTGAATCAGGCATCGAGATAGAAATTTTAAAAGATTTATTCACAAAAGATGAGGCCGGGTTTTTCACAAATATGACGCCTGTGCTGGAGACCTCCGAGTCCATAGCCGAAAGGCTTCAGAGATATCCTGCTGAAGTTGCGCGCCAGCTTGAAGATATGGCGGCCAAGGGGCTGTTTTTCAGATTAAAGAAGGGTAACGAAATTAAATACGGAGCTATCCCTTTTATGCATGGGCTTCTTGAATTTCAGATCAAAAAGCTCAGTAAAGAGAGAGTCATTTCGTTTGAAAAATATTTTCAGGAGAGTTTTAAGAAGGCGATTGCCGGCAGCGGCGGTCTTTTCCTGCGAACCATACCGGTTTGTGAATCAATAGATATAAAGAGGCATGTGGCCGCTTTTGATGATGCCTGCGCTATTCTTTCGAATGTCGACCTCATTGTAATAGCGGATTGTATTTGCAGAAAAAGCAAGTCGGTTATTGGTAGCGCATGCGGAAAACCGGTCGAGGTATGTTTTATGTTCGGGTCTATGGCAAAATATTATCTTGATAATAAAATGGGGCGGGAAATTTCGTATGATGAAGGTGTAGCTATCCTGACCGAAGCGCAGAAGGCCGGTCTTGTTACCCAACCGGCAACTTCACAGAACCCCGGTGGCATATGTAACTGCTGTGGCGATTGTTGCGGAGTTTTAAGAGCGATAAAATCAGATCCGAAACCAGCCGATTTAGTCTATTCCAACCATCAGGCTGCAGTGACCGGTGAAAATTGTTCCGGATGCGAAATCTGCATCGATAGGTGCCAGATGGATGCTATTGCAATTGATCATGAAGGAATCGCCGTAATTGATTACGACAGATGTATCGGTTGCGGGCTCTGCGTTATTACCTGCCCCGCCGACGCGATTATTCTTGAAAAGAAACCCCGGGAGAAGAGAAAAGTCCCTCCAAAAAACTCCTCTGAGCAGATGCTTACTCTGGCAAAAAAGAGAGGG
>Ga0326727_10006834_pt1 | contig 30858 bp, 30 predicted proteins | sample MB2enrmetagenome_FD_207643 | JGI IMG/M metagenome (GOLD analysis project Ga0326727, IMG submission 207643) | Lab enriched peat soil microbial communities from McLean, Ithaca, NY, United States - MB29MY | ecosystem: Environmental > Terrestrial > Soil > Wetlands > Peat | place: USA: New York... | reverse complement strand
GACCGCGCCGCTTGCTCACCAGCATCAGAAGTCCCCGGCGGGAGCCATGGTCCTTCTTGTGCGTCTTGAAGTGCTCGGTCAACTCGCCAATGCGCTCGCTCAGGAGGGCGATCTGGACCTCCGGACTCCCGGTGTCCGAATCGTGGGTGCGATACTTCTCAATAATTCCTGTCTTCTTTACCGATTCCAGCACAGCAGTTGGTGCTCCTGATCTCTAGTTCACTCGTGGCCTTAGTGTCTTCATAAAGGATAGCACCCGAAGCGAGAACGCCGCAATTCGACACCACCCCAAAATGTCTCAACACCGATCTACACCGATGACACCGATCACGTACAAAGAAGGAAATCTCTAAAGATGCCCGGGTTCTGAAAGGGCGGGACTTCAGTCCCGCCGTAAGAACACCAATTGCAGCGTGGCTTTAGCCGCCGAGGGAATCGCGAACACGTGTTCAGACCTTCCTAAGTCAGTCGTATCGGTTTCATCGGTGTCGATCGGTGTTAAGCATTTGCCCCAGGAGATTGCGAAGCCACCCCGCGCAGATCGAATGCATCCCGCACCGCAAAGAAGCTGGCCTTCGCCTTCCCCTCCACGTCGAACAGCAGCGGCCGTTCCGCCTTCCCGTCCGCGCGGCCCTCCTCATGGTCGAGCCAAGTGTGCCGGTCCGTAATCCCCCAGGTCAGCACCAGTCGCACCGCCGGATCGCCCAGCACCAGCTCCAGATACTGCCTGTACGCCTCGGCCACCGCCGCATCGCGCCCCGGCCCGTCCGCCGCCAGCGCGCGGTCATTCACATCCATCTCAGTGATAAAGACCTGCAACCCCAGCTCCCGCGCCGCCGCAATAAACCGCATCAGCCCCGCCCCGTACTGCGAATCAGCAGTCTGACTCCCGCCCGCTGTCGCAGCAGCCGCGATGTGCGACTGCACCCCAACCGCATCCACCGGGACCCTCCGCGCCACCATCCGCCGCAGCATCTCGATCACGGCCTCGCGCTTCTGCTCGCCCGCGCGCGTCTCCTCCTCGATCCCGTACTCGTTGTACGTCAGCAGCGCCTGCGGGTCGGCCTCGCGCGCCGTCTTGAACGCCAGCTCGATGTACTCCTCGCCGATCAGCCGCAGCCACACTGAGTTCCGCAGCCCATCCGGCCTCCCCTCTTCCACATGGATCGCCTCGTTCACCACGTCCCACGAGTGCATCCGTCCCGCGTACCGTCCCGCCACAGTCTCAATATGAGACACCAGCAGCTCCCGCGCATTCGCCTTCGTCGCCGTCGCCTCCAGCCACTTCGGATTGCTCTGGTGCCACACCAGGTTGTGCCCGCGAATCTTCATCCGATTGCTCTCCGCGAATGCCACCAGAGCATCGGCCTGGTCGAAATTGAATCCCTCAGCCGAAGGTCGCAGCGCGCCCCACTTCATCGCGTTCTCCGCCACCACAATCCTGCACTGCTCGCGAATCAGCGCCCCATAGGCCGCATCCGCGCCCAATGCATTCATATTCACCGCGCAGCCGTACAGCAGCCCGTGCGCCGCCGCGTGCGCCCCCAGCGACGCATCCCCCGTAACACTCTCCGTCGCGCCAGCGGAAGATCTGCGCGGCTTACCCGCATAAGCACGACCGGCAGCAATCAGCGGCAACACAGTCGCCGCCGCCGCGCCCGCTCCCAGCCGCGCCGCCTTCTCCAGAAACTCCCGCCGCGAAGCCCGCCTCAAGGCTTCTCCACCGCGTGAGCGTAGCCCCTCATCTCCGTCAGCCATTGCATAAACCGCAGCAACTGCCTGCGTTCGGCATACAGAAACCGCAGGAAGTCCCGCAACCCGACCTCCTCCGCGTGTTTCCCCGTGTAGGTCTCCACCCGCCACTTCAGGCACTCGCTCCGCCACGGCCGAAGCCTGCTTCCCCGCGTCGCATTCCACAGAAAGATCAGCCCAGCGCCCATGCGACTCCCCTCGTCCCGATTATAGTTTCCGCCGCGCGCCAGCCCGAAATGACCGCCTATTTTGCAGCCGACTTCCAGAGCGTGTTTTTCTTCTGGCCGCCGAAATCCTCCGCGAGCCCGCAGGATTTCAGCTTCCCGCTCTCGTAGAACTCAATGCCGAGGTCGTAGTCCTGGTGCTTGACCCAGAGGCCGTACAAAATACCGAGGGGGTCATCATCATGTCTGCACGGAACTCCCTGCACCACCTGGTCTCCGGCCAGCCAGCACTGCTCCAGCTTCCCGCTGGGATAGAAGGCCGCACTGGCACCCTCGGCCGGGCCGAGAATGCCGCCGCCTTTGCAGAGCACACTGTGGATGCGCGTATCGTGAGCCAGATTAACCTCCGAGAGCGTGCCGTCGGGCTTCAGATAGATGAGCGACCCGCGGGGAATCAGCGCTTCGCCGTACTGCGTCTCCTGGCTCACCGTGCAGTCGCGCAGCTTCCCGTCCGCATAGAACCACGTATACCCCTTGGCGCAGGGATACCCCTGAATCACGGTATCCTGCTTCAGTTTGGTTCGATGCGTCGCGGGGCGGGGTTGTGCCGTCTGCGCCACTCCATACCCCACCCCAACCAACAACACGCAAACCGCAATCAGCCTAATCATGAAACCCCCTCAGGTCCGGTTTTGTCTTGCGCAACTCGTCCACAATCTGCCGCGTCTGCGCGTCAGCCTGTAACTGGTCCAGCAGCAGGTCCGTTACATCCACCGACGCCGCAGTCTTGTCGGCCCCGGGAACCTCCTGCACAATCGTCGCCACGTGCGCCTGCGCCGCAACCGCCGCAAACATCGGCTTCATCATCTCCAGAATGTTGTCGATTGGCGCCTCGCCAGCCAACTGCTTGTGCGCCAGCTCCTGAGCATCGCCACCCCATTTGTTGAGTTCATCAATCTTCTTTTGGTCGCGCGCCGCCTTCGCCTGTTGCATCTCCGTTTTCTTCTCATTCAACACGGCCGACCACATCGGAGAGCGATAGAACGCCACCACAATGGATGGCCTGTCGAATGTGCCAACCTTTACCGTCTGCGCCACTCCACACTGAGCAGCGACAACCGCAGCAACCAATCCCATCCTCAAAATCCGTTTCATCTCAGTCTTCCTTTCCGGCGGATCTCGTCCGCACGCCTCACTATCGCGCAGTCTGACCCCGAATAGAGCTTCGCAATCCATGAAGAATCTTTGAACAAACCCTTCGCAAACCATGAAATGGCACAGAATCAGTGCCTTGCAGGAAGACCCTGCCTTTGGATCGCCAGATGCGCGCCCACCTGCGCAGAAATCTCCCGCGCCGCCAGCGCCTGCGCATCCGCCAACTGCTGCGCCGGATACTCGTAGCTGTCCGACCACACCAGCTTCGCGCTATGCACATCCACCAGCCGAACCGTCACCCGCACCCGCTCCCCTGCCCGCTGCACCGTCCCATCGATCATCACATCCATCCCCAGCAGCCGCGCCATGAACGGCATCGACAGCCTCGCCCGCTGATACGTGCGCACCGTCGAGGGCGACAGCACATGCACCCCCTCGAGCTGCGACAGATGCGCCACCAGCAGATCGTTCAGCCCGTGCGGGAACGTCCCGCAGTCCAGCTCCGGGCTCAGGCACTCGAAGGGAATGACCGCGATGCTGGCAATTCCGTCGCCCGACGAGAGATAGCGCGACGGCCGGTAGAACTGCCAGTACACCACGCAGAGAATCGCGCACAACCCCACCGCCGCCAGTAAAATCCAGCGAACCCGCCGCAGCCATGACGTGCCTTCCTTCGCACCCGCCGGCCCGACGTCCTCCGCACCCTCCATCACCACGTCTCCCACAAACCTGTATCCCCGCTTGGGAAGCGTCTCGATGTACCGTCCAGCCTCGCTCTCGTCGCCCAGGGCCTTGCGCAACTGCGAGATGTTCCGCGCCAGCCCGATCTCCTCCACGGTCGTGTCCGGCCACACTGCGCGCAGCAGCTCGGCCTTTTCCACCACCGTTCCATGCCGCTCCAGCAGCACGCGCAGCGTCTCCGCCACTTTGGGGGCCAACGGCACCATCTCGCCATCGCGAAACAGCAGCCGCTGCTCCCAGTCGTAGCGGAATGGGCCGAAACAGGTTGCGCGCTTCTCGCTCGAATTGATGTCCGCCGAATTCATGTCAGTCGAAGATGGCCGTTGTAACTTCTGCATCGCAAATCGCACTCGATTCCTCGCTTGCAATATCCTACCCCCTGCGCTCGCAAGTAAAATGATCTCGGTCGATCGATGCCCCTCCCGGTTCCTCGGGAAGCCCTGCGCAAGCGCCGCCGATCGCAATGGAGCAGTATGAAGCCCTCTGCATTTGCAGTTATTCTCACAGCCGCGGCAATCGCCGCCAGCAGCCTCCTGCATGCTCAGGACCTTCGCAAAGTCACCGAACCGGTCATTCCGCCCACCTGCATCACGCTGAAGGCCGCCCTCACCACCGCCGCCGCCACCAGCGGCGAAATCGAAGCTCGCTCTGCCAATTCCACCACCGGCAAATCTGCACTCGACACCATTCGCATCCAGCAGGCCCTCGACCGCTGCGCCAAGGGCCACGCCGTCGAGCTCGCCCCCGACTTCGCAACCACCCCCGCATCCGCCGCCGGCCACACCGCATTCCTCACCGGCCCCATCGCCCTGCGCCCCGGCGTCACTCTGCTCATCGACAAGGGCGTCACCCTCTACGGCTCGCGCAATCCCACGGACTACGAGCTCTCCGAAGGCTCCTGCGGCCTGGTCAACGACGCCTCCGCCGGATGCCGCCCGCTCGTCGCCGCCCGCGGCGCCACCGGCTCCGCCATCATGGGCGACGGCGCCATCGACGGCCAGGGCGGCGCCAAAATCCTCCTCGATGGCCATCCCTCCGCCAAGTCCTGGTGGGACCTCGCCGAAGAAGCCCGCGCCGCAGGCCGCCAGCAGGTTCCCCGCCTCATCGACACCGACCTCACCGACGACTTCATCCTCTATCGCATTACCCTCAAGAATTCCCCCAACTTCCATCTCTCCTTCCACCGCGGCGACGGCCTCACCGTCTGGGGCGTCAAGATCGACACGCCCGGCACCGCGCGCAACACCGACGGCATTGACCCCGCGCAGTCCCGCAACATCACCATCACCCACTCCTTCATCCGCACCGGAGACGACAACGTCGCCATCAAGGCCGGCGACGGCCCCACCACCAACGTGAGCGTCCTCGACAACCACTTCTACTCCGGACACGGCATGTCCATCGGCAGCGAGACCAACGGCGGAGTCAGCCAGGTCCTCGTCCGCGGCCTCTCCCTCGACGGCCCCGACAACGGCATCCGCATCAAGTCCAACGCCACCCGCGGAGGCCTGGTCCAGGACGTTCTCTACGACGACATCTGCATCCGCAACTCCAAATACCCCATCCTCTTCGACACCGCCTACTCCTTCCCCGGCAAGGGCGTTCAGCTCCTCCCGGTCTACGACGGCATCACCCTGCGCGACGTGCGCATCTCCGGCGGCGGCAAGCTCCAGTTCAACGGCTTTGACCACACCCACCGCATCGGCGTCACCCTCGACGGAGTCCTTCTGCTCGACGGCCCTGCCCGCTACAAGGCGCAGGCCATCCACACCGACCTCACCTTCGGCCCCGGCCCCGTCAACCCCGTCTTCACCGGCGACGACTCCACCGTCACCGGCAAGGAAGTCGGCGGCGCCCTCCCCGCCTGCGCCGCCAGCTTCATCCCCTTCCCCGCCCCGTAGCAAGCGATAAAATTTGGATCGTCATTCTGAGCGAAGCTCAGAATCTCTGTATTTCGCCGTTGCCTGTTCTTGCTCGTCATCCCGACCGGACACTGAGCGAGCGCAGCGAGTCGAAGTGGCAGTGGAGGGACCCCCGTATTTTCTTTTCGCTCACGGGAAACATCGTCGCTGGTTTTGCTTCCCCTCACGCCTGCGTCTCTAACGCCGATAGACGCTCTGAGGCCAAATTAAAAAGCATGAGCGTGAGAGTTCTGATTATCGATGATTCCCCGGTGATGAGAAAAATCCTGGAGGGAGCGCTTCGCCACTCCGGTCTGGATCTGGCGGAGGTGCTGCATGCAGCCAACGGCATGGAGGGCCTGGCAGCTCTCGAGAACTCCGCGACCGAAGACCGGCCACTCGATCTCATCCTGTGCGATGTTCACATGCCGCAGATGAACGGACTCGATTTCCTGCTGGAAAAGCAGCGGCGCAACCTTGCTCCGCGGGCGCCGCTGGTGATGATTACCGCCGACGCCAGCGACCCGCAGGTGCTCAAGGCAGTGGCCGCCGGCGCACAGGGCGCCATCACCAAGCCATTCACGCTAAAACATATCCAGAAGTGCGTGGCGTCCCTGCTGCTCCCCCCGAATGAACCTGCACCGTCGGCCACGGGAGACGCCCACGAATGAAGGCCGGTGATTGCGCACAGGACCAGCGGATCTGGCAGATCGACGACATCGTCGCGGATGTCTTCCACATGTTGCTGCAGCAAAGCTGCAACGTGGTGGGGGATGCCGCCGCCGCCGGCATCGACATCTCGGCAAAGGTCCTGCTCTCGGGCGCCATCGAGGCCCAGTGTCTGGTCGAGTTCCCGCAGGCCACCGCCAAAAAGTTGACCGATGCCTTCCTGGGCTGCGAAAACAACTGGGAGAACGCCTTGATCGAAGACGCGGTCGGCGAGCTGTGCAACATGATCGCCGGTGGTTGGAAGAGCAAGCTGGGAGCCTTGGCCTCTGCCTCCGACCTCTCGGTGCCGGCAATCTCGCGATCGCGCGGGCCGGACCGCAACACGCTGAATGGGCGCCACCTGAAAATGCGCAGGACCTACGCGTTCGACAACTCGCCATTCACGGTAACTCTGGCAATCCGTCGGCCGGTCGAAAACCGGTCCTCGTGCCGATAAATAAATCGGCCCGGACCTTGCCCGGTCCGGGCCGTTTCACAATGCAAATTCCGCCGCCGCCTATTTCACAACCGTCTGGAACAGGGGCGATGTGAGCAGACTGGCGAACTGGCTGTCGGAGGAGGAGTAATCGACGGTAAGCGTACCCGAACCGGAGTCGATGGTCGTCTCGTCCAGTGCGGTCTTCTCCAATGGCGTTCCTTGCTGCTTCTTCAGCAGTTGCAGGCCCTTCAGCAGGGTCGCGCAGGTGGCCGCGGTCATCGTGTCGGACATGCTCACACTCATGTTGAACCTCACCCCATTCGAGAAGTCCATCGTGTAGCGAGAGCCCTTCATCCGGTTCTTCACCGTGTCGTAGTCGGCAAGCTGCGACGCCGTGCCCAGCACGTTCCGCATCATCTGCTGCGTTCCCTTGGCGTCCAGCAGGCTCCAGATCGCATGGCTTTCGACCGAAACCATGTCGGCGACCAGGTCGCTGTCGGTCAGAAAGTTCGGGGCAAATCCGTCGCGCGAGTCCACCGCCGCCTTGATCGCGTCCTTGTCTCCAAAGACCATCGTGGTCTGGTTCATGAACACCACGCTCAAGCCGCTCTCCCCCATGGGATAGATGCTGTTGTTGCGGATAAGCACCGGCTTGGTCTTGTTCTTGGTCAAGTTCGCCATAACGTCGTGGGTGTGGAACTGGCCCTGCGCGATGCCGACAATCCGCTCCACCTCGGCGCCCTTGCCGTCCGGGTTCGGCGTGCGGAAGGACACGAAGGCCAGCGCATCGGTGTCCTCGTCCACCTTCAGTCCGGATTGCAGCAGCGCCTGCTCCAGACGCTTCAGCTCGGGAGGCATCACGCGGTCCTTCAGGCTCATCGCCGCCGGCGAGTTCTGCATCGCGCGGTAGTCCACCATGATGATCTGCTGAACGTCGTGCGGAATCGAGGCCTTGGCATCGCTCGAAAGCTGTTCGGCCTGGGCAAAGGGCACGCAGATCGCCAGCATCGCCGTCAGCGCGGCAGCCATCGCCAGCTTCAGTCTGCTCTGCCGGTTGGATCTGGATCGGAACTCGGAACCTAAGTTGCGCACAGTACACTCCCGTACATCGGTGGTTGTTGAATTGCCGGCTGCGGTTCTCGCCCACAGCACGCCCGTACCATTGTTCTCTGAATCAACAATCGAGGCAAGTGGCATTCATTTCCTTGGACGAACAGATTGCAAAAAGGTTTGCCACAATCCCAACCGCGATTCCCGCGTAACCCGGCTCCCTCCAAAGTACTGCAAGCCCGCCCGCCTCACCCTTCGGGCCACGGCAGCGGATGTTCCAGCCTGCGTTCCAGCACCTTGGCCTCCGGGTCGAAGTCGGGAATCTCGCGCAGCCATTCCGCCTCCGCCTCGTACGCCTCCTGCGGGATCAGGCCGATGATCTCGCCCCCCGCCGCAACCGCGCCGTGCGCGCGCGCAAGCTCCCGCACCCTGTCGTGCACCCGGCCCATCGGCGTGGCGCGGAAGTCCGTTATGTTCATGCTCACCTGCGCCCGCCCGTTCACGCTGACGCCGATCGCCTTCACCCCGTGCAGCCCGCCCGCCGAGGCGCGAATCGCACGCGCAATCGCCCGCGCCGCGGCAATCTCTGCCTGCGCCGACAGCGGCAACCCGCCCCCCGCCTGCGCCGCCGTCTTCGCCGATTCCAGAAAGATGTTGTACGCAATCAGGAAGCTGCGCGCACCCACCGCGCTGGCACCCGCCGTCGGATGGATCTCCGGCCCGCCGACGTCGGGCCGCCGCGCCGCGTCGCGGTGCGCCGTCTCCAGCAGCCCTTCGAACTGCCCCCTCCGCACGTCCTCCAGGTTCACCCGGTCCGGCCGCGCCGCCGCCGCCTCGTAGAAGTACACAGGAACCCCGAACCGCCGCCAGATCTCCAGCCCCGCCTGCCGCGCCAGCATCGCGCACTCCGCCAGCGAAACGCCGCTCACCGGAACAAACGGCACCACGTCCGCCGCGCCGATCCGCGGATGCACGCCCTTCTGCTGGTTCAGGTCGATCAGTTGCGCCGCCCGCCCAACCCCGCGCACCGCCGACTCGAAGACCCCCGCCAGTGGCCCCGCAATCGTCACCACGCTCCGGTTGTGCGCCACGTCCAGCGACCAGTCCAGCAGGCGCACCCCTTCCACCCGCATCGCCGCCACAATCGAGGCGACCTTGGCCTCGTCCGTGCCCTCGGAAAAGTTGGGAACGCATTCAATCACCGCATTCGGATTCAGGCTCGTCGGCATAATCTCACTTCCACCAACTGTACCCCAACGTGAACTGCACGCTCGCGTTCACCCCGGGGTTCTTGTCGCCCAGCGACGCGCTCGATATATGGATCGCGTTCGCCCCCAGGTCGATCGAGCGATTGGCCCGCATAAAGTAATGCACCCCCACGCCAAACTGCGGCGTAAAGTTCCACACGCTGGTCTCATCGTTCGGCCCGTTGTCCCCCAGCGTGCTGTAGCTGAAGCCGGCCGTGCTGGACAGCGGCGGCCCGCCAAACGCCGGATACTTGTGGTTGGTCCACAGCAACCCGCCCGCCCCCTGCGCCCACGGCGCAAACCGCCGCGTCCCGGCAAAGTTCCAACGCAGAATGATCGGCGTAATGCTCACCCCGGTAAACGTCCCTCCAATCGTGAACGGAGCGGAGCACTGCGCTCCCACTCCACCCACCGGCCCCGCCGCAACCGTGCAGTTCTGCCGCAGCCCGGTCGGCGTATACGACTGCCAGAACGGAAACGCCTCCATCGCAACCTCGAAGTTCCCCCGCATCATCCCGTGCCCATGCATCGCGGACAGAACCTTGCCCGCGTGGATCCCCGCCATGAAGAACTTAAATCCCCCGCGGTCCTCCGTCACGCCAAACCCGCTCTGCGCCATCACTCCAAAGTTGAACGGTCGCGCCTCCTGCCGCAACGGATTGGTGATCGCAACTCCCGCGCCACTCGAAGCAGTCTGCGCGCCCGCCGCGCAGTTCAGCAGAACCATCGCAACCGCAAGCCTCATATAAATCCTCGTTCCCCTCAAAAAATTGCTCCAATCCTAACCAAACTGGAAACCCCGCACAGAAGAAAGCCGCCGGCGCTCCGGCGGCCTCATCCTTAAAATAATCCTTCGCTCTTAATCGGTGCCCTCGGTGTTAATCGGCGTTAAGCCTTTTCGCCTGCCTATCCGGTGTGGGCCGCCATCGCGGCCTCGTCCATATCGAAGTTGGTATACACATTCTGCGTGTCGTCCAGGTCCTCCAACACCTCCAGCAGCCGCATCATCGCCGTCGCCTGGTTCCCTTCCAGCCTCTGGTGGGTTGACGCAACCATCGTCACCTCGGCGTACTCCGGCGTGATCTTCGCCGCCTTGATCGCCTCCAGCACCGCGTCGAACTCCTTCGGCCCGGTGATCACCTCCCACCGGTCGCCCTCGTCCGCCAGGTCGTCCGCGCCCGCATCCAGCGCGATCTCGGTCAGCTTCTCCTCGTTAACCTTCGCCTTCTCGATCGCGATCACGCCCTTCTTGCTGAACAGGTAGCTCACCGACCCCGACTCGCCCAGGTTCCCATTGTTCTTCTGGAACGCGTGGCGAATCTCGCTCACCGCCCGGTTCTTGTTGTCCGTCAGCACCTGCACCATGATCGCCACGCCGCCCGGCCCATAGCCCTCGTACACCACCTCCTCGTACGACAGCCCCTCCAGCTCGCCCGTCCCCCGCTGCACCGCCCGCTTGATGTTCTCTGCCGGCATGTTCTCCGCCTTGGCCGCCAGGATCGCCGTCCTCAGCCGCGGGTTGCCGTCCGGATCGCCCCCGCCGCTCTTGGCCGCAATCGAAATCTCCTTGATCAGGCGCGTGAAGATCTTCCCCCGCTTGGCGTCGGTCGCACCCTTCTTATGCTTGATGGTCGCCCACTTCGAATGGCCTGACATCTCTTCCCTCGCAACTCTCGATTTGCAGTCTGGCTGGCTCAGCAAGCCAATCTACGCGCAGACCACAACGCGCCGCAAGCCCCAGGCAACAGTCGATTTTAGCACGGTCTGCCCGCATCAGCGCACTCACGGGTGCCCCGTCCTAGCTTGCTAGGGCGGGCTCGGGGTGCCCCATCCATGCCGCGTTCTGTGCGAAATGGGCGGGCTTTGGGTGCCCCATTCATCGCGCGCCCTTTGCGTGATGAGTGGGTATCGCGCATAAGCGCGACCCGGAGGGAGCAGGGGCCTTCAGGCCCCTGAAAATCGTCCCTAACGGTTCGGAGCTTCAGCCCCGGGCCATCCCTTCCCCACGCCCAATTCCAAAGACCCCTCACCCATCCTCGACGCCATATTAGTTACCGTAAACTCAACTTCGCAGGAACATTGAACTTGTTGGCGGTGTCTATAGGTATATGGTGACTATGAGGTGCGTGATGCGACCTGTAAGAAATCTAGTCCTGTTTATTCTATTTGTTGCATCAGTTCTGAAACTCCCAACAGCCGCACAAGTTCCAGATAGTGCGGGTCTGAGAATCACCCTCCTTCAGGAGGACCCTTCCAAACCCGCATTCGAGGTCCAACTCCAGAATGTCGGTGACCACGACTATATTCTGAATCTGGGCATGATGTTGAACAACGCAACAAAGCAATACCTTGACAAAGTTCGACTTTCGCTCACCTACACGTCATCCGGTAAAGTTATACATTTGGAACTGAGGGAGCCGTCAGGAATCTTTGGGGGAGCGGATCCGCTGAATGTTCCGCTGGCAGTAGGTGCCAGGTTCATCTTCCCTGTCGACCTTGGCAACTATATCTCTTGGCAAGCAAACATCGGGAAGCTCAGCCTCGCACCCGGCACCTACCGTTTGAGGGCAGAGTACAGCGAAGTGGACATTCACTCAAAGGGGGCAAATCTCGACAAGAGAGGTGACACCATATTATTTCCCTTCTGGGAAGGCAGCATCCGTTCACCAGAGATCACCTTCAAGATCGCTCACTAGAGAATCTCCGCCGCCATCAACTCCCGCAGCGTCTCCCGCCGCCGGATCAGCCGCGTATCAGCCCCATCCACCAGCACCTCCGCCGCCCGCGCGCGAGTGTTGTAGTTCGAGCTCTCGCTCATCCCGTACGCTCCCGCGTCCAGCACCAGCACCAGCTCGCCAGCCTTCACTCGCAGCATCTCCCGGTCGTGGGCGAAGAAATCCCCCGACTCGCACACCGGCCCCACCACATCCACCTTCGCCGTCGCCCCGCGCCCCTGCTTCACCGGCAGAATCTCGTGGTGCGCCTGGTACAGCGCCGGCCGGATCAGGTCGTTCATCGCCGCATCCACAATCACAAATGTCTTCGCGCCATTCTTCTTTACGACGACCACCCGCGTCAGCAGCCCGCCCGCCTGCGCCACCACAAACCGTCCCGGCTCCACCAGCAGATGCACCGCGCCCAACCCCGCCGCGGCCTTCCCCAGCGCCGCCGCGTACTCCCGCACCTTGCGCGCAGCGTCGAACTTCGGCTCCGCAGGCGAATCGAAGTAGTCGATCCCCAACCCGCCCCCCGCATCCACATAGCGAATCTCGTGCCCGTCCTCGCGCAGCTCTCCAACCAGCCCAGCCACGCGCTCCAACGCCGCAGCAAACGGCCCAACCGAACGGATCTGCGACCCGATATGCACGCTCACTCCCGCCGCATCCAGCCACTGCGACCGCGCCGCCCGCCGATAGATCGCCCGCGCCAGCCCAATCTCCACGCCGAACTTGTGCTCGCGCAGCCCGGTCGAGATATACGGATGCGTCTGGGCGAACACATCCGGATTCACCCGCAGCGCGAACCGCGCCCGCACGCCCAGCGCCTCGGCCCGCTCCGCCAGCAACACCAGCTCCGCCTCCGACTCCACGTTGAACAACAGTATTCCGGCCCGCAGCGCCGCATCAATCTCCCACTGCTGCTTGCCCGCGCCGGAGAAGACCACCCGTCCCAGCGCAGCCCGGCTCGCCCGCCGCACCCGCTCCAGCTCGCCGCCGCTGACAATGTCAAACCCCGCGCCCAACTCCGCCAGCATCCGCAGGATCGCCAGCGAAGAGTTCGCCTTCACCGCATAGCAGACCGTCGCCTCCCGCCCCGCGAACGCCTCCTGAAACAACCCAAACTGATGGCGAATCTGTCCCGCCGAGTAGACGTACAGCGGCGTCCCATGCGTCTCCGCCAGTTCCGCCAGCGAGACCCCATCGCAACGCAATCCTCTCCCGCTATAGTGGAACGGTCGCGCCGCAACCGTCAGCGCCGCAGCGCCTTTGCCCGTGGCCCTCCCCGCGCGAGCGCTCAAACCCCGCTCCCCGTGCTGCGCTCAGGCAGAACGTACGGCGCCTCGGGAATCACGATCCACGCAATGATGTAGGCCAGAATCCCAGTCCCCAGGAACAGCACGCACAGCACCCACAACAGCCGCACCGTGGTGATGTCCCACCCATAGTGCAGCGCCAGGCCGGAGCACACTCCGCCAAAGACGCGCGGATAGCGTGGCCGCACAAGCTGCCCGTACACCGGCACGCGCACATAGCCCACCGGCTGCACGACTGCGCCGCAGGCTGAACAGAATCGCGCCGCCGCATCCACCTGTCTTCCGCAATGAGAGCAATACATCGTACGCCTCCGGGAGTCTCTTATTTTGCCACATACCACGTTTCTATACGCAATCGCTCACCGAACAGTTCCGAGAGAGAAAAGAATTGTCATTCTGACACTGAGCTTGTCGAAGGGGAAGAATCCCCGTATTTCGTTTGAGGAGCGAGACTCCTCGGCATGAGTGAAACCGCCCCGCCTACTTCCCCGCATACGGCGTCTTCATCAACCGCCGCGCCATCTCGGCCTGCGACTGGTCTCCACCACCCGACGACGCCATCCGGTAGAGTCCCACCGCCTTCGCCCTCTGCTGCAGCAGATCGTACATCTCGCCGGCATTCAACTGCGCGCGCTTGCGCAGCCAGTCGCTGCAATTCGGCTGCTCGGCCGCATGGAGGTAGTTCTCGGCCGCATCCGCGATATCGTTCCACCCGCGCTGGGTGTCGGCCAGCCCGAACCACGCCATCTGCACCCGCGGATCAACGAAGTATCCCGGCTTGACCGCATCTGCCAGCACCACCTTGTACAGCGCAATCGCGCCCGGCCCATTGCCCTCGTCCTTGGTCAAGTTGGCCTCTTCCAATCGGAACAAATAGTTGTGCGGAAACTCGACCGCCAGTCCATGCTGCACCGCCAGCGCCTCCGGGTAGCGCGCGTCGTGGCGCAGAAACAGCGACAGCACGGTGCGCGATTCCACTGCCGTCACTACGCCATGCGCCGCGCACTCGCGCAGCAGCGCCAGCCCCCGCTCCCGGTTCCCTCCCACGCCCATCACCCCCACCAGGATGCGCACCCAGCGCGGAAGGCTGGCCACCGCAAACTGCTGGATGCCAATCGCCATCTTCGCGTCCGCGTACTGCGGGTCCAGCTTCAACACCGCTTCGGAGTCGTTGCGCGCCGCATATCCCTGCCGCGCCGCCGCCACATAGCTGTGGTCCACCAGCGTGATGAACACCGCGTGCATCCCGCGAATGTACCCGCGCGCAAAGGTCGCGTTCTTGTCGTTCGCGTTGGCCTTGATGCGCTCGTCACAGAGTTTGATGCCCGTGTCCGTGAGCCACTCGATCCTCTGCCGCGTGGCTGCGGGCACCGGAACATTGCGCTTCGAGGTAAGAAAATTGTCGTGCGCGTAGTAGGTCGTATCCAGCAGATCCTGGTGGTACAGCTCGCGGAAGACCGTCACCATCAGCACATACCCGTAGGCCATCGGGGCCTGCGGATGCTCCTTCAGCACCGCCTCCGTGCGGCTCAACGCGCCATCGAAGTCGAGAACATAAAAGTGCTCATAGGCCTCGCGCACCACGGGATCGAAGTTCAACGGATCGCTGTGCTCGGCCGCCGCATCCATCTTCATCTGCGGCCCGGCAGGCGCGGCCGGGGCAGGCGCGACAACGGCAAGCAGCACCATCAGAAGCACAGATGCGCCAACCGGCCCGGCGTTCCAAAGGCCGCCAGGAAGCCGCAAGGCAAGCCGCGAGTGGGACTGCGAAGGGAGCTGCGACCTACGCGCTCGCGACGCGCCTCTGCCGCTGACGAAGTATCCACTGCACACATCGGATCGACTGCTCGCAACGATCTCAACTCCCATTCCCGCTCCCCGCTCAACGCGCAAGGCCCCTCCATAGACTCTACCTTGAACACTGGACGCGCCGGCGGTTGGATTGGCTTCGCGGCAGTGCATGGGCATCGGTCCGGACGACCCCCCTGCACCGGCGCCACACATGCACTGAGAGCAGGCAGCGGGAAAGACTCGCGCCACGGGAGCGGATCAGGCGCGGAGGCTCTTGCGGAACCGGAAGAAGCGGTGTTCGCAGATGTTGCAGCGCAAGGGCACCATGCCGATGCTCCGCAGCAGGAAGTCGAACAGTCTGCGATGCGACCTCCGGATGTCGCGTTCATGACACTTTGGGCATCGAACAGCCATAGCCGGCAATCTCCTGAAAACCTATGGCCCGGCGAAGCAGGTCTTCCAAGGCGGCCTCCGCCGCATTCAGGGCAGCAAGACCACGCAAACTCAGGGCCACAGTGCGGCGCGGGGAGTGTATCAATATGATGCACTCAACCCTACGAATTCGCAATCTGGCAGGATAATCTCAGGTAGGTTTCAACCCTGTTCTTCGACCCATTCTCCGCTTCGCCTCCAGCTTCTGGAAGGTCTGCGAACGCATCGCCTTTCAGGCGCCCAATCAGACCTTCACCCGCCGCATGGCGGATGGAACCATCGCCACCTTCACCCGCGAGGCCTTCACCCGCCGCAGCATCCGCCCCGATGCCTGGCGCACACCCGCGATACCGCCATACCGTTGACGGTGACAAGGCAGCGGCAAAGAGATGCAAACCGGGAGCGGATCAGGCACGAATGCTTCTGCGAAACCGGAAGAAGCGATGTTCGCAGATGTTGCAGCGCAAGGGCACCATGCCGATGCGTTTCAGCAGGATGCCGAGCAGTCGGCGATGCGACCTTCGAATGCTTTGTTCACGGCACTTTGGACATGAAACAGCCATAGCCAGCAATCTCCTGAAAATCCTAAGACCTGGCGAGGTAGGTGTTCCAAGGCGGATTCCGCCGCATTCAGAGCTGCAAGATGTTGCAATGCCCAGTGCGTCCGTGCTGCTGTGGGGTACCAATATGATGCTCCAACCACGACAAAGTCGCAATCTGGCAGGATAATCTCAGGTAGGTTTCAATCCTGTTCTTCGACCCATTCGTCCGCCCCGGCAGGTCGGACTTTACCCCAGGAATCAGCCCCTTATGACCCGCTTTGAACTGCTCCATCTGCTCGTCGCGCAGGCCAGGGCCAACGGCTTCGACTTCCGCAAGTGGTACACCGCCAGGCTCGGCCTGCCCTGGGAGTCCACTCGCCGGTCGGTCGAGACCCTCTGCGCCGAGCGGCGTTACTACGCCCTCCTCTTCTCCCACGAGTTTGCCTCCAGCTTCTGGAAGGACGGCGGACAGATCACATTTCAGGTCCCCAATCAGACCTTCACCCGCCGCATGGCCGATGGCTCCATCGCCACCGTAAGCCGCAAGGGATACACCCGCCGAAACACCCGCCCCGACGCCTGGCGCTACCACCTGCGCGAGCTCGCCCTCGCCGAGGACCCCCTGCGCACCATGCGCAAGTACCTGCGCGTCGAAGAAGACCTCGATCCCGACGCGGACGACCTGCCAGCCCCATCCATCGCAGCCGATCAGGCGCCCCCGCCCACGCCCGCCGACAAACCAGCCCCCGCCAAGATTGCCCTCGTGCGCAACCGCCTCACCTGAAAGCCCTACGGCCCCAGCCGCTCCAGCGCCTTGCGCGCCTCCTTGGCCTCTTTGTCCACCGGGTCCAGCTTCAGGCACGCCTTGTACTCCGCAATCGCCTCGTCGCGCTTGTTCAGCTTCAGTGCCGCCCCGGCCAGCGCAAAGTGCGCGTCTGGATCGTCCGGCTCCGTCTTCACCGCATCCTGGCTGCGCAGATACGCCCCCTGCAGGTCGCCCGTCTCGGTGTAGAACCTGGCCACGCTCAGGTCCTCGGCCTCGCGCTCGTCAGCCGTCTGCAGCTTCGTACCCACCGGATTCACCCGGTGCAGCAAGTGTCTTCCCGGAGCGCCTTCGCTGCCCTTGTCCTTCAGCCCCGCCGCATCCGGCGTCGCCGCTGAATTCGCGTCCGGACTGGCCGCCGCATCGTCATCAGAGCTGGAGCTGCTGCTTGATGAGCTGGAGCTGCTGCTCGAACTGCTCCCATCCGCGCCTGCGCTTGCATCCGGAGCGCCGCTCGCGCCGTCCTTCCCGTCCTCGCCGGGAAATGGAAACTGCGCCGCCGTCTTCGCCGCCGAAGCCGTGCCGGAAGCCGCACTGGCAGCCGCCCCGTCAGCACCAGGCGCCTGCGGAACCCCGCTCAGCTTCGCCGGCTCCGCGTACGGAGTAAGCGACGCGCCGCCTTCGCTCGCCTCGTCGGGAAACGGAAACTGCTGGGTCGCGCTCTGCTTCCCCGGATCCGCCGTCTTTGTGCCGCACGGCACCGGCTGTGGCGCCACCGAACACGGCGCGGGACCGGTCGCAGGCGAAGGCATACTCCCGGCCGCGGGCGTAGGCGCGGGGCCAGCCGCAGGCGTACTCTGCGCGCCGCACGCAACCGCGGCCCACGCCATCCACGCACCCGCAACCAACGCCATCCCGGAGTGTCTCCGCATCTCGTTCCCCTTCCACCTTAGTTTAGACGCTCCGCCCCTCCCAAACGTCCTTGCAAAACCGGTATTGGGACAGTTTGGGGCAACACCTCTGCCAGTACAGATTGATCGGAAGGGCACGCGTATCGGGGTCCCCGGCGAGCGGTTGTTGCTCGCTGGGGTGATTTCACGCGTGCCGAATCGCGCGCTCATTTTGAGGCCTCGCGCATTTGTTATAGTCAGCCCCGCCCCGCTAGTTGTCGCTCAGCACATCCGCGTTGTAGTTCAGCAGCATCGTCTTGGCGGGCGAGGGCAACTTGCCCAGCGCAAACGTCTGGTCCACCGTATCGCTTCCGTGGATCACCACGTTTGCAATGCACGCCACCTGGCCGTTCTTCAACTGCAGATACAGCGGAATCCGCATCACAAAGCTCTTCGACACGTTGCTCTGCGTCAGCTTCAGATGCACGCTGGTGACGCCATCGGCGCCAACCGTGAAGTCCGAGCTGATCGTATAGTGCGGCAGCTCAGTCCCGTAGACGTACTCGTCGAAGAACCAGTCCAGCTTGCCGTTGCCTCGCAGGTCCATCCACCGCGGCATGGTCCTCTCCATCGACGCCTTCCAGTCCTCGGTCGTCGCCGCCTTGCCCGAGTACTCCTTCACAAACTGCTGCATCGCGTTCTTGAACGTCATCTCCTGGTCCTGGGTCGACAAGTACTGCATCTCCAGCATGTGCAGCACGTACGCACCCTTGCTGTAGATCAGCATCTGGTAGACGTCCTCGCCGGACTTCGAGTTCGAGACCCGCGTGCCCATCGTCAGCGCCCCCGCGTCGATCGGTCGCACCCCCTCCCTGTTCTTCTGCAGCAGGTTCTTCTGCTGCTCCTTTCGTCATACATCGGAGTTCGCATCATACATCACAGTTTGCGTTCGATTAATGCCACAGTAAACATCACTATGTACAGAATCGTCAAAATGATCCAAAAGTCGTACTTTTGCCACAGTACTATTCTTGGCGTGGATCGTCCCCGCATCATCATCGCCGTCCAGCCACGTGTCATAGCCCAAGTTAATACAGCTATGCAAGGCGGTCCAAATATCAGCACCGCTATCATCTGCGACATTCGATTCTCCTATTCACCTGCACACGAAACCATCCCGGCCGCATAAGAAGCACCGTCGTAGATAAGTTTGGCAATTCCAACTCCAGACGCGAACTCGCCAGCACTAATTCCAGTCGAGGCAAGGCTTGTTGCCCCATTGAGAGTTTGGATCGTTTGACCCGCTCCCGTCACGGAGGACCAAGCACCACCGAGCGCGGCATCGGTGACAGCTCCAGAAATACCCGTTTGTACTGAAGTCGTTCCACCAAAGCCCATGTATGTTCCAGAGAAAGCTAAATCCGCGACGGACATACCTTGCGTGACGGCACTCGTGAGACCGCTAAAGGCATTTCCCCCTAGAGCATTTGTGAGGAACTCACCGACGCCACCATTGTTCCCGATGCCGAGTGCATTTAATCCTCCGGCGATGCTGTACTTGTTGGCGAACGCCGCAGCACAAGTGAACAGATTGTTATTTGAAGAGTTCTCGTTATTCCCATTATCCCCACTATTTCCATTGCTTCCATTATTTCCATTATTCCCGCCATTCCCACCATTATTGCCGCAGAAAATCCCGGAGCATGGGTTCGGCTTAAGTCCCGAAGGATCTATAAAGCTGATCGGATTATTTCCGGCATAGGCATAGAAATTGGTTCCTGCTGCGAAGCCGCTCGGGTCTTCGCTGAGGAATCGTCCAATCTGCGGGTTGTAGTATCTGGCCCGGTAATACAAAAGGTCGGACGGAGTAGGATTATCTGGATCACAAAATCCGCGCTCAGCAAAGACATAGAATCGCAGCTTATTTCACCTTGCTGATCCACTTTCTGGAAATGAGAATGAGTAAACCAACTCCAAACAAAAGGTTTACGGCAGCTACGGCTGCATTTTGTCTTTCAGATAATCTGTCACTACATGTAATGAAAAACAAAATCATTGGCAGCCAGAGAACAGCAGCAGTGACCAGGATCAATACTTTTTGCTTCATTGTTAGCAGATTGCTTCGCATGCCTTCCCCTAACTAATTACGTTGTTCTTACAACTCATGTCACTCATGGCATTCGCCCAAGCCCGCAAGGCCAACAGCTCCGACTCCGTTATCGACAGCACTGATGGAATTATCTAAGGCACTTGCCGCCTTCATAGTACCTGTGGACGTCAGGCCGCCAGTGATGCCGACCGTCGCGAGACCCTCTATAGTTGAGGCGTTCGCTCCATATTGAGCGTTTCCGCTGATCCCCCAAGTTACTATCCCGCTGATCGCTCCGGCAGCGGAAGCTCGATTTGACCACGTCTTCCCAGCTGCCAGATTGCCAGAGATACCGCCATATAATTCGGCTCCCGCACTTCCAAGATTCGATACACCGCTATACACACCATATAGCGATAAGAACCCGGTCTCCGGCGCAAAAAATAGTCCTGAGGCAATTTTAGCTGAGCCTAAGCCAAAGTCGAATAGGCCGGATAACACGGCTTTGGTGCTGCACGGATTCCACGGATCTTTTTTATCCAGTCCGAAGGGATCGATCCAATCTGTCGGGTCGTCTCCGACATATGCGTACTCGTTGATTCCACCCGCTAAGCCGATTGGATCTTCTGAGAGGAACCGTCCTGTCGTCGGATTGTAGTATCTGGCCCGGTAGTAGTCGATGCCGAGGCCGTCGGTCTCGCGACCTGTATAGGTAAAGCTGTTCGTCGAATAAGCACCCGACGCACTCTGGACGCCATACGGGTCATAACTATACTGCGTCTGCGAGTTACCTGTCGAGTCGGTCAGTGCCACGGTGCTGCCCAGCGCATCGGTCAGGAAGTTGTATGTTCCGGTTGCTTCGGTGCGCGTGAATCGCTCATCCACACCGCCGGTCAGCAGGTTGGCCGTGGGTGTCGTTCCATTCAACTCCTGCACAGGATTTGCGCCGTCGTAGATATAGTTGGTGTTCGCGCTCATGAACGTCTTGCCCATGCGCCTTCCCAACGGATCGTAGGAGAAGCTGGCGGCATTGTTGTCCGCAGAGACCAGGCGGTTCCGCGCATCCCAGACGTAGCTGTTGCTGCCGTCGTTGAGCGTGTTGCCGTTGGCGTCGTAGGTCATCGCGGTCGATCCCCACTGCACAAGCTGGTTGTTCGCATTATAGACCACCGAAGAAATCATCGAAACCCAGGTCTCAAAAGCGAGACCTGTGGCACCCATCCATTTTGGAAGGGTCAGATGTGGGCCACCCGCCAGATACTCTTTCTGAATCAGAACAGATCACTTGCCGTTTGTCAGAGAAAGAGCCGCCGCAATTCTGTGAGCCGTGGAACTGAACTGCGCCCGTCTTTCTCGCGATTCTCGTACATCTTTAGCCGAAGTCTGCAACAACACTAGTAGGGTATCTGCACTAATATCAGGATAATCTGGTATCGGAGCATTCACTTTCCACCCACTTGCATCCTTTATAAGCTCGTAGTTGACAGTCACCATACTTGAGTTTTCTTTAAAATCGAAGTCATAGCAAAATAGCCCCAAGCGTTGGTAGTTTACCGGAATGATAACGCCCTCTTTCTCATTTCTTATCGTTCCAACCGTGTAATGTCGGACAACCCAGTTGCAGTCCCAGCTCGGCTCGTCCGGCCAGGTTATATACATTGAATAATCCTTCCAATCAGCATTGCTTAAGCGCAGCTGAACGTAACGGCGCAGAGTATTCAACGCTGGAACCTCACTCCTCCCGACGCTATCCTTGGATTGAGCTTCAGCAAGTTGACTACATACGCCTACCATCACACAAATCAGGAGGCCGATCAGCCCTGTAGATTTCTGGTTGCTAAACATCTCATTTCACTCTCCTGCTTCACGTTTACCGCCCAGTAGATTCCTGACGATCCGCTCATCAGTTGGGCAGACAAATCTTGTAATAACTGACATTACCGGGCTTAGATAAATTATTCGCCCAATAATTACCCGGATCTGGAAGACCTACTGGTTTTGGGCCTGTGGATGATTGACTGCCTACAAAGGAGGATACCTGTCCGTTGCTAACACCAGTAATCAGTACCACGTGACCTGGACGGTTCAACAGTGCGAGTTCGCCTTGTCCCGGTGAGCTGGTTTGTTCGAACGGTCCCTGTCCGGCTCCAATTGCACTCGTGGTGTACGCTTGTGAGGTTGTGCCTGGGAAAGCCTGATTGATCGCTTTGTTGACAAATTGATTGCACTTAATGTTTGCATAGCTCATTTTCTGTCCAACAATTTGATTAGCTGCTGCAATAATCTTTGATATTTCGTCTGGAGTTGCTTCGTGCGTTCCATTTGGACAGAGTCCAAAAGAATCTCCAAACATGATTGGGTCACCTAAAACATACGCATAAAAATTCACGCCTGTTCGAAAACCCAGAGGATCTTCGCTGAGGAACCTTCCTGTAGATGGGTTGTAGTATCTGGCGCGATAATCTCAGAGGCTCTTTTCTTTAGTGTTCGCGGCTGCGGTTGCTTGTTTCAAACTTCGCGCTCTTTCTCGAAGGAGCGTGTAAAACCCTAGAACGAGTCCTCCGCCGACTTCGATTAGCACGAAAAGGAAAAATCCTCTGCCATCACTCCCCGGTGCTGGAGGCCCCATGAAACGGACCTGCAAAGCAAAAATGCCGACAGCTCCAAACACTAATGCGAGCATAGACGTGGTCCTTTTGCTGCCTCTCGGAAGCCTATAGGCGCACCGAGCGTGCAGATAGGAAAACAGCCAAATGATCAGACACAACAATGGAACGAGTACGCGGGACAGCGTTACCGCATTGATCAATGAGAGCACCGATTATCTCCAGACTGCCTCGTCCACTCTTGAACCTTATGTTTCTGCATGAGCATCAATGGCATCCACATTTACCACCCGCATTTTGCTCGCCGGCTTTCCAGCCTGCTGCGGTACCTGCAAACCCCGGAGCTCCGGAAAGAAATTGGCTCATGAATGCGTTGATCCAGTCCTCACTCGCGGGGATGCCGAGGTCACCAAGTCCGAAACCCAAACCACCTCCTAGAGCGCCACCTATACCCGCGCCTACCATCTCCGGTACGTTATAGCAATTGGTGCCGTGACGATAGTTTGTTACAAATTGCCCGGCAGCATCTCCTGCCACACCAGCAAGTCCACCGAGAACTACTGCTCCCCCGAAAGATGGATCAAGCGCACCAAGCCCGTAGCCTATGCCAGCGCCAAGTAATGCGCCTGTCGCGATGTCCCAGCCATTTCCACCAGTACTAGCTGCACCCATGCCACCATAGATACCGCCCATGATTCCACCGGCTATGCCACCGATAACAGGGTCTCTGCCGTATGGGTCGCGATAATCGGTTGGATCATCAAGAACGTATTTATAGAAGTTTGTCCCAGCCATAAACCCAGCGGGGTCCTCGCTCAGGAATCTTCCAGTCGTCGAGTTGTAGTATCTGGCCCGGTAGTAGTCGATGCCGAGGCCGTCGGTCTCGCGTCCGGTGTAGGTGTAGCTGTTGGTCGAATACGCGCCCGATGCGCTCTGGCTACCATACGGATCGTAACTATACTGCGTCTGCGAGTTCCCGGTCGAGTCCGTCAGCGCCACGGTGCTGCCCAGCGCATCGGTCAGGAAGTTGTATGTCCCGCTTGCGTCGGTGCGCGTGAATCGTTCATCCACACCGCCGGTCAGCAGGTTGGCCGTGGGAGTTGCGCCATTCAGCTCCTGCACAGGATTTGCGCCGTCGTAGAGATAGTTGGTGTTCGCGCTCATGAACGACTTGCCCATGCGCCTTCCCAGCGGATCGTAGGAGAAGCTGGCGGCATTGTTGTCCGCAGAGACCAGGCGGTTCCGCGCATCCCAGACGTAGCTGTTGCTGCCGTCGTTGAGCGTGTTGCCGTTGGCGTCATAGGTCATCGCGGTCGTGCCCCACTGCGTAAGCTGGTTGTTGGCATTATAGACCGTCATCAGGATCATCGATTCCAAGTCCGACAATCTGCACCTGATGCACCCGGTTTACTTACTCCTCGGACCTGCGCCGCCCGCCACCCAGAATTCACGAAGGTTACTTCTTACTTTTTGGGGGAGGAAGCACAGTTCTAATTTCACGCAGAGCATTTTCCGCTGCTTTCCGTATCTGTACGCAATAGTCATTACCTCCCGTTGGACAAGAATGAATTGCATTTGCACGAACCATTTTCAGATCATCATATTTTGTAGTCGGATCGATATGTTTTAGTACAAATTTGTAAAATCCTGCGTCGCTTGCAAACAATGGAAATGCCTGCGGAAGCGTATCCCAGTGATATGCCAACATCCTCACAGTAGAGTCACTATAACCTTCCCAAATAGAACCATCATCGCAACCAGAATAATGGAGATGGGAATGATATAACTTATCCCATGTCCGCACTCTGCTTGCTTCATAATCTGCCTTTTCCGCATCAGCATGAGAACAATGTATCGTCTGACTGGTTATCCTGCTGTGAGACAGAATGGTCAGTATGAACAACACGGCTATTTGTTTCCCGCCAAGAATCATTTCGTTATCTCCCATCAAGAATCATCTCATTCAGAATGACCAAGGATTAGTCGGAGCTGGAGGGTTGCCAGCTCCTGGTGGCCAAAAGAGTGGTGTCGGGTTTGTACCAGGTGGCGGATTAAAAGGGTCAACATTCATGATTTGCGTTACTGGATTAAAATTATTAAACTGCGTATTATACATTGTATTCATAAAGTTATCTGTTGTTCTGATACAACCATGTGTATTATATGTAGGCCCGCCCAGGTTATTGCGACCCGAATGCACTGACATTCCCGTGTGTCCTGGCACATTAAATGTCAAATTTCCGTATGGACCATACGGGCTATCGGGATCACCAGCGTTGTACTGATGCCATGGACCGGCTTGATAAATACCATATGGAAAAGTACTGTAGCCAGATGCCACAAAATTATAAGCCACACCTTGAGCAAGTATTGTTCCATCGAAGTTATTTCCACTGTATAAAGTAATCGTCGCGGTGCTTCCGTTGTACACAAGACTTGATAGTCCTAATGGATCTATCGCATCAGACGGATCGCCGCCAACGTAGGCATAGAGGTTTGTATCTCCACCTGCAAAGCCCAACGGGTCTTCGGAGAGGAATCGTCCAATCTGCGGGTTGTAGTATCTGGCCCGGTAGTAGTCGATGCCGAGGCCGTCGGTCTCGCGACCTGTATAGGTAAAGCTGTTCGTCGAATACGCGCCCGATGCGCTCTGGCCACCATACGGGTCATAACTATACTGCGTCTGCGAGTTACCTGTCGAGTCGGTCAGTGCCACGGTGCTGCCCAGCGCATCGGTCAGGAAGTTGTATGTTCCGGTTGCGTCCGTGCGCGTGAATCGCTCATCCAATCCTCCGGTCAGCAGGTTGGCCGTGGGTGTCGTGCCATTCAACTCCTGCACAGGGTTTGCGCCGTCGTAGAGATAGTTGGTGTTCGCGCTCATGAACGTCTTGCCCATGCGCCTTCCCAGCGGATCGTAAGCGTAGCTGGCGGCATTGTTGTCCGCAGAGACCAGGCGGTTCCGCGCATCCCAGACGTAGCTGTTGCTGCCGTCGTTGAGCGTGTTGCCGTTGGCGTCATAGGTCATCGCGGTCGTGCCCCACTGCGTTAACTGGTTGTTCGCATTATAGACCGCCAAAGATACCGCTGCGGGAAGTTGCGTGCTGGCCAGACTGCCGCTCACCCCGATACGCCTTCCCGCCAGATCGTATGCATAGGACAGATTGGCCATACCCAGCGCGCCCCCCTGGTAGACAATCCCCGTAAGCTGCGATGCGGCATCGAAGCTGTAGTTTGCCGGGTGCCCCATTCATGCCCGTGTCTCATCCCGGCATGGGTGGGTTGTGGGCGGTACAATCAATCTCGTCGATGGCCTACCAGGTTCTAGCCCGCAAATACCGCCCCCAGCGCTTCGCCGACGTCGTCGGCCAGGATCACGTCACCGTCACCCTCGCCAACGCGCTCGCCCAGGACCGCATCGCCCACGGCTACATCTTCAGCGGCCATCGTGGCATTGGCAAGACCACCATCGCGCGCATCCTGGCCATGTCCCTCAACTGCCGCAATCCCATCGGCTCCGCCGCCCGCGCCACCGTCGAGCCCTGCCAGACCTGCGAATCCTGCACCGAGATCAAGGCCGGCAACGCCGTCGATGTCATCGAGATCGACGCCGCCACCAATCGCGGCATCGACGAAATCCGCGAGCTGCGCGACGCCGCCCGCTACGCCCCCTCCCGCGACCGCTACAAGATCTACATCCTCGACGAGGCCCACCAGATCACCGACGCCGCCTTCAACGCCCTGCTCAAGACCCTCGAAGAGCCGCCCGCCCACATCATTTTCATGATGGCCACCACCCAGCCCGAGGACCTTCCCCAGACCATCCGCTCGCGCTGCCAGCACTTCAGCTTCCACGCCGTCAAGCTCCTCGACATCCTCAGCCAACTCCGCTCCATCGCAGCCAGCGAGGCCGTCCTCGCCGACGAATCCGCCCTTGCTCTGCTTGCCGAAGCCGGCGACGGCTCCATGCGCGACGCCCTCTCCATCATGGACCAGGCCATCGCCTCCGCGCCGCAGGAATCTGGCCGCGCCCGCCTCGACGCCGCCCAGATTCGCGAGCTGATGGGCACCGTCCCCAACGCCGTCTTCGAGCGCATCTTCGATTCCGTCAACGCCAACAACTCCGCCGAAGTGATGGCCGCCGCCAACCAGCTCCTCGACGCCGGCAACTCCCCCGCGCAGCTCGCCCGCCAGTGCGTCCGCTACCTGCGCAACGCCCTCATCGCCAAAATCGCCGATCTCTCGCCCGAAGGCGAATCCGCCGAAGGCCTCGGCAGCGAGCTGCTGCAGATCTCCCCCGACGAGCAGCGCCGCGCCGCACGCACCGCCGCCCTCTTCAGCGAAGAAGAACTCAGCCGCTTCCTTCAGGTCATGCTGCGCACCTTCGACGAGTTGGGCTTCCGGCAGGAGCAGCGCTTCCACTTCGAGCTCGGCCTCCTCAAGCTCGTTCATCTCCGCCGCCTCCTCCCCATCGAAGAGGCCCTCAGCAAGCTCCCCATTGCAAAGCCGGGTGCCCCATCCTCCAACAAGCTGGGTGCCCCATCCATGACGGAGTCTCATCCCGGCATGGGTGGGAATATCGCCACCAAAGTGGGTGCCCCATTCATGCCGGAGCCTCATCCCGGCATGAGTGGGGTTGTAAGTGGGAAACCCGCCATCTCCCCCTTCGAGCAGGACAAGCTCCGCCGCAGTCCCCAGAGGTCCGCGCCCATCCCCATCTCAACCGTCTCACCACAACCCATCCCCGAGACCCGCGGCGCAACCGCACTTGAACTCGCCCCAACCTCTTCACCCGAACCCTCCGCACCAGACCCCCAGCACTCCGTCGTCCAGGCCCTCATCGCCGCCGCTCAGACCTCCGCCTCCGAAGCTCTCCACGACGCCGTCTGGACCATCGCCAACGGCGAAGCCCGCATTCAGACCAGCCTCTCCAAAACCATGCTCCCCGTCGTCATCAACCCCGACGCCGAACGAATCGCCCGCGCCATCCTGCGCGACGCCGGCGTCCTCAAGCTCACCCTGCTCCCTAGCGCCGCCGCGCCCGCCGCCGCAAAAAAGCCTCGCCCCGCCCGCACCGGCTCGGTCCAGGCCAAGGCCCTCGAGCATCCAATGGTCCAACAGGCCCAGAAGCTCTTCTCCGCCGAACTCCAAACCGTCATCGACCTCCGCGAACCCGACTAAACTGTTTTTAGCTTGTCATTCTGACTCTGAACGAAGTGAAGAGGAAGAATCCCCGCATTTTTTTGCATCAACCAGCAACCTGCAACCTGCAACCTGCAACTGACAACTCCTATGCCCTTCCCCGATCTCGCCAAGATGAAAGAAATGATGTCGCAGGCCCGCGAGATGCAGGCCCAGATGGAGCAGCAGCTCGCCGCCACCATCGTCGAGGCCGAATCCGGCGGCGGCATGGTCTCCGTCCGCATGAACGGCAAAAAGGAAGTCCTCCGCCTCAAGATCGAGCCCACCGCCCTCGGCGCCTCCACCGGCGACATCGAGCTCCTCGAAGACCTCATCGCCGCCGCCATCAACGAGGCCGGCCGCCGCGCCGACGAGGCCATCAAGTCCTCCGTCTCCAGCATGATGAGCGGCCTCAACCTCCCCGGTCTGGAGTAGAACTGGAGTAGCCCGCACGATGAACCGCTTCGCCGACCCCATCTCCCGCCTCATCGACGAGCTGCGCAAGCTCCCCGGCATCGGCTCCAAATCCGCCCAGCGCCTCGCCTTCCACATCCTGCGCGGCACCGACGAAGACGCCCGCGCCCTCGCCGACTCCATCCTCGTCCTGCGCGAAAAGCTCCGCCTCTGCTCCATCTGCAACAACATCACCGACGTCGATCCCTGTATCTATTGCGCCAGCCCCGCCCGCGACCGGCACACCGTCTGCGTCCTCGAGGAGCCCACCAACATCGCCGCCATCGAGAAGACCCGCAGCTACACCGGTGTCTACCACGTCCTGCACGGCACGCTCTCGCCCATCGGCGGCGTCGGCCCGGAGCAGCTCCGCATCGGTAGCCTCCTCGCCCGCCTCGCGCCCACCGAGCCAGTCACCAACTCCGACGGCTCACAGGAAGCAGCGTTAGACCGCACCATCCGCGAAGTCATCCTCGCCACATCCCCCACCACCGAGGGCGAAGCCACCGCTGCCTATCTCGCCGAAGAGATTCGCCGCATCAACCCCGCCCTCCGCATCACCCGCATCGCCACCGGAGTCCCCGCCGGCTCCGACATCGAGTACGCCGACGAGGTCACCCTCTCCCGCGCCCTCGAAGGCCGCCGCGACTTCTAAAGCATCTCGCGATCGCTATACGCAGTGAGATTAAAAAACAAGGCCGAGCTGCACATCGCAGCCCGGCCCCTGTTCCCTGTTCCCTGCCTTTACGCGTAGCTGGAGACGCTGCCTGCGTTCTTGGCGCCGCGCTCCTTGCTGATCTTCTCCACGTATCCGCTCTCTTTGAGCGCCTTCAGCGGCTCGGCGGGCAGCTTGCGCGCCACGCGCCACTCCTTCACCATCGGCCTCACGTCGGTCCAGAACGCCCCGCGGAAGCTCTCTTCGGCCTCCACCAGGCTGCACGACTGCTGCAGCGCGGCGAGTTTCTTGTGGTCCACCAGCGAGGCCTTGGCGAACAGCTCCTGCGCCGTCACCACCGACTGCACCATCGCCTCCATCTTGCCCTTCAGGTTGTGGCTCTGGTCGATCATGTACGCGATCCCCTTCACCGCCGGAGAATCGCTCACCATGATCTCGTGGAAGATGCGGAAGAGCTGGTACGGGTCGATCGATCCCAGCGTCAGATCGTCGTCGGCAAACTTCTTGTCGTTGAAGTGGAACCCGCCCAGCACATTCAGGTGCAGCAGCCAGGTCACGATCTGCTCGATATTGCATCCCGGCAGATGGTGTCCCGTGTCCACCAGCACCTTGGCCTTTGGCCCCGCTTTGCGCGCCAGCGACAGCGCCATGCCCCAGTCCGCGATGTCGGTGTGGTAGAACGCCGGCTCAAACGGCTTGTACTCCACCAGCATCCGCTGGTTCGGGCCCAAAGCCGCGTGGGTCGCCCCCAGCGTCTCCTCCAGCCACTCGATCCGCTTCTTCATCGACTGCGTCCCCGGATAGTTCGATCCATCGGCCAGCCAGATCGACACGTCCTTGTTTCCCAGTGCCTTGCCGATCTCCACCGAATCCAGCAGGTGCGCCAGCGCGTGCTTGCGGATCTCCGCGCTCGGGTGCGCGATCGACCCGTACTTGTACTCCTGGTCCTGGAACAGGTTCGGGTTCACAGCGCCCGACTTCACGCCGTACTTCTTCTCCAGCCGCCTCAGCTCCGGAACGTCGCCCTTGCCGTTGGGCAGGTCCCACAGCACATGCAGCGCCACCGTTGGGCTGGCGCCGGTCAGCTTGTTCACCTGGCCCGCGTCACTGAACTTCTCTTCCAGCGACGTCGCCGCGCCTGCCTGCACAAACTTGCCGAACCGCGTCCCGGTGTTGGCAAAGCCCCACGATGGGACCTCGATCCGGAATCCATCCAACGCCGCAAAAACCTTCTCCGTCGCGCTCGCGCCGGAATTCGCACTGCCCTTACCCATGACCTACCCCCTTAAAACTATGGAACTGCATTGATGGAAATATACTCCCTGCGCAATTCCATTCGCCAACCCGCCCCGCCCGTGTCATGCCGGGTGCCCCAGGTCTCGCTTCTGAGACCTGGGGTCTTTGCCGTTGCCTGTTCTTGCTTGTCATTCTGACCCTGAGCTTGCGAAGGGGAAGAATCCCCGTATTTGTTTTGTTTTGCTCAAAGGCACGCCTTCACAGGCTGCGAAAAATCCTTGTTTTGCTTAAGGGCACGGGTTTACCCGTGCCGTAACAGCCGAATTAGCATTGCGGCTTTAGCCGCTGAGGTCAGCCTTTCAGCCTAGCCAGGACATTTTCGCAGCCTCTTCTGGACCGATCCTGAGCGCCGTCGATTGAATGCCGAAATGCAACCTCATTTCGCATCCTCGCGGCCCGCTTTATGTTAGTTTGTTTGGTGGAGGTTTCACCGCAATGAGCAAATGGCAGGGAAAGATCGGCATCGTAGGCGCGGGCAGCGTGGGGGCGACCATCGCCTACGCATGCATGGTACGCGGAATCGGAAAGCACATCAGCCTGTACGACGTGGTGAAATCCAGAGTGGAGGCCGAGGTCCTCGACCTCAACCATGGGCTGATGTTTGTGCCCATGGCCACGGTCGACGGCTCCGACGACATCAACGTCATGGCCGACTGCGACGTCATCGTCATCGCCGCCGGCGCCCGCCAGAAGCCCGGCCAGTCGCGCATCGAGCTGGCCGGAATCAACGCCGAGATGTGCCGCACCCTGGTTCCCGACCTGCTGCGCGTCGCGCCCGATGCCAGGATTCTGATGGTCACCAACCCGGTCGACGTGCTCACCTATGTCGCGCTCAAGGTCAGCGGCCTCCCGACCTGCCGCGTCCTGGGCAGCGGCACCGTGCTCGATACCTCGCGCTTCCGCTTCATGATCGCGCAGCACTGTGCCGTCGCCGTGCAGAGCGTGCACGCCT
>Ga0326727_10006833_pt1 | contig 30860 bp, 30 predicted proteins | sample MB2enrmetagenome_FD_207643 | JGI IMG/M metagenome (GOLD analysis project Ga0326727, IMG submission 207643) | Lab enriched peat soil microbial communities from McLean, Ithaca, NY, United States - MB29MY | ecosystem: Environmental > Terrestrial > Soil > Wetlands > Peat | place: USA: New York... | reverse complement strand
GTGAAAGCGAATGCCTCTGGAAGAAGATGATTGGAAAGCCGTGTGCGGGAAAACTGCATGCACGGTTTGATGAGGGGGAGCTGGAGATAGAACCATGTGGCGACTACGCCAGCTCTCTACTCTACTGAAGCCAACAAAAAGGTTTGCCTTGGTAAGTCTAAAAGAAAAACATACACTCCTTCCTGAAAGAGAACATCCAGTGATTTAGGCATGCATCGATACCTTCAACTGGTAATAATTAATATTCGCTTATTATTCCATTGACACAAAAAACCACTTATCTTGTCTCCGACCATCATAAAGCAACGCCTTATCAATATTTAGCCGACCATTTCACAGATTTTCGTTTCGCCTCCGGCGAGGGGTTTCCACCATCTCCATGGACTAAAAATTGACAATCTCTCTAAGATGTGGTTGACTTAACCTCCAACCTGTGTGGCATCGGGGTCGGATAAAGGATGCGACAAAATGAAAAAGTTACTTTTTGGAACAATCCTTTCAGCGTTGGCAAGTGTCTTTCCTATCATGGCCAAGGCAGAGGTAAACGTAGGTGTTGGAATTTCTATATCACTACCACCGGTTATCGCATTCGAAGCACCGCCGAATGTAGTCGTATTACCAGACACCAATGGTGTTCACGTTGTTCCTAGTATAAGCGCAGACCTGTTTTTCTGGAATGGTTTCTAGTGGCGTCCGTGGGAAGGTCGCTGGTATCGCTCACCGTATTATGATCGTGGCTGGGCTTATTACAACAATGTTCCAAAATTCTATTTTGACGTAGACCCATATTGGAGAGGAAACTATCAGAACCATAATTGGCACGGTCACATTTGGAATTATCAACAGATCCCTCATTCACAACTTCAACAGAACTGGAAAAGCTGGCAGAGTAGCCGATATTGGGACAAGAAAAAAACTTGGGATGTTCAGGGTTATACACGTAAACCACAACAACAGACTCAGATATTAAGGCAACAAAGATAAACACTATACCAACAAAGACCTGAAGTTCAACAACATCAGCAATTTCAAAGACAACAGAGACAAGAACAACAAAGACAACCTCAGAAGCAACAGCAACATAAGGGTGAATCACATCAACAGTCTGAAGGACACGGAGGAATGGGTGAAGAACATAGAAGGTAGGAGGACAAGAAGTTAAAAACGTTTCCCTTTATAATATCTGTCGGGTATAACAAAAAACCATAATCGTCAACATTCAGGATGATATTGGAATAAAGAGTAGTAGGAGGCAGAAACTCCAGCCAAGGGGGAAGAGGCGCAACTGCCTTCTTTATAAACTTAGACCTTTCTATTTGTAATCGCTAACTGTCCGAAAAATCAATTCTGAGGATTAGGGGGAGGATGCAAGAATAACCGCAGCACCACCATAGAAACATTATCTGTAGCTTTTCTTGCGGCGTACTTCCTGCACACCGTGCATCAACACTGCGAGATCGGCCTGCAAAAAGGAGGAATCATGAAGACGCTATTCCGTATTTTAGTTATTGTCTTTTTTCTCGTGACCTCTACGTCTACACTTCTCTACTCAGCCGATTTTCTTGGCGAAGCCCTGAAAAAGGGGTTACCCGAGCTACCCGGTACCGACGGCTCGCCCACAAGCAGGGCAGCAGGTGCAGGTCTCGATGACAGCACTATAGCTTCCGGCCTAAAGGATGCCCTCTCTGTTGGGACCAAGAAGGCCGTCAGCCTCGCTTCCAAGCTAAACGGTTACTACGGTAACGAAGCCATCAAGATCCTGCTTCCCGACAAAATTCAGAAGGCAGCTGAATTGGCCGGAACGTTGGGTTATCAAAAACAGGTGGATGATTTCATTCTGAGCATGAACCGTGCCGCGGAGAAAGCTGCCCCGAAAGCAGCCTCTCACTTTGCCGATACCATCAAAGGGATGAGCATTGAAGATGCCCGCAAAATCCTGTCAGGCGGCAATACGGCGGCAACCGACTATTTCAAATCGAAAACCTTTTCGAAGCTCTACGATGAGTTCAAGCCCAGCGTTTCCAAGAGCATCAACGAGGTCGGAGTCACACGCGCCTATAACAACATGATGGGTAAGGTCCCGTCTGGTCCTTTTGCAAAGCCAGAATCGGTCGATCTTGACCACTATGTAACGACGAAGGCCCTAGACGGTCTCTTCTACATGTTGGGACAGGAGGAGCAGAAGATTAGGACAAACCCCATGGCACAGACAACTGATCTTTTGAAGAAGGTGTTCGGCAAATAGTCCGGCTTGGTTCACTTTGTTATCCTTTAACATGGCATTTTCATCCATGAATTGATCACGTGACAGCGGACTAACTTTTACCGGTAATGCAATAAAGTCAAGGGGACTGGTATGGCTTCATGATGATCTGTATAGCTTGCTTTCTGAAGACTGATTCTGATGAATGACCATGGAATTACCGACACACGCTATTTGATTAGTCAGTCAGGATAACCAACTTCTATGCGCTCTTTTTAAGAAAGTCGAATGAAACTAGATTTCGACAATAACGTCGTTATCCCTGACAAGACAGAACTCGTGATAAGCCATAGATAATTAAGGCTATATTGACAACACACCATGAATTGATCGACAATTTTGACCTGCCTAATATCCCTCTTTCTGTTTCTGTTATCTTCGTATCCATTCATTTATCCTATATAATATAACAAGTTATATCTTCATGGGATTTATGGCATGTATTATGTAAGTACAAAGATAACCTTTCAGTTAAACATATCGGGCGTGGTTAGCTGATAGTAAGACAATCCAAAGACGTTTAATCCGTACTTTTCTTCATCACCGGGAGGTCAGAAACGATCTCCCGGTACCTCTTGTTCTGACTTTCAGAATATTTTTCCACAAAAGGTGTTTAAGTATTTAACGGAAAATCAATAGAATTGTTCCCGAGGCAGGCCACTTCTGGCCGGCTTTCTGCTTAATCTATAAAATAGCAATCGTTTGCTTTCGGGATGATCATTCCGCGAATATTTTTTTACATTAACATGCCCCCTATTTTTCTCGCATTTTCTTGTATTGCATTCTTAGGAATACATAGTAGAATTCATAAAGATATATCGTTTGAGCTTCCAGAACTTTCTCGGTTAAATTTCGAAGAAAGCTGCAGCCACGTTATCTTGCTCTCTCTCCTTTACCAAATAAACTTTGGTGAAAATCTCACTGCTTGCCTTGTTTAACGGATAAAACACAAAGCAAAGGCGGTTTCTCCATTAAGGTTTTAATTAATAAATATGAATAGGGCTTTATAGGCAATATACTTTTGGTAATTTGACCCCAAAAGACAGGAGGAAGTTATGGCAAACAGAACCAAGAGGATTTTCATCAGTGACATTCACATGGGTGATAAAAGGAGCACGACGAATAATAATTATGGATGGTTTAAAAAGAATATCCACGTACTGACGCGATTTCTGGATGATCAGCTAAAAGCTACCGATGTGAAGGAGTTGGTAATACTGGGCGATCTTTTTGATACGTGGGTCATACCGGCTAAGACCGATGCCCTTACAGACTTTGCCGACATTTGCGACAACTCCGCTAACGTACCGGTTATCGATAATCTCAAGAAACTGGCGGACCCTAGCTGCGAAATCAAACTCGCCTATGTTCCGGGTAATCATGATATGGGCATGAACGTTAAAGGCATATCCGAGACTAAACTATTTATTGAGACAACTTTTCCCGGCATCCGCGTTATCTGCGATAACATTGTACCATGGGGTGTCTACAACGTTGGGATCTTGGCCGCCGAGCATGGTAACCATTACTGCCTTTTCAACGCGCCTGACATCTGGCAACCTAATAAGGATTTTCTTCCACTCGGATACTTTATCTCCCGCGCTGTGGCTGGAGCAACAAGTAATTACTATGACATCCTTGTCAAATTTCTCAAGGATGTCATGGATCATGACAATATTGTAAGAGACTTATTTGATGCCATTGCCGCTGATGCCGGGCTGAAGCCCGACGGAACCATTAAGTTAATCGATGCGAAAAACATTAAACTTCCTGGCTATCCTGATACGTTGACCATAGACGATATTGGGCAGCGATTCAGTAATCTATTCCAAAACTGGAATGATACTCCAGGAAATTGTGAAGCTATTGCAGCTGCTGGCAACGACCTTGGGAATCTCCTTCCTGCTGCAAAATGGGCCTATTTCGATCATTCCAACACAAACATCGTTATCTTCGGGCACACGCATCATTCTGACTTGGTCCCGCAAGACTTGGATCCCAATGCGGACCCTTCTACCCATCCAGCTGATACCCCTTGGCACCACATCTATGCCAACTGCGGCACATGGATAGATAAGAGTAAGAACGGCTGCACCTACGTGGAGACTGAGGAGGATGCAAAAAAGGAACGACATTACGTCCGTCTCAAGTCTTATACTAAGGAGGGTGCAGCTCTAATTAGAGAGGAGTTCGTTAAACTCTGAAGGCAGTCCTCGCAAGCTGTAACCGAACGGACCATGAACAATTTTTAGTTAGACATTCAATTTGAAGCGCTTTGATAAGGGGCATATACGATAATCCAATAAAAAGAGATCCTGCAAAAATTCTCCCGGAGATAACGTGGGATGCCATCGCTCTACTACTGCGATTGGAGGTGTAGTCAACAATGGTAACTACTATGCGGGTAAATTGCTACATTCTGGATGTCATCATTGTTTTTTTAATTGTTGCTTTCTTTGGTTGCTGTCCGGAACCGCCTATCAAATACAATGATCACAATCCACCTGGGATATTTTTGCCGATTGCATCGCAAAGTACTGTTGATGGTCGTGTTCGGTTCCGGGAAACGCTTTGTGCTGTGACTGAGGCGAGGAAAGGAAAGTATCCTGACGAGCGGCCATGTGCCGACGTGCTTCACAACCTTGATGAACCGAAGTCTACAGCCACAAGACCTTTTATTTCAAATGTTAACAATAGGATGATTAAGGTTGTGATTGTTACAGGAATATTTGGCGAGTGTATAGCTGATTACCTGTTGCCCTTCAGTGATGGAAAGTATTTTGAGGGTTATCAACCCCCAAGGGATGGCTATGACTATCTAAAAAAATTAGGCTACGAAGTTGAAGTTATAGTAACAAAGGGACGTGCTTCAACCGAGGCAAATGGAATGCTGGTTCGAGAAAGACTGCAGGAGATCAGCCGTGCGACAAGCAGAAACATCGTTATAGTTGCCTACTCAAAGGGTACAACGGATGTTTTGCACGCCCTGACTCTATTCAAGGAGGATATCCCTAAGAATATCAGTGCGCTCGTCTCAGTGGCGGGTGTTGTAGCAGGAACACCCATAGCAGACGAATTTGCCGGAGTTTATGATTCTCTTTTAAAAGAGGTTCCCTGGAGCACTTGTCCACCAGCAGATGGCGGCGCAGTAAAGAGCCTAAGCCGCAGTGAACAATTTACCTGGCTTAGCCAGCATCAGCATCAACTGCCGAAATCGGTCAAGTACTACTCGCTGGCTGCGTTTGTGCCGTCAGAACGGGTCACTACAGTCCTAAAGCGATTTCACACGTTACTATCACGGGTCGATCCCCGTAATGATGGGCAGGTTCTGATACAAGATGCTATAATTCCCGGTAGTACGATTCTTGGTTATGTCAATGCGGATCATTGGGCCGTAGCCTACGGTTTCAACCGCTCGAAATATCCATTATGGAGGCGCCCAGTTAATCACAACTCATTTCCACGTGAGGTATTGATCGAGAGTATCCTTCGATATGTGGCCCAAGACTTCTGAGGATCACTATAAAGAAATGGCGGAATTGAATCATTTTTAAATATGATTAAACATTTCAAGTGGCTAATCTCTACGTCTCAAACGAACGTTGAGCTAAGTACTTGATAGGTTATGAAAGTCATGCCTTGAAGGTTCTGGAGTAAATGTTTTCTGATTGGTACTCAGATCCTCATGACCCCAGCAGCAACTATTTTTCCTTGACCATCAATTTCCACACGGCGAAAATATGGCGGCTCCGGTGAAGATTCCGACCTGGGGCCCGAGGCCGGCGTTTGCAGCAAGAAGGGGCGCAGGTCTTCGAAATTTTTCGCAAAGCGATTCCTGTCGTCTGTGAAATCCCCGTAATAAACTAACGGGCGGAGCAACTCATGATCCCATTCTAAACGAAGATCAAGTTGCCAGTGGGCATGCCCCGCCAGAACCATATCCACTGGGCGATATCGTTGGTAAACCGGATCCTCCTCGATACGACCCAGGCAGAGATGGAAAAACTGGCTCAGAAAATGGTTGATGGTTCCGAAACGGATATTATATTCCCCTTCGGCTAAAAGTAATCCTGCGGGTCCGCCTGCGCTTCGGTCGGCCTTTTCACGATCCTTTTTGGAGAGATTGGCCGGAGGGGCGTGAACGCCGATGAAAATCCTCGCAGACGGATTCGCTTCTTTTGCTTCCTTGGTAATAAGCTGCATCAAGCGATCTATCCAGTTGATCTGGTTGTAGGGATAATATTCATTAACATCATAGAAGGCCATGACGTCAGGCGAGTGGCCAATGGTGTTGTCATAAATGGAAAGAGGTCCCAATTTTTTATCCCCGTCATCCCAAAGGTACTGCGCACGGAGGCAGTCATGCCCAGTATCCATGATGAGAAAGTAATTATTTTCCACGCGAAAAGCATAGTTGAAATAGGGATTGATGGTCAGAAAATAGTCTTTCAGCGCTTGCCATCCCGCCTCAATGGCCAATAAATCTATGACCCTCTTGCGTATGAACTTTCTTATAATACCCGTTAAGATGCCCATGACGACAGACACAACGAACAAAGCCATCGCACTCCAAAGCGGGCGATTATAAGAACCCAGAAATTTATATAGATGACCCCCAAAGGGTAACTTGGGGAGAGTTCCTATCAGTGCTGACGCGGTTAAAGGAGTCATAAGTTGTGCCTGCCATTTCTGTAGCCGCAGCAATACCTTGTTGATCAGCTTGCCCATGCCGGTCCGGTTGGAGATGGGAGAACCTTCACGCAACAATTTGGCATAGACGGTTTCTACCGTTTGACTGATTTCTTCCTGCTCATCCGCCCAATAGAGATCGAATTGTTCAGCTGTTTTTTTATCTACCCCGAAAACGGAAGACTGTAGAGTAGCATTATAGGGGAAAAACCTCCAATCATGGTTGCCGGTGGTAGTAAAAACAGGAATCTTAAAACCTGTGTTCGGGATAGGGGGATGTCCCTCGTTTGCTTTGCCGAGAATCAGGTTGCGAAACACCTCGATGTTGTTATTACCATAATCCTTGCGCTCGTTGAAACCGTGGTGCAGAAAATCGATGAGATCTCCTAGAATGAGCACAAAGTCAACTTTCCCCTCGTCCGCAAGTTCGTTGGCATGATGTATAAATTTTCTAAGGTTCTGGTTGAAATTATAGAAGTCGGAAGTGCTGTAATGGACGTTGTCGGCATAGAGGTCATTGCGCAGGGAGATGTGAAGGTCTGTGAGGTGAATGAAATTCAGGTCCTTGCCTGTTGTGCGGAGACACAGGGCATGAAATACGGTGCTGACGCATTTTTGTTTTTTCTCCAGTAAGAGGTCGTAGAGGGTTGGTCGGTGCTGATGCTGAATACTACGTATCATATCCTTATTTATGGGAGTGCTCGGCTTTGCCCAGTAACGAAAGAAGCGGGCTTTTCCGGCAAAGATAGAAGAAGCCAAAGTGGTGCTGATCAGAAAGCGGGTTTCGTCGACATCTCCAAAAGCAGCAGGAAGCGTTCCCTCAGTCAGCTTCTCCCGATCCGAAAATTCCAGGACAAATGCTTTTCCCTCACCAGGGTAGGATGGTTTAGCTGTGAGTACAAGTTCTCGGTCAAGCTCATTGCCATCCTCCGCCATGATGATACTGAAACCTTTGGATTCTAAATCCTCCGGGGAGATGATAATAGGACAACCTAGATTGGGACTCAGGATGCGAGGCAGTTCTTGATCCATTTTACTTTCTCCTTTGCGTCATCAGATATAATCGAAAAAAGGCTATCCTGACTCCAGCTAACGAGGTTCCAAATTTATATTGCCTCTGATATAAAACGGTGACAATAGGAAAAAAAGTTTGAACAGATGCAAATTTTTTGAACATCAATACTCGCTGGTATCAATACCCCGCCTTTTTTGATTTTCCCTGATTGTAACGTCTGCTAAAAGTTTGATGTGTTCTATTTTGTGTTGTTTGATGCCGCGCCGTAGCCGACGGAAAGACTGCCTTTGCTTTATGCTTCATCCGTTACACGAGATCAGCAACGGAACTTCAAGTGAGTCTATTTGATATGGTAATAGAGAGAGTAGGATAACGTGCTCGCAGCTTTCTTCGAAATTTAACTGAGAAAGTTCTGGAAGCTCAAATATATATTAATATATTTTACTTTGTATTTCTGAGAATGCAATACAAGTAAATGCTAGAAAAATGCGAGGGAATATTAATGCAAAATAAATAATACTAGCTGGAGCCTTTTCTGTCATGAGATGGTGGTTATAGTCTGCCGCTCCATGTGCTAAATTTGTGCTAGACCAGACTACAAACAACGAGAAAAGATGGAAATAGATAGAATAAGCGGCGGACTATAGAAATCAACTTTTTTATTAAATTTCAAACAGTTGCGGGAAATCGCCCGAGTTATCAAGGGTTTAATAAGTTATTCTTTTTTCAGCCATTTTGGCCTCAAAATCCCCCGACCGCAAGGTCATCCCGGTTCGACCCCGGGGTCCGGCACCAGAAGAAAAATCAGTGGGTTACAAGCCTGAGATGAGGTTTGTGACCCTTTCTTTTTGGGTGGGATTCGGGCGATTGTGCTAGATTTGTACTTTTTCCCCGGGCATTGTCCATGGCCGCTGATGCCGGGACGCAAACTCTCAGGATTATGGCGGGCATATCTCTGAACCATCGTCACTGTCTTCCATCTGCCTGAACTCTGAACCGTATAAAGATCCACCCCGTTCTGAACCAACCGTGTTGCAAAGGTGTGTCGAAAGTCATGAAACCTGAAGATCTTTATGAACAGCATTTTGCTTAGCTCAAGCAAATTGTGAAACGAAGGACTTACACTGACAGACATTGTGAAGTGACTGATTAACTGCTTCCCGTGATTTTCCATCTCATGCTTTTATCCTATATTAACCTGTAATAATAAAAAAACCACAGAACTCTGATTTAAAATATGGTACATGATATTAGGACAAATTATCATTAGGAGGTTATGCATATGAGTATGAAAGTGACCAGAGAGAATCTTTTACGAGGGACAGCCGTCGGTTTTATCTTGGTTTTTTTAGTTGCCATTTTGCCTATGACCCAGAATACTGCTTTGGGAGAAGAACAAAAACCAATTCAACTTTCAAAGCCCCAAACCGCTGGAAATCCTTTGATGCAGCTTTTGGCAAAGAGAAGTTCTTCACGAGAATTCAGTTCAGAACCATTACCGGTGAAAATTCTTTCAAATATGCTCTGGGCAGCATCTGGAATCAATCGTCCGGAGTCTGGCAAACGGACTGCACCTACTGCGATCAATCGGCAAGAGATCGACATATATGTTGCAACTGCTGCGGGTCTTTACCTCTATGATGCAAAAGCTAACCTTTTGAAACCAATACTTGCAGGAGATATTAGAGGCGTGACCGGTACTCAGGGATATGTAAAGGAAGCTGCTGTGAACCTTATTTATGTGGCGGATTATTCCAAGATGAGTTCATCGTCAGATGAGGCTAAAATCATGTATGCAGCGGCTGACACGGGGTTCATAAGCGAAAATGTTTATCTTTATTGTGCCTCCGAAGGATTATCAACGGTTGTACGTGCGGCGATAGATAAGCCAGCCCTTGCAAAAGCCATGGGCTTACGACCGGATCAGAGAATCATTCTAGCGCAATCGGTCGGATATCCCAAGAAGCAAAAATGATGGGTCAAGGTGGACAGACGGGTCAAAATATGTAAATCGGGGTCTTTCGGTACATGCATAAAACAGTAGTGGGTTCATTAGGGAGAAGGGGATAAAAAGACCCCCCTATTGCCCTGTCTTTGCAAGTGCGTAATACTAGTAATACCAGATGCAGAAAGGGCATTGGGTGCGGCCTGCTTCTTAGGCAGAGGCGCATGACGAGGCGATGGAACAAGGGAGGTATGACACATGAAAGTGATTGCAGTTAACGGAAGTCCGAGAAAGAAATGGAATACGGCGACATTACTCGAGAGAGCACTCGAAGGTGCGGCGTCCAAGGGCGCGGAAACGGAACTGGTCCATCTCTATTCTCTCGATTTCAAGGGGTGTGTGAGCTGCTTCGCCTGCAAGACGATAGACGGCCCGAGCTATGGTAGGTGTGTCGTGAAAGACGACCTGACCCCTCTACTGAAGGCAATTCCGGACGTCCAGTCCCTTATCCTCGGATCCCCTATCTATTACGGAACTGTTACAGGGGAGATGAGGTCCTTTATGGAGCGATTGTTTTTCCCCTTTTATCCATATATCGACCCGCCGGGGTCTCTCTTCCCGAGAAAAATTTCGACCGGCTTCATCTATACACTTGGAGCAACCGAGGAAATGGCGAAAGAGATGGGTTTCGATCACCACATCAGTTGGAATCAGATGATCCTGGAAAGAATATTTGGGGCTTCGGAGTCATTGTGCAGTTATGACACCTACCAGTTTGAGGACTATTCAAAGGTGTTCGCCCCGCGCTTCGACCCTGAGAAGAAGGCCCAGAGGCGGCGGGAAGTATTTCCCCTCGACTGTGCAAAGGCCTTTGAAATGGGGGCGCGCTTCGCCCGATGAATTGAACTATCAATTCCTGATTATCATTACTCCAGTATGTTGAAAATACAAGGCGGCGATTGCAGTACAAGCCCCCGTGAGTCTTTTATTAAATAACAAAAGGAGCTTTCTATGAAAGACGTGGACTACATGAGCGTTGCCAAGGATAGCATCAACAAGATCAAAGAGGGCGCTTTCTTAACCGTTAAATCCGGAAATGCACTTAACACCATGACCATCGGTTGGGCCACCTTCGGAGTTGTATGGAGGAAACCGATCATGATGGTGGCAGTGCGGTCCAGTCGGCACACCTTTGGAATCATCGAGGCTGCCACGGATTTTACCATTACAGTCCCAGCGGGAGACATGCAAAAAGAGACTGCCTATTGCGGCTCGAAATCCGGCCGGAACGTAGACAAGTTTAAGATGTGTAACCTGGAAACGACTGATAGCCGCGAAGTCGCTTCGCCGATTATTAAAACCCGAGGGCGCCATTATGAGTGTAAAATCATTTACAAGTCTGCCATGGACCCGGCCCATCTTGACAAGAATTACGATGCATCCCTTTATCCCAAGAGGGATTACCATACCCTTTATTTTGGTGAAATACTGGCTTGTTATGAAACCGACTGATATTCAAACGGTCTGAGTTGAGTCATGTAAGCATTCAGTTGACGTTTGTATATGCAGACGTAACGGATGAGACAATCAGCTATCAAATCAAGAGTCTTTGGAATTAAAGTCTGCTAATCAGTAAACGTTCTATGGATCAGCAACTATTGCTGGTCCTCAAGACATCTGTCAGACTTCATTCTCTATTATTTTTAGTTGTTGCGAACCATAGTCACTTATAACTGATTGACAACTTCCTTGTCTGTAGCGTTTCAAAAGAAAGTGGACAGATGAGGGGATAAAATAAGAGACGGTTTTAGGTTATAATGACACCTGAGAAAGGAGAGGGGATTTGATGGAACCTAAAGCCAAACAAAGCCCGGAACGGGAGAAACGTATGCTTTGACGTCCATACGATTGGTTGCGGCGGCGGCAAACGATACCTTGGATTCGAGAGCGAACAAGCACCTAATTTTGAATATTTCCTATCCTATGGAATACCCGGCAAGCTGGAAGGAGAAAGGTATAAGAAATCACCGGAACTTGTTAAAGAACATATGAACTACCAGAAGCCATCGAAAGCGCCAGGAGACTATATTATCTTCAAGAGATGGGACCACATGGAGGATGATGATATGCCCTTGGTGGTCATTTTCTTTGCCCCGCCTGATGTCCTTTCCGGTCTTTTCACGCTGGCTAATTATGATGAACCGCAGCCGAACGGCGTCATTGCCCCTTTTTGTGCCGGATGTGCATCTATTGTTGATTATCCCTATAAAGAACTTGAATCCTCTACGCCCCGTGCCGTATTAGGCATGTTTGATGTTTCAGCACGCCCCTGCGTTCCATCCAGTGTTCTGACCTTTGCTGTTCCGTGGCCGAAATATGTCCGCATGGTGGATAACATGAAAGAGAGTTTCCTCATTACCAAATCGTGGGATAAAGTGAGAATGAAAATGAAAAGAGATAAGGAACGCCCTTAATCAGTTTAATAAGGATCTGAAGGAGGAACAAATGGCAGTAAGAACAAAGGAAGAATATTTTTCAAATCTAAAAAAACTCAACACGCAACTGTACGCATTTGGAGAAAAGGTACAGGACTTTACAAATCACCCTTGCTTGAAACCACCTATCGAAGCAATTGGACTTGTCTATGAATTGGCATCTCAAAAGGAAAATGAAGATTTTATGACGACCCATTCACCTTTCATCAACGATAAGATCAGCCGTTTCGTCCATATTATGCAGGATCGGGAAGATCTGGGAACCCGCTTTAGACTGGCCAGATTCATGGTCCATAAACATGGAGCTTGCATCGGCGCCCGTTGTGTAAGCACAGGAGCTGTCAATTCTGTCTTTGCGGGAACCAATGATGTGGACCAGGCTTTGGGGACGGATTACCATAGCCGTTTTCTTGAATTTCTGAAGTATATACAGAACAATGATCTGGCTGTTGCAGGAGCCATGATGGATGTGAAAGGCGATAGAAGCCTCAGCCCTGGCGAGCAGAAAGATCCGGACATGTATCTTCGTATTGTTGAAAGAAGAGAAAACGGGATTGTCGTCAGAGGAGCCAAATCAAGTATTTCCGGCGCGGTCATTGCTGACGAGGTTGTAGTTTTGCCCTGTACCGCCCTGAAACAGGGAGAAGAAGAATATGCTGTCTGCTTTGCCGTCCCATCTGACACACCTGGATTACTTCACATAGCGGAAGCTCCTGCCTCCAATGCGAGAAGGTTTATTGGCGATGAGATGGATTATGGGAATGCCAAGTACGGCACACATGGCTCAACCCATTTGATCTTCGATGATGTTTTTGTCCCCTCGGACCGGGTGTTTCTATGCGGTGAGAGCAAGTATGCCGGCAGTTACGTGAATTACTTTGCCCTTTTACAAAGATTAGCCACTTCCGGATGTAAGACAGGTCACAGAGATCTTCTTATCGGCGCTGCCGCAACTGTTGCTGACTATAATGGTTCAGGCAATGCCAAGCACATCCGCGACAAGCTGACGGATCTTTACTTCCAGAGTGAACTTTCCGTCGGTTGCGCACTGGCCTCCGTTTATAGCGCACGAAAAAGCCCTTCAGGGGTATTCTTCCCCGACTCCCTATATATCAATATCGCCAAGCTTCAGGGCGTCAACGCGATCTGGAACGGGAATTATATCACGGGTGATATTGCCGGTGGTCTTGTCTGCACAGCCCCTACTGCCAAAGACTTAAAGAACGATCAGATTGGCAAGTTTGTGGAGAAGTATTTTAAAGCCAAAGAGGGGGTTCCAACGGAGAATCGTATCAGGATAATGAGGCTTATCGAGTATCTAACTGGACAAGGCTCAGTTGTTCCTATGGAATCAACGCATGGCGCAGGATCTCCTCAGGCCCAGAAGATCTTCATCCAGCAATCGCTCATGCAAAATATAGATAAATTCAAGAAAGATGCCATGGAGATGGCTGGAATTAAAGAAAAGAAATAAGTGCCGAGAACATGAGATCAGAATTTAACTATGATTTACATAACAGCAAAGGAGGATGGACATGGATTTTAAGACGCTCTTAATAAACAGGCGTGCCATCAGGGACTTTCAAAATAAGGAAGTGCCTTTATCAGTAATAAAAGAAATAATTCAGGACACCTGTCTTGCCCCGACAGCCACTAATCGCCAACCATGCAAGTTTATCATTATCCAAAACCGTAATTACATCAAAAAGCTCTCGGATGAAAGTAAGAAGAACCTCCTTTCCGATCTTGAACGGAATCCTGAGTCACCACTGAAACAGTATGAACCCCGTCTGCGTGACGAACAATTCAATGTCTTTTATAATGCGACCTGCCTGGTTTATGTCATCGGTCCTACGGACGTGTTTTCACTTGATGTGGATTGTGGCCTTACGGTTGCGTATTTTATGTTCTCTGCTACCTCCAGGGGATTGGGAACCTGCTGGATTGGATTAGGGGCTCATATTCGTGACCGCAAAATCCTTGATGACATGGGAGTACCCGCAAATTGTCAAATAGTGGCACCTGTTATTATTGGGTATCCGACAAGTATTCCTCCAGCTTCTGAAAGGCATGTTCCAGAAATTATAAAGGTTATATGATTAACATTAGAATCAAATGAAAAATAATTTGAGAATAATACCTGTATTCATAGTAATCTTGGGCATTGCCATCACCTCCGGCTGCAGCGACAATAAAGTGAGCAGACCTTGGGAAATTTCAGATGAAACAATCCGTTCGATTGTAAAGTCAGAATTAAAATGCGATGGAATCAATATCATCGTTGACAAGGTCGGTGCTTCTCAAACTGTAGGTGATCAACTGGGAGGCTGTAATGATTATGCTGATATTCAGGTGGCGATAAAAGGAGTCTTTGAGGATAGGGGCATTAAGGGATCATATGTTCTTAGACTTTACGGGCGCGAGTTGGGTAATTACAGGGGAAAGATGATAAAGGATACGGAGCGAAAGATATGAAGCCATTTACTGTTATTGCAATCGCAATTTTTTGTTTAATGTCTATTATGCATATTCTCCGTCTGATCTATGGATGGGAGGTTACTTTTAGTGGAATTCAGATTCCTATATGGGTGAGTTCAATTGCGGCTGTTGTGGCGGGTGTCATTGCGTATATGTTGTGGCGAGAATCATTTAAAGGTAGGCGCTGAAGATTGACCTCAGAATAAAATATCATCTATAATGTAGGCATAAGCTCCTCGATGTAACAATTGCCGCGAATTGATTGCTGGAAGCTCATTTCTTAATGATGCGATCCCTTTAACCGCTCCGGAATAAGGACTGAGCCCTTTCGTGTTGTGCTTGGAACTTTTTCATTGTTCGTTATGTATTTACCGCATTTCATGGCATCCTATCTTAATTTGTCCTACCATCCCTTAACCAACTTTGCTATAATTAACACTACTAATGTAATCGAGGTGTAAGCTATGCAACTGAATGAATATTTTAAAAGGAGAAAAGGAATGAGCGTCTTGGCAACGTCAGACGATAAGGGTGTCGTCAATGTGGCCATTTACTCCCGCCCTCACTTTATGGATGAGGAAACTATTGCCTTCATTATGGCAGATCGGCTTACCCATAATAATCTCCAGACTAATCCCCATGCTGCATACCTCTTTATGGAATCAGGGGATAAATATGTAGGCAAAAGGCTGTATCTTACAAAGATAAAAGAGGAAAAGGACAGCCCACTGATTGAAACGCTGAGGCAGAGAAAGACTTACGCCGCTAAGAAATCGTATGAGGACGAAACTAAATACCTCGTGTATTTCCGTATTGATAAGGTATTGCCATTGATTGGAGACAAGGAATGAAGAACCATCATAAAGCCTGCCCCAGTGCGCGGGCATTTCTTACTAACCTTAAGGTTTCTATGTCTCTCTGGAAAAAGATATGGCTCTTTGTAAGGAATAACGCAAAGAAGATGATTACCTTCCGTAACTGTTGCGGCAATCACGGTGAGCCTGGGTGCTGACAGGTTGACGAAGATGCCACCGGTCGGTGATGTGTAAAGCGAGGCATGAAAAGCACCCTCATCCTTGTTCTCTCCCATGGAGGAAGTATGCCAGTCAAAATTGCTGGATGCTTTATCAGGAAGGAAGCGATGAAGAGGCTGTTGTTTAGTTCACTCACACTTTAACTCCAATTAATGGAAATAGTGAGGATTACAGTTTGTAAGCCTCAAAAAAAACATCTTGTCCAACAATAATCTTTGCTGTTTAAAATACTGCCGGAGAGAAAAGAACGTTCAGTCGAACAGAGCAAGGGGCAGAGAGGGCGCATTTTCGACGTGATCAGGACCAACGTTCGAAATGAACAAGTGTCCCGTATGGGCATAACCGGCTGGCAATGCAGCGCATCTCAATTGCAGCGTATGCCTATGAGCGAACCAAGCAAGCTTCAATCTATTTCTTGCTGATCAATTACTTTTTTCAAGTGACCAAATCCCGAGGCCGCAGTGGGCCACCCGGCGTAGAATGCAATATGCGTAATCGCAGCCACAAGTTCTTCCTTCGTGAGGCCGTTTTCAAAAGCCTTTCTGAGATGAAAATCGACCTGCTCGATACGATTCAGCGCAACCAGGCATGTTACCGTGATTAAGCTTTTATCGCGCTTCGAGAGTCCGGGACGTTCCCAAATATCACCGAAAAGAAAGTCTCGTGTAAGTTTCGCAAATTCCGGTGCTAAAGCCGTTAACTCATCTATAGCTTTTTGCTCGTTTCTGTTAACCATCTTCATCTCCTCTTTTTAGTTTTTAAGTTATCGCACTACAAATCCTCCATCGGTTGCATATAAAGAAGTCACACTCGAACGAGGCCAAAGAGCAGCCGCTGCAATCTCGTTGGGCTCCCCCTGGAACTGTACTAAGCTATGATGGAGTTTAAAACTCCTGGCGTGTGGGCCGGAACAGGATCTCGTTCACATCCACCTCCTCCGGCTGGCTGATGGCGAAGGCGACTGCCCGCGCAAACGATTCGGCAGGAATCGCAATCTCATATACTTTGCGCATGTTCTCGGCTATATCCGGTTCGGTCACGCTGTTAGGTAGTTCCGTGGCTACCGCGCCCGGTGAGATCACCGTCGTGCGAATGTTGTAGGGCTTAACTTCCTGGCGCAGCCCTTCGGATAGGGCTCGAACGGCATGCTTGGTCGCCGCATAGACCGCCCCACCGGCACGAACCTTATGGCCGGCCACAGAGGATACATTAATGATATGCCCGGCTTTCTGCTGCTTCATATAAGGGAGTGCCGCTGCAATGCCGTATAACACACCCTTGACATTCACATCGATCATCCGGTCCCAGTCGTCGATCTTGAGGCGCTCGAGTGGCGAGGACGGCATCAGCCCGGCGTTGTTGATCATGACATCGATACGGCCGTATGTCTGCACGGCTGCATCGACCAATCTCTTAACCTGATCATAGTGAGTGACGTCTGTAGTTATGGCCAGTGCTTTGCCACCGCGGGCGCTCAGCACGTCTGCTAATGACTGGAGGCGATTGACGCGTCGTGCACCCAGCACAATGCTTGCGCCCTGCGCGGAAAGAAGCCGGGCAGTCGCCTCGCCCAACCCGCTGCTCGCGCCCGTGATGACGACGACTTTTCCTTTGATGTTATTGATCATAATTTTTCTCCTTATTTTCTGTATTGCTCGTCGCTGACCTTTTCCATCCACTCGACGACTTTACCGTCGAGATGTTCCTGAATGGCGATATGCGTCATACCCGTAGTTGCCGTGGCTCCATGCCAGTGTTTCAGACCTGGCGGGATCCAGACAACATCACCTTGCCGGATTTCCTCGATTGGACCCCCCCATTTCTGAACCCAACCAAAGCCGGCCGTTACGATCAGTATCTGACCATAGGGGTGAGTGTGCCATGCACTGCGGGCCCCGGGCTCAAACGTGACGTAGGCGCCAGACGTGCGTGATGGATCGTTCGCCTTGAACAGGGGATCAATGCGTACAGTACCGGTGAAATACGCGGCCGGCCCTTTGGCAGAGGGCTGCGAACCGCTTCTTGTGATCTTCAAATCGGAGGTCGAAATCTTGGGAAATTCAGAGGCCCAAAGATAAAACGTAACTAAAACCAGAAAAATAGTCACTAAACACGTCCAACAAGAAGTCCTTTTCCTCATACTTTTCTCCTATTGATTATCCTAATGTTCGATAAGAGGTCATTTCAATGGCGTAAGACATTATTATTTTCGCAACTTGCTGAGCCAGGAATCGAGAGCTTTATCGACCTCGCCTTTACTGGCTTGCCGCGGCTTGTACAAGTCGAGACCTTCAAGGACAATGGCATTTTTAGCCTGCTCCTTGAAATGCGGGAAAAATTTTCCGACCCCTCCCTCGTGGGTACAAAAGGCGGAAACTTCCTTACCTGCGAAGTCCGCCTGTCTTAAGAAACTCATCACCGGGGTTGATACCGTGTACCACCACACCGGGCTCCCAACCAATACCAGATCATACGATGACATATCGGGCGGATTTTTCTTCAATGCCGGCAAGTCGCCTGTCTGCAGCTCCCTTTTAGCCTCTTCTATAAGTGCGGAATACTCGGATGGATAGGTTTTCACTGTCTCAATTTCAAACACATCGCCCCCGGTTTTCTTCCGTATCTGATCCGCAATGTATTTTGTGTTTCCAGTGAGAGAGTAGTAGACGATCATTTTCTGTGTCAATTCTTGAGCTCCTTTGTTTTAGATAATATAGCGCTGCCCGACTCCGAACGGTAGATACGATTCTATCCAATTCTTGTCTAATTTTATCACAGGACTATACATGAATTCTATTTCGATTTTTAGATAAGTGCTTTCGACTGGTAATCTTTAGTGAATCTTTGGGAATGCATTACTGAGGATTATGTATTGAAATAAAGTATCGATAAAGCTCAGGGGCCAGTAGAGCACAGGCTCTACCGGTCCCTTTTATCTCGTTGTTAGGAGAAAACTATTTTGGAAAACACAAAATATGGGTTAAGAGATAGGATATCCTGCTTTTTATTCTCGCCTCACTTCGGTGGAAAATTATCTGGATTGATAACAGACCACACATTATTCACACCATGACCACTAGTATCACCCGGTTGCTTGTCATTAATCCAGTAATAAAGCGGGTATCCCCTGAAAGTTGTCTGCTTTTTTCCGTCTTCTCTTGTAATTGTTCCGAAGTCCTTATGTTTTATACCCTTTGGCGCTGCAACCTTTTCTTGGTAATATATAGGCCACTTCTCCAAACAGGGTCCTGTACATGCGCTTTTCCTTGAAGAGTCCTTCTTAAACCAGTAGAGAGTTTTCCCTTCGGAGTCAGTAAGATATTTTCCTATTCCGTCTTTCTGTTGAATCTTAATTTCGTGATTCATTGCCATAACCGCCCCAACCGCAAAAATCAGCAATCCTACTATAACCAGCGCTAGTGTGAGTTTTTTCATATTTCCTCCATTCTTAAATTATCAATTAATCAAAGGCCATTTTCGTCTTCCAGACTTTCCACATGTTATATACCAGATCCGGTCCAGGTTTCAATGTCAATTTACCTGGTTTCCATCCAGAAGGTGCTGCTTCCGCTCCTTTGCTCTTACGGGCTAACTGGAATGCCTGTACAAGGCGGAGAGACTCATTAACGTTTCTTCCCACAGGTGGTGTGAGTACTTGCACAACCCGCCTTAATCTCTTCCCCCATATGCTACCTCCTTTCTGGTGTTATCCATCCCCATTTGGCAAAGATCTATGCTCCATCTGATGATTGCAAAAATCCAACAAATTTCTTCGCCATTTCTTTATCTTTCCCTTGCTGTGTCAGGGCTATTCCGCAATCACGATATATCGTGTATTTCTTGCTCACAGTTACCAAATCAGCCAGTGTCGGGTTTGCAATCTACCATATGTTCCATATGAGCCACACATCCAATTCTTTTCTATCTATCCATATTTTTTTGCTTCAGCACTGGTTCGTGCATAAGCGACAATGTTCTTTCTTAAAGCCTTGAGGGTCTTGATGTTTCCCTGCCTTCCTGACATATTCTCCCAAAGGCCTTCCTGTCCGGAACCGTTAACGATCAGAATCTTTATTCCAGGCTTCAAGAGATCAGGGAAATCACGAATTCTCTTCGGATTGCCAGGACGGACAAGAATTGCAGACGGCCGCAGATAAAGGGACTTAACTGCAGATTCTTCAATCATGCCTTCCATTGAGAAAATGAAATCTGTCATAATATACTCGGAACAGCTATAGATGACATCCGCATTCTTTTTTGCTTTTTCAATCCATTGGTTCGTCGGCCCGGCGATGATCTCCATTTTGGTCAACAGATCAATGGGATCTTTTTTGATATTTTTATATCTTCCGTTACCGGAATCGTAACTTAAAAACTGGAACGGTTTTGGGGGCAAGTAATTGTTATGATCAGACATGAAAATTGCACTATTGATAAACTAAAGCTAAGCTATTGTATACCGGCCATAATGTGATAGGAGAGAGGATCATGAGAATTGACTGTTATTTGTCTCCTGAATGTGCATCGGAAGAGGCTTTGTGGGAGAATATCACTCGTGCCTTAGCCATCGAAAAAATTGAAGCGGAGGTGAGTCTTCACAGAATAGATGATAACAACGCTATGGCTCTGGGCCTGACAGGGTCGCCTTCAGTTTTTATCAACGGAACGGAGTTACAGCCCCAGGGATCAGTCGGGTTTTCCTGAAGGATGTTCAGCGACGAGTCTGGAAGACTCACCAATGTGCCCACAGTTGAAACAATTCAGGCGGCAATTAGAAAGCATTAGCATTCGTAAATGCGCTAACAAGTTATGGCCAGAATTGGGTTCCTAATAAATTCTATGTACTCTTTCTTTCCCCTATAAATAGAAGCTTAATACGTGGATATTATTAAACTCACCATAAAGGTGTCGACAAGTCTATTTTCATTTTTTTTTGTGACGGCTATCCGTCATGAATGTTTCAACCGTAATTCACGATGCCAGGGTTTTTCAAAATCATTTGGTAGTAAGTGTTTTCATTATTTGCTTCTTCCTTGTAATGTTGTTTCTCCAATTCAGTCCATCCCTGCAACATTTCATATTGTTAATGATCAAATTTGCATCCAGTATTCCTCGAACAACTATGTCCAATCCAGTTGTCTTATTCATAATGGCAGGCGGGAGATGTCTTCTTGAAATGGTTTCCTCTATGGGAGTGTCGGCCCAAAGAGGCACCGATTTCTCAATAGGATAGACACTTCGACATGTCTTTTCCGTAAGCACCGAACCATGCCGCACATTTTGTGACAATTGTTTTATTGACACGCCGGGCCATTTCTCCTACATTTCCTTCCTTAAAAAGGAAACCCTTCCATGACATCTGCAGCGAAAGAAAACACTGGTCAGGACACAGATGAGAGCTCTCCATGGCGCTCGACTCTCTTTGTCATGTTTACTGCCCAATTGCTTTCCATTATAGGCTTTGCCTTCGTCCTGCCATTCATCCCCTTCTACATCCGCGAAATCGGCGTGACGGATGAGAAGTTGGTGCCGGTCTGGGCCGGGATTCTGGGGGCGGCATCGAGTCTCACCATGACCATTTTCGCCCCCATCTGGGGCTGGCTTTCAGACCGTTATGGTCGGAAACTCATGGTCGAACGGGCCATGTTTGCCGGCGCCGTCATTACCATGGCAATGGGGATCGTCGGCAATGTTTATCAACTCCTCATTCTGCGTCTGCTTTCCGGCGCCTTCACAGGAACCATTTCCGCTTCCATTTCCCTAGTCGCCTCTGTTTTGCCCGGCAGGAAACTGGGGTTTGGGCTAGGGATGATGCAGGTCGCCGTTTTTTTGGGAATGTCCTTGGGACCCTTGGTAGGCGGCATCATTGCCGATATCGTCGGCTATCGTTTGACCTTCATCGCGGGGGGTGCTCTTCTGCTCGTGGGCGGGATCCTTGTTATGATAGGGGCGAAGGAAAAATTTATCCGCCCCTCTGCTTTATCATTGAAACGAAGCGGGAGTATGTGGACGCTCTTGGCCCTGCCGGGTTTCGTCTCCTTGATGGTAGTCTTTCTCCTATTTTACTTTTCGATTCATATCGCCATCCCCATTATACCGCTGTTTATCGAAGAGGTGGGGAACTTGAAGACACGAGTTGCTTCCACGACGGGGCTGCTGTTTGCTGTTACCGGCGCCACCGCCTCAATTTCTGCCGCCGCCATCGGTTATTTGAGCGACCGTAGGGGCCACAAACAAGTCCTCATTGTCAACCTGTTCATCACAAGTATCCTGTGGTTCGCCCATGCCTTGGTTCGAAACATAAACCAATTGCTCGTTATCCGGATACTTTTCGGATTTGCGGCAGGGGGGAACCTTCCCACCATGAATGCCTTGGTGGGGAAACTCACCCCAAAGGAAAACTACGGGAAGGCCTACGGGTTGATGGCTTCCATGACCTCTCTCGGAATGACGCTGGGACCCTTAGCCGGTGGTATCATGGCCTCCTATATGGGGCTTCGCTGGCCTTTCGTCGTAGTTAGCCTTCTCCTGAGTCTGGTTGTGATCCCCATAATCTTGAGCTTGAAGACCCGCTAGCCGCCGACCGACCGATCATTAATAGCAATGAGCTTTTTCCTGCTGCATGATATCTCTGGGCTAGGCATTTTCTATGGTGTGATTGACTTCCATCTCACCAACAGCCGTTTTGATCTTCTCCAGGTTCTACCCCTGAGGTCAGTGGAACTCAGATAATGGCTATCGAATGTTTCCATTGATAATTAATAAACTTTAACCACCTTGATTCTGTTTGTTAGTTGGTAAACGAAATGGACGAGCGTTATGGATAACTTCTTGCAATGTTGTTTTAATGACTCTACAACTGAATGCAATGTTTTAAATGGATATTTTGCTTTTTACGCCATCGTTAGGCCTTATAAGAGCAGAAAAGACCCAAGCGATTAAGTTGGCAAGATCGGCTTCGGGCTTCTCTGGAATAACCTCTTTCAAGAAGGAGAGAAAAACGGAGAGAAATATATTTTATTTATACTTTGTTTGGGGAGTCCGTCAACGGTTTTGTGAAAGGACCAAGAACAAAAAATTGTACCATATGGCTTTGATCTAAGGCGGAATCATAGGATATTACTTCTTTGATTCGATGAGCTTTCTTGCGAGGACTGGTATTCCAAAAAGCAATTCCTCCTCATGTCCTGACGAACACTTGAGGGTTCCGAGACCAAGGGTTCCCATCGTTTTTATGTCCGTACGCTTTGCCTGGAGAATATATAAGTTTCCTAGCATGGCAAGTCTTCCTGTAACGGCCTGATTTGCCGCAAGCCATTTTCCGAGTTCTACAACCTCTTTATCTTCAAGCAGCCCTGAGTGCTGTAGCTTCAATTCCTGCATGACCTGCATCATATTTTCACGATTAACCAACGAAAAACGGCCTAATATGAAAAGTTCCTCACGGAGGGCGTCAGTAAGAATGAGTGCAACAACACTGAGACGCTCGACGGTATCAAAATCATAGACCACGAGCTTGGCCTTGTCTGTTGCAGATGTTTCCGTTTGCAGCTCATGTTCCAAGTTCTTGTCGAACTCCTTACGTTTATCGGCTGCCTCTAACTCAGGCTGTGGAACAGGGGCAACTTTTGCGATGACTCTTGGGGTTTCCGTATCCTTCTTCATATCAGGTACGGGTTGTTTGACTATAGTGTCGGGCAGCTTTGCTGCAGGGAGCGATTGCGGTACGGATTCCTCAATAGGAACATTTGCTTTCAGAGGTTCTTTCGACAATTCGGGCGCTGCTTGGGGTACAGGCGGTTCTGGAACGGGTAAAGTCTTGGTTGCTGGTGGAGTTTCTAACATTGGTTTTAGAGGCGGCTGAATTGGTGCTTTTGCCTTCTCTTGCACCGTTGATATGGGAGCAAGGGGCTTTTGCAGCGCTTCTGCATCGGTAACGGGGTTTTTTTCAATTGCAACTTCGGGTGTTACTGGGGCAATTTGAGGGGCCGGAGGCGGAGCTAAAGCAATCTTAGTCTCACGAGGTGCCGGTTTCTTTGTCTCTTCTCCGGGCATAAGCCGCCCTTTGCGAATGGCCGTTGCCAGCAAATCCCCTTTTGCGTCATAGAATAATTTCCTGTACAGAGTTTGGAGAAGTACTTTACCACGTTTTATGTTTAGATCTTGCGAGGTAGTGACAGAGAAGGTGTCTGAAGCCGTATATTGCGTGCCTGTCTCAATATTGATCAGCACCATTTTGTACATCATACTAGCCGGAGCACTCCTTATAATAATTATGGCATAGTCGGCAAATAACGCCTTGCCGGCCTCCCTTAGTAATGCATAGTCTTTTTTCACCCACCAATACTGTTCTGTCCCCGGCGCCCGTGTTCCTAAGACAGCCTGCACATCTTCTTGGGGTACCAGCTCATATACTCCCGTGGTCTGCAGATAGCGATCAACACCAGCAATCATCACCCGTTTCCATTCATCGCTTGGTATTGCGTAAGGACGGCGGAAGTCTCGTTTCTCTTCGGAAATGACCTGCACAGAGACCCGTAGCTTGGCAGTTGGTGGTGGCGGTGGAATTGCATTTTGGCGCACTGTAGCACAGGCATTGAGGCAAATGGATGCCACGAGCAGTGCGATAACTAAAGTCCTCATCAGTAGTCTGCCATTGCTATTTTGGTCTTTGTTAAACATGTTGGTTTTTAGCTAGCATCAGGATTGAAAAGCTGTCAAGGGATTTCGATAGAACCTCGAACTCGTGCAAGCTGCAAGTTCGCTCCGCTAGTCATGCAACCTTTCTAACGGTAAGCGTCTATACTCAGTACAGACTCAAAGTGAGGATAAGTAGATGGCGCCAATAACCGGCACATTTCATCCTTTCATTGATCGATGTTACGCAATATGGGTCCAAACATGCGAAGACTCGACAGCTTATTTTTTGTTCGTGTAGGATCCGGCTGCCTTCCTGTAACGCTGTTTTTTGAATTTGTCTTCTTGATGTAACATTTCAATCTGATCTTTGAACCCGCTTCTTATCAATTACATTGTCATACAGATGGAATTTTCCCATATCTGGTCTATGAGGGAGCAATGCCTTATAGGAAAATTATGATTACCGCTCTAAGCGAGCATGCCGCCATCAACGTTAATGCAGGCGCCTGTAGTATAAGAGGCTGCATCCGAAACCAAATACAATACGGCTCCCGCCATTTCTTCCGGTTTTGCTATTCTGCCCATCGGGATTCTCGGCAGGACTGCCTTCATGATTTCAGGGCTCTGCGTCAGGAATGCCGCAAATTTTGTGTCGGTAAGACCCGGCAACAGAGCGTTAACGCGGATATTAAAGGGGGCGAGTTCTTTGGCAAAAGATTTGGTGAGCGCAACAATACCGGCTTTGGTAATCGAATATATTCCCTGAAAAGGGGCAGGCTGGACAGCATTAACCGATGCTACATTGACAATTGCTCCTCCGCCTTTTTCCTTCATCATTTTTGCTGCAAACTGGCTGATGAAAAAGAACCCCTTGAGATTGACATTAAATGTTTTGTCCCACGCCTGCTCATCAGCGCTCAGCACATCGCCGAAAAAAGGATTTGTCCCCGCATTGTTGATTAAAATATCCAGTTGATCAAATTTCTTTTTAATTTCCGCGAACAACTGGTTAATCTGCGCCATTTCGCCGATATGGCAGGCCAGCGCCGTTGCTTTGCCTCCCGATTTAGCTATATCATCGGCAATATGTTTTAAATTTTCCAGTTTACGGCTGGCGAGGATCACTTCTGCTCCGTTGGCTGCCAGGGTGCGGGCAATAGCCTCGCCAATTCCCCGGCTGGCTCCGATAATCAATGCCGTTTTGCCCTGAAAATTAAATTCCAACTTAGACATATCTTTTTCTCCTGTTTGTGGCAATATTAAGTAAATTCTTTATAATTTGGATTGATCCATTACTTTAGCAGCAGTTTCCTCCAGCACTTTAACCGCGAATATAAGCATTTTAAAGCGTTCATCCTTTGTCTGACCGTGATAAAATCTGTAAAATATCTACTGGGCAATTACAGAAAGGCGAAACAGACCGAAACAATAATAAAAATCAAAATTGTCAATAGATGTGCTGGTGCCGGTTGCATAAAGCTGGGCAATTTCTTTTCTGGTAAGAGCGCCTTTTATATTAGTCGGCATCAATCTGATTAGCTGCATGGCTTCCGGATCTCCGCTTTCCACCCAGTACGCCAGGGAATTTCCCAGATCCATGAGCGGGTCTCCGATTGTCGCCATTTTCCACTCCAGTACACCGATTATCTTCAGCGGATTGGGCGGTTTCGGATCTGATTTCTGATGCAGCGCTATTCACGAAAGGCGTCCGGAAGGACGCCTTTCGTGTTAATTTGTTGAGAAAGCCTTTTTATTTCTTCTTCTTTTTTTGCACAGGCGGCATTCCTGCAATTTTTCTTACAATGTTCTTACATGCATCAATGTCATACTGGCCATAGATGGCGATCTGTTCCATAATCGGTGAGCCGCCACCGTGCATGCTGCCATAGGCAATCGCGCCGGTGCTGCTCGAGTTGGTATAATCATGGAAAAGCATCCAGAACTTGATCTGTTCTTCAATGGGGATGTCTTGGTTTCGCTTGAGATATTTTTCAAGAAGGGCTTTTGTTTCGTGGTTCACGAGATCTCCCTCATGAGGGAATGTTGACGGCATGCCGCCGGCAAGTTCGCAGAGTATCTGCTGTTCATGGAAGACCGCTTCACCGGTAAGGCAGCGTCCCACATTGGCGTATATGGAGTGGGGGATGCATGCACCGGGTCCGTAAGGAACCATTCCCACACCGGGCATATATACTTGAGATTTTCCCAGATCCGAAGCGGTATACCCCGCAGCGTATCCCAGCTCCGTGATCTGAATGAGCTCGGAGATCTTTTCTCGCACGTGCGGTGCCTTCTCAATGCCGTTCATTTCCGCAGCCATGGCGGCGAGTCCGATCAGCATGTCGCCCACGGCCGGCTTGCAGCCTGAATAGCTGTGTCTGTGGAAAAGGGCAAAAAGCAGGGCGCATATGCCGCCGTGCTGATATTCGCCATTCAGGAATATTCTACCTCTGGGCACAAAGACGTCATCAAATATTACATAGGAATCCACGAAGCCCCAGTCAAATCCGCGTTTATAGTGGTTGCGCTTCCTCATGTTGTGCGGGGACAATACCTGCTTTACGCCTTCATGGTCTGCAGGTATAGCAAAAGAAACGGCATAGGCCGTTTCATCTTTGGTGAGGGCTCTGGTGGGAACAACAAGAATTTCATCAGCCACTGATGCAAATGTGATGTGCACTTTACAGCCGCGCACCACAATACCGTCGGGCCTATCTTCTATGACGTGGAGATACTGATCAGGATCAGGCTGTTCGGCAGGCCGCAGGAGGCGTAGGCCCTTGACGTCGGTCTGGGCGCAACACCCGACCAGATCATTTTTCTGAAAATATTCGAGCCATTTCAAAAAGTTATTATAGTATTGCGTCTGGCCATTATTGGATTTGTCTGCTTCAAATGATACAGAGTTAATGGCATTAAGCGCGTCAACGCCCATGCATCGGCCGATACACTGGCTTACCCTGTGGACCATCATTCGTGTCATGTCCTGTTTTTTGTGCAGGTCTTGAACATTCTGGTGCACATGTGTGAAGCGGTTGATCGTCTCGCCCGTAATATGGCTTGTGGCATTTACCAGGTCTTTTGTTTCAGGATCACAGGCTAGGTCAAAAGTTACGCCTATAACGTTTTTGGCCTGCTCTAGGGCTTCATCATCACGATCAATCTTCTGGCCATTGAGAAAGAGGTTTTTATTGAGTTTTTTTAACCCCTTGAAATATTCTTCTTTGGTTCGCATACCCTATCTCCTTTTGATTTATTTGATAAAAGGACTTCTTTTTCTAGGGTGAAGTATAGGAAACGCTGTATTGTCTGTCAAGGCAATCTTGGGCACGAAATGTTAAGCGTGAATTGTGTTTATTATCCTGAAATTATCAAGTTCTAAGCATGAAAATAACAGAATTCCGACTTGATCTGTGGTATATTTTCCCGTGGTCAGTCGAGCGAGAGTCGCAAATATATATCCCGATATTATTGGAGAAGATTTAGCCAACTACAATATTTAATGGAGAAAATCATATGCCAGAGAATGTTACTTTTTCCAAGCAGGGGAGTGTAGGAATAATTTCAGTTAACAATCCGCCGGTAAACGCGCTTTCCCAGGCAGTTCGCGCCGGAATAAAATCGAGTCTGGAAAAGGGTATAGCGGATGAAGCCATAAAAGCTGTTGTGATTATATGTGATGGACGCACATTTATCGCCGGTGCTGATATCCGCGAATTCGGCAAACCGCCGCTAGAGCCGTTTTTACCTGACGTCGTTCAATTTATCGAAGATTCTCCCAAACCGGTCATCGCAGCGATTCACGGAACAGCTCTGGGAGGTGGGCTCGAAATCTCCCTTGGCTGTCATTTCCGTATTGCGCTGGCCAGCGCAAAAGTGGGACTGCCGGAAGTAAAACTCGGGCTTCTGCCCGGTGCAGGCGGCACACAACGATTACCCCGCGTGGCGGGTGTTCAGGCGGCATTAGAGATGATTGTATCAGGCTCGCCGATTGCCGCGGCTAAGGCCCAGTCCATGGGAATCATAGATGAAGTAGTTGGTGGCGATTTGAAAGCAGCAGCTCTGGCTTTCGCCCAGAAAATAATCGATGAAAAACGTCCCATCCGCAAAGTCAGCACGCTTGCGGCAAAAGTTGACAATCCTGCTATTTTTGACGAATACGCTAAAAGCATTGCCAGAAAACAGCGTGGTTTTCTCGCTCCTTTCCAGTGCATCAAGGCCATAGAAGCCGCAACTAAATTATCCTTCAGCGAAGGAATGAAGCGAGAGCGGGAAATATTCTTGGAATTGCAAGCTTCTTTGCAATCTAAAGCTCAGCGGCATGTTTTTTTCGCCGAACGTGAAGTCATCCGTATTCCTGGATTATCTGATGACTACCCGACCCGCGAGATCAGATCAGTAGGCGTTGTGGGTGCGGGAACCATGGGTGGCGGAATCGCCATGTGCTTTGTTAACGCCGGCATCCCGGTTGTGCTTCTGGAAGTCAAACAGGAATTTTTGGATAGAGGCCTTGGTATTATCAGTAAAAACTATGCCAACACAGTAGCCAAGGGCTCTGTCAAGCAGGAAGTGATGGATCACCGCATGGCGCTCATCAAATCTACTCTGTCCTATGAAGACTTAAGGGATGTTGATCTGGTCATTGAAGCTGTATTTGAAGATATGGCTGTGAAGAAAGAAGTTTTCGCCAAGCTCGAAGCCGTATGTAAACCGGGCGCAATACTCGCTTCCAATACATCTTACCTCAATATTGACGAAATAGCCGCCACAACCAAAAGACAGCAGGATGTAATGGGCATGCATTTCTTCAGTCCGGCCAATGTAATGAAGCTTCTGGAAAACGTGCGCGGCGCGAAAACCGCTCCCGAAGTCTATGCAACTGCAATGAAGATCGGCAAAAAGATCGGCAAAGTTCCCGTTCTGGTAGGCGTATGCGATGGCTTTGTCGGCAACCGGATGTTAGCTAAGCGCAACCGCGAGTGCGGCTTCATGCTTGAAGAGGGGGCACTCCCCCAACAGATCGATAAGGTGATTTACGATTTCGGTTTTCCGATGGGGCCGTATGCTATGGCAGATATGGCTGGGTTGGATATCGGCTGGCGCAACCGTAAAGCCAAGTTTGATCAGCTCACTTCGAGAGAAAAAGCGAACACTATTCTTGATAAAATCTGCGGGATGGGACGCTATGGACAGAAAACCGGAGCCGGATTTTACAAATATGACGATAAGCGCAAAGCTACTCCCGATCCGCTGATTGACGAACTGATCGTTAAGCACTCTCATGAAGTCGGTATCAAAAGACGCGCGATTACTGGTCAGGAAATACTGGAGCGGGCTATTTATTCGATGGTCAATGAAGGAGCAAAAATTCTGGAGGAAGGGATAGCTGCACGTCCTCTGGATATTGATGTTGTCTGGATTTACGGTTACGGATTCCCTATATATCTGGGCGGTCCCATGTTCTACGCTGACCAGGTGGGATTAAAAAAGATTTACGAAGCTATTTTGAAATATAAGGACATGGTCGGCGCAGGGTATTGGACACCTTCACCTCTTCTGGCCAAACTGGCTAAAGAAGGAAAAGGATTTTATTCCAAATAGTCCGCGGTAAAAGCTCGCTGCTTTTTCCATTACGTTCTGTGATAAAGACCACTTTTCATCCCAAGTGGCAAATCTCTTTCAGTCGGTAATCTGCACTCGTCAGCGTATAATGATTTCAAGGGCTTCTAGGGGAAGCCCGCAATTTCTCCGGATCGGCGATCTTGAAAAATTGGTAATAGGATTTTCTGTATAGTCCTTTCTGCTATACACAAATCATAAACCTCGATAAAGATACGATCCTTCAAATCCTAATCATTAATGTCCTTTCCAAAATAATAGTGATATACATAGGCAATTGAGATAGATTGGCACCGCCCGAAAGTTGGCGTCTCACAGAGAAAATAAACCGTAACCTGTAGCATCTGGAGAGACCGGTCTACTCAGTCCAGATAATATAAATGGAGGCAGTTGTTGTGAAAAAACGATATCTGTATATTTTGGTCATCTTGTCCATTATTGCTGAACTATCGGTAACAGCTATAAGCACAGCCGCCGATGAAAGCGGTGAATCTTTAATCTTCTGCTGGCATCTGCCTCTTTTTGGAGATGGCTCGGGTGGGCTTGAATGGATTGCTCATGATTTGAAACAGAAATAATCAAAAGACCGCGGAATTTCAACCTTAAGTATGGTACGGTGGTGGAGGCGGGTCAAACTTGTATTGCCTAAGGAGAGAGCTCTAACTCAAGTGTGGCAGATATT
>Ga0326727_10006830_pt1 | contig 30867 bp, 29 predicted proteins | sample MB2enrmetagenome_FD_207643 | JGI IMG/M metagenome (GOLD analysis project Ga0326727, IMG submission 207643) | Lab enriched peat soil microbial communities from McLean, Ithaca, NY, United States - MB29MY | ecosystem: Environmental > Terrestrial > Soil > Wetlands > Peat | place: USA: New York... | reverse complement strand
AGAAGCAGAACAAGGACCTCAGCGATCAGCTGGCTTCCGCCAAGAAGGAAGCGGCCACCAAGGTCGCAGCAGTTCCGCCCGTCGACACGAGCGAGGCGAAGAGGCTTCGTGCCGACCTCGACAAGTCCCACGCCCAAGTTGATGACTTGAAGAAACAGTTGGCTGCCAAACCGGCTGTTGACACGACCCAGGTGAAGAACCTCCAAGGCCAGTTGGCCGAGACACAGAAGGAACTCGACCAGGCGAAGAAGTCAGCCTCTCAGGTTGCTGATCTGCAGAAACAGAACAAGGACCTCAGCGACCAGCTGGCTTCCGCCAAGAAAGAAGCGGCCACCAAGGTTGCCGCGGTACCGGCAGTCGATAACCCTGAATTGAAGAAACTCCGCGCGGAAGCCGACAGCGCCCGCGCTGATGCCGAGAAGGCCCGCAAGGCGGCTGCCGACTCCGACAAGAAGAACGTTGACCTTGGAAACCAACTCGCATCAGCGAAGAAACAAGCGGCGGATACTGCGGACGCCAAGTCCGCGCAGTTGAAGAAGCTTCAGGCGGACCTCGACAAGGCCAATTCCCAGGCTGAGTCGGCGAAGAAATCCGCCAACCAGGTCGCTGATCTGCAGAAGCAGAACAAGGACCTCAGCGATCAGCTGGCTTCCGCTAAGAAGGAAGCGGCCACCAAGGTCGCAGCGGTTCCGCCCGTCGACACGGGCGAGGCGAAGAGGCTTCGTGCTGACCTCGACAAGGCCCACGCCCAAGTTGATGACTTGAAGAAACAGTTGGCTGCCAAACCGGCGGTTGACACGACCCAGGTCAAGAACCTCCAAAGCCAGTTGGCCGAGACACAGAAGGAACTCGACCAGGCGAAGAAGTCAGCCTCTCAGGTTGCTGATCTGCAGAAACAGAACAAGGACCTCAGCGACCAGCTCGTGGCGACCAAGAAAGAGGCGGCCTCAAAGAATTCGGCGGCCGTAGCCGCTCTGTCGGTTGACAATACGCAAACGAAGAAACTGCAATCGCAAGCCGAAAGCGCCCGGGCCGATCTCGAGAATGCCCGCAAGACCGTCGCCGACCTGCAAAAACAGAATACCAGTCTCCGCAAGCAACTGGCAGCGGCGAAGAAACAAGCCGCGGAAGAGGAAGCCACGGAGACTGACTGGACGAAATGGTAGTAACTGCGCAACGAGAACTCTGACTTCCGCAACCTTACTGGATGAGTACACGGTTAAGAACGCGGAGTTGAAGGGTCAATTGCGCTGTCACGACCAAAACGAAGCGAAGAGCAGTCAATAGGCTGCCGACCAGTTCACCAAAAGCCTGTCCCCGATTCGCTGGGGACAGGCTTTTTGTTTGCTCTCCCGGCTGCGATTTGAATTCTCCGGAAACCGGGAAGAGATCTCTGCATCTTAAGCCGCAGAGGTGATGGCGTGAGCGGTTTCGGTTGCACCCGTGAGGCTGTAAATTAATCAATGGAGGCAGAACCGTGGCGAAAAACAGGATCGCGCTGGTGACGGGCGCAAACAAGGGCATCGGACACGAAATTGCGCGGCAGCTTGCCGAGAAGGGATTTCACGTTTTTATTGGCGCGCGGAAAGTTCCCGAGGGAAAACAGGCGGCGGAGGCGATTGCGAAGAGCGGTGGGTCGGCCGAATTTGTCGAGATCGACGTCAGTGATCGGGCGAGCATCGAGAGGGCGGCGAAGGCGGTGGCGAGCAAGGTCGATCACCTGGATGTACTCGTAAACAACGCCGGGATCATGCAGGACAGCAAGGGGATTGCCGATGTGAACGACGAGACCTTCCTCGCCACGCTGACGACCAACACACTCGGGCCATTGCGAGTCACCCAGACGTTTCTCCCGCTCCTCCTGAAGAGCGCGCGCGGAACCGTCGTCAATCTCTCGAGCGGCCTGGGCCAGTTGAGTGAAATGGGCGAGACCTATCCCGCTTACAGTATTTCGAAGACAGCGTTGAACGCGGTGATGCGTCAGTTCGCCGCTGCGCTCCGCGATAAGGGCGTTACTGTCAATTCCGTCTGTCCCGGCTGGGTCAAGACTGATATGGGCGGCCCGAATGCGCAGCGCACGGTCCAGCAGGGTGCGGACACGGTGACGTGGCTGGCGACGGATGCCCCACGCGATTTGACCGGTCAATTCCTGCGCGACCGAAAGGTGATTCCCTGGTGATCAACCAACTGACACCGAAAGAAAGGGAGTCGTGACCGATCGCAGACTTGCGGGGAAAACGGCACTGGTCAGCGGCTCGACCGCGGGAATTGGTTACGCAATCGCGTTGGGCCTGGCACGCGAGGGAGCGCGGGTCTGGGTCAATGGCCGCACGCAGGTGCGGGTTGACGCAGCGATCGGGAATATCCGCAAGGAAGTGCCGAATGCGACGCTCGAAGGGGTTGCCGAGGATCTGGGAACTGCTAATGGCTGCGAACGACTGGTACACCGGGTGCCGTCCGTGGACGTGCTGGTGAACAATTTGGGCATCTTCGAGCCAAAACCATTTGAAACAATCCCCGATGCCGATTGGCTGCGCACGTTTGAGGTGAACGTGATGTCGGGCGTGCGGCTGAGTCGCGCCTATCTGGCCGGAATGAAGCAGCGCAATTGGGGTCGCATCGTCTTCATTTCCAGCGAAAGCGCGGTACACATTCCCGCTGAGATGGTGCATTACGGCATGACGAAGACGGCGCAGGTGGCGGTGGCGAGGGGCATCGCCGAGGATTGCGCGGGGACAAATGTCACCGTTAACAGTGTGTTGGCTGGTCCAACGGCATCGGAAGGCGTGACCGCCTTCGTTGCCGACCTGGCCCGGAAACAGAATGTGACGCCGGCCGAATTCGAGAAACAGTTTTTCAAGAACGTGCGCCCCACTTCCCTGCTGAAGCGTTTCTTAAGGCCGGAGGAAGTTGCCAACGTGGTGGTATTTGTGTGTTCACCCGAAGCCGCGGCCATCAACGGCGCCGCCGTTCGGGCGGAAGGCGGCGTGGTAAAGGCGGTACTTTAAACCAACGGGAGGATACAGCATATGAAACGAAAAGCATCGGCGGTATGGAACGGCGGGTTGAAGGACGGCAAGGGCGCGATTTCAACCGAGAGCGGGGTCCTGAAGGACACGCAATACTCATTTAGTACACGGTTCGAGAATGGCATCGGAACGAACCCCGAAGAATTGATCGCCGCGGCCCATGCGGGCTGTTTTACGATGGCGCTGTCCGCGCAGTTGGGCGGCGCGAACCTGAAGCCCGGGCGCATCGCGACGACCGCGACGGTGACCCTGGAGAAACTGGAAGCAGGCTGGACGTTGACAGCGGTCCACCTGGATGTTTCAGCGAAGGTACCGGGAGCAAGTGCCGAGGCGTTTCAGACAGCGGCCAAGAACGCCAAAGCTGGTTGCCCCATTTCCCGCGTGTTGAACGCCACGATCACGATGGACGCCAAGTTGGAGCCCTAACCCACCGGAAACCCGGGCGTGCCACTTGGCATCGAAGACCAGGTCATGATTACGATACGAAACAACGAGGACCGCGGGCGAACGGAGATTGACTGGCTGGACAGCCGGCACACGTTTTCGTTTGGTGAATACTACGACCCGCAGTACATGGGTTTTCGGGCGTTGCGTGTCATTAACGACGACCGCGTCGCACCGGGCGGAGGCTTTGGCACGCACCCGCATCGCGACATGGAGATCATTACCGTTGTGCTCGAGGGCGCCTTGGAACACAAGGATAGCCTGGGTAGCGGATCCGTCATTCGACCTGGTGACGTCCAACTCATGAGCGCAGGCACCGGCATTCGGCACAGCGAGTTTAATCATTCGCAGCAGGAGCCGGTCCATTTCCTGCAAATCTGGATTTTGCCGGAGCGGAAGGGGTTAAAGCCGGGGTACGAGCAAAAGTCGTTTTCGTCGAAAGAGACGAACGGCTCGTGGCACATGGTCGCTGCTCCCGATAGCAACAACGGCGCACTTGCGATCCACCAGGACGTCCGTTTGTCTGTCGCCACGCTTTCGCGAGGTGAACAAGCTGGTTATTCGTTGGCGCCGGGGCGATATGCGTGGGTGCAGGTCGCGACCGGCGGCGTGACGTTGAACGGCAACGCGCTGCGCGCTGGCGACGGAGCCGCTGTTAGCGACGAAACCAAGCTGATCGTCAAGGCGACGGAGCCAGCGGAGCTTTTGCTGTTTGATTTGGCATGAGGACCGTGCCAAACTGCCCGGCAGACGGGTTGCAGGGCGTTGCAAACAACTGAACGGATGAAACCACTGTAAGGAGACACGCACCTACCATGAGAATCACTGGCATTATTGTTGTCGCGGCGGCCGCGGTGCTGATCGGCACGTCAGCGCGGGCGTTGGACACGTACAAGGTTGATCCCGCGCACAGCTCGATTGGCTTTTCGATTGACCATATGGTCATCGACACCGTGCACGGCCGGTTCCGCCAATTTGAAGGGTCCATCACGGTCGATCCCGATAACGGCAACGCGCTCAAGCAGGCGGGCGCAACCATCCAGACCCAAAGCATCGATACGGATGTCGACAAACGCGACAATCATTTGCGTAGTCCTGATTTCTTCGATGCGGAAAAGTATCCCATCATCAGCTTCGAAAGCACGGGCGTCGATGCCCGGACGTTGACGGGAAAATTCACCATGCACGGCGTGACAAAAGAGATCTCGCTGCCGTACACGATTAAAGGGCCGATTAAAGACCCAATGGGCAATGTGCACCTGGCACTGCAAGCCAAGACCAAGCTCAATCGCAAGGACTACGGGGTCTCGTGGAACAAGACATTGGACGCGGGCGGCTTGATGCTTGGCGAAGAAGTCAACATTGAGATCAACGGGTCATTTGTCAAGCAGACCGCGGAAAAGAAGTAGCCCGTGCGTTGGCTATGGCTGAGACGGTAGATTTCACGGATCGATATCTGCGGGGAGAAACCCCGTGGGACTCGGGAACGCCGGACGAGGAACTGCTCCGTGTCCTGAGTGCGGGGAAGCTAACGGGCAAGACCGTTTTGGAATTTGGCTGCGGGACGGGGACGAATGCGGTCGAACTGGCCCGGCGGGGATTTGTCGTTACGGCAGTGGACATCGCGGAGCCGGCCATCCGAATCGCCCGTGACAAAGCGCGCGCCGCCGCCGTGACGGTGGACTTTCGTGTGGCGGACGTGTTGAAGGACAATCTCGGCGGGCCGTACGACATCCTCTTCGACCGCGGCGTCTATCATTGTGTGCGGACGATCGACCTGAAACGGTTTCAGGAGTTTCTCCGGAAATCCACGCGCCCCGGTAGTTGGTGGCTGAGCATGGCCGGCAACGCCAAGGAGGACACCGATCCCGGCCCGCCTGTGGTCAGCGAAGATGAAATCCGCGCGGAATTGGGGCCACTGTTTGATATCTTGGAACTGCACGAGTTCCGGTTTGCCACGAAGAAGGCGGATTTCCGTCCGCTCGGTTGGAGTATCTTGATGCGGCGCCGGTGAGCCAGTTGCGATGCGCAAACTTTCTCGCGCCTTCTACGACCGGGACACGATCCTCGTCGCCAGAGAACTCCTCGGGAAGCACCTCATACATGTCTGCAACGGTGGGGAACGCGTCGGACGGATCGTCGAAGTCGAAGCCTACCTCGGACCGCACGATCTGGCGGCCCATTCAGCGCGCGGATTGACCGAGCGCACCAAGGTGATGTTCGGTCCGCCCGGTCACGCCTACGTGTACATGATTTACGGGATGTACTACTGCATGAACGTCGTGACCGAGCGCGAAGGGCATGCCTCGGCGGTGTTGTTGCGGGCGGTGGAACCCGTGCAGAACGTCCATGGGCGGACGCAGGGGCCGGGCTTGCTTTGCAAGGCCATGGGAATCGACCAACGGCTCAATGCCCACGATCTGGTGAGCGACGACTTCTACATCGCCGCGCCGCCGATCGGAAAGCCATTGACGATCGTCAAGCGACCGCGAATTGGCGTTGAGTACGCGGGACGATGGGCCAAACGACACTTGCGGTTTTACATCAAGGGCAATCCGTTCGTCTCACGACTGTGACACCGGTTCTAAAGCAGGCTAATCATGAGCAGAATACAGGCACCAACGAATACATATGCCCAACGGTATAGTTTCCGGTGCGGCGCATCCAAGGTTCGAGAACCGAACGTAAAGAACTTGCGCTGTTTGTAGAGTGGCAATCGAGCAAAGAATAGCAGAACGATGCCGGTTATTCCAAACAGAAGAGCTGCATATACCAACGTCGTATCACCTCTGTTTCGGGCTTGGTTAAGAAGCGGCAGAAGCATGGCGCAGAGAATCCCAATCAGCGGGACGAAGAGAAATAGGAACATACCAATAAGTTCTGGCGGAATGTACCAATCTGAGAGCTTCTTCCTGCCATCGCTCATAAGAATTCTCCCGCTTGGGTTCTATGTCTTCTTACCCAGCACGCGCACCTCGTATTTCTTCGCGGCGAATGCGTAACCTGACTGCTTCTTAGTAACATTCAACTCGCCATTCTTCCATGTCAAGTGGGTCAGGGAATACAAGCCTCGTTCGTGAGCGAAGGTCTCGCCGTCGTCTTCGTAGAGATAACCCGTGGTTTTCTTGCCGGGATAGACGTCGAGAATGATTTCGTCCGGGCGTTTCTGGTCGACGTACTCGATCGGCTCGGTCATCGGGATAATGGAACCGGCGCGCACGAAGAGCGGCATGACGTCGAGCGGCGCGGGTGAGGTGACGTATTGGCCGCCCGCGTGCTTTTGCTTCGTACGGTAATCGTACCACTCGCTCCCGGCTGGGAGATAGACCGCACGTTGCCGGGCACCGGGGGTGGCAACAGGCGCCACCAGCAGTGATCGGCCGAGCAGGAATTGATCTTCCACCGCGTAGCCGTGCGGATCGTCGGGGAATTCCCAGAACAGCGGACGCATGATCGGGGTGCCGTCGTGCGCCGCTTCGTGGAACAGATTGTAGAAATACGGCAGGAGCTGGTAGCGGAGGCTGATGTAGCGGCGGCAGATGTCCTCGACTTCCTTGCCGAACGTCCACGGCTCCTGATGACGCGTCCCGATGGCGGTGTGGTTGCGGAAGAACGGGAAGAATGCGCCCGCTTGCGTCCAGCGCGCGAGGAGTTCGCCCGTGCAATCGCGACTGAACCCGCCGACATCCGGCCCGCAAAACGGCACGCCGGAGAGACTGAGATTGAGACATTCCGGAATACTGACGGCGAGTTGTTCCCAGAGGCTTTGGTTGTCGCCGGTCCAGACCATGGAATAGCGTTGAATGCCGGCGTACGCGGCGCGTGTGATGACGAATGGACGTTCGTTGGGCTTCAACTTGCGCAAGGCATCGTGACAGGCGCGGGCCATGTTGAAGCCGTAGACATTGTGGGCGCGCTGGTGGGTGGTCCACTGCCCGTCGTACTCGTGCGGGATATCGATCGGCATCGTGCCGCCGGGATGATTCCACACGGCGGGCTCGTTCATGTCATTCCAAATGCCCGCGACGCCGACGTCGAGCAACTCCTTGTGCCATGGCCCCCACCATTGACGGACGGTTGGGTTTGTGAAATCGGGAAACACACATTCGCCCGGCCAGACGTTGCCGGTGAACCACGAACCGTCGGGATTTTTCAGGAACATCCCCTTCCCTTTCCCGTCGCGGCAGACGACGTAGGCGTCGTCGTTCTTCACGCCGGGATCGATGATCGTGACCAGGCGGAAACTCATCTTGCGCAACTTCTGGATCATCTCGCGTGGGTGCGGGAACGTCTTCGGGTTCCAGGTGAAGACGCGAAAGCCGTCCATGTAATCGATATCGCAGTAGATCACATCGCAGGGGATCTTGCGTTTGCGGAAACTCGTCGCGACGTCCAAAATCTCGTCCGCGCTCCCGTAACTCCAGCGGCTCTGCTGAAAGCCGAGAGCCCAGCGCGGCGGCATCCACATCCGCCCCGTCAATTCCGAATAGGCGCGAACGACCTCCGGCACGGAATCGCCTGCGAAGAAATAGTAATCGAGTTCGCCCGCTTCGGATTCGAGGATGTAATGATCTTCGTTCTCGACCTGGCCGAAATTGAAATGGGTGCGGTATGTGTTGTCCCAGAAAATGCCGTAGTGCGCGCCGGGTCGGGTCGAGATCAGGAACGGAATGGAAACATAGAGCGCCTCGGTGGCGTAGGTGTGGTTCGGGTCGTCCGTATTCCAGAACGTCGTTTTCGAACCGCGTTTGTTGAGCGGGCCGGTTTTCTCGCCGCAACCGAAGAACTTTTCTTCCGGATCCAGCGTGCGATGACTACGGCATTTCGCATCCTCCCAACCGATGCCCCGCGTAGCTTCATCCCCGTTCAGCTTGCGACCATCCGGTGTGGAGAACGCGATTCGCAGTGGCGACTTCTGAATCGCCACCACAAGTTTCTTCGTGCGAAGGGTGATCGTCTTCGGTCCGTTTTGAACCGCGGCATTCAGTCTTGGCCAGTGTGTTTTGGCAATCGCGTACGAAAAATCGGGCCCGAAATCACTGGCCTGCGTCGCCCGCACGCGCACGATGCCGTCGGCGAGGGCGGTCACGCGCACGCGGCCATGCGCGCACACCAACTCCACAGTCGTGTCCCGTTCTTCAAGGGAGATGGCATTTCCGATGCCGGTGAAATTGTTGTCTGCCATTCGAGTACTTCTCCGAATCGTGTGGGTATTTTTCAGACTCCGTCGCGAAATGCAAGCGGTTTACTGATCCACGAGTTCGAGCGAATCGAAGCGCCGACAAAGCCTACGGCCTGGTGTGGACTGGCACGGTGTTTGGTTTACCAGCCGAATTGTCGTTGGTAACCCCGATCCCAGCGCGAGAGAACCAGTTTTTGGCGCGTGTAGAACATGACGCCTTCCATGCCTTGCACGTGCAAGTCGCCGTAGAACGAGCGGTTCCAACCGGAAAACGAGAAAATCGCCATCGGCGCAGGCACACCGACATTGATGCCGATCATACCGCAGCGGACGCCGCGGGCGAAATCACGGGCATACTTCCCGCTGCTGGTGAAAAGTGTTGCCCCGTTGCCATAACCGCTGCGGTTGGTCCATTCGATGGCTTCCTCGATTGTCTGGGCACGCAACATCGAGAGCACCGGTCCAAAGATTTCTTCCCGCGCAATTTTCATCTCCGGCTGCACATGATCAAACAACGTCGGGCCGACGAAGAACCCCCGGTCCGCCTTGAGGGCGCGACCATCGCGCACCAGAGTGGCGCCTTCGTCGACGCCTGTATCGATATACTTGCGAATGCGTTCACGGGCGCCTTCATCAATCACCGGCCCCATTTGCGCGGCGGGATCGTCGTATGTATTCCCGACCTTCAAGTTGTCGATGGCTTCGAGGACGCGGCGCTGCAGGCCATCGGCCGCTTCGGCCACTCCCACCAAGAGCGATCCCGCCATGCACCGTTGACCCGCGCAGCCGTAGGACGAGCCCATGATCGCACGCAAGGTCGGTTCCGGATCCGCATCGGGCATGACGACGAGGACGTTCTTCGCACCACCCGCCGCCTGGACGCGCTTGCCGTGCTGACAGCCGAGGGTATACACGTGCTGAGCGACGGCCGATGAACCAACGAAGCTGACCGCGACGATATCGGGATGCGTGCAGATCGCGTCCACAACTTCACGACCACCGTGCACCACATTGAACACGCCCCCGGGCAATCCGGCTTCCATGAACAACTCGGCCAGTCGCAGGGTTGTTAATGGGACTTTCTCACTCGGCTTGAGAATGAACGTGTTGCCACAGGCGATCGCCAGGGGAAACATCCACATCGGAACCATCGCGGGAAAATTGAACGGAGTGATGCCGGCGCAGACACCGATGGGTTCGCGCGTGGTCATTCCGTCAATTTCGGAGGCGACCTGCGGCAGGACCTCGCCCTTGAGCAACTGCGCGATGCCACACGAAAGGTCGACAACCTCCAGTCCGCGTTTCACATCGCCACGCGCTTCGTCGAGCGTCTTGCCATTCTCGCGAGTGACGAGCCGGGCCAACTCTTCGAACTGCTTCGTTAACAGCGCGCGGTACTGGAACAGAATTTCTGCGCGACGCGGGGCGGGTGTATTTGACCACGGTCCAAATGCACGCTTCGCCGCCTGTACAGCCGCATCGACAATCGCCGCGCCACACATCGGTGTGCGGGCGATCGTCTCACCCGTTGAGGGATTATGGACGTCAGTGAACGCGCCGTCAGCCTGTGGCATCCATTGCCCGCCGACCAAGATTGGTACATCGCTTCGATCCAACACAGAACCCGTCATCGTTGTGATTCTCCTTGACAATATGTACCCCCAAACCCTGGTTCGGACAAGCGTGAACGGAATTAATCTTCAGAATCATTTGCCACAGCCACGGCAGACCGTTTGCCGCGGGAAGATCGTGTTACGAGCGGCCGTGGAAGATCTTACGCGATAGCTTCAGTGGCAGACTGCTGGGACTGGTTGGCGCGTTTCCGCTGCGTCGCATTAAGGATTTTCTTGCGAAGGCGGAGGTTTTTGGGCGTTGCCTCGACGTACTCGTCGGATGCGATGTATTCGAGGGCGCGTTCCAGGCTCATTTTGAGCGGGGGTTCGAGCTGGATGCCCTTCCCTTCTCCCTGGCTGCGCATATTGGTCAGGTGCTTGGTCTTGGTCGGGTTGACGGGCATATCTTCCGCGCGCGGGTTCTCGCCGACGATCATTCCTTCGTAGACTTCCTCCTGCGGGCCGACGAACAGGCGACCGCGTTCCTGGATATTGTTGAGCGCCCAGGCGGTGGCGATGCCGGTTTCCATGGACACGAGCGTGCCCGTGAGCCGCGTGGTGATTTCGCCGCTGAACGGCTCGTAGCTCTTGAACATATGACTCATCACACCGCGGCCGCTGGTGAGATTGACCATATCGGTCTCCAAACCAATCAGCCCACGGGTCGGGATGGTGCATTCCAGACTGACACCATGCGGATGGTGTTGCATATGGGTGATCTGCGCCTTGCGCCCCGCGAGATTTTGCATCACATCGCCCAGGCATTCGTTGGGAATCTCGATCCATAACGTCTCGAACGGTTCGAGGGTCCGGCCATCGGAATCCTTCCTCAAAATGACTTCGGGGCGCGAAACGAGGACTTCGTACCCCTCGCGGCGCATCTGCTCGACGAGGATCGCGATCTGCATTTCGCCACGGGCGTTGACGAGGAAAATGTAGGCGGCCTCGGTGTCCTCGACTTGCAGCGATATGTTTGTGCGGATTTCTTTGTAGAGTCGTTCGCGGATATGGCGGGCGGTAACAAACTTGCCGTCCTTGCCCGCGAGCGGACCGTCATTGACGGCGAACTGCATCTGGATCGTAGGCGGATCGAGTTCCGTCCACGGGACCGGTTCGCGTTCTTCGCTATCACAGAGGGTTTCGCCGATGGCGAGTTCTTCGAAGCCGGAAATGCCGACGATATTGCCCGCCACGCCGTCGACAATCTCGCCGGATTTGAGACCGCTGAACTCCCAGACCTTCGTGACGTTGGCGCGCTCGCGTTTGCCGTCCTTGTGGATACACACGATCGAGTCGCCCACTTTGACGTGACCGCCGGTGATCTTGCCAATGGCGATGCGGCCGACGTAGTCGCTCCAATCGAGATTGCTGACGAGCATTTGAAACGGCGCCTTGATATTGGCGGCGGGCGCGGGAATGTGCTTGATGATGGCCTCGAAGAGAGGGGTCATGCCATTGTGTTTGTCGCCGAGTTTCTTGATCGCGTACCCGTCGCGGGCGCTGGCGTAAATGAACGGGGCATTGAACTGTTCTTCCGTGGCGTTGAGTTCCAGCAGCAACTCCAACACCTTGTCGTGCATCTTGTGGGGGTCGGCGTGTTCACGGTCGATCTTGTTGATGACCACGATGACTTTGAGCCCATGACTCAGGGCCTTCTTCAACACGAACCGCGTCTGCGCCTGCGGGCCGTCAAATGCGTCCACAAGCAGCAACACGCCATCCACCATGCCGAGGATGCGCTCGACTTCGCCGCCGAAATCCGCGTGGCCGGGGGTGTCCACAATATTGATCGTGTGACCGCCCCAGTGGACGGAGGCGTTCTTGGCCTTGATGGTGATACCCTTTTCCTTCTCGAGGTCCATGGAATCCATGGCGCGTTCTTCCATCGCCTGATTGGCGCGGTAGACCCCACCCTCGCGCAGGAGCTTGTCCACGAGCGTCGTTTTGCCGTGGTCAACGTGCGCAATAATGCCGATATTGCGGAATTTGCTGTTCATAATGACATCTGAGCAGAGTACGCCCTACTTCAGAAGGTGGGACAATTTAGTGAAATTGGCGAAAAAAGCAAGGTATTTAGGCGAGCTTTCGGCTTGCGCGGCGGAAACGAGTCAAGGTGGGGAACGACCTGCGGCGATGGCCCGTTTCCGCTTTTCGAGCCAATCGATCGCCCGCCGTTTCCCCTCGGCGATTTGCTTTTCCGGCATATTGTTTTTAATCCAAGGAATGTCGGCTCTGGCCTCCTCCATGCCTTGCGCCGCCGCCAGCGCTATCCATTTCACCGCCTCCGCCTCATCCTTCGCCACGCCGTGGCCTCTGGCGTAGCTGTCGCCCAGTAGGTATTGAGCCACGGCGAGATTCTGCTCGGCGGCCAGGCGAAACCACCTCACCGCCTTTGCCTCATCCCTAGTCACGCCTTGGCCCTCCTTGTAGCAGAGGCCCAGATTGAATTGCGCCTTCGCGAGATCCTGCTCGGCGGCTTTGCGGAACCATTTCACCGCCTCCGCCGCATCCCTGGCCACGCCCTGGCCAGTGGCATAGGAGACGCCCAGATTGAATTGAGCCGCAGCGAAATTTTGCCCGGCGGCCAGGCGAAACCACTTCACCGCCTCCGCCGCATTCGTCGCCACGCCCAGGCCCGTGGCGCAGCGGAGGCCCAATTCATTCTTGGCTTTGGCGTTGCCTCTTTCCGCATTGGCGCGGAGTGCGGCCAGTCGGTTGCGGTCAGCAGCATCGCGTTGCTGGGCGTACAGCGTTTGTTCCACCAACATCAGTGACAATCCAAGACCCAATAGCAATGTCTTTAGGTTCACAGAATTCTGTTTCTTCACGTCACACCTGGGTGGCGAGTTGGGTGCAACACGCGGCCCGCCCATGGAACACTGTTATTGTTGTCGTGCCGATTTTTGTCCGCGTCAGAGCAACTGTCAACCCCGGAACGGCGAACCGCACTGGCGAGTGCGAGCGACCGACTGTCCCGGGATAAAGCCGATTGCGCGCGGATGGGAAGGCATTGGGTCACTGGCGTTTACGTTTGAGAAGGGTCGGGAGCGACATGGGACATGGCTTGACCGGGTTATGACGAAGACCTATTCTGCGCCGCAAATGACGGCTTCTGGAACGTCGGGAAAACTCATCACGCGGCGGATGGCCGCTCGGGCGTTGACCGCGGTGCTGCAGATTCCCCGAGTTCGCCCGGCGAAAGCGGCGTTCGAATCGGCCAGGGTGTAGATGAGGGCCGTACGAAAACCGCCTTCGCCGTGGAAACGCTTTCGCTATCGATTGGAAGCGGCGTTTTTGGAACTGTTGGCCGTCCTGATCCCGTTGCTTTCGCGCAAAATGCTGGTGTGGATTGCGAACATCCTTGGCTGGGTTGCCTTCCATTTGCTCGGGCGTGAACGCGACATCGCGTTGACGAATCTCGACCTCGCGTTCGGTTCGACCAAGTCCGCCGAGGAGAAACGGCGCATCGCTCGTTCGTCCTTTCAGACGTTCGCGCGGACGTTCCTGGGTCTATTCTGGGGGCAACGGCTCAATCGCGCCACACTCGATAGCGTGGTCGAATTCGATGCCGAGGGCTTGCGGTTGGTGGAGGAAGTGCGCGCGCGCGGCAAGGGCATCATGTTCATCACGCTGCACTATGGCGAGTGGGAACTACTCGCTTTGGCAGCGGCGCTGCAGGGCTACACGATTACGATCGTGACCGAACAGATGCGCAACCTTCATGCGGTCCGGATTCTGGACCGCCTGCGCGGCCACGCCGGCAGTCGTATCATTTCGCAGCGGTTCGCCATGACCAAATTGCTCAAGGCACTGAAGCGCGGCGAGTGCATCGCCCTGCTGGTCGACTTGAACGCCATGCCGAATCGCGGCGGCCTCTGGCTGGACTTCTTCGGCAAACCCGTGTTCAGCTATTCGACCGCCGCGTTGGCCTTGCGCACGGACGCCCCGATTGTGGCGGCTCTGGCTCATCCGTTACCGGATGGGCGCATACGCGTGGTCTACGGCCCTGAAATCACGTGCACGCCCACCGGCAATGAGGAAGAGGACTTGCGCGTCCTCAGCCAGAAATGTCTGCAATTTTGTGAACAGTCCATTCGACAGCGTCCTGAATTCTGGCTGTGGATTTACCGGCGCTGGAAGTTCCGGCCAACGGCAGACCCGAGCGGATACCCGAAATACTCGCATTACGCCGAACGCCTACGGCCGCGCGGCGAAAACGTCGAGAGCCACCAGTGACCAGCGATCATGGGCGTACGTTCTGACGTAGAACTATGGTGTGCCACACGGCCACACGCCCCATCTCAACAACCTGGCATCCCGAAGCGCGGCCTTCTCTGATTACCGGCTCTGTTCGTTCCCGACCCTGTCAATCGCGGGGTCGAGAATCGGCTGGATACAAGCGGGCGGGTTGGTTTATACGGTCTATGTCATGGTGCCCGCACAAACGCAACCAGCCTCTGCCGTCGTCGGCCAGCAGCCGCTGCCGATTTCCGTGTCAGTTATCACCCTGAATGAGGAACAAAATCTGGCGCGGTGCCTGAAGAGCGTCGCCGGATTGGCCGCTGAGATTGTGGTTATCGACTCGGGCTCCGCCGACCGGACCGCCGAGACTGCCCGGAGTTTTGGGATCACCTTCGAGCGCCATCCATGGGAAGGATTCGGCCCGCAGAAGAATTTCGCTGTCCAACGCTGCCGCCAGCGCTGGGTGTTGTGCCTGGATGCGGACGAAGCGTTGTCCCCCGAACTGGCCCAGTCGATCCGCAAGCTCTTTGCCGCCGGCGAACCGGAGCTGGCCGGCTATTGGGTCAACCGCCGCACATGGTATCTCGGACGTTGGATTTGGCATGCGTGGTATCCCGAGTGGCGGCTGCGGCTTGTCCGCAAAGAACGCAGTGAATGGCGTGGCATCGAGCCGCACCCGGAACTTTTCGTGTCCGGGCCGACCGACCGGCTGGCCGGCGACCTCTTCCACTACCCGTTCCGCGACCTTTCCGAGCACTTGCAGCGTTGGCTCAAGTACGGTCGCATCATGGCCGAGGTGTACGCGCGGGAAGGCCGGCCGTGCCACTGGTATGACCTGGTGTTTTCGCCGCCGTGGGCGTTCTTCAAACGCCTGATCCTGAAGGGCGGTTGGCGCGACGGGTGGCGCGGCTGGATCATCTCGTGCGCGAGCTTGATCTACGTGTTCTCCAAGTATGCGTTCCTGCTGGAAAAGCGATTGACGCAGACCGAGGACAAGCCGGCTAAGGCTTCACCAGAAACACCGACCCGAACGTGAACCTGCGGTCGGGGTACTTCTTGTCCAGCACGAATCGTTCGCCCGTGTCGTGGAACGCTCCATCACCCAACAGTCGGAGCCCCGACGCGTCGATGAGTTCCTGCAGTTCCTTCGGGTCGCGAATCGCGCCTTCGACCGGTGCGTTCTCACCGTAGTCGAAGGTCAGTTCGAAGATCCCGCCGGACTTGAGCAATCCCGCGAGCCGCTGCACGGTCACGGCTTGCGCCGCCTTCGGAATGTGCTCGATCACACAAAACGAGATCACGCGGTCGTATTGTCCCCATTCCGGCGGCGGCGCCTGCCGGGTCAGATCGAAGGTTGATCCCTGAAGTTTCCAGCCGGCTCTCCGGGCGACCGCGTTGGCGTGGGCCGTGAGCTTCTCGTCGATGTCCAGACTCAACACCTCGCCACCGCCGTTGGCGAGATAGAACAGCGGGATGGTCCCGCCTCCGCCAAAGTCCAGCACGCGCAGACCCGGCTCGAACCGCCCGTAGGCCAGGCCGCGCGCGTATTCCCAAAGTTTATTCCAGCGAATGCGCCACCGCCGTTTCAGCACGCCGTTGACGGCGAACGGCACGCCTCGAAACCACAGACGATGCGCGAATCGGGACAACCCGCGCGCTGCCGCGACCACTTCCGGCCGTTGCCAGTCACCGGAGCTGATCGTCTTGCTGATCTGCGGTGGCCAGTCGCTCATACGACCGCCCTCGTGTGCCGCGTCAGACCGTCCGCCAGCAGTTCGAGTTGTTGCTCCACCAGGTAGCGGGTAATTCGAGGATCGCGGGCGATGTGCCCCTGCTCTTGTTCGGATAGAAACTCCTTCCAGCGCAGATCAAAGTACCGCGTTTTCTGTTCCTTGACCCAGTTGTAAGTCTCTTTCTGGGTGCCATGATGTTTGACGTTCCAGTACTCCAACTGCGCCGGCTCGTACGGCAGGCCGATCCATTCCATCAACCGCTGCAACTCGCGTCCTGTGTCTCGCGCCAGGTCTTCATAGGTCACTGACATCGCGTCCAGATGATTTTCGTGAATGAACCGGGTGATACCTTGATTCTCCGCCAGCCAGTAACACGCGCACACGAGATTGCGGTCCATCGAGAACGCCATTCCCAACCCGAAGGTCCGCCGCTGCCGGAAAATCTCCCGCCGCCGCGCGATGTCGCGGTTGATCGACCCGGTCAACCGATACCGTCGGACCAGCGCCCGTGGATCGCGGATCAAATGGATGTATTTGCGCTGGTAAGCCTCGTTGCCCAGAAATAAATCCGCCCAGCCATGAATCGTTTTGGACACATCGACCAGAACTTCCTTCTGTGGATCAATGCGCGAGAAAATGATGTCATAGAGCGAATCCAGATTCTCCGGCCCGATCCCGCTCATCACCGGGCACGACCCGCTGTCCTGGCAGGCGGTGCAGATCACGCCCTGTTTACCCAGCGGTTTCTTGAGACGCTTGATCTCGCCCAGATGCATCGTGCGCGAGTGGCTCCCCAGCAACAGCGAGAGCCAATGCGACCCAGCGTAGTCCGTCGATAAAATGTAAACGACCGATTTTTTCAAACTTGCTCCTGACGATCTCTCGCGATGAACGGCGCCAGGGGGGAGAGTTGAACTCCCGACCAACCTCGACACCCGGCGTCGGGGCTGCTCTACTCCAGCCGAGCCCGTAAACCCACGCACGCATCGAACCAAAATTTGGTGCCAGGGGGGAGAGTTGAACTCCCGACCAAGGGCTTATGAGTCCCCTGCTCTACCACTGAGCTACCCTGGCACCGTCGTAAAATGCCGCATGATTAGCGAGTCGCTCGGAAATTTCAACTGCCTTTTTCCCTCAGTATGAAACGGACGATTTCGACAATATCACGATGCGAAAGGCAAATCTTGCCGGTTCGCAAATCGTCCCAAGCGGGGAGCGGATTTCTTTTGACGTTCTTGATTCGGAATGAGTAGAGCATCGCGCCCGGTGGCTGGCAATCGTTGGCTTGCACATCCGCCTGCTCAAAGGCACACTGGGGACTGCCGTCCTGTTTGTGGAAACAGTCGTGGAGGTCAGCCATGTACAAACATGATTCCAAGAAAACCGGCCTGGGAAGTGTGCGTTATTTATTCGCCGGAGCCGCCATGGCGGGAGCCGTTCTGTCGATGGCCGACAACGCGCGGGCGCAAAATCTGTTCGTGGCGGATTTCGGCAGCCACATCTACGAGTTTACCCCGGGCGGAGTGCAAAGCACCTTTGCCTCCGGGTTGAATCAAGCGAACAGCCTCGCCTTTAACAGCGTGGGTAATCTCTTTGTGTCCGATTCGGGCAGCGGTAACATCTATGAATACACGCCGAACGGAACGCGCAGCACCTTTGTCTCCGGGTTAATACTTCCCAATGCTCTGGCCTTTGATAGCGCCGGAAATCTGTATGTGGCGTGTGACGGCCCCGGCTACATCTACAAATTCACGCCGGGCGGAGTCCAGAGCACCTTTGCCTCCGGGTTGAACTGGCCCGACGGACTGGCCTTTGACAGCACGGGCAATTTGTTCGTGGCGGATTCCAGCAACGACATCATCTACAAATTCACGCCGGGTGGAGTGCAAAGCACCTTTGCTTCCGGCACGGGTGGCCCGTCGGGACTCGCTTTTAATAGCGCGGGCAACCTGTTTGACGCGGACTACTCAAGCGGCAACATCTACGAATTCACACCCGGCGGAGTCCAAAGCACCTTTGCCTCCGGGTTGGGGATCGGCGGCCCTAACAAACTGGCCTTTGACAGCCAGGGCAATATGTTCGAGTCGAATGGCGGCAGCGGTTACATCTATGAATTCGCGACGAACGGCACGCGCAGTACCTTCGCCTCCGGGTTAAATAACTCCGTTGGGCTGGCCTTTCAGCCCGTGCCCGAGCCCGCGACATGGGCGATGCTGGCAATGGGATTTGTGGCGTTCCTCATCAATCTGCAACGCCGTCGCCGCCCGTCGTAATCCGCCTCGCCATCTGAAACCGCAGGGTTCCCCAATCGTCCAACGCGGGGGACTCTACCAGCTTGCCTTTGTGTCTTGCGGAGATTATGGTTCCCACTCGAAAGGGGTCGCTGGCATGAGAATACTTTGGATTTCCCTGCTGTGCTGTCTTTTCGCTGCCGTGATGGTGCGCGGCGACGACACCAACTCCACCATCACCATTGACGGCATGACCTATGAGAACTACCACTGGGGAACCGTCACGACGACGACGATTGCGGTTTTCCACAAGACGGGTGTGGCGACGATCCCTCTGGAGAAGCTCCCGCCGGACCTTCAAGAGCGATTCGGGTATGACCCGAAGAAGGCGGCAGCGCTGAGAGCGTCGCAACAGGGAGCAGCCGTTGCCGCTCCGAGCGGTCGAAAACACCCGGCGGAGATCGCGGGCATCAGCTCCAGTTCGCCCACGCGGGTCGCCACGTCGATTGTCTTTCTAAACGAAAGCCAGGACTTGCGGAGAATTTATTGGTTGGATTTCAAGGGAGGACGGCAACGGTACGGCGAGTTGAAACCAGGCGAGAGGGATGAACAACAAACTTTTCTTGGGCATGCCTGGCTGGTGACAGACTCCCAGGATAATGCCCTCGGTTTGTATTACCCGGACGGTCAAAAACGAGTCGTGGTTCTGGAATAGCCGGTTCGCCTGCTGAGTCCCCCGCTCTGCCACCGAACTGCCCGCGCACAGACGACAGCGTAACACGAGCGACGCACACGCGAAATCTTAATCGCACTCTTCCGCCTACGAACCCGACAGTTCCCGCGAACGCTTTTCGGCGGCCTTCATCGCCTCGGCAAATATCTCCGCCAGTTTGCGCTCGGCCATCACTTTCAACGCGGCTTCGGTCGTGCCGCCAGGCGAGGTCACCTTGCGGCGCAACGACTCGGGTTCCTCCCCGCTTTCCACCAACAGCTTCGCTGCCCCGTACACGGTTTGGATCGCCAGCTTCTTCGCCAGGGTTTTGTCCAGTCCGGACGCGACACCCGCCTGGATCATCGCCTCGGTCATGTAAAACACATAGGCCGGGCCGCTCCCGCTCAGCGCGGTCACCGCATCGATGAACTTCTCCTCCACGCGCACGCAAATGCCGACCGCCCCAAGAATGGATTCCGCCGTCACCAGATCGTCGTCGGTCGCGTGTGCCCCCTTGGCCACACCGGCGGCTCCCGCGCCCACCAGCGCGGGCGTATTGGGCATCACACGCATCACGCGCGTCGCCTCGCCCAATTCGCGCTCGATCCGCGCCGTCGTCACGCCGGCCGCGATTGAAATGACCAGCTTCCGGTTGGACATGGCCGATTTGAACCCGGCCAACACCTCGCCCACTTGTTGCGGCTTTACCGCCAGCACCACTATGTCGGCAGCCTTCACGGCCCGAAGGTTGTCGTCAATCGCCTGTATGCCAAACGTCTTCATCAAAAAGTCGCGTCGTTCGGCGCGCACGTCCGTGGCGATAATTTGCGTCGGCACGACTGTCCGCCCGGCGAGCAGGCCGCGAATCAAGGCCTCGCCCATGTTGCCCGCGCCGATAAACGCAACGGTTTTATTCTGAAGGCTCACGTCGTTTTCGTTCTCCAAAAATGGCCGTGCCGATCCGCACCATCGTCGCTCCCTCCTCGATCGCCACCTCAAAATCGTGGGACATGCCCATCGAAAGGTCCCGCAGACCGAGCGCGTCCCGCAGCTCCCGCAGCCGGCGAAAATACGGTCGCGCCTCCGCGGCGTCTTTCGTGTACGGCGCCACCGTCATCAGCCCGCGAACATCCAGACGCGACAACGGATTGATGGCCTTCAGGGTGGACTCCAAATCTTCCGGCTTCAAGCCAAACTTGCTGGCTTCGCCCGAGACGTTGACCTCCAGCAGAATGGCTTGCGTCTTGCCGGAGCGCTCGGACCACTTATTCACATCTTCGGCCAATCTCAAACTGTCCACCGAGTGGATGACATCGAACAGCGCCACGGCGTCGCGGGCCTTGTTGCTCTGCAAGTGGCCGATCAAATGCCAACGCGCGCGGCTCGATACAATCGGGATTTTTGCCCTGGCTTCCTGCACTTTACTTTCGCCGAAAATCGTCTGACCCGCCTGCAACGCGGCCTCCACGAGGTCGGGTTCAATCGCTTTACTCACGGAAATCAGCGTAATCTCCGACCGGTCTCGGCCCGCCCGCCCGGCCGCCGCACGAATTTGCTGATCGATCACTTTGATGTTGTCTGCAATGGCACTCACGTCTAGATTGTACCGAGAAGATGGTTCGTATCGCAAGACGTGGTTGCACACAAACCGAAACGCGCGGTGGTGGACCGGTTTATTTGTGAGTGCGGTATCAACCAAAGCTTGCGCATGGCCTGAGAATAACTAGAATCGACGCTTCGATGCCGGATTCATCAAAGCTGGGACACTTTAACCTGCTGGAGGAAATCGCCCACGGTGGCATGGGCACCGTCTACCGCGCTTTTGACCCCACGTTGAACCGCGAGGTGGCCATCAAAGTTCTGCGTGGGGAACTGGCGCACGATCCGAAGTTCCTGAATGACTTCCTTCAAGAGGCGCGTTCCGCCGCCGCCATCAGCCACCCCCATATCGTCCAGATTTATTTCGTCGGGGAAGAGAAAGCCCAGTACTACATCGTGATGGAACTGCTCCAGGGACGGACCATCCGCGAGATCATCGAGAAGGACGGGCCCATACCCGAAGAGCGCGCGTTGGAACTCGCCATCGACGTGGTGGAAGGATTGCGCGCCGCCTACAAGAACAACAAGATGATCCACGGCGACATCAAACCCGCGAACGTCTTTATCACCGAGGACACGGGCGCGAAAGTTCTGGATTTTGGCCTGTCGAAGTTGGCCAATGTCGAAGTAGCGCCTACCGACGGCATCTGGGGTTCGCCCTATTACATTTCCCCCGAACGCGTCGGCCAGAAAGCGGAAGATTTCCGCAGCGATGTCTACAGCCTCGGCGCCACGCTGTTTCAGACGCTGACCGGACATCCGCCCTTCGAAGCGGACACGCCCGAGGAACTGGCGGCCAAACGGCTCAATGAGAAACCGCCGCTGCTCCGCGACCTGAATCCGGACCTCACGCGCAAGACCGAGGAAGTGGTCAACAAGATGCTCAACAAGAGCATTTTGTTGCGGTATCGGGATTACGACGCGTTGCTGGAGGACCTGAAAGACGCCAAGACCGAGGCGACCGCCAAACGTCTCGGCGTCGACCTGCATCCGGAACTCCAGCCGCCGCCGCCCGGGCCGGAGTCCGCCCCAGCAAAGTCTCCCCTGCCCTTGGTGATTACAGCGGTCGTGGTTGTACTGGTGATCGTCGGTGTCCTGGCGTTCTTCTTCTGGCCACGCACGACGCAAGCTCCGCCCTCACCACCGACTCCGCCTCCGCAAATCCAGACGCCAAACAATCCAACTCCGACACCAACCCCGCCGCCACCACCACCGATACCGCCGAAGCCACCGTCGCCACCGCCGAAGCCGGCTGTGCGCATGTACAATGTGGAATTTACGATCACCGCTCCGGACGCCCACATCGTCAGTCTGGCGGGTGAGTTCAATAATTGGAGTGCAACTGCGAATCCCATGCACAAGCGACCCAATGGGACATGGTCGGCCACGCTGCAACTCGCCGCAGGACACTACCAGTACAAATTCGTCGTGGACGGCAAGTGGATCCCCGACCCGGAGAATCCGACACAGCAGGATGACACCTTCGGCGGCAAGAATTCGGTGGTCGAGATCGGCCAATAGCAGTGACAGTGAATTCGGATTTGGTCGAGTTCGTCGAATACTTTAACCGACAGGCGTATTTCGAAGCCCATGACGTGCTGGAAGAATTATGGCTGGTCACTCGCGGCGACCGCCGCGACTTCTACAAAGGCTTGATTCAAACCGCCGTGGCCCTGTTGAAATTGCAACAGGGTAAGACCGCGCCAGCGTCAACACTGGCGCGACGAGCGGCGGCGCATCTCCAGAACTACGGGCCGGTGTCTGAAGGAATAGACGTGGATTTGATCTTGGGCTGGTTACAGGACGTGATCCATGGTCGAAACATCGTGGCGGGCGGCATTCCGCTGCGCTTGGAGATTTCCGCCCGATGAAGCTCATCCAGGTCCTGTGCGTCGTGCTCACCGAATTGAGCATCGGCACCCTGTTGATGGCCTGCCTGCTGCCACCCCGCGAGATCCGCGCGAGCTTTTTCACGTTCGTCAGCCTGCTGTGCGCCCTGTCCGCCGCGATCGCCCTGGTGCTCTCCAAGTGGTTGTTGCTATCGGCATGGGCCGACGTGCGTTATCTGGGACTCACGGTCATCGGCGCCACGGCGGCGTTCGGCGCGTTCCGGCTGGAAAAGCCCGATCTGGGCCGGCTTCTTCTGCTGGTATCGGGGTTGCTGGCGTTCGTGCTCGGCTTGCTGCCGTTGGGCGAACACAGTCTGGCGTCGCACGGAATTGCTTACACGACGGCGCCCGGATTCTTCGACGCCGGGGTCATCAGCGGCACGTTGTTGCTCGGCTCCGTGAATGTCGCGATGATTCTCGGTCATTGGTACCTGCTGATGCGCCGCCTGAGTTTTGAATACCTGCTGCGGTTCGCCCAAATCGTTCTCGTGGCTGTGGGTCTGCGCGTCGCGGTCGTGTTCGGCACCCTCCTGCTGCTCGGGAATTTTGACGCCGATCTGGCACGGGTTTTCATCCCCACGCTATGGTCGATCCACGGAAACCTGTTCTTCTTCCTGATGCGCGTCCTGTGGGGCTTGGCCCTACCGCTGGTGCTGGGCCTGCTCGTGCTGCAGTGCGCGCAACAAAAGTCCAATCAATCCGCCACAGGCCTGTTGTACCTGATGGAGATCAGTGTCCTGTTCGGCGAACTGTTTGCTGCGTACCTGCTGATCTGACTCAACGATGGGCAACGCGACAGGCTTGCGCCCCCAACACATCCCGTGTTACACTTCGCCCGTGATGAGTTCGTCGGGACGTAGCGCAGCCTGGTAGCGCACTTGCATGGGGTGCAAGGGGTCGCGAGTTCGAATCTCGCCGTCCCGACCATTTTCAAGTTTCGACCTGGTAATTATTTATGGATCCACTGCTCAAGCTGTTGGAAGAATACGCGTTGCGCACGCCGGCCGATTTGTCCAAGATGCTCAATCTTCCCGCCGAGGAAGTCCAGCGCCGCATCAAACAATACGAAGACGACAAGGTCATCCTCGGCTACAAGGCCGTCATCAATGATGACAAGGTGGATACCGACCTCGTCAAGGCCGTGATCGAGGTGAAAATCCAGCCCGAGCGCGAAGGCGGTTTCGACCGCATCGCCAAACGCATCGCCAAGTTTGATGAAGTCACCTCCCTCTTCCTCATGTCCGGCGGCTACGATCTGCTGATTTTCGTGGAAGGCCACTCCCTGCGCCAGGTCGCCCAGTTCGTCGCGGAAAAACTCGCGACCCTCGACGGCGTCACGTCCACCGGCACCCACTTCATGCTCAAGACCTACAAGGAACAGGGTGTGATGATGGACGGCCCCGAAGAATACGAGCGCTTGAAGATCAGCCCGTAAACCCCAAACGCGCCTTGATTTGGCGGCGAGGTGCGTTAAAATGACTGTTTATGGCTTCTGAACGCCAGACAAAGCGGGATTTTGTCGCCGAGCATGTGCGGGGTATTCCGCGCTCGGGGATCCGCGATTTCTTCGACATCGTCCAGTCGATGGACAATGTCGTGTCGCTGGGCATTGGCGAACCGGGATTCGTCACACCGTGGCATATCCGCGAGGCAGCGATCTTCGCCTTGGAACGCGGCAAGACAAGTTACACATCGAATTTCGGGCTCCTGAAGCTGCGCCGCGCGATTACCGCGTACCTCAAAGAGCATTACCACATCGAGTACGACCCGAACACTGAAGTGCTCGTGACGGTCGGCGTGAGCGAGGCGCTGGACATTGCCCTGCGCGCCATCGTTAACCCCGGCGATGAAATTCTCTATCACGAGCCATGCTATGTTTCCTATCATCCCAGCGTGCGGCTGACCCATGGCGTCGGCAAGGCCATCCGCACCCGCGCCGAGAACAATTTTGCCCTGACCGCCGAAGACATCGCCGCGTCGGTCACACCGCGCACCAAGGCGATCATGTTGAATTTCCCCAGTAATCCGACCGGCGCAACATTGACCCGTGAAGACGTGGAGAAGATCGCCCGGGTGTGCGTCGACAACGACCTGCTCGTGATCACGGACGAAATTTACAGCGAGCTGACCTACTCCGGCCAGCACACCAGCATCGCGGCGTTGCCGGGGATGAAGGAACGCACGATTTTCCTGCACGGCTTCTCGAAGGCGTTTGCCATGACCGGCTTTCGCATTGGCTACGCCTGCGCACCCGTGGCCCTCACCGAAGCGATGCTGCGCGTTCACCAATACTCAATGCTCTGCGCCTCGATTATCAGCCAGGAAGCCGCTTTGGAGGCCCTGCAAAAGGGCATGGATGACATTGCCACGATGCGCGAGCAATATCGCCTGCGCCGCAACTTTATCGTGAAATCGTTCAACGAGATCGGCCTGCCCTGCCACATGCCGAACGGCGCGTTCTATGCCTTCCCGTCGATTCGCGAGACGGGCCTCACCTCGCGCGAGTTCGCCGTGCAACTGCTCGAACAGCAGCGCGTCGCGGTTGTACCCGGTGACGCTTTCGGCCCCGGCGGCGAAGGCCACGTTCGCGCCAGCTATTGTGGCCCCATGTCCGACATGGAAAAAGCCGCCGAACGCATCGCACTGTTCGTCAGGAACCTTAAGTAGGCACGGCAGGTTGTCGAGACCCTCATAGAGGTCGCGGTAATCTCTCCTCACCGCCCGCCGACTCCACCATCAGTGGATCACAGCCACACGCAAGGATGGCTTTAGATCTGAGACATGGGACGTCCTAGGCATACGCCTCCTGCTCAGGACGCTATTCGGTGATTACGCGTTCGACGGTGATGCCAGTGGCGGGCATCACATTGGAGATACCGATTTCACGCTGCAATACCAAAATCAGCTCTCGGTACACTTTCAGCCACGTTGCCCAATTGATCCGCTGCCTGTCGGTTGCAACTTGCACGATGGATTTGCGTCCGGTTTCTGGCATTTGCGTCAGGTACGATTCGACTAGGCGATCAAATACCTGACGCCTTGCCGGATCTTCAAGTGCTGGCCTAAAGAGGTTCTCGAGCCGACCTCGAACAGCGGATTCAATAGCGTGGCCGAACAATGGATCTTTCACAGCGGCATCCACCAGATTCGTGATCACGTAGTCATCGCAGGTGGTCTCCGCAACCAAATCCGCTCGACGACACGCGTTCCATCGGTGGGAGGCTATCTCGCTTACTATCTGTCTTATCTGATCCTCTGTGCGTTTGCCCGCGTGGAAGGACCGATACACGGTTGGCTCGCAGACGCTCGTCGGCATGGCCTTCCAGAAAGGGCCGTGTACCTGCCCGCCCTTGAGCATTTCGTTGATAATGCTACAGGTGAAGTCGCCACCATCCCAGTCGTGAGATACTCTGAATCCGAAGGGATCGGTTCCAGCTATCAGCCACACAATATCGAGGCTGCGTGAGGCCATGTTACCAGAGGCGATTAGCACGTGCTCGAATTCAGAAATCGGCGACGGTAACTGGGCTCTATGTCTCTTGATGACTTCAAGCTTTCCGTACTGAATACCAAGCGAAAACCGTCCCTGATTGGACGGGTCGCATTTTCCTGTTTTGACTGTACGCAGTATGAATTCGCACGCCTCCCGTAATTTTGGCGAGCGAGTGAAGCGCTGATGATGCCCTTGGAGCTTGGCGTCGAAAGTAAGGAGAGCCGATTTCAGAGCAGCAATTTCGACTATTGGAGAAATTGCCGAAGACGTCCGAATAGCGTGCGAAGTCCCCGCAGGCCGTTCCCATGTTGCTGACTGTGGTTTGCCTTTCAATCCGAGTCGCTCAAGCAATACCTTTAGATCGTCGGGGTTGCCACTCATCATGGTCGGCCTGTGCGTGCCAATGTCCCGTGCCTCAACACGGGTCTTGCGCGTCAGGGAACCATCGTCTATAGCAAAATCACCCAACTCACCGGGCACTTCGACCTGCATTCTTCCGGGCCTGTGTTCTCTCGCCAGCAAGGGACTAAGCGCTTCCATGATTGGTTTGTAAGCGTCAACCAAGCTCGGATCACAGAAAATCCCGCACAGATTGTTAAACTCTGCGCTCGATACCGACTGGGACCGCACACGACCAGCAAGTGCGCGAGGGATCGTATGCTCCTCCTTCGTGTGAGCACCGAGATTCTGTCCAGTAAACAAGCATGTCATATCCGCGCCCATCACTCACTAATATGCCGAAACACGCCCGTCGGGGCAAGTTTCGGGGCGACACTCGGGTAGTTGTCACTTCCCCTGCTCGATCTTCTTTTCGTAGGCGCGGTCGGCATAACCGGAGGTGCGTTCAAGTTTTTCCCACTCGTGTTGGACGCGGCCGTAGGCATCCTGCGTGAGTTTGTCGGCGCTCAGGTTCGGGAACGTCTGTTTGACCTTCACCCAGGTTTTGATGAGCAGTTCGTAATCGTTGCTCACACGGTCGTCGGACTGCCATTCCTCCGTGGTGCCCGCGAAATTCTCCGCCTGCGCATGGAAATCGATGACGGCGTGCGTTGCCTCCTCGGCTGCGCCCTGGGCATGTTGATGACGGACGATGTCTTCCAGATCACGCGCCGCAATAGCCAGAACTTTCGCCTGTGCCGCCATGTTTTCGTGGTGCGTCGGCGTCACGGCCACGTGTGTGGCGCAACCGATTGCCAATGCCAACGCCAGAGCCACCGCCAGGTTGCTGAATCTGCTCATATTGCCTCCCGTGGGTTATACCGCCATCTAAACACACGGCGCGGCATGGGTCTAGACAAACCCCCTGCCTGCCGTTACACTGCGGCTCCGGATTCTCCCATGAGTGAGGCGAAACAACTCAATGTCGGTCTTGTCGGTGCCGGCGTCGTCGGCGGTGGGGTGGTCAAACACCTCGGCCGCAACGCCGATCTTATTGCCGAACGTCTGGGCATGCGGATCAATCTCAAGTGGGTCTGCGACAAGGACGAATCCCGGTTGAAATCCCTCCCGATTCCCGCATCCCGGAAAACCGGGGACGCGCAGAAGGTGTTGCAGGACCCCGATATTCATGTCGTGGTCGAACTCGTCGGCGGGACCGGCTTCGCGAAGACATTGATCCTCGATGCGTTCAACCGCGGCAAAGTGGTCGTCACCGCCAACAAGGCGTTGCTCGCGCACCACGGCGAGGAAATCTTCGGCGCGGCGGCCAAGAACTCGACCAACATTTTCTACGAAGCCAGCGTCTGCGGCGGGATCCCGATTATCAAAGCGTTGCGCGAAGGTTTCGTGGCCAATCGCTTCCCATTGATCTACGGTATCGTCAATGGCACCTGCAATTATATCCTCACGCGCATGACCGCCGAGGGCAAAGATTTCAGCGATGTCCTCGCCGAGGCGCAAAAGCTGGGCTATGCCGAGGCCGACCCGTCGCTCGACGTGGATGGCGGCGATTCCGCCCACAAGGCGACGATCCTCGCCTCCCTGGCGCACGGTTTCTGGACCGGCTTCGACAACACGTATGCCGAAGGCATCCGTCATGTTTCGCAGTTTGACATCCAGATCGCGCGCGAACTCGGCTACACCATCAAACTCCTGGCTGTCATCAAGAGCGCGGACAATTCGGACTCCGCACCCGTCGAAGTGCGTGTGCATCCGACGCTCATTCCCCACCAGCATGTGCTGGCCAGCGTCAACGGCGTATTCAACGGCGTGGTCGTCCGCGGCGACGTCGTCGGCGACACGATGTTTTACGGGCGCGGCGCGGGGGCGGATGCCACGGCGAGTGCGGTGATTTCCGATCTGGCCGATGCGGCGTTAAACCTGAAATTTGGCAGCCAGCAACGCGTGCCGTCCTTCGTCTCACACCGCCTCAATGCGCGGGTGCGCACCATCGACGAGGTCGAGTCACGCTATTATTTGCGGCTGACCGTCGCCGATCGCTCGGGCGTCATCGCCAAGGTCTCGAAGGTTCTGGCGAACTCCGACATCAGCATCTCGTCGGTATTACAGCGCGAAGCGCCCGAACTCAAGCCGGCCCAGGCGCCGAGCGACCACGTGCCGCTGATCTTCATGTTACACACCGCGAAAGACCGGGCCGTGCGCAACGCGGTCGCCGAGATCGATCGTTTGGAAGTTGTGAAAGACAAAACAGTGGTGATTCGAGTTGAAAACTTCGACTAAACCGCGAATGGACACGAACGAACACAAATCTCTGCCGTTTGCTTTGTCTGTTTGCATTCGCGTTTATTCGCGTTTATTTGCGGTGAAAGCATGAGCGCCTGGCGTGGAGTCATCGAGCAGTACCGGAAACACTTGCCCGTCACGGACAAGACGCCGGTGGTGTCGCTCAATGAAGGCAACACGCCGCTGATCCGCGCCCACAACCTGGAAAAGGTAATCGGTGGTGATTTGGAATTGTGGCTCAAGTACGAAGGGCTGAATCCCACCGCGTCGTTTAAAGATCGCGGCATGACCGTGGCCGTCTCGCTGGCCGTGGAGCGGGGTGCGAAGGCCGTCATCTGCGCGAGCACAGGCAACACGTCTGCCTCTGCCGCTGCGTACGCGGCGCGCGCGGGCATCAAATGCGTGGTGATTCTGCCCAAGGGGGCGATTGCCATGGGCAAGCTGACCCAGGCGCTCATAGAAGGCGCGACCGTGATCGCATTGCGGGGTAATTTTGATGACGCCTTGCGGATTGTTCGGGAGATCGGCGAACGCTCGTCCATTCAAATCGTCAACTCGATCAATCCGGACCGAATCGAGGGCCAGAAGACAGCGGCATTCGAGGTCTGCGATGCACTGGGCCGCGCGCCCGACTACCACCTGTTGCCAGTAGGAAATGCGGGCAACATCACCGCCTATTGGAAGGGCTACAAAGAGTATCGCAACGCCAAGACCACTTCTTCCACCCCGAAGATGATCGGCTTTCAGGCCGAGGGCGCCGCGCCCATCGTGCGCGGGCATCCAATCGAGAAGCCCGAAACCGTCGCGACCGCCATTCGCATCGGTAATCCTGCGAGTTGGAAACTCGCCGAAGCGGCGCGGGACGAATCGGGCGGCCTGATTGACATGGTCAGCGACGCGGAGATTCTCGATGCGTACCGGCTTCTCGCTGCAAAGGAAGGCGTGTTCGTCGAGCCGGCGTCCGCGGCGGGGATCGCGGGCTTGCGCAAATATATGGGGAGAGGTTTTTTCCCGCGCGGTTCAATATTGGCCATCACATTGACGGGACACGGATTAAAAGACCCCGACACCGCGCTGGCGAACGCCCCCTCGCCCACCACCTGCGAAGCCAACGTGGATGAAATTTTGAAAGCAATTGGGATTTAGGCGGCCATCGGCCGCGTCTGACAACTACACATGGCACTGATTGTACAAAAATACGGCGGGACATCGGTCGGCAACCCCGAGCGGATCAAGAACGTGGCGCGGCGCGTCCTGGCGACGCAGCAAGCGGGTAACAAGGTCGTCGCCGTCGTCTCCGCGATGAGCGGCGTGACGGATTCGCTCATCAAACTGGCGAAAGACGTCCACCCCGAGCCGAACGAGCGCGAGATGGACGTGCTGCTCGCCACGGGCGAGCAGACCACCATTGCGTTGCTGGCGATGGCGTTGCACGGTCTCGGCGCGCAGGCCGTGTCGCTGACCGGCGCGCAGGCCGGCATCGTCACCGACGGCCTGCACACGAAGGCCAAAATCGCCAACATCACACCGAAGCGCGTGCACGAGTTTCTCGACAACGGCAACATTGTGACCATCGCGGGGTTTCAGGGTGAAACACCGGACGGCCAGATCACCACGCTCGGACGCGGGGGCAGCGATTTGACGGCGATTGCCATCGCCGCCGCCGTCAAGGCCGATCTGTGCCAGATTTACACCGACGTGGACGGCGTGTACACGTCCGACCCGCGTATCGTGCCGAACGCCAAGAAACTTCCAGAAATCAGCTACGACGAAATGCTGGAACTGGCCGCGCTTGGGTCGAAAGTGATGCAAGCCCGCTCGGTCGAATTCGCCAAGAAGTTTGGCGTCGTGTTTGAAGTCCGCAGCAGTTTCAACGACAACCCAGGGACCATTGTGAAAGAAGAAACCGCAAAAATGGAAGATGTGGTCATCCGCGGCGTCGCGGTTGACAAGAACCAGGCCAAAGTCACCATCGCCGGCGTGCCCGACAAGCCCGGCATCGCCGCGAAAGTGTTCAA
>Ga0326727_10006829_pt1 | contig 30868 bp, 29 predicted proteins | sample MB2enrmetagenome_FD_207643 | JGI IMG/M metagenome (GOLD analysis project Ga0326727, IMG submission 207643) | Lab enriched peat soil microbial communities from McLean, Ithaca, NY, United States - MB29MY | ecosystem: Environmental > Terrestrial > Soil > Wetlands > Peat | place: USA: New York... | reverse complement strand
GCTACCGTGGCTCAGGGAGCCGGAGCCCCGCAGGCCGTGGGAACTGCGGCCGGCGATGTCTCCTCGATTGCCCTCAACTTCAATCCCGCAGCAACCAACGTATTGGCGAATGGAGCCGCAGGTCTGAACATAAAGTGGAACCTGTTGGACCCAGCCGGAACACCCAACATCAGCCAGGTCGACACCACCTCGGCTGTCTCCGCAACCAGCCAGAATGGTTACGCAAGCGGCCAGTATCAAAGCTTCTCCGTCGGCTCGGATGGCACGGTAAGTGTCACCTACTCTAATGGACAAACGCAGAATGTGGGACAGCTAGCGCTGGCGAACGCACCCAATCTGCAGGGTCTTTCGCTGCTCGGCAACGGAGATTACGCGACCAATTCGGCCAGCGGGACGGCGTCGGTCGGGGCCTCAGGAACGTCCGGCTTGGCCACCATGCAGGATGACGCGCTGGAGGCCTCGAACGTCAACATTTCCACCGAGTTCTCCGATCTGATCATCGCGCAACGAGCCTTTGAGGCCAACGCGAAATCGGTGACCACTTTCGACACTGTCACTCAGGACACCATCAACATGGTTCATTGAGATTTCTCCATCGGCGTGCAATTCCCTGAGGGCGGTCTCATCGGGCCGCCCTCTTCTTTCGCCTGGGGCTAAGGGTCTGCTCACACTATTGGGATGGTGGCGACGAGAGCCAGTTTTCCCGAGTTCTAGGAGCGAGGAGCGCACTGTGGTGAATCACTGAAGCGACGAGCGACAACGAAATCGGGAAAACTGGCCCCGTCCCTTCGGGTTGCGGCGCAAATTCGGCCATACTTCATTGCCGGCCTCGACGGTGGGGCCTGCCACAGCCTTCGGCCGTCGCCTCGTTTGGCCGAATTTTCGCTCGCAACGCCATCCACCCCAATAGTGTGAACAGACCCTATATCTCAATGAACAAGCCCTTGCTGTGCGCCAACACGTTTTCCTCCGCATCGGCAACCACAGCTTCGGCCCAGTGTTTTCGCCCTTCATTCCGCACCACGCGCCCCTCGACGCGAAGAGGCGTGCCGCTCGGCACGGGGCGAAGGTATTCGACCTCCATCTTCCTGGTCATCGAAGGCCGTCCCAGGGCGCGGACCGCTTTGCTCATCGCCTCATCGAGAAGCGTGGCGATAATTCCCCCGTGCAGATAGCCTGGATGGCCGTCGAAGGCCTCCGGAACAACCGGAAGGCTCACCACAGCGCCGTCCGCGGCAAGCAGGAACTCCAGGCGCAATCCGGTTGCATTGGCCTGCCCGCATCCAAAGCAACAGTTGTGGGTCGTGTGTGCAAACGCCGTGAGCGGTTCGTGAGAATGAAGCTGCATGAGTTCAGGATACTTGCTTCGCATGCGCGGCCTTGACCTGTCCGGCGTCGCCCGCGCAGACTGAAGATGCGGAGTTCGCATGAACATCCGCGCATCCCCGGAGGATATTCCCATGGCAAATCTCAATCGCAGAACTGCAATCGTGCAAATGAGCGCATTGGCGGGTGCAGCATTGGTGGCAAATCGGCTGCACGCAGAAGGTACCCCGGTTGCTCAAGCGGCTGCTACGGCTGCGGCGCCAACCGGGCCCTTCACATTGCCCGATCTGCCGTACGCCTACGACGCTCTGGAGCCCTATTTCGACGCTGAAACCATGCAACTGCACCACGACAAGCACCACAAGGCGTATGTCAACAATCTCAACGCCGCTGTCGCCGGACATCCGGAACTGGCTGGCAAGTCCGTCAACGAACTGGTGGCGAACCTCACGGACGTTCCGGAATCCATCCGCACTGCGGTGCGCAACAACGGCGGCGGCCATGCCAATCATTCCTTCTGGTGGCCGATGCTGGGCAAGGGAAGTGCTGCGCCGAGCGGTGAGCTGGCCAAGGCCATCGATGCCAAATTCGGCGCCTTTTCGGCCTTCCAGGAGCAGTTGACAAAAGCGGCTCTCAGCGTCTTCGGCAGCGGATGGGCCTGGCTGGTCAAACTGCCCGACGGCTCTCTGGCCATTGAAACCACGCCGAACCAGGACAGCCCACTGACCGCCGGCCTCCATCCGATCGCCGGTGTCGACGTGTGGGAGCACGCGTACTATCTCAAGTACCACAATGTCCGGGCGGATTACGTGAAAGCCTTCTTCCAGGTGATCAACTGGGACTTTGTCAGCAGCAAGTTTGCCGAGAAAGCGTAACGGCCGGTGCTTTGGAAAATTGGCTGGATGGCGATCTTCTCGGTTGCGGTTGCGACTCTCGTTGTGGGTTGTCACTCAGCGCCGAGCCTTACGCCGCAGCAGGCGCAAGGCAAACATCTGTACGACGTGGGATGCGCTCATTGCCACGAAGAGAACGACCTGCGCCTCAAGAAGACTCCACCCAATCTGCACGGCCTCTTCAAGCGCGATACATTGCCAGATGGTGCTCCCGCAACCGATGCAGAAGTCGAGCGGGTGCTCGTGGCGGGCAAGGGAATGATGCCCTCGTTTGTTTATCAGATGACAAAGCAGCAGATGGATGCAGTAATCGCCTACCTGCACACAGGGCTGCGCTAACGCGTCCTGAAGGAATTCGAGCTGTGAACTTCTGAGGAACGCATGTTGGCATCTTGTGCTCCTCATCTTCGCCGCCTATGCAGAATTTTTAAGTTCCTTTCACACATCGGGCAGCCAATGCGGTCTATTCTGGCGGCACAGTAACCGAAAAACAGTAACCATTTCGCAGAACTGTAGCCATGCGGCCCGTCTCCAGGCCGCACCTTACAGCGAGATGGAGGTTTGCGTCCTTCAACGTCCGTGAACAATCGGAACCACAGGAGACAGATCGAGAGGCTGTGTACATCATGGTGATCGCACGACAGGGTAAATGCGCCAATACTGCAGATTGTCCCGTCTCCCGGACAGGTGAGGTGCTTACCATTCCGGAGGGATCGGAGTTTCATTGTCCGCTCTGCGGACGTCCACTCACGGAGATCGTTACAGGTCCTCCTCTCGCGGAGAACGTGATACGTCCTTCCGTAGAAAATGTTGTGCGTCCTCCCGCGGGGACCGTCACACGGCCTCCCGCAGAAAACGTTATGCCTCCTTCCGCGGCGGCCGTTACACGTTCTCCCGCACCGAACAGGCGCTGGCATGCCGTCGGAATCTTTGCGGGGGTCGCAGCGGCGTTGCTGTTGCTGGCTGCCTTGGCAATCCTGGAGAAATGGATCCCCGCTCCTCAGGCCAGTGCAGAGGGAACGGGAAACGTGATCCTGCGCCTCTCGGGATCCAATACCATCGGAGAGACACTGATGCCGGCGATCGCCGAGGCATTTTTTCGCAGCCGCGGCGCAACCGACGTGCACACAATCGCCGGAAACAAATCACAGGAGAAGATCGTGGTTGGCACGCTTCCCGGTGACCGGAATCCCTCTGAGATCTCGATAGCGGCACACGGCTCAGCGACGGCTTTCACTTCGCTCGAAGAAAACAGCTGCGAGATCGGCATGTCTTCACGGCGCATTAAACCCGAGGAAGCGGCTAAACTCTCCTCGCTCGGCGACATGACGGCCCCGGCTAGTGAGCACATTGTCGGGCTGGATGGGATTGCCGTGATTGTAAATCCATCCAACCCCGTCAGCCATCTCACCAAGGACGAGATCATGCGGCTCTTTACCGGCGAAACCGCAAAATGGCCGCAGGGAAGCCCGGTCCATGTCTACGCCCGTGACGACAAATCCGGAACCTACGATACCTTCAAGACGCTGGTGCTGGCTGGCAAGCCGCTGGCGCAGGGAGCGCAGCGCTTCGAGGATAGCAACGAGCTTTCCGATGCTGTTGCGCGCGATCCTAACGCGATTGGCTTCATCGGACTCCCGTTTATCCGCAGCGCCAAGGCTTTGGCTGTCTCCGAGCGGGGAACCGAGGCCTTGCTGCCGACAGGGCTGACCGTAGCTACAGAAGATTACGCGCTTTCGCGGCGGCTCTTCCTCTATACTCCCGCCACTCCGGGCAACAAACTTACGCGCGAGTTCGTGGAGTTCGCTCTGTCGAAGCAAGGGCAGGAGATTGTGGCTGCCAATGGCTTCATCGCACAAAACATCGGGTGGGAGGCGCAAACTCCGCCCGCGGATGCGCCCGACGAGTACCGGCAGTTGACGCAGAGCGCCCAACGCCTGACGCTCGATTTTCGCTTCCAGAGCGGTTCCGCAGCGCAAGACAACAAGGCTCTGGCCGACATGAACCGCATTCTCCAGCTTATCGCCGACAAGAAGGCGTCGGGCGAGAAGATCATGCTCTTCGGCTTTGCCGACAGTTACGGCGGTACTAACGCGAATCTCTCCCTCTCGCTCAACCGCGCCAAGGTGATCGAGGACCAGTTTGTACAGCGGGGAATTCGCCCTGCGGTGGTGCGTGGCTTCGGCTCCGATCTTCCTGTCGCCTCCAACGACTCGCCAGAGGGGCGCGAGAAGAACCGGCGGGTCGAAATCTGGCTCCAGAACTAACACCGGTCTGGCGCGAGGGACAAACCACGAACGAAAAAGGTTTGCCCTTCGCGCTATACTGGAAGTCCCATGGCGACCGAGAAGACTTTTTATTTGGAGACCTTCGGCTGCCAGATGAATGCCCATGACTCCGAAAAGGTCATCGGCACATTACAGCAGCAGGGTTACCGGCGGGTTGAAACTGAGGAGGATGCCGGCCTCATCCTCTACAACACCTGTTCCATTCGCGATAAAGCGGAGCAGAAGGTCTTCCATCGCCTGAACGACTACAAGCGGCTTTACAAGGAAGGGAAGCGCTTTGCCGTCCTGGGCTGCGTCGCCCAGCAGGAGGGCGAGAAGATCTTCGACCGTGCGCCCTACGTCTCGCTGGTCTCAGGATCTGCCTCGTACCGCAACTTGCCTCAGATGCTTGGCCGGCTTGAAGCAGGCGAAAGCCGCATCACCGGTCTCGACGACCGCAAGACCGACGAGACCTTCGAGACCGAGTTCACGGCCCGCCAGAACCCCTATCGCGCCTACATTACCATCATCGAGGGTTGCGATAAGTTCTGTTCCTACTGCGTCGTACCGTACACACGCGGCAAGGAACGCAGCCGCACTTCGTCTTCGGTGCTGGGCGAGGCGCGGCGTATCGCCGATCTCGGCTACACCGAGATTCAACTCCTGGGCCAGAACGTAAACAGCTACCGCGACCCGGAACGGAAGTCAAGCTTCGCGGAGTTGCTTGCCGCCGTTGGCCAGGTGCCGGGCATCCGGCGCGTGCGCTTTATGACCAGCCATCCCCGTGACTTTACGCGAGATATCGTCGACGTCATCGATCAGGTGCCCACCCTATGCGACCATGTGCACCTGCCGGTGCAGTCGGGCTCGGCAAAGGTGCTCGCCCAGATGGCCCGCGAGTACACGCCGGAATGGTATCTGGAACGTATCGCATGGCTTAAAGCGGCCCGGCGGCCAATCTCGCTCTCCACAGACATCATCGTAGGCTTTCCCGGCGAAACCGCCGAAGATTTTGTCGAATCGATGAACCTATTGGCCCAGGTGCAGTACGATTGCGTCTTCGCCTTCAAGTACTCGGCGCGTCCCAACACACCCGCCTTTGTCATGATCGACTCTGTTCCCGAAGCCGAGAAGAACCGCCGCCTTCAAGTATTGCTTGAGCGGCAGAGGGAGATACAAAAGATCAATTATTCCAGGCAGATCGGGGAGATAGTTGAGGTGATAGTGGAGGGCGTGAATCCCGCCCGCGGGCAGGTCGCGGGCCGCAGCAGCCAGAACAAGCCGGTCAACTTCGCGTGGCCGCAACCCATCGCGCCTGCACCCGGAAGTTATCTTTGTGTCAGAATAACTGGAGCTTATCCCAACAGTCTTGTCGGCGAGCCCGTCTAAGATTGCAAAGGTCTTTCAAGAGGGAACTGATGGACATCGAAGTGCGCATTCGCGGCCTGATGCTGGACCCGGCGACCAATATGCCGATTGTGGTGCTCAAGGATGTGGCATCCGATACCGTCATGCCCATCTGGGTAGGCATCTTCGAGGCCAACGCGATCGCGCTCGAGATCGAGAAGATGTTCGCGTCCCGGCCCATGACGCATGACCTGACTCGTAACCTCATCCGGCACCTCAATGCTCAGCTAGAACGTGTTGTCATCACAGAGCTTAGGGATGATACATTCTATGCGGTTCTGTGGGTGCGGCAAGGGGGCGAACCGGTGGCGATTGACGCCCGGCCGTCCGATGCTATCGCGCTCGCGTTGCGCGCCGACTGCCCGATCTACGTCGCTGAAAAGGTTATGGATACCGCCAAGCTGAACACCAGTGGCCCGCCCGAAGGGCCCACGGCCGAGCAGTTGCGCGGGTGGCTCGAAGGGCTGAACGACGACGACCTCGGCCGCTACAAAATGTGATTCCGCCAGAGCCGCCAATCCTATGCTGCAGCCTTCTCAAGGGCAGGGGCCCCTAGATGTGCGTAGCTTCCCGTAGCTGCTTGATCGAAGAACCCTTAGCGCGCAGCTTGCAGCTGCGGTCGACGTACCAGCGCGCTAGGCGCTGGAGAGCAAGGGCATAATCTTCCGGTGCAAATGCCTGGTTCTCGTAGCGGATGGTTCGGGCTAGCTGCCGGGTCACCTTCGGGCGGATCAAACGTATCCCCATCCCAATCAAGAACGGCGTGATTCGCGACAGGGAGCGGCCAAAGCCGCTCGGGACCAGGCAAGTCCGCTGCCGGCAAATGCGGGAGCCAGCCGATCTCCGATCCGTGATCGCCCGGATAAACCTGAGCGCCCAAGGCTGCCGCCATCAACTGCGCCCCCGGGCAAATGCCCAGGGCAGGCTTGCGGTCAGCCATCCTTTGGTGCAGGACGGGTCGATTTCGCGTGTGAGGACAGGGGATAATTCTCGGAGTCGTACCCGCCGATGGAACCGTCCAGCACAACAAGCAGGTCCGATTCTTGAATCTCCGGCACGGGGAACTGCGCTGTAGCAGGCTCCAAAGTCATGATTACAAACCCGCGCCGAACCAACTCCCATTCCAGTGAACCGAGATCCTCGACAGGGAGGTGAGAGAGAAGAACGGCCTGTTGGGCCACCCGGGGGCATAGGGATTCAATGGTTTGTCGTGCCGAGTCGCAGTATACAGAATATCTGTTATCGGACGTGCTGCGCCGCTAGCTAGGCAGAATCAGCAAGCTCCTCAAGCTGTACGAAGGATACCGCGAGGTCAGGGCCGAGTTGGATCACTTGGACGTGCTTCCGCGAGGCGAACTGAAGCCGTTTGAACTGGCGCACAGCAACGGCGACGGTGAGCAGTGACTTCCCTGCCGCTGCAGATTGGTGCAATCGATCGGAGGCGATTTCAGCCTCCTGGCAAACCAACCCTCCGGGCCCGCAGAAGCCAATCCTCGGTGGCCTCGCGCAAGCATTTAGAGACAATTCCCTTCCCAGATCGGTCATTTCCTCCCATCAGGAGAGCGGTATTCGGAATGGGACGGATTTGGCAGGTTCTTTTGCCTTCCCTTGAAGCCATGCCGGCACCCCCACTCCATGAGACCCCTTCCCCACACCTCCATTCATTTCTGCACCTTGTGAACGCAAAGATCCTCGGGCGAGTGCCTATTACCCAGAGTGGATTCACCTGCCCGCACATAGATCCACAGATAGAAAACGCCTATGACCAGCAAGATGAGAGGGACTGGAAAAGTCTGCAATGTCGTCACGATTAGGCCGCCCAGTCCATTTGCAGACACGTGCAGTCTTCTGATGCCACTGAGAACAATGACCCCGGAAAAATCTCCAATCAGCACAAAACACACCGCATTCACTAGGAGTGCAAGCCAACCGATCAAGCCGCCCTCGGCCCAGAGCATGGCGCAAGCGGGAACCGTGAGTACGAGCAGTTTCGTGTCATAGAGATGATGATAGACAGGCAGCAGGGAAAGAGTCGCAATTGTCGCGAGTGCTAGCCAGGCTCTCTTCGGCGAGTGGCAAGACCGAAGAGTGACAAACGCCCATCCGAACAGGAGTAATGCACCTACCAGATAGCTGAGTGCATTGTAGATGCGTGGGTCGTTCCAGAAAGCACTGACGACCTCTTGCAAATTGACCAAGCCATTAATGCCCGACGCAGCGGGGCCTGGGTAGTCGACACTGCCAGGTACAAAAAGCTCCAACATATTGGAATGCAGTTCCTGCATCCAATGCGGCGCCACGTGCCAGACCCAAAGGAGTACCGGCAGACTTAGCGCAACCGTCGCGAGGAGGGTTCGCAGTGCATATTTGCGGTAAACTCCGCCTGCTAAGAAGAAGAAGAGCCAGAAGAACGCCGCATCCTGAGGCTTGATGGCGAGGCTAAACGCGAGACACAGAATACCGGCCGGAATAAACCGCTCCCGAAGAAAGCACCAGACCGCAGCAACGCAAAGACTAATGGCAATTCCGGATGGATTGCCAAGCAGAATGAGCACTTCGCTGTTGGCAAGAAGGAAGCCGGCCAAAGCGCCTGAGAGGGTTGGCGCGTAATCTGCCCCGAGATCCCAAGCCAGAAACGAGGCAAAAATGAGGCTCCCAGCAGTGAGCGTGAACCAGAGCACGCGCGCAGGCCCCCAAGGAAGCAGCGCGAAGGGAACCGCAAAGAAAACCGCGGTTGGCGGATATACATGCCGCCTCATCATAAGGTCGCTAGCCGTTGCAGTAGTGAATGGGGCTTCCCTATCTGCGTGATATTCCTGCAATACCTCACTTTGCTTGTAGGGGTCTCTCTGTTGAACAAGGCACCGTGCAGAGTAGTAACTTGCCTTGAAATCTACCATAGCGTCTGGGGACATGTACGACAGGGTGGCGCCCACTAAAACAAACACGACGCTTCCCAGGAACAACAGGTACAGACCATTGAGCCGCCCTTTGGTCATGGCGTGCCTTTCTCCGTCTTCTCCCCGGTGATCGGTTCAAAGGGCCATTATCGATAGAACAGGACTCATGATCTTACATGAGGTAGTGCCATCGATCAATTGCGCGGAATCAAGCCTGAAACTCCCACGTTCGAGGCGACCCGCGTCTCATTTCGTTGCAGCTTTCATCTGCCGGACTCACGCAAATGATTCCCATAATTCAAATGTCGCGGCCCACGCGCTTGTGCCAGCAGCACATCGGCCTGATCCGTTACCGCGGGCCTCGCAGGTGCGGCGAATCCGCCGCACTCTCCATCTCTGTGCTCGCCAGCAGAAATGCGCCGATACCCTTCGGATCGTCGCTCACGACTTTCTCGCCGATATAGGATTCGTAGCTGCCATCGCGGTACGGCTCGCCGCCCAGTCCCGCTGCCTTCACCGTCGTAGTCAAGGAGAAGAGCCCATCCGGGCCCGTTCGAACAAAGCGCCGCAGAATCCCGGCGTAGCCGCGTTCCGCGGCCTTGAGAAAGACGGGCTTCAAATAGCCGCGCCGCACTCCCTTGGCCAGCGCATAAACAAACATGCAGGAAGCCGACGATTCCAGGTAATTCCCCTTTGCGTTCGGCTTGTCGAGCACTTGAAACCAAAGCCCGGTGTCGCGGTCCTGCACGCGCACAATTGCCTCGGTATCGCGCGCCAATTGCTGGCGCAGCAGCTTGCTCTCCGGTCCTTCCGGCGGCAGATAATCAAGCGTGTCGGCTAATGCCATCATGTGCCATCCCATGGCCCGCGCCCAGAACTGCGAAGACAGACCGCTCTGTTTATCGGCCCATCTCTGCTTACGCGACTCGTCCCAACCGTGATACAGCAAGCCACTCTTTGGGTCGCGTGCATGTGCTTCCATCAAGGCAAACTGATGCGCAATATCGGCGTATGCCTCGGGATGATGGAAGGTCGCGGCATATTCGGCATAAAATGGCTCCGCCATATACAGGCCGTCCAGCCACATCTGGTCCGGATATTTTTCCTTGTGCCAGAAGCCGCCAGAAGGCGTGCGCGGTTGGTGCTGCAGTTGTTCATAGAGCAGCGTTGCCGCCTTGGCGTATCGCGTCTCCTGCGTCACGCTGTATAAAAGCAACAGCTGACGGCCCAGCAGAATGTTGTCGAGCTGATACTCGTCGCGGTTCCATGTCGGAATCGATCCATCTTCGCCTAGGAATGGATCGACGGAAGCCTTGATGTAGTCGTAATACTCCGGTTTCGCCGTGCGCAGCCACACGGCGTCGATGCCTTCCAGCAAGGTCCCCAACTCGTAATTCCAAACCCAACGCGTGCCCGGCGGCGCAAAGCGTCCGGCGGGCCAGCGCGTCAGCACCGCATGGGCCGCCTGTTGCGACCACGGCGTTTCCGTTTGCGTAAGAGCAGGCACCGACAGCGCTACGAGAATCAAACTCACCGCCAAACGAAGACGGTTCATCGCTCATTCTTCCTTTCTTCACGCCTGCGCATCGCCGGGCTAAGGCAGTACAATTCTACACAGCAAAGGTCAGACCACGCTCAGCAAGGCACAATCGGAGCAGAAAGCAAGACGACCATGAAGATACTGCAATTGGCGGATGAGGTGCGCTACAAGGCTATGAGTACGGCCGAGTTGCGCGCGACATTTCTAATCGAGCATCTCTTTCAACCCGGCAGCATCGATCTCGTCTATGTCGATCTGGATCGCGCCGTGGTGGGCTCGGCCGTGCCGCTTGCGGAAAAGCTTGTGCTGGGCACGTATCCTGCGTTGCGCGCGGATTACTTCACAGAGCGCCGCGAGCTGGGCGTATTCAATATCGGCGGCGCGGGCAGTGCGACCGTCGATGGCAAACGTTATGAGCTTGGCCGCCGCGACGCCCTCTATATCGGGCGCGGCAGCAAAGAGATTGCCTTTGCCAGCGACGACGCACATTCGCCCGCAGAGTTTTATCTGCTCAGTTATCCCGCGCATGCCACACATCCGGTCGCGCTGGTTCGCTTCGATGCGCAGGAGCCAACGCGCCTGGGCGCGCCCGAGACCGCAAATCTGCGCGCGATCTACAAGCTCATCCATGCTCAGGGACCAAAAAGCTGCCAGCTCGTGATGGGATTCACTCAGCTTGCGCCAGGATCCATTTGGAACACCATGCCCGCGCACACCCACATGCGCCGCTCCGAAATCTACCTGTACTTCGATTTGCCGGAAAACGAACGCGTTATCCATCTGATGGGACCGGCCCACGAGACCCGTCATCTGATCGTGGCGAACAAGCAAGTCGCTGTCTCACCGCTTTGGTCGATCCACGCCGGGGCTGGCACGGCCAGCTACGCATTCTGCTGGGGCATGGGCGGCGAGAACCAGGCTTACGACGACATGGACAAGGTCGAGACCCGCGATCTGCGCTAACCAAAGATTTCGAGAAAAAGGCAACGATGTCCATACTCGATCAATTCCGGCTCTCCGGCAAGACCGCGCTCGTGACCGGTTCCTCGCGCGGGCTTGGTGCGGCGATTGCACTGGCGCTTGCCCAGGCCGGCGCGCGCGTCGCGCTGCATGGCACCCGCTCCGTGTCCGAGGAGACGCTGACTGCTGTCTCGGCCGCCTCGGGTCGACCCGCTATCGCTGTCGCCGCCGATCTTTCCGATTTGCGCGGCTGCGAAGCAGTTGTGGATGAGGCTGCCGCGCAGCTTGGTGCGATCGATATTCTCGTCAACAACGCTGGCACCATCCGCCGCGCTCCCGCTGTCGACCACTCCTGGGAGGACTGGCAGTTGGTGCTCAATACGAACCTCTCCAGCGTCTTTCGTCTCACGCAACTGGTTGGCCGTGGCATGATCGAGCGCGGTTCCGGCAAGATCATCAACATCGCTTCCCTGCTCACCTTTCAAGGCGGCGTCTTCGTGCCTGGCTATGCGGCGGCCAAAGGCGGAGTTGGCCAGCTGACCAAGGCCTTCGCCAACGAGTGGGCATCACGCGGCGTCAACGTAAACGCCATCGCCCCAGGCTACATGGCTACGGACAACACCGCAGCGCTGCGCGCCGACGCAACACGCTCCCGGCAGATACTGGAGCGGATTCCCGCAGGTCGCTGGGGCACGCCAGAGGACCTGGCTGGCGCTGCCGTCTTCCTTGCCTCGGCCGCCAGCAACTACATGCACGGTCATATTCTCGTCGTCGATGGCGGCTGGATGGGCCGATGAGGAAGCAAGAATGAAAAAAGCGTTGATCGCGATTTTGCCTTCCATTCTGCTGGCTGCGTTTGCCGCGGCGCAGACGCCCGTAACCCACACCACGCAAGCCGATCTTTCCGCCCACATCAAACAGCTTCGTGCCCAGGCTAAAAGCGGCGAAGGCTCAGCCGCCATCAAGCTCGAAGCGTATCCGCGCCACTTCACCATGCTCTCCCTGCGCCTGAAGAGCGGCAATGGCGAGTTGCATGAACACTGGGCCGATTTTTTCTACGTCGTGCGCGGCCATGCCCGGCTGCTCACCGGAGGCACGCTGGTTGGATCGCATCCCACATCCGAGGGCGAGCTGCGCGGCACTGCTGTCGAAGGCGGGCAGGAAACGGATCTGGCCGAAGGCGACTTCGTTCACATCCCCGCCGGTGTTCCCCATCAGTTACTGATCGCCAATGGCGAAGAGTTTGTCTATTACGTCATCAAGGTCCAGGAAAACTAGCCCGCATTTCTCACAGCCCACCGAAAATCGTACCGCCGGTCTCGTGACCGGCTGTACTGGGGGCCTCCCGGCCCTCAGCGACTTCGCTGGACCTTGAATCCCGGGTGGTCGTGCCCGCCTGTGAGAAATGCGGGCTAGGGCCTTTGCCGACAGGATGGTCACTGCACTCCTTCGAGCATCTGGGCTCTCGGGACGTGCCTTTACCGAGGCCGAGTCGAGCGAGAAGGCTTCCAGCTTCAACGGATCGTAACTGTGGCATTCCCTGAAGTGTCACCACGCGAGGCGCGGCTTCAGCGATCGAGAATCATAGGTAGCGGAGCTTCAGTTCCGGATTTCGGCCAGCAAGTGCTCGATCTCAATGCGTTCTTCCGCATTGATCGACAGCAGCGGTGCACGAGGCCGGCCCCCGTAGTACCCATTGAAATCGCACGCGTACTTTACTCCGGCAATGCCCAGCTCTCCGACAATCCGCTGATTCGCCTTCGCGATGCGCTCCTGTTTCTCTCGCGCCAAAGCAAGGTCATGATCCTTCCAGGCGAGGTAGATCTCCTGGCAAGCCTGCGGCGCGAACGCGGCGAGACCCAAAATCGCCCCCACCGCTCCGGCTTCGAGCGACTCCAACGCCGTACTCCCCGAGCCGCACAACACCTGAAACCCGACTTCCCTGCTGCGCGTCTTTACGGGAACCACCGGGGCAGCCGTAGCCACAGCCGCGCCGCCGGCCAGATCCCCGACAGAAACGAATCCACCTTCCGCATTGGCACGCGGCTCCAGCATCCGCGCCGTGGCCGCCTCAAAGACATGCGTTACCAGCGCGGTTCGCCGCGGCGCATTCTTCGTTTCCGCGACTAACGCCCCAATGCGCTCGACGATCCCAGACGAATCCTTGATCCCAATAATGTTCGGATGCCCTGCCAGTTCTCCAACCACTTCCACCGGAATCTGATAAGGAACGCATTGGGGAATGTTGTAAATAATCACCGGAAGCGGCGAACGGTTGGCAACGCTGCGGTAATAATGAAGGACCGCAGAAGACGACATCTGTCGCGCATAGTAACTGGGCGGCCGAACCAGGACCGCGTCGTAGCGGAATTCAGCGGCGGCCACGGCCAGTTCCACCGTCGCCTTCACGCTATCTCGGCCTACGCCGGCGATCAGCACCTTCTCTGGTGCAGCGGCCTCGGCGGCCACGCGCAGAACCTCGCGCGATTCGTCCTCGCCGACGAGCGGCGCCTCGCCCGTCGAGCCTAAAACCACCATCCCAGCCAGCAAGCTGCGCGAGTAGCGCGCGATGTTAGCCTCAATTTTGCGGAAATAGACCCGCTCGTCCGAGTAGAACGGCGTGGTGACCGCGGCAAAAATGCCTTCAAGCAGCATTTTTTTATTGTAGAGCCCGGCGCGCATTTCGCTGACGCTCGTCTCTGCTCCGTGGTATCCAATTCCCTTCGTCGAATCCCCAGGCGTCGAACGGCGCCTTCCCAGCTACCGCATTTTCATTGATGGTGTAAGGAAACTCCGTGCCCCATCCTTTTCACGTTCTTTGTGAAAAGGGTGGGAAACCACGAAACCTACCCTACAAGATAGTGAAAATGCTTTAGCGGCCGCTTTCCGTGTGGAGTGCCTGCAAGGCAAAGACAGTCACGCGATGGCGTTGCATAGCGGCGATTCCCTCAGCCGCGGCCTGCGCCGCTGCCAGCGTCGTAATTGTGGGGATGCGCGCCAGTACGGCTGCGCGGCGAATCGCCTTTTCGTCGAAGAGCGCGTCCTGCCCGCGCGGCGTATTGACGACGAGTTGAATGCGGTTCTCCTTGATAAGGTCGACCGCGTTCGGACGGCCCTCGCCCACTTTGAAGACCCGCTCCGCAATCAGCCCCGCTCCATCGAGCACATTGGCCGTGCCTTCGGTGGCCACAATCTTGAAGCCCAGATGCACGTACCGCCGCGCCAGCGCAACCGCCGCAGGCTTGTCGTGATCGTTCACGGTAAAGAAGACTGTGCCGCCGGTGGGCAGAATCTGACCGGCTGAGAGCTGCGCTTTGGCAAAGGCCTCGCCAAAGCTGCTCGCCACGCCCATCACTTCGCCCGTGGACTTCATCTCCGGCCCGAGAACAGTATCCACGCCCGCGAACTTCGACCACGGGAAGACCGGCGATTTCACGTAGTAGTGCGCGCCGGTCCCGAGATCTTTCCCGGAAGCCAACTCCTCCGGCAGCAGCTCGCGCAACTTCCGGCCGGTCATCAGCCGCGCCGCAATCTTGGCCAGCGGCACGCCCGTTGCCTTCGACACATACGGCACGGTGCGCGAGGCTCGCGGATTCACCTCGATCACATACACGTGGTCGTTGCCCTGCTCGTCGCGCTGGATGGCGAACTGCAGATTCACGAGGCCCACGACCTTGAGCGCCAGCGCCAGCCTGCGCGTGTGGGCACGCAGCGTTTCAAGCGTCTGCTCCCTGATGTCCACGGCAGGCAGCACGCACGAAGAGTCGCCGGAGTGAATGCCGGCCTCCTCGATGTGCTGCATGATGCCTGCGATCTGCACGTCTTCGGAATCGCACAGCGCATCCACATCGATTTCGACCGCGTTTTCCAGGAAATGATCGATCAGAACCGGCCGTTCCTGTGAGTATTCGACGGCCTGGCGCATGTAGCGCGTCACAGCTTCGGCGTCGTAGGCAATCACCATCGCTCGGCCGCCGAGAACGTAGCTGGGCCGCACCAGCACCGGGTACCCGATCTGCTCTGCCACGGCCAACGCCTGCTCCACGCTGGTCGCAGTGCCGCCGCTAGGTTGCGGAATATTCAAATCCTCAAGCAATTTGCCGAATTGTTTGCGATCCTCGGCCAAATCGATCGATTCCGGCGAGGTGCCGATAATCGGCACGCCCGCCGCACGGAGCCGCTGTGCCAGGTTCAGCGGCGTCTGCCCGCCGAACTGCACGATCATCCCGATTTGCGCGCCCGCTTGCGCCTCGTGATGGTAGATCGCCAGCACATCTTCGAGAACAAGGGGCTCAAAGTAGAGCCGGTCGCTGGTGTCATAGTCGGTGGAGACGGTCTCGGGGTTGCAATTGACCATGATGGTCTCGTAACCGTCTTCCTTCAGCGCAAAGGCCGCGTGGCAGCAGCAGTAGTCGAACTCAATGCCCTGGCCGATGCGATTCGGCCCCGAACCGAGAATGATAATCTTCGGCGTCTTGGTCGGTGGCGCTTCGTCCTCTTCCTCGTATGTCGAGTAGAGGTACGGCGTCATCGACTCGAACTCCGCGGCGCAGGTATCCACCAGCTTGAACACCGGCCGGATTCCCTGCCCTTCGCGCAGTTCCCTCACCTGCTGGATGCCTTCATGGCCTGGTAAGCTCCACTCCTTGGCAATGCGTTCGTCGCTCAAGCCCAGGCGCTTCAGTCTCCTTAGTTGCTCCGTGCCGATCTCCTGAGGCGTAGTGTTGGCGATGGCCGCCTGCGCCAGCGTGATCTCGCGCAGTTGGTGAAGGAACCACGGGTCCATCTTGGTGAGCCGCGCCACCTCGCGCACGCTCATGCCGCGCTCGAACGCGTAACGGATGTAGCCCAGCCGCTCAGGCCGCGGCGTCACCAGCATCTGCGTCAGGCGGCGCGGCTCCAGCACCTCGGCGCCGGTCTTCTTGCCGGTCTCGAGCGAGCGCCAGGCCTTCATCAGAGCTTCCTTGAAGGTGCGCCCGATGGCCATCACCTCGCCCACCGATTTCATCTGCGGCCCGAGCGTATCGTCAGCGCCGGGAAACTTCTCGAACTGCCACTTGGGAATCTTAACGACCACATAGTCGATGGTGGGCTCGAAGCAGGCCGGTGTCTTGCGCGTAATGTCGTTGGGAATCTCGTCGAGCGTGTAGCCCACGGCGAGCTTGGCGGCAATCTTCGCAATCGGGAATCCGGTCGCCTTCGATGCCAGCGCCGAGGAGCGGGAGACGCGCGGATTCATCTCAATGATCGTCATGCGCCCGTCCACGGGGTTCACGGCGAACTGCACGTTCGATCCGCCGGTCTCCACGCCGATCTCGCGGATGCAGGCGATAGCCGCGTCGCGCATCTTCTGGTACTCGCGATCGGTTAGGGTTTGCGCCGGAGCCACGGTGATGGAGTCGCCGGTGTGCACGCCCATGGGATCGAAGTTCTCGATGGAACAGATAATGATGACGTTGTCCGCGAGGTCCCTCATCACCTCGAGCTCGAACTCCTTCCAGCCGAGCACACTCTCTTCGAGCAGGCACTCGTGGACCGGCGAGAGGTCGAGTCCGCGGGAGAGAATTTCCATCAGTTCCTCGCGGTTGTAGGCGATGCCGCCGCCCGTGCCGCCCAGCGTGAAGCTGGGCCGGATGAGCACCGGGAAGCCGAGCTTAGCGGAGAAATCCAGCCCGTCGCGCAGGTTGTTCACGAGCGCCGAGCGCGGCACCTCAAGGCCGATGCGAATCATCGCGTCCTTGAAGAGCAAACGGTCCTCGGCCTTCTTGATCGCCTCAAGCTTGGCGCCGATCAGCTCGACGTTATAGCGTTCAAGAACCCCGCTGTCGGCAAGATCGACGGCAAGGTTCAACGCCGTCTGCCCGCCGACGGTAGGAAGCAGCGCGAACTTGCCCGCGCCCTGCGGGGGGGCAGCCTGTTGGAGTAGCTCCGCCTCGATACGAATAATCTCTTCCACATACTCATGGGTGAGCGGCTCAATGTAGGTGCGATCGGCCAGCTCGGGATCGGTCATGATGGTGGCCGGGTTCGAGTTCACCAGCACCACCTCGTAGCCCTCCTGCTTGAGGGCCTTGCACGCCTGTGTGCCGGAGTAGTCGAACTCCGCCGACTGGCCGATGATGATCGGCCCCGAGCCGATCACCAGAATCTTCTGAATATCATTTCTGCGTGGCATGGTTACTTGTTTGCTCTCGTCCGTAAACTCTTGCGTTGTTAAACCCTTGCTCACCTGCTTTGAAAGGGCACGGCTTTAGCCGTGCCGCAAGTCGCCTCATTCATCGGTGGCTTTAGCCACTGAGGGATGGGGTCGAGTTTCCAGCCTGGATACGCAGACGAGTACCGGTATTCGTCCGCCGCACAGCAAAGGTGTTCCTTCACCGGATTCAAATGAATGTAATGCACGTGTTTGTCGTAATCCTCGGCATCGCGTATCCGATGGTCGGCAAAGCCGCGATGCCAAATCTCCGCGTTCGATCCGAGTTCCCTTTTCGCGCGAAAGGAGAACCCGCCTTTGACGAGCTGGACAGCGCGTTCCAGCGCAATCGAGGGAGTGATGAGCAAATGAAAATGATCTGGCATCAAAACAAATTCGTGGAGAAGATACGCCTCACCGCGATGCGCCAAAAGATTCTTGAAAAACAATCTCGCCCACACCTCGTTGCGAAACAACGCACGCCGTTCCCACGTTTCGGACGTGACGAAGTACGTCTGCGAGTTGTTGGTTGCGTGCTCGCGTGCGGGTTTCAAAACCATCCCTCAGCGGCTAAAGCCGCGACTTCCTTTGCGCTGTTCCGGCACGGCTGAAGCCGTGCCCTTTCAAAGAAGCGTTTCTAGCCCGCCTCGTTTAATAATCTTTCCGTGCAGGCCAGCCTTCGCAATATTCCCCTTTGCCAAGCGCAAAAAATCTTTTGTGCCTTGATGTATGCCAGTGCGAATGAAGCGGTTAAGTGGACGCAGATTTTCAAAGCGCTCGGCATGGAAAACCGCCCAGTTTTCAAGAAGCAGTCGAGAAAAATAATCCTCAAAGCTATGCTGGTTAAGTTTCACTCCACACATATCGACGGAGCCTTCAATCGTCAAATACTGAAGATTGCATTTTCCGAGTGAATTCTGAATTGCGCCGCGAACAAAGCACCCAGACACATTTCTTACAGAATCTTCGGACTTTTGATTGATTCTTGGGCATATGTGATCGTGGAGTCTTGTGCCAAAGTGGCTTGCTACTCCTATGTAGCATGATCGGTCTTCCGGAAAAACGAATCGGTAAACTCCTGGTCGGGAAACGCCACCAACTCGCCATAACTTACGAGGTTGCTTCCGACTCGCCGCCCATTCCTCAATCTCTTTAGGGGACAACAACTCCTGCCAAACCAGTTGTCCGTTAGATTGAGAAGCGCCGCTCATCCCTTCCACTCCTCCATCATCTGCCGGAAGTCGCGGAACAGGTAGTGCGAATCGTGCGGGCCGGGAGCGGCTTCGGGGTGGTATTGCACGCTGAAGAGCGGCAACGTCTTGTGGCGCAGGCCTTCGAGCGTCTGGTCGTTCAGGTCCACGTGAGTCAGCTCCACCTCGTTGGCGTTGATCGAGTCGGGATCGACGGCAAAGTTGTGGTTGTGGGCCGTGATCTCCACCTTGCCGGTCGCGTTGTTGCGCACCGGGTGATTGCCGCCGTGATGCCCGAACTTGAGCTTATAGGTTCGGCCGCCCAGCGCAATTCCCGTGAGCTGATGACCCAGGCAAATTCCGAAGATCGGCACGCGGCCCATCATCTGCCGTATCGCGCGCACCGCGTAATCCACCGGCTCCGGGTCGCCGGGGCCGTTCGACAAGAAAACGCCGTCGGGCTTGAGCGCCAGCACGTCGTCTGCGGTGGTCTCGGCAGGAACCACGGTCGCGCGGCATCCCTCGCGCGCTAACATGCGCAGAATGTTCTGCTTAATGCCAAAATCATAAGCCACAACATTCAGAATCTCTCGCCGTTGTACTTCCTGGTGGATGAATCCCTCGGCCAGCAAAGACTCGCCCATCTGGCTGCGCGGATCGGAGGCGTCAAACTCGTAGCTCGTCTTGGTCGAGACCACGCGCGCCAAGTCGGTGCCATCCATTTTGCGAATGCTTTGGGCCTTTTTGACCAGCGCCTCGGGGTCCGCAACGCCGGTCGAAATCACCCCGCGCATGACGCCGTGGTTGCGCAGGTGGCGTACCAGGGCCCGCGTGTCGATCTCCGCCAGCACCGGCACCGAGTAGCGCTCCATGTACTCGTCCGTCACTTGCTCTGACCGCCAGTTGGAGCTGATGGCGGAGAACTCGCGGACGATCAGGCCCTCGATATACGGCCGCGCCGACTCATTATCGGCACGATTGGTGCCGTAGTTGCCAATCTGTGGATTGGTCAGGACGACGATCTGCCCCGCATAGGAGGGATCGGTCGCAATTTCCTGGTAACCAGTGAGGGAAGTATTAAAAACCACCTCGCCCCGGCATTCGCCCGGGTGCCCATGGCCTTGGCCGCGGAAGATGCGCCCGTCTTCGAGCGCTAGGATCGCCTGCATCGCCTCTCCGAGGAGTGGATTCAATCGATTTTAGCAGGTTCTGCGGTCGGAGGATTCTGCCGTGTTTTCCACGGACTCAGTGCACCACGCCCACATCGCGAGCCGGCCAGTAAACAAAAGTGGCCTTCCCGTAAATCAACGAGCGGTCGACAGGCCCGAAGTCGCGGCTATCGGACGAAATCGAGCGATGATCGCCCATCATGTAATAGCTGTCCGCGGGGATTACCATCTCCGCTACGGACCGGTTGTCGCGATAGACTCGCGGCACGTAAGGCTCGCGCACCAGCGTCCCATTCACATAGACACTGCCGTGGTCGATGCGGAGCGTGTCGCCCGGCAGCGCGATCACGCGCTTGATATAGCTCTTCTCCGGGTCGCGCGGGTAGTGGAAGACCACCACGTCGCCGCGCTCGATGGCCGTGAAGTGATAGACAAATTTGTTGATGAAGAGACGGTCGCTGTCTTCTAGGCGCGGTAACATGCTGGTGCCTTCCACGCGAACCGGTTGGTAAAGAAAGGTAATGATGAGGGCGGATGCTGCGGCGGCGATGACCAGATCGCGCAGCCAAAGCACAAGGCCCGAAGACTTGCGCGGAGCCGCAAGCGCAGGATTCGAAGACTGCATAGGAACGTCAGGTTGGGAGTTCACACGGGAATCGGAGACGGCGGGATCGTCGGGAAACGTAGGCATCTGAATCTAGATTACTCGCATCCGAGGCTTCCCGGTGGGCACATGATCCGGGGACGATGCGACGTGATCGGCTTCTGCTGGTCGGAGGCCGGAACCAGCGCCGGCGCAGCCCCCGGCTGGCCTGCTCCAGCGAGATTCTCCTCCTGGAGTTCGAGCGGCCGTTGCAGCACCATCTCCACCTGGGTCCCGGTCGGAATGTCCACATCGGCATTGCGCGTGAAGATCGATACCACCCCTACGGTGGCCAGACCCGCACCCAGGCCGGCAAGTCCTCCCTCAATGGGGTGTCCCGTCGAAGCTCCGCCGATCGTGCCCACCCCCGCACCGGTTGGGAGCGCGATTTCAGCCGTCTGTCCAGCATTGCGGCCTTTATCGCCGTTTTGCTGGATCGTTCCCTCGCCGTTTTCCTTCACGGTCTGGTTCTTCGCGCCCGGCATGCTGTCGACAACTCCGGGAATCTCTACCACCGAGCCGTTCGGAAAGATGATGGAGGTAAAGTGCATGTCGAGCTGTGCTTTACCTTTAATCCGTCCACCACGCTGCACCCGGTCAACGACGCCCTGCACGTAAACGCCCGTCGGAATCATCACGCGGCTCCCCACTACCACCGGAAAGGTCGAGTTGAGATACACGCCGTCGCCGGCCTTGGCGCTCCTGGTGTTGATGGCGCTACGCAGTACGAGCAGAATCTTCGTTCCCGCCGGCACGGTGTAGGTTTTCTTTGTCGTAACGGTAGCTTCCGCTGTAGGCGGCGAAGCGCCCGGAGTTGGCTCAGTCTGGCCCGCGGTCTGGGCGATAGCAAATCCGGCGCCAGCGGAAATCAAGCCTGCCAGACATGCTGCACGCAGGCACGCGCACAACGGAACCATGCCAACCTCCAATCGAATAGACTCGCGCTCGCAGACAAGGATAGCCCGAAATCTCCACCGACAGCGATGAAAAGTGAGGCGTGCGAGAGCCGCGCGCGTTACCCTACGAGAAAGCGATGACCTCTAAAAGCCATCCAGCCGTTGCAGCGCCTTCCGGCAAGGCCAACCGGTTTGCCGCGGCGCTGGGAGTTCTGGAGGAAGCCATTGCCGCCCGAGCCTTCCCCGGTTGTGCTTTCGGCGTTTTGGCGGACGGCAAGGCGGTTCTTCAGGGAGCGATGGGGCGATTCACGTACGAAGAAAACGCGCCCGCCGTCACTGCCGAAACCGTCTACGATGTGGCAAGCCTGACCAAGGTCGTTGCAACTACGGCCGCGGCCATGCTCCTCGTCCAACGAAAGCAACTCGATCTCGATACGCGCCTCGGTGAGTTGCTGCCCGGCTTTGTCGCAGGGCGTAAGGCCGAAGACCTCGCGCGCACCGTCACTCTGCGGCATCTTCTGGCGCATAGCTCCGGCCTGCCGGGATACATCGGGCTCTTTCGCACCGCCTCCACGCCCGACGCCCTCTTCCGCGCCTGCCTCGAGCTGCCTCTTCAGGCAGAGCCCGGCACACGCGCCGAGTACTCCGATCCCGGCTTCATTCTTCTCGGCAAGGCGCTTGAGGTACTCGCCGGCGCCGGCCTTGCCTCCTGGATATTCCACGAAGTCTTCGAACCGCTGGGCATGACAGCCACCGGATTCTGTCCTCCGCCGGCAGCGAGACCGGCAATCCCTCCCACCGAAGAGGACTCGACCTTCCGCCATCGCCGCATTCAGGGAGAAGTGCAGGACGAAAACGCATGGGTGATGGGCGGCGTTGCGGGGCACGCAGGTCTTTTTTCCAATGTTCCTGACCTTCTCCGCTTCTCCGACGCAATCCTACGCAGCGCAAAGGCTAACGGTTCCAATGCAGTACTCTCACTCTTCGACACATCTGTATTGCAACAATTCTCCAGGCGGCAACCACCTCAAGGCAGCTCGTGGGCGCTCGGATGGGACACGCCGTCTGAGCCTTCATCCTCCGGCAAGCATTTTTCGCAGCATTCCGTCGGACATCTCGGCTACACCGGCTGCTCGCTATGGATCGATCTGGATGCGGCCGTGGCTGTGGTTCTGCTCAGCAACCGCACCTGGCCGGATCGGAAGAGCCAATCGATCCGCCAGGTGCGGCCAGCCTTTTATGACGCCGTTAGTAAATGCATTTAGTAACCCTCGACAAGCGAAAACGATGGTACCTTAGAACAAAAAGTTTTGCTTGCGTGCTTTTGTAGTTACAATCAAAACTGGGGACTGACTTGATGCTACCCAGCACTACGATGCAGGAACCGGCTGGCGCCCGGACAAAGGAAACCAACAACAATCACGCCGCACTGCTTCAAGAACTGACGACAGAAAGCCAGAACGAAGCCTCCCAGGGCCTCGATACGAAATCCGCACTCGAGATCGCGCGCATCATCAACCACGAAGATGCCAAAGTCGCAGCGGCGGTCAAGAAAGCTCTCCCCGAGATTGCCGACGTGATCGACCAAGTGGCCCGATGTCTACGCGATGGCGGCCGCTTGATCTACGTCGGCGCCGGTTCCAGTGGACGGATCGCCGCGCTGGACGCCTCAGAATGCCCACCCACCTACTCCTCGGCTCCGGGACAGGTGCAGTACATCATGGCCGGCGGACCCAAGGCCCTGGCCTCCGCGGTCGAGGTCAACGAAGACTCTGAGGAGTTGGGCCAGCGCGATATTGCGCGGCGTCGTCCCACGCGCAAGGATATAGTCGTTGGCGTCTCCGCTTCCGGCCGCACGCCCTACGTGGTTGCGGCCGTGGCTTATGCCCGCGCCCGCGGAGCGCACACTGCAGCCGTCACCTGTAACCAGGGAACGCCGCTCGCCGAGGCTGCCGACATTACCATCGTCGCCGAAGTCGGTCCCGAGGTCGTTTCCGGATCCACGCGCATGAAAGCCGGCACTGCTCAGAAGATGATCCTGAACATCATTACCACTGGCGCCATGTCGCGGCTGGGCTACGTGTACGAAAACCTGATGGTCAACGTGCACATGCAGAACTCGAAGCTGGTGGAGCGCGGGATCAGTATCCTCATACGCGCCTGCGACATCGATCGCGCAACCGCTGTGGAGACCATCAAATGCGCCGGGCGCAGTGTTCCCGTGGCGCTGGTAATGCTCAAGGCTAAGGTCGACAAGCCGGAAGCCGTTCGGCGCCTGGCGAAATCCGACGGCAATGTCCGCCTGGCCATCGAGGACAACGTCCTGGAGCTGTAGCATCGGTCTCCTGACCGAGGTCCCCCAAAAAACGATTGTTGATTCGCGGGGTGGAAGAGCTGCTGCCAGAATCTACGGCAGCACCTTGTACATGCGCAGAAGCAGCGCCAGCGTCATCAAAAAACCCGCTGCCGCAAAGACCAAAGCTAAAATGGCAATCGTCTTGACGTTTTTTCCAAAGGCCCTCAGATCCTCAAGCAGTTCCTGCTGCTCCAGCGTATTCCGGTCGGCGGACTCGCGCACCATTTCCAACTGATCTTCCACTCTTTTCAGCGACGTGTTTTGCTCCGTCACCTGCAGGCGCAGGCTGTTTTGCTGCGACCGCAACTTTGCCAGACCGTCTTCGATCGGGGCCAGGTCCGGCTTCCCCGATGACCCTGCCGCCGGCGGCTGCGGACGAGGCGAAATCACGTTGCTCAACGCCGAGCCGACGTTGCCGTCGAGCAAAGGCAAAAGGCGCTGCACCACGGGAAGCGCGGCGCGTAGAATGTTCACCGTGCGTTGCACGCCCGAGGAGCGCACCGGCTCCGCGGGCGCCTCCGGCAATGCGCGACTTGGCGGAGGCGAAGTAAAGCGTATGGCTTTCCCCTCCTCAGCCGGACGCAGCGCGCGCTGGCTGACACCTGTGGAGAGTGGCGATCCTACCGCGCGTAGGCGCGCCGCCGCCGCTTGCAGCTCTTCAGCATGCTCTTTAATCGCATCGAAATTATCGAATTCGTTCATGCAACGCTTTCTGTCCAATCAAGGGGAGACCATCCTCATATATAGCTGATTTGGCTTCGATTGGAAACAGTTTTTGTCTTTTTCGCCGCATTCCGCGCTTAGCCCTCGTCAGGGTATGCTCGTATCGAGGTGACGCTCGTGAAAGGCCCCATCAGTCGCACCCTGCGCGGACTGCAGCGGAACATTCTGGCCGGAATCATCACCATCGGCCCGCTCTTCGTCACGTATCTAATCTTCAGCTTCCTCCTTAAGTACCTTGCCCAGGCGGGATTGCCCGCGGTCCAGCTCCTTGCCGCTTTCTTTCCGCGCGCCTGGTTCGGCAATCCATGGCTGCAACCCGCGCTCGCCGTGATTCTTACGCTGGCCATGCTCTATATAGCCGGGCGCGTCTCTTCTCTCGTCCTCGGACGCCAGCTCTTCGGTCTCTTTGAGTCCGTGCTCGAGCGTCTGCCCTTCGTCGCCAAGGTTTACACCTCTGTTCGGCAACTGTTGGACTCCATGATGGCGAAGAAAGACTCGAGCCAGCGCGTGGTCCTGATCGACTTTCCTATCGCCGGCCAGAAGAGCATCGGATTTCTCACCCGCACGCTGAGCGACACGGCCACGGGGCGTCCGTTGGCCACAGTGCTCGTACCCAACGCCATCAACCCCACCTCGGCCTTTCTGCAAATCCTGCCCACCGAGCGCGTGATCGAAACCGATCTCACCATGGAGCAGGCCATGAGCATGATCATGACCGGCGGCGCGGTCGGTCCCGAGACGCTTCAGTATTCGAATGCGGCGAAGGGCGGAGCGGTGGATTGACCTACAGCGTCGCGCTGGTTTCCTCGCTCGCGGCCAGTTCTTCCTCGGCCTGTTCGCTCTCCACGGTGACCTTGCGCAGATTGACGTGTTCGAATTGGGCCCAGACGAGGCCGATGGGTGCAATCCCCAGAAACGTGATCGCGAGCAAAGTTGTGGCGCAGGCCCTGGCCGTCTCTGGAGTCATCCCGAAAAGCGGCTCCAGCATCACTTCCAGCGCGGCGATCTGCGTGAACCATCCTATGACCGGCAGTTGAATGACACTGGCAACTCCGCCACCGGCCATCAGCGCCAGGCATCGGGCAAGGGCGTTAGGAACTCCTTGTCCCTCCGGCATAAACGCTCCGACTCCCTCGACATACGCGAGGGTGATCAGGCACCACATGGCAAGTGAAAGCGCAAGTGTCACGACGAAATCCGCGGGCGTGCGCAGTGTGTCCAGGCCGGCATGAAAAGCGCGGATTTTTTGTCCCACGGCATGGGCAATCTTGTGCGAGAGAGGAACCAACGCACTCTCGCAGAACGAAGCCACGGCCGTTCCTGAAAGCCGCACGGCCACAAGAAACAACGCGCCGGCTGCGGTGACGGCCAGCCCGCCCTTGCCGAACTTGTTGAAGATCTCTTGATGCGGCAGCGTCCCGGCCGGCGAGAGCAAAATCGCCGAGCAGAAGAGGATTGCCATCGATCCTGCGTCGAAGAGACGCTCGACGATGTACACCGCGATTTGGGAGCCGACGGACAATCCGGTCTTCTTGGCCACGAGATACGGGCGCACCGGGTCGGCGATTCGACCGATGAGGGCAACAGCCGTGAAACCCATCACCTGCGTGCCGAGAAGTGAGAGGAGGGGCACACGCCTGCTGGGCCGCAGCAACCAGGCCCAACGCACCGCGCGAAAAACAAAGGCCATGTAAATGCACGCCGCAGCCGCACCCACCATCGTCCAGCGGGCCTTCTGGAACTCCTCCAGAAACATCTTCCAGTTGAAGGGGTGCAAATGCTGCTCGTAGGCGAAAAGGCCGGCCAGCACCGCCATCACCACCAGACCCACAATCCATTCCCGTCGCTTCAAGCGATCTCCGTTCTGCCACTCAGAACTATGAATCTATGTTCTCACGTGAGCCACGGAGGGCGGCATCAATGGACGGATTCCATCTGTGCCGCGGGAGCCGAGGCCAGGCGCCGCGCCTCCGCCTCCCGCGCCAGCACGCGGCGGTTGAATTCGTGAATCACGCGGGCTACGTAGGCGCGCGTCTCGCGGTACGGTGGAATACCGTGGTACTTGTCAACGACCTCCGGTCCAGCATTGTACGCGGCCAGCGCCAGCGCCAGATTGTCGTGATACCGCGTCAGAAGCGCGTCGAGATACGCCGATCCGCCGCGCACGTTCTCGTCGGGCTGGAAACTATCCTGCACTCCAAGCCCCGCTGCCGTTCCCGGCATCAGTTGCATCAATCCCTGCGCGCCGGCGCGGCTCTTGGCCCGCGCATTGCCGTCACTCTCCGCCTTCACCACGCTGGCCAGCAGATCCACGTCCAGATTGTGTTCTCGACCGGCGCGCGCCAGCATCTCATGCAAGTCTGCGGTAGTCAGCTTCGCTCTCCCGTTTGGACTCTGCGGAGTTGCAGGCGTCGCGGCTACGGGCGGATCGGGGATTGTCTCGAAAGCCGCGATCTCATCCTGAGCGAAATCGATGTAATTGTCTTCACCGGCGCTTAGGTAGAGCCGTATGCGCCCATCCACCAGCGCATGATGATCGCAAGTTAGCGGGAAACCGTGGCGCAGTGTCACCTGCTCAGCAGCGCGCGCGTGCACCGCAAGGCTCAAGAGAACGGCGACGGCCAAAATCAGGCTTCTTCGCAGCCCTTGTCCGCGTTGGAGTTCGCTCATCATGCTCTCGCCGCCGTCATCTTTTTGAGCATCGCTTCCAGAACCACTGCAACTCCCTCCTTGTCGCTCGACGGCGCCTGTTTCCACCCGCGCATCTTGGCCAGCCCGCGCAGCTCCAGGGCCGCATTCCCCATCACGATTCCCTGCCCTGCCCACTCCAGCATTCCCAAATCGTTCCAATTGTCGCCGATGGCCATGGTCTCTCTCCGGTCCACGCCCAGCCGCGCCGCCAGCCGCTCCAGCGCACACCCTTTCGACACGCCTGGAGGCAGCAGATCGAGAATCGACAGATCCCGCGCCGGATACTCTGTGCGCACGCTCTCGCACTCCGCGGCCCACTCGCTCGCCTTCAGCGCTTTTTCCGCCGCCCGCATGCGCTCCACGCTCCCCGCCGCCATCCCCTGGATTGGATCATCGCCGTCCTTCAATGCAAGCTCCAGCGGTTTCACCACCTCAATCGCGTTGCGATTAGCCTCTACCCACAGGGCGATGCGCCCATTTGCCTGGCTCAGGTCTTCAAGAACCAGTTCGCCGCGCCCCGGCCTGTCAAAAGTGAAAACCACAGTCCCAAACGGGCGAAGCACTCCGCAGACGCCTCGCGCCACACGAGCATTCATGTTGCAGCGATCGATCGTCTCGCCGCCCAATGTGCATGTCACTGCACCATTGGACGTGATCAAAGGCGTGTTCGCTCGCAGGCCGAGACCCTCGATCAACGGCAAAGTATAGGCCAGGCGCCGGCCCGTAGCGATCGCGACCATAATGCCCGCCGCCTGCGCTGCAACCAGCGACCGCCCGGTGCGCTCACTCATGGTTTGTGAAAGAGCAGGCAGCAACGTGCCGTCCATGTCGATCGCCACCAGGCGAACCGGAGGGTGCATATCTCCAGTGTACCGGGCACAACGTTGCCGATGCTGCCGTCTGCCCGGTCCCTCCATGTCAATCCGCTATTCTTTGGTCATGGAACGAATCTGCACCCAATGCCACGCCGTGCTGGCAGAAGCCACGCAAGCCGACTGGTGCCCCGCCTGCGGAGGCGCGCTCGTCGAACGCGCGGCGCTGCTGGAATCGGACAGTTCGCGCGGGGCGCCGCCCGAGGTCGATCGCCGCGGCATTGTCCTGCCGCGCCGCCACGCGCTGGGCGGGATTATTACGCCGCAATAATTCCACGCTTCGCAATTCAAGAGCCAGTGTCGAGGCCGACCGCCTCGGCTAGCTTCATCTGCCGCTCATCGAACGTCCAGAATCTTTCGGCCCGCAGTTCCAATGCGCAGGCAACATGAAGCGAATCGATAGAGCGAACGCCCAGAGCCGGGCCGTAGCGGCGGGCGAGGTCGATGCTGGTTTCCCATGCGCGGCTGGGAAGGTCGACACAACTCCATAGACCTCGGTTGCAGTCATCCTCGAACTCTTGCCAGAGAGTGAGCGCCCGCGCCTCGGAGATTCGGGAGCGGAACACCTGAAAGCTGAATGCGTGTGCCAACTCGGCTCTGTTGAGGGGCGTAAGCAACACCGTGGGCGTGGATGCGATACGCCGATCCGCTTCGGCGGAATGCAATTCCTGTGCGTAGAGGGAGACGATAAAGCTGCTGTCCGCGTAGACGTTCAATAGCGGCCGTTCCTCTCCGCGATGATGTCTTCTACGATGGGGATCACGCGATCGCCGAAAATACGCTTTCGCCGCGCTGCGAAGTCCGGCCATTCAGCGGCGGGCTTCGCCGGTGTTCTCGGCACCAGGTCGCCAATGACTTCGCCTCGCTCGCAGACCTCGATATGCACTCCAGCCCGAAGCCAGGTTTTCACTTGCTTTGTATCGCGAAGCTGGCGCAGAGTGATACTTTGCACAGAAATAATGTGACACAACATGTGCCACATTGTCAAATGCCATTGATTCGGAGCGACTTATTCATACCGCAACGCCTCAGCCGGAAGCACCGACGCTGCCGCCCACGACGGATACAGCGTCGCCAGCAGCGAAATTCCAATCGATACCGCTGACACAATCACCCCGTCCAGCAGGCGCGGCGCGAAAGGCAGCGTGTCGATCGAGTAAACCTCGGCCGAGAGATGAATGAAGTGGTAGTATCCGCCGGCCCACGACGCAAAGTAGCCGAGCGCCAGGCCCAGCACCGTGCCGATTGCGCTGATCAGAAATCCTTGCAGCAAAAAGATGCGCCGCACCTGGCCGGGTTCGACGCCGAAGCTCATCATCACTGCGATGTCCCGCGTCTTTTCCATCACCATCATGGTGAGCGCGATGAGAATATTGAGCGCGGCCACGATCACAATCAGCGCGATCACGATAAACGTGACCACCTGTTCGAGCTTGAGGGCGCGAAACAACTCCCGGTTCTGCTCGGTCCAGTTGGTCGTCATGTAACCCGGACCCGCGGCCTGCTCAATAGTGCGCGCAATCTCCGGCGCGCGGTTCAGGTTGTCTACCTTGAAGCTGATCACCGAAAGCAGATCGGGTTCGTCGAAGAGCCGCTGTGCGTCGGCCAGGCGCAGGAAACCCATCTCGGCGTCATACTGATAAAAGCCGGAGTGGAAAGTCCCCGCCACGCGAAAGGTCATGTACTTTGGAACCAGCCCGCCCATGGGCGTCAACTCTCCCTGCGGGCTCACCACCATCACCGAATCGCCTGGAACCGCGCCGATGGTCTCCGCCAGATCGCTGCCCAGAACGATCGGTGGCAGTCCCGCGCTCGCTGCGCCTGTCGATCCCGGCTGCGGCTCCAGCGCCGCAACCGCCCCCGGTGTCGCGGTCGCGAGCAGATCGCTCACCGTCCGCTCATCCTTCGGCTGAATCCCCTCGATCAACGCGTAGCCGTCGCGAGCGCCGCGCGCCACAACCACCTGTTCGTACAAGCCCGGCGCGGCTGCGGTCACGTGCGGCGTCTCGCGCAGCCGCTCGAGCAGCGGCCGCCAGTTGGGAATGCCGCGCCCTTCCACCTGCATCAACTGCACGTGCGCGCTCGATCCCAGCAGTTTGTCCTGCAAGTCGCGCCTCATGCCGTTGGTAATCGCGAGCGCAATGACGAGCGCCGCCACGCCCGCGGTCACGCCCGCCACCGAGATGGCCGTGACCACGCCCACCACGGCCTGCCGCCGCTTGGCTTTCAGATACCGCGCCGCTACGTAGAGCTCAAAGCGCATGGCGTTCACTGTCCCTGGGCGGGAATCACGGTCTTGGCGACGCCCACGTTGTCGAAGCGATCGTAGGCGCGCACGGTAAGGAGATGCTCGCCCGGCTTGGTCTCGGGGGGGACGGGAATCTGAAGATCATAGTGCTCGCGACGCGCGTCGGAAAGCCTGCCCACCGGTTCAATGTACTGCCACGGCCCGGCGTCAAGCGAGTACTCGGCGCGGGCGATCGGCGACGAAACACCTTCTGCGTCGAAGGAGAAGTGGATTAACGGAAGGCACAACCCACCGCAGATAAGACCGGGTTGCAATTTCGCGACAAGGTGAGTGACAACCGGCGGCGTGGTGTCCACCTCGAAGCGGTCGCTCACCTTCTCGCCCGTGAGCGCATCGCCGGGTGCGTGCGAAGGCGCGTCCGATGCAACCACCTTGATGCGATACCCGCCGTCGGGAATCGACGTGGCGTCGAAACTGTACGCCTTGTCGGTGATCTTGTCCTTGAGCAGCCGCCAAACCGTCTCGCCGTCGCCGCGCAGGTAGAGCGAGTAAATCAGATCGTCGCCGTCGTCGTCATGCGCGGCCCAACGCACG
>Ga0326727_10006825_pt1 | contig 30879 bp, 34 predicted proteins | sample MB2enrmetagenome_FD_207643 | JGI IMG/M metagenome (GOLD analysis project Ga0326727, IMG submission 207643) | Lab enriched peat soil microbial communities from McLean, Ithaca, NY, United States - MB29MY | ecosystem: Environmental > Terrestrial > Soil > Wetlands > Peat | place: USA: New York... | reverse complement strand
GTGGAAAAGTCCAACAACCGACTTTCCCACCGCGCTTGGAAATCCCGCCAAGTGCGCGGGATTCCCACTTTCCCACCGCCTCGACGGCGGCGGGAGATTAACCAAAACCGGACATTTCACTTGCTACGAAAAGCGGACGTTTTAACTTGCTAACAACAGTCGATTTGCCGGTTGGTACTGTCGGGGATGCCGAACCACATTACAACAAAATTAGAGCTAGCCGTTGATGAGAGGAAACTCCGGCGATCCTACCTGTGCAACGTGCTCCTCGGCAAACCGGGTGACGCGTTCGAGTGCGGCTTGCAGCCCCCGGTGAAATTCAGCCATCTCCGCCTCGCCGGCTTCAGCGGGAACTCGCAGCTTGGCGCTTACCCGCACCAGAGCCTTCGAAAATGGCTTGGGGATCATCATGGCGTCCCATGTATTCAGCACCCAGGCATCACTGAGCGCCACGTAGAACACCGCCATGGGCAAAGCGCTGGCCCGCGACAACAGCACCGGCCCCGGCTTGGCCACGTCTCTTGGTCCGCGCGGACCGTCAATCGTAAACGCGACCGAAGCGCCCTGTTCCAACTGGTTTTTCAGGCCGAGCAAGGCTGTCGCGCCGCCGCGAGTGCTCGATCCACGGACCGCGACGAAGCCAAGTTTTTCAATGGTCCGGGCGATATATTCCCCGTCGAAGCTGCTGCTTACCATTACGGCGATCCCGGCCTTTCTCCATAGCCAGGAGCTGGCAAACACTGCCCGGTGCCAGAAAGAGTAAATCACGGGTTTTTCGTAGGTCGCGTCGGGCGGGGAAGGCGGTTCTTCCCATGATATGGAAGAGCGAAGAGTCGGACCAATCAGCGAAATGGCCAGATAGCTTGTCCAACTGATAAGCCACAGAAGAATTCTTTGCCGGAGCGAGAATTGGCGAGTTTCGGAAACGGAGGGCGGCTCAGGCTCGACAACGGTCGGAGAGGAATTCACACCGGTATTGTAGCCGGACGGAAAAGTTTTAACTGAAGACTGGTGGCTGATAGCTGAAGGCTGCTTCTCAGGCTTCCAGATAACCCACGATCCACTCTTTCAGCCGATGCCGGCGCTCGTCGGTCGCGTCGAAGCGAATCCCGAAGCTCTTGTTGGGTTTTTTCCAGGTAACGCTACCGCGCACCCAGACGCGCGGCAGGGTGAGCAAAGAGAACGACACTTCTACCTGACTTCCCTGCTCGGGTACAGTGTTGCCCTTGAGCGACATCCCCCCGGAACTGATCTCCTGGCTGGTCGCGATCATGCGGCCGCCGTCCGCCGTGACGATCCCAACCTCCGTCATTACGGGAACACGCACGTAACGGCGGAATTCATGGAGCACCAGCATTCGAGTCGAGCGCACCAGTTTGAGGGCCGCCGACCGCTCCAGCGGTTCGTGAAACACGGCGTTGAGACACAACTTCGAGTAACGCAAGGCATCCTGCGCGGTGCCACCCAGTCCGTAGATGATGATCCGACTGTTGGAAGCGGACGCTCTCGCCAGTTCGATGATGCGGCCGGCGTCTTCTCCCAGGGACAAAACGCAGGCCTCGAATTTTTCGCGCTGCAGTCGTTCCGCGTCTTCGCGTGGAATCAAGACCGTATCAATTCCAAATTGACGGAAGCACTCCGCAATCAGCTGCGCAGACGTTTCGGGCAAATCAAAGAGCGCGACGCGCGCGACCGATTTTCGATGGGCGGATTGAGGGGCGGTGGCGGTACCAGTCGAAGTATGCATGAGTCCTTAGGGGTGAACTCCTCTAAAACCCCATTCTGGCGGGCTTTTCAGCGGTTGGGTAGGTTTCTAAGGGCCTAGTCCCTGTCCGAAAGTGCCATTACGAACGGTGTACTTAGACCGGTTACCCTTAAGCCCTTCGTTTCTTCTCGCTTCACGCCGCGAGGGGAGCTTTCACCGTCCAGTTTGAGCCTTCAGGTAAGATGTTGTCATTCTTGCATTTGCAGTCGCGCTAGAAAATGATCACTCTTAACGACATCCAGTCGGCTTTGCGCCGCATTCGCCCCTCCATCTACCTTTCACCTTGTGCGCGCTCGGAGACTTTTTCCGAGTCCACCGCCAACCAGGTCTATTTGAAGCTCGACAACCTGCAGCGAACCGGCTCTTTCAAAGAGCGGGGCGCGCTGAACAAGTTGCTCTCGCTGAGCCCCGAAGAACGCGCCCAGGGGGTAATTGCGGCCTCGGCCGGAAATCATGCTCAGGGCGTGGCCTATCACGCCGGCAAACTCGGCATCCGTGCCCAGATTTGCATGCCGTTGACGACGCCTCTCATCAAAGTCTCGGCAACACGCGGTTACGGCGCCGACGTAGTTCTGCATGGCGCTAACTACGACGAAGCCTACGAAGAGTCGCTGCGCCGCAGCCAGGCTGAGCACCTCACCTTCGTGCATGCCTTCGATGACGACGCCGTGATTGCGGGGCAGGGCACGATTGGCTTGGAACTCCTCCAGCAGCATCCTGATCTCGAAGCCGTGGTCGTCCCGATCGGCGGCGGCGGCCTGATTGGCGGCATCGGCTGTGCGCTGAAAGAGTCGAATCGCAAGATTCAAGTCTTCGGAGTCCAGCCCTCGCGCCTGCCGTCCATGAAAGTTGCCGTCGCCGAAGGCCAGCCCGTGACGCTTATGCCGGCCTCCACCATCGCCGATGGCATCGCCGTGCGCCGCGCCGGCGAACGGACTCTGCCGCTGGTCCAGAAGTATGTCGACGACATCGCTACGGTCGAAGAAGAAGAAATCGCGAACGCGATCCTGCTGCTGCTGGAACGCGAGAAAACTTTGGCCGAAGGCGCTGGCGCGGCAGCCATCGCGGCTCTGGTCAACCGCAAGCTGCCGCTGGTCGGAAAGAAAGTTGCGGTGCTGGTGTGCGGCGGGAATATCGACGTTACGCTGCTCTCGCGCATCATCGAGCGCGGCCTCGTCAAGGACGGACGTCTAGTGCGCCTGCGCGTCCATCTGCCCGACTATCCCGGCGCGCTCAATCGTCTCACGTCGATCCTGGCGCAGCACCGCGCCAATATCGTTGAGACGGATTACGACCGCGCCTACCACGGTGTCGGCCTGGGTGAGACCGCGATTGAAATCACCATGGAAACCCGCGGGCCGGATCACATCGCGGAAATCATCTCGGCTTTGGGGGCAGCGGGATATACGCAGGAGCGGGTGCTGTAGGGTCGTGTAGGGCGGACACTCCTGTCCGCCCACTCTCAATTTTCTTCGCACCGCTGCGGCGCTGACAGCGCCCCGTTAGGGTACTTCCAAAGTAAGTGGTGCGCCGGATTACATCAATCACCAAGACCAAATGCTAACGATGCGAGGCTATTTCGGAAATCTAAATCCGTCTTCCTCAATCAGATCCTTCCAGACCCAAGTGAGACAGAACCGCGCCTCGCGTTCGACAGATTCGGTGGTGTTCTCCGGCCATTGGAATTTGCCTACGAAGGCATTTAGCAGGTTCAATGCGCGGTTTGCAAAAACTTCCCATGTTTCGGACGGTTGGGGCATTGTCGAATATCGGTAAGTGACAATTCCAGATGTCGTTTGTATGTGGGGCTGAACAACTGCATTCTTGACGAGCCAAAGTTCAGCGTCAACAATCGCGGCTTCTCCGTCGTGCAGCCACTCCGCCGCCAGTAGTGCGTCCTCCCTAAGCCAGCCGATCTCGCCGTGGTAGACGAATCCTCGGTCTATTAACGGTTGCGGGAACTCAGTTGGTAGGTGAGGTTTCGCATTTCGTCTCATCTCGCGGCGGAGCGGTTGGTAGAGTTCTCTCAAAGCATTTGGAGTGTCCGGCGAAACTTCCCTAAAGAATCCGCCATCTTCGATCACGAAAAACTCCCACAATGGATTCCCGGCCAAGTGGGACGGCCAGAGAACAACACCCAAAGGCGATGTCCCATGCTTTGTATCAACTCTGATCTCTGCCTTCAGTTCTCTCGATAACCGTTCGTTGAGTTCCTTAAATCCCGGTGTCCCTTCGGGAACGTCAAAGTCATGAATGACGGCCACAATCACTTCGTGCATCCGTCCATTTTCGGAATAGGCACCTATCGAAGTGATGTCATCTGGATGAACCTCCCACAGCCGGATCTGGCCTTGGAAACAGGTTATGAATATGCCATCCGGGCTAATCCTTGGTTCTGGGTCGGTCGTCATTAAGGTTTGCCGTAAACCCATCTTAACCGCACCTCACTGAATCGACGAGTCGCGCAGAAGCAACCGCCCGACAGAGCCTTTAGGAGATCAGTTCTATTCAAACTGTTTTCGGAATTTCTCCAGTTGATCCTTCACTTCGCCTACCTCGCGCCGCAGCTCCGCCACTTCCCCTTCTAACCTCGCGATGCGTTCCCCATCTGCCGAATTCGGCTCAACCTCTGCGCCGAGATGCACCGCCGCTTCCGCCTCCACCACATCCCCGGCCAACAAATGCCCGTATCGCGATTCCTTCGTCCCCGGCTGCCGAGGCAATATTTTCGCCAGTGGCGGATCGCGCTGCATCAGCTTCTGCAACGCCGATTGCACATCCTCCAGGGTTTCGAAGCGGTGCATGCGCTCGGCGCGCCCGCGGAGTTCGCCCGGCGTTTGCGGACCGCGCAAGAGCAATACGCATAGAATCGCAGTCTCCGCTCGCGTGAAGTTAAATACCTCCTGCAGGCGCTGCTCGTACTTGGTTACGCGGCTATCAGCGCCGCGCGCGGGGCCGGCCAGGCGCTGCTGTTGAAGGCCATCCAGCGCGTCGCGCACCGCGTCCTCGTCCAACTGCATTACCGGATCGCGATTCGTCTTCTGATTGCAGGCATTCACCAGCGCGTTCAGCGACAGGGGATAGTATTCCGGCGTGGTGATGTCTTTTTCGATCAGCGACCCCAGCACGCGGACTTCGGTTTCCGTCAGTGTGATTTCCATGAGTTCTTTAGCCGCTTTGATTGTATAGAAGACGCCAAAGTCAAAAGCAGCGGGCGAGGGCGCCCGCTACACACGGTCAAGCACCGGCGGGGCACGGTATACTCGATAGTTTGCCGGACGCATCCAAGTGAACCAGTACTGCATTTGAAGGAGGAATCGTGAGGAAATACCTGGGAGTTATGGCGGGCGTGGCTGCGCTGTGTGTGATGTCGTGGGCGCAGGCTCCCGCTCCAACTCCAGCTCCGGATCAGACCCCAGCCCAGGCTCCAGCGCCCGAGCCAACCCCGATTCCGACTCCAACTGAAAGACCTGCCGCCCCCGCGCCCCAGTACCCGCGCATGGATCTGTTTCTCGGCGGTACTTACGCCGAGGCCGGTTTTTTCAACGCCGGACATTGGGCTGGCCTGCCCGGTTGGGACGCCGCCTTCGGCCTGAACGCAACCCATTGGCTGGGGTTGGTGGTGGAAGGCGGCCAATACTTCGGAACCTCGAAGATTCCGACCAACACGCCGGCGCCATTTCCTTCATGCCCGAACGGCTTCTGCCCAGGCACTTATCCGACGTTTGACGTGTCGACGCGAGAGTACAACTTCCTTTTTGGCGTTCAATTTTCCCGGCGCAAGTATGAAGGCTGGACGCCGTTTGGCGAACTTCTGTACGGACATCAGGGCACACGCGGCGTGGCGACGGGTGGGAGCGCTACTGTAACGGAAGTGGGAACGGGCCGGGCGCTGGTGGCCGGCGGAGGCCTTGAGCGCAAAATCAATCAGCGTTTCGGGTTGCGTTTCAAGGCCGATTACTTGCAGACGGGGACCGCGTTTCCGGCGCAACCCAAGCAGAAACAGGACAACTTCCGGTTCTCGGTGGGCATTGTCATCCACAATGTGCACAAGAAGAAGCGCACACTCGAGGATGAAACTCAGGCAGAACCGTAAGGCAGTCGTTGGTCGTTAGTCGTTGGTCGTTGGCAAACCACGGGCTTTGTCCAACGCGTCCAACGCAGCGTTCGCGAACGACTAACGACTGACGACTAGCGACCGCAAGCTACGAGCGGCGCAGCAGATCGCTCAGGGGCTTGGCCTTGGACCGTACTTCGTCGGCGAGATCGGCGCCTTTTTCGACTGCTTCCTCGAGACGGTCCTTTGCATCGTCCGTCCAGTCGGAGACGGTGTCCAGGGCGTCGTCGTAGGAGCGCCGCAGGTCTTTCCGCAATTGCCGCCCGGACTTCGGAGCGAGCAACAGACCGAGGGCAGCGCCGACGCCGAGTCCGATCAGCAGAAAAGTGATGGCTGTGCCAGCTGTGCTTTCTGAACTCTCGTATTTTCCGATGTGCATATGGACCTCCCGATCACTCCATTCTAGACCCGAATTGAATTGGTAATTTGTAATTTGTGACGGATAGTCAAAAACCCGGTGGCCCGGTTCCCATAACCCTCTCCCCCTGTGTAAAATAAGTTGTTATCCCCAAGTGCGGCGGAAGCCCCGGCGACCTCCACCCCAGCAGGCCAAGAGCGGGCCCGCCGGGGACCCCGGACCTGCCTCGCTGCCCAGAATTCCTAGCAGAGTGAAGGAGATGTAAACCAGCAATGTCGATTCCAGCAACCCAACTCCGTCCCGGCATGATCATCAAGCACAACAATGACTTGCATTCCGTGTTCAGCGTCGAGCACCGCACCCCGGGCAACCTGCGCGCCTTCATCCAGGCCAAGTTGCGCAATCTGCGCACGGGCGCCATGTTCGAGCATCGTTTCCGCTCTCCCGACCCCATCGAAAAGGTCAACGTGGATGAGGAGAACATGGAATTCCTCTACGCCGACGGCGACAGCTACTACTTCATGAACACGGAGAACTACGAGCAGACCCACCTGACCCGCGACGTACTCGGCGATGCGGTGGATTACCTGACACCGAACCTCCAGATCAAAGTGGAATTCTTTGATGGCAAAGCCGTGGGCATCGAGTTGCCGCAGACCGTGGTTCTGACCGTGTTGGAAGTTGAGCCCGGCCTGAAGAGCGCAACGGCATCAAGTGTGACCAAGCCGGCAAAGACCGAAACCGGCCTCATCGTGCAGGTGCCACCGTTCATTAACGAAGGCGAGAAAATCAAAGTCGACACGGCCGAGGGGACGTATTTGTCGAGAGCGCAGTAGGGCAGGTCAGAAGTTAGAGGTCAGATTGCAGAGGTAAGAACCTTCGGCTAGGGTTTTCACCTCTGCAATCTGACCTCTGACCTCTGCAATCTAACGATGACTTCCGCCAAAGGCCAATCTACTACCCACGCTCGCCGCTTTCTGGTGCGCGGACGTGTGCAGGGCGTCGGCTTCCGCTGGTTTGTGGAGCGTGAAGCGTTCATTCTGCAGATTGCCGGCTGGGTGCGCAACAATCCTGACGGCACCGTCGAAATCCTGGCTCAGGGGACACGTGACCACTTGGCGGGATTGCACTCGCGGTTGCGCGAAGGCCCACGAGCGGCGCGCGTGGATGAGGTGGAAATATCCGAAGCTCAGCCCGTCGCCGGCCTGGCTTCATTTCTAATTCAAGATTTCTAATTCAAGGAGCGTAGATGTCGACCAAGGCAGCCGTGGATTGCGGCGAGTTGAAGAAATTGATTCGGGAGATCCCCGACTTCCCGAAAAAGGGCATCCTGTTCTACGACATCACCACGCTGCTCAAGGATAAGGCCGGTTTCGCGCGGCTGATTGACGCGCTCTCGGAGAACTATATCGGCAAAGGGATTGACCTGGTGCTCGGCATGGAAGCTCGCGGATTCATCTTCGCTCCAGCACTCGCCTACCGCCTGAATGCGGGCTTTGTTCCTGTCCGCAAGCCGGGAAAGTTGCCGGCTGAAACGGTGCAAGTCAGCTACGACCTGGAATACGGCAGCAATGCGCTGGAGGTGCACAAAGATGCCATCGGAAAAGGCCAGCGCGTTCTGATCGTGGACGACCTGCTGGCTACCGGCGGAACCGCTGCGGCGACTGCAGAGCTGGCCAGCGGCTTAGGCGCGGAAATTGCCGGTCTGGCGTTTGCGGTCGAACTGGACTTCCTGAAAGGGCGCGACAAACTGACGAAGTACGACGTGTTCTCCTTGTTGCACTATGACCGCTAATCAGCGGCATCAACCAGGCTGCTGGCGGTAGTACAATCCCGCCATGGGTGGCTTGACCGAGCCGAATCTAAACCCCGCCAGGGAGCAGGAATCCAGCCTGCGTCCGATTCTCGTCGGGATTGTTATCGTCGGGGTTGTGGTGGGAATTCTCGCACTGATTTTCCGCGCCGAGCAGAAAAAGCCCGCCCCGCCTCCGGCCTATGCCGCGAACCTGAAATTTTCGGACCTGAGGACGAGTGCGGCGCAGAATTTTGTGGGCGCAACCGTCAGCTATCTCGATGGCGCCATCACCAACACCGGCGATAAGACCGTCATCCACGCAGTGGTTCAGGTCACGTTCAAGGACGACCTGGGACAGACGGCCCAGCGCGAGGAGCTTCCCATCCGTGTTCTGCGCACCGGCGGACCGTACGACGAAGCCGTGGACCTCACCCTGTCGCCGCTTGCGCCCGGCCAGAGCAAACCTTTTCGCCTGACCTTTGAGAACATTTCGGCGCAGTGGAACCATGCTTATCCGGAGCTGCAAATTACGCAGGTCACGGTGAAGTAAGGAGCCAGAAGAAAATCGCAGAGATAGTGCATCCGCACCTGGTCGCAAGGCACCAGTGCGCGAACTATTCGTTTGACTCGCGGCGCTCTTCGGTGTATCTGTTGGCTCGCGATGTGGAAACGTATTGGTTTGCTCTTGCCCTTACTCTCGGCTGTGCTTTCCCCGGCGCGCGATAAGCCGGAGAATTGGCTGGAAGTCCGCAGTGAGCATTTCAGCGTAGTAACGAACGCGAACGAAAAGGCAGGGCGGCGCATTGCGGATCAGTTTGAGCGCATGCGCTCGGTTTTTCACCAGGCGCTTCCCCACGTTGCGCTTGACGACGGCTCGCCCGTCATTGTGATGGCCATCAAGGACGAGAAGGACTTCCGAGCCCTCGAACCGCAAGCTTATCTGGCCAAAGGACAACTAAAGCTGGGCGGCCTTTTTCTGCGGGCTCTCGACAAAAACTACGTCCTTATGCGGGTCGATGCCGAGGGCGAACACCCCTACGCCGTCATCTACCACGAGTACACGCACCTGCTCCTCGGCAAGTCTTCCGAATGGATCCCCTTGTGGCTGAACGAAGGATTAGCCGAGTTTTATGAGAATACAGACATTCACGAGAAGGATGTCGCATTAGGCCAACCGAGTTTCGGGAATCTTGAGTTGTTGCGCCAGAACCGCTTGCTGCCGCTGGCTGCGCTGTTTGCCGTAGATACGAATTCGCCTTACTATCACGAGGAGAACAAGGGTTCGATCTTTTACGCCGAGTCATGGGCGCTCACCCACTACCTTTTCGTCAAGGACAATAAAGAAAAGACCAGCCACTTAGCCGATTACGTGGACTTAATGGCGAAGAAGGAAGATACCGTCGCGGCGGCGGCCCGGTCCTTCGGCGATCTCAAGCAACTGCAATCCACGCTGGAAGGCTACATTCGCCAGGGAAACTACACCTTTTTCCACGGACCGATTTCCGCCGAAGTGGACGACACTGCCTTTAAGGTGCAAGCCCTGACCGGAACCCAGGCCGATGCGGTACGCGCGGATTTTCTCGCCTACAACGAGCGGGTTGCGGATGCCCGGCCGCTGCTGGACCGTGTGCTGCAGGAGGATCCACAAAACGTCTCGGCGCATGAAACCATGGGATTTCTGGAGTTTCGTGCGGGGCATATAGACGAGGCGCGCAAGTGGTACGAACAGGCAGTGAAACTGGACTCGCAAAGTTACATCGCCCACTACTATTTTGCCGCCATCTCAATGAGCGCCGGGGCCAGCCCCAGCGATGACGGTCGGATCGAAGCCAGTTTACGGGCTGCCATCAAACTCAATCCGTCATTTGCGCCGCCTTTTGAGCGGCTGGCGGCCTTCGAGGGCATGCGACACCGGAATCTCGACGAGGCGCACATCATGGCGCTCACGGCGACACAATTGGACCCGGGGAATGTCGGCTACCGCTTGACCGGAGCCAACGTCCTTATGGAGATGGGCAGGGACAAAGACGCGATTGCCGTGCTCCGTAACGCCTTGCGGATAGCCAAGTCTCCCGAGGAAACGGCGATGGTCCAGAACTCTATCTTGCGCGCCGAGGAGTACGCTACCGCCCGGCAACGGGCGGCGGAACAAAATAGCCGCCGCGTGGCCGAGGAACTGAAGACCAGAGCCCAAGGGAATGCCGAGTTTGCTGGAGAAGGCGTCGCCAGCGATGAGGCAGCCGAGGAAGAAGTTCCGAAGGGACCTCACCGCTTTTTGTCCGGCATTCTGCAGAACGTGCGGTGTCATGCTCAAAGGATGGACCTGACGATTGCCGCCAAAGGGAAGACGACGCCACTGCATAGTGGCAACTACTACAAGATTGGGTTCACGGCTCTCGGCTTCGAGCCTAAGGGAGATCTCAATCCATGCGTAAACCTAGAGGGCAGACCGGCAAAGGTCGAGTACGTTGAGTCCTCCGCCGAATCAGCAGCACCCTACGTCGTTGCCATTGAGCTTCACAAGTAAGTCGGTGAGTCGGCAGCGGGCGGGTTTTCATGTTGTCGTCATTTTGATTTCTGTTGTGCGATCCATTTGTCCGTGCGGGCTTCCAGAAGATCAAGAGGGAGGGTTCCTCCGTTGAGCATCTCGTCGTGGAAGCTGCGGATGTCAAACTTGGGGCCCAATTCCCTCTGGGCGCGTTCGCGAAGTTCGCGGATCTTGAGCTGGCCCAGCTTGTAGCTGAGCGCTTGTGCCGGCCACGCGATGTAGCGGTCGGTTTCGGACTGGATGCTGGGCTCGTCAATGGCTCCGGACTTGCGGAAGAAGTCCACGACTTGCTCGCGCGTCCATCCTTTCGAGTGGATCCCGGTATCGACGACCAGCCGTACGGCGCGAAAGAGTTCAGAAGACAGACGGCCGTAGTCGGAGACGGGATCCTGGTAGAAGCCGACCTCTTTGCCGAGTTGCTCTGCGTACAGCGCCCAGCCTTCAATGTAGGCATTGAAGCCGAGACCGTGGAGACGGAACTTGGGCAACCCCTGGAGTTGCTGCTGCACCGATAGCTGCATGTGATGTCCGGGGATGCCTTCGTGGTAGGCGATCGCCTCGTCGTCAATGAGCGAGCGATGCGCGAAGTCAGAGGTGGCGACGACGACGCGGCCGGGGCGCTTGCCGTCCGGAGTGCCGGTGACGTAGTGGGTGGCAGCGGCGGACTGGAAGGCGGGTATGGCCTCAACTGTGACCGGCGACTTCGGAAGAAGAGTAAAGAGCTGCGGCAGCTTCGGCTCCATCTGGGCGATGTAGTGGCGGAAATCGTCGAGGATTTGGTCGGCCGAGGTTGGAATGTATTTGGGATTCGTCTTTAGTGAAGCGCGAAAAGAGGCCAGGTCGGCGAACCCTTGTTTCTTTGCGATCGCCACCATCTCGGCCTGGATACGATCCATCTCGCGGAGACCGAGTTGATGGATCTCATCCGGCGTCATGTGGGTAGTCGTCCGGGCATAGATGTCGTTTTCGTAGCGCTTCTGGCCATCCGGCAGAGAGGTGATTGAGAGAGTCGTACGGCCTGCGGGCGCGTACTCGGTGCGGAGGAAGTTCGCGAAAGTCTTGTACGCAGGGACGACGTCGGTGTTGATCGCGTCCGTGATCTGCTGGGTCAAGCGCTTTTGATCTTCGGCGGAAATGCTCGCAGGATATTTCTTTGTCGGCCGCAGAAACGGGTCAGCGTCGATGATGCCCTGGCACTGGACGGGAAGCTTCTCCAGCAGAAATCGGACGGGCATGAGCTTGTCCTTCATGCCGGCGCGCAGCACCTCAGTGGTCTGGCTGAGGACGCGCGGGATCTGGTGCAGACGGGCGATGTAGTCCTCGTAGTGCTTGACCGAGTCGAACGGAACAGACAGCGGCAAATCCGCAAGGCTGGTATGGACGCCATTCTGCTGGTTGATGGGCATCTCGAACTCTTTGAGGTTGAAGTCGGCAATGCGTTGCTCGAGGACACGAACCAGGAGGTCGTGGGAGAGCTGGTCCTGGTCGGAAAAGCCCGCGGTCGGAATGCCCTCAAGCCGGGCAAGAAAGTCCCGATTGGTCTTGTGGCGCTGGGCGATGGCTTCGAGTGAGTACTCGGCAAGCTTGTCGTTGTAGCGGTAGTCACCGTAAGCGGTGGCGCGCTCGGGAAAGTTGCGGAGATCGGACTCGTACTGCTCTTCGAAAAGAGCGTTCTGGGCGGCGAGGCGATCGGCCACTGGTTTGATGTTTTGGGCGAAGACGCAACTGGCTATGGCGACTAGGAGAAACAGGCTTTGTTGGAGGCGCATAGGTGTATGCAGGGTATCAGAAATGAGTAAGGTGAGAGGTGGGAAGTCAGATTAAGAGGTTGGAACCTTCGGGCTTAGTCTTTTTATACCTCTGCAATCTGACCTCCTACCTCTGTAATGGTTACAATGGCCTCGTGGCTGATGTAAAACCATTCCGTCTCACGGAGTCCGTTAAAGCTGCGGGTTGAGCTTCCAAGCTGAGTCCGGCGGCGCTGGACACGGTGCTTGGGAAATTAGCCCGGCAACAGGACCCGAATGTGCTAATCGGCTTCGATCACGCCGACGACGCCGGCGTGTATCTGCTGACGCCCGAGACGGCGCTGGTGCAGACGGTGGATTTCTTTACGCCCATCGTGGACGATCCCTACACCTTCGGCCAGATCGCCGCCACCAACGCGCTCAGCGACGTTTACGCCATGGGGGGGAAGCCGCTGACGGCGCTGGCCCTTGTCTGTTTTCCCGATAAAGGCGATCTCGAGATTCTGGAGCGTATTTTGGCGGGCGGCTTGTCAAAGATGATCGAGGCCGGATGCACGGTGGTGGGCGGCCACAGCATCCGCGATGACGAAACAAAATTCGGATATTCGGTCACAGGAGTAATTCATCCCAAACGCGTGCTGGCGAATAACGGCGCGCAGCCCGGCGATAAGCTGCTCTTCACGAAGGCGCTCGGCACAGGAGTCATCTCGACCGCGATCAAGAAAGGCGTCGCCAAGCAGGATTGGATTGACGGCGCAGTGAAATCGATGACAACGCTGAACAAGACCGCTGCCGAGGTGATCACCAAGGCTCGTGTGGGGACGGGCGTTCCGCCCGTCCAAGCGGAGCGAAGCTCCGCAGCGAACGCGTCCTTTGCCGTCCACGCCCTCACCGACGTCACCGGCTTCGGCCTGATCGGCCACGCTCGCGAGATGGCGCTGGCATCGAATGTCAGCCTCGTCTTCGAATCCGCGAACATTCCTGTGCTCGAAGGCGCGCTCGATTGCATCCGCGCCGGCTACATTCCCGGCGGGCTCAAAGCGAATCGTGACTTCGCCGAATGCCTGGTCGGTTACGATGAGTCGGTGCCCGCCGATATCCGCACGCTGCTGTTCGATCCGCAAACCGCAGGCGGCCTGCTGATCGCGGTTGCCGCCGAAGACGCCGCCCTGCTCACACAGGCGCTGCAGGATGCTGGCGTTCCTGCCGTAGAGATTGGCAAAGTGTTGCCGCGCGCGAAACCTTTAATCCGAGTCACTTTCTAATTAAGCACGCTAGCCTGCGTTGATCAGTTCCCAGATGTGGGCCAGGTGATGGTCATCGTGTTCCGCCACAAAGTAGAGATGGTCTACCAGTCGCATGGGGATCTTCAGTCGTGGATGAAGTGAGGCGCGGGCGAAAATTTCGGGGTCGATCTTCTCCACTTTGTTCACCAGTCGTAAGCGGGCGCTTCGGAATTCGGCCAGGATCTCCTCTATCGGGCGCCGGTTGTGCTGCGCTTCGGAGGTCTTCCGATTGCTCAGGTCAGCCACGGTAAGCTGTGATGCTTCCGTCAGGTAGTCCTCGACCCGCGCCATCCATAGAGGTTCGAGATCCGCCAGGTGGCCAGCTTGTTCCTGGGCCGACCACTTGTCATTTTCTTGCGGCTGCTTCACCAGGACGACGCGATCAACACCGCGGACGATTTCTTCCAGACGGGCCGGCGTGCCTCGCAAACGCGCACATAGGTTCGGATGCTGCTCCACTGGAAAGTTGAAGTCAAACTTCCGTTCAAACCAGATTGGCGGTCGATTCATGGCTGCTGGCGAATCATGTCTTCCTACAAGATGCCAATGCAAGCCGAGGCGACGCAATTCGTGTCTTTCCCTACGGCGCGGCTGCGGGATTGCGCCATCCGGAACACATGATGAATCTGGTCAACGGGTGAGCGAACAAGGATTTCCAGTCGCGTCAGCTGCCGCGAGCCTTTTCGCGCATGCGCTTGATGAAGCTGGGGACGTGCACCACAGCGCGTCCTACCGTGCCGCGCCCGATTTCCTGCGTGCCGTCGTGGGCACGGACGCGCATCTGATAGAAGCGCCCGTCAAACGATTCCAGTTCGGCCTCGGCGCGAATTTGCATTCCAATGCCGCTGGCCGCGCGGTGTTCGACATGGATGGAGATTCCCACCGTGATTTCACCCTCGTCGCAAAATGGTTGCAGCGCCTGGAAAGAGGCCATTTCCATCAGCCGAATCATGTCTGGGGTCGAATACACGGGCGGCAGTTCGGGGTGATGGGCGGCGAGCGTGTGCTTTAGCTCAACCGTTTCAGACGCTTCGCCGCGCACGCCGATGGGGATGGGCCGGGCCATGGAATTCGGGTGGAGCTCTTGATTCTACCGTAGGCAAGCACTTCGCGACGGAGGACGCAACGTCTCAAAGCACCTTGGCCTGCCTGGTATTGAGGTTCACGACGAAGATTCGCTCGTTGTTTCCGGCCGGATCGGCCGGTTGCAGGAAGAAACCCAGATTCTTCGGGTTGTAGGCCACCGAGGAGCCGAGCAGTTTCTCGCCGTCGGAGAAAGTGACTTCGATTGGCTTCCCTGGGAGTTGAAAAGCGCGGGAGGCATCCTTGTGGGCTCGGTCTCCGGCAAAATCCTTGACGAAAAACACGGCTTTCAGTTCATCGATTCGAACCGATGTTCCGGGATCGCCTGGTTTGGGTTCGACGTCCTCGGGAAACAGCAAGAAATGGTCGCGTGCCGGAGAAAAATCGCTGGTGTAACCCCTGAGCCTGCGGCCATCGAGGTAGGCGACCACCACCTTGGCTGGGTTTTGCATGGCTCCTGCCTTCCAACAAGGCTTTGCTAGAATTATCGTACTTCGATTCCTCCACTTGACCGGAATTCTAGTGGTTGTAGTTACCATTGTGGGGACCAGTGGACTTTTCAGAACATTTCGAGGTGGTAGTAGTGGGCGCAGGCCATGCCGGATGCGAGGCCGCGATGGCTGCCGCTCGCATGGGGCTGAAGACCGCTCTCTATACCTTGAACGTCGATCTGATCGCCCAGATGTCGTGTAACCCGGCCATCGGTGGCATTGCCAAGGGCCACCTGGTGCGCGAAGTGGATGCTCTCGGCGGCATCATGGGCGAAATCACGGACGCAGTTGGAATTCAGTTCCGCCTGCTCAACACCTCGCGTGGACCCGCCGTCTGGTCGCCACGGGCGCAGTGCGACAAGCAAGCCTATCGTCTGAAGATGCGCGAGGTGCTGGAATCGCAGCCGAATCTGACGATCAAGCAGGCGGAAGTGGCGGACGTGGTAGTGGAGTCGCTGGTCGTTAGTCGTTCGTCGTTCGCGGGTTCCGATGAAAATGGCGGCGCAGTTGCCGACGACCAACGACTCACGACCAACGACGCTCCTCGCTGCATTCGCGGCGTTCTGCTGCGCGATGGGCGGCGCGTTTCGGCCAAAGTCGTCATTATTACCACTGGAACTTTTCTTAACGGGTTGATTCATTGCGGCGAGCAGCAGTATCCGGCGGGACGTTCGGGAGAGCCCGCAGCCGTTTTGCTGGGCGAGGCGCTCAAAAAGCTTGGCCTGCGCGGATGCCGGCTCAAGACCGGGACGCCTCCGCGGCTGGATGGGCGCACCATCGACTGGTCGCGTTTTGAGCGGCAGCCGGGCGATGCGGATCCGACTCCGTTCAGTTTTCGCACCCGCCGCGTCGCGCATCACGACTCGCAGGTGCCATGCTACATCGCCTTTACCACGGAAGAGACGCATCGTGTTATTCGCGAGAACGTGCATCGCTCGCCCATGTACAGCGGACAGATTCAATCGACCGGGCCGCGGTATTGCCCGTCGATTGAAGACAAGATCGTCAAGTTTCCGGACAAGTTGACGCACCAGCTTTTCCTGGAGCCCGAGGGGCTGAACACGCACGAAATCTATGTCAACGGTATGAGCACTTCCCTGCCGATTGATGTGCAACTGGCGATCCTTAAGTCGATTCCGGGGCTCGACGGCGCCGAGATGATGCGGCCCGGTTACGCCATTGAGTACGATTCCATCGATCCCACGGAACTCAAGCGCACGCTGGAGACGAAGAAGATTGAGGGACTGTTTCTCGCTGGGCAGATCAATGGGACTTCGGGATATGAGGAAGCGGCTTGCCAGGGAATTATGGCGGGAATCAATGCCGCCCTTAAAGTGAAGAGGCAGGCTCCGCTTGTGCTCGATCGCACCGAGGCCTACACGGCCATTCTTATCGACGATTTGATCTCGAAAGGGACCAACGAGCCTTACCGGATGTTTACTTCGCGGGCGGAGTTTCGTCTGCATCTGCGGATCGACAACGCCGACCGGCGGCTTACTCCACACGGACGGCGGGTGGGGCTGATTTCGGATGAAGCGTGGGCGGAGTTCGAGGCGAAGCAGCAGCGGCTACTGGAAGTGAAGCAGACGCTGGAGGGGACGAAGGTGACGGGGGCAATGGCGGAGCAGATCGCGCGGGCTTGTTCCGCTGCTGACGAGAGCGGTCGAGCTGCGCTCGACTGGGACGGCCGAGGGCGGCCGTCCCTACACGATCTCTCCGGTGCGATCGGGCAGTCGCTGGCGCAATTGCTGAAGCGACCAGAAATCACCATCGAGCAACTGGCGCCAGTTCTCAAGGATCTGGTGCCTGGGTTCTTTGAAAGAGCTTCCTCGGCGAACCCGGCGTCCTCTGCGGTTGATGTTTCTCGGCTTCATCTCTCGTCTGAAATCCGGAACGAGCTCAAGTCCGTCGAAACTGAAATCAAATATGCCGGATACCTCGAGCAGCAGGAGCGCGCCATCGAACGGCTGAAGAAGGCCGAGCAGCGCCGCATTCCAGATTGGTTCGATTACCGGGCGGTGAGCGGGTTGTCGCGCGAAATGCAGGAGAAGCTCGGAAAAGTTGTCCCGCAGACGCTCGGCCAGGCCTCGCGCATTCCCGGCGTGACTCCGGCTGCGGTTTCTCTGATCAACGTCTATATCGAGATCCAGGCGCGACGGCGGGAACAGGCGGCTGCGCTGTAGCCTACCCCGACGGCTGAGGAGACGCCGAGCTGCGCTCGGCTGGACGGGCGAGGCGCCCGTCCCCACACAAGCTATTCAGCGAGCAACCGCCTTCTGCACAGCGGCTCGCAGTTCTTCATACGAAATCGCCCCGGGATGATACATCGCCACCTGCCCGGCGCGATTCAGGACGACCAGAGTTGGGGTCGTACTGGCTCCGTAAGCATCGAAATTCTGCTTGCTCAACGGCACGGGCATGTCCTGCAGGCTGGCGTAATAACGCTGGCGGACGGACTCGATATACGCCCGTTCCTGCGCCGGCGAAGCGTCGGCTCCCTGCGCCGCATACCCGTAGAGTTGGGTCGGGCCGATCACGACCAGGCCCGCGGGAGCGAACTCCTGCCGCAAGCGGGCAATGACGGGGACTTCGGCTTTGCAGTCAACACACCAATGCGCCCAGAAGAACAAAAGAACTGGCGAACCTTTCAAGGAGGCGAGAGCCAGTGGCTTCGGTCCGAGATACTGAGTTACCTGCAGGGGCGGGGCGGGCTGACCGACCAGAGCGAGCAGGTTGAGGTTTTTCTGCAGCCGCGCTCGAATGGATGTATTTCCATAGCGCGCCAAAGCCGAGCGCAGCAAGGCGACCGCTCTCGCGTGCTGTCCTTTTTCCGACATCTCCTGCCCGAGAACTTCGTAAGCGGCTCCGAGGGCAGCGGGCAAGTGAGGTTCGGCGTCGAGTTTGCGTTTGCTTAGTTGCTGTTCCGCGAGACGGCGCGTCTCGGTGGCATAGGCAGCGGCCTGGTCCCACTGGTTGGTCGAGGCCGCACCTCGGGCCATCCATGACAGGGCTTCCAGGTACTCCGGTGTGGCGCCGTGCTGAGCCTTATAAGCGCTAAGTTCCGACTCGGCGGCGGAAAAAGAGTTCTGCGCCAATTGAGCGCGAACATCCCCGATAATGTCATCTCCGGCCTGGACAACCAGGGGAGTTGAAGTTACAAACGACGCAACCCAAAGAAGAATTCCAGCGGAGACCAGGCCCCACTTCCCCGTTCGAATACGCATGACTTGATGATGAATGAGGCTCTGCCAAGTTGCAAATCGCGAAGTTGAGAAATGGGCATCGCCCGTCCGCCAAGCAGAGGCGGAATGCTCAGGCAGCGAGGCTGTAGGTGCTATCGGAGTGGGAAAGGATGCGCATCATTTCGTGGAAAGAGACAATCTCGAAGTTCAAAATTGATCGATTGCGCACCAGTCCTTCCACTACCGCGCTGGAGGGACTGAACAGCTTGAATTGAATATTATGGCCGCGTGCCCAGCGATCGAGAAACGCGAGCATCCCCAGGCCGCCACCTCCAATCGCTTTTACCTCGGAAAGATCCACCGCAATAATGCGGGCAGCGGGTCGCGCCAGCACAACATCGCGAAGCTTGAAAACCTCTTCGCTGCGGAGGATCCTGCCTTTGCACTCAATCACTGTCAGGTCGTTCAGATTCTCGACGTGTATGGCTAGCATGGGATCCTCCTCTGCGAATTCAGTGGTTGTTTTCAGTTTGCCGCGCTAAGGCTAGTCGCGAAGGACAACATTGAGAAGTGAGCTATGAACTTGCAAACCTCCCCCGCCATAGTCGACGAAGCCTGACTCTCTGAAGCGGTTCATGAAATAACTGACCCGCGAGCGGGTAGTGCCTATCATCTCGGCGAGGGTTTCCTGGCTGATCTTGGGGATTACAGACTTGGGAGTGCCTTCCCCCCCGAAGCGAGCCAGCTTTAGCAGAGCCCGCGCCAGTCTTTTTTCGCTCGAATTGAAAAGATGGTCAATTAAATCCTCTTCGTATCGGATGTTCCGTATCATCAGATTAGCCACGAACATGTCGGAGAATTCGTGTTCCCGATGAAGCGCTTCGATCATGGCCTTTTTATCGATGCACAGGAGCTTGCAGTCTGTCATTGTGGTCGCGGACTTCATGCGTGAAAGCCTTCCGACGAGGCAACCTACTCCGAAGAACTCTCCCTGACTCAATATGCCTAGGGTTGCCTCCTTGCCAATCCTGGACACGATCGTTAGTCGAACTCTGCCTTCCTGAATGTAGAAGACCGAGTCAGCCGCATCTCCTTGCATGAAGACCGTCTGTTTCTCGGGAAAAGCTACAACTTTCCCAGCCACGCCAATAGTGGCAAGGAATTTCTCCGGGGCGAAGTCAGGCCTTCTCTTGGCCAACGTGGTTGTTGGCGCTGTCGAGTGACTTCTACACTCAACCGTAGCCAAGCCGTGCAGGGACTCATCATGTAGGGTCGGCATGGAATCCTCCAGACTGATCTGATTATCCGTTTTCGGTTACGCGTTGTATCATCCCAGAAAGCAAGGACCCTGCCAAAAGCTGATCGCCCTTATTTTTCAGCGTGATACAAAAAAATGGAGGGGCAGACCGAGAATTTTTGGGAGGCTTGCCAGGGTAACGTGTACCAGGACCGATTACCGCCGTAAGCACAGAATCCTCTAGCCATTTGCCCCCGATTATGTACAATTTAGGTGCGTTTGATCTTTGCGGTCGTCAGCAGTACCCCGCTCTGAAGCGTGATCTGCCTGCACTATCCTCCGAGTTTCAGCGCATACTTCAACACAAAAGGAACACAGCAACATCATGGAAACAGGAACCGTAAAGTGGTTTAACGATGCCAAGGGCTATGGTTTTATCAGCCGCCAGAATGGTGAAGACGTATTCGTGCACTTCTCCGCCATCCAGGCAAACGGCTTTCGCAGCCTGCAGGAAGGTCAACAAGTTCAGTTTGACGTAGTCAAAGGCCCCAAGGGCTGGCAGGCAGAAAACGTCAAAGGCGTCTAGGCCACAACCAAAATTCGACAAGAGGAGCGGCCGAAAGGCCGCTTTTCTTTTTGCGGATTCGCGGAGCGACAGTCGTCCCAGCCTTCAGCCTAAATTACAATTCTGTTTGGACGGGAGATCGATATGCCCCTGAAAGTTGGCGATCCGGCGCCGGATTTTGAACTTCCCGCAATCGCCGGCGAACGCGAGATCATGATGCGCTCGCACGACTATCTCGGCAGTAAGAGTCTGGTCGTCACCTTCCACCCCCTCGACTGGACTCCGACTTGAGCCGTGCAAGTGCCCGAACTCGATGCCCGCCGCAAAGAGTTTGAGGCGCTCAATGCCCAGGTCATGGACATCAGCGTAGATTCGATTCCCAGCCACATGGCCTGGCGGCAGATGGAAATTGGCCCCGTCGAGGTTCCGCTCTGCTCCGATTTCTATCCCCATGCCGAGGTAACGCGCAAATTCGGCGTTCTTCGCGAAGGCCCGCCGGTAGCAGGCATCAGCGAACGCGCCGCATTCATCGTGGATAAGAATGGAAGGATAGCCTTCGCCAAGGTCTACGGCATCAGCCAACTCCCCGACATCGAGGAGTTGCTGACGGCGCTGCGCGGATTAGGCTGAGTACTGTGTGCCGCGTGCCAGCTTTTTGTATGCAGTTTCTAAGCCTTGTCTTTTATTCTAAAGAACGCAACCGCGAACAGCACTCCGAACAGCAGGTCAGCCCCTGCAAACATTAGATCGGACGGGTGCAGACGGTGTTGCAGATAAAGAACGGTTAGCGACGCTGCATAGCTGAACTTTTCGGCCATGCAGGCGATCATGAGCGGGCGAAAACGCACTGGGTTGGTGGCAATGATCAGGAACGCGATCTGCCATGCAAGGCCAACTCCAACGAAGCCGTAGTAGAAGCCGGGATGCGTGATCGGCGGCGGGTCGTTCCGGCCAATCAGATCGAAAATGAAATAGAGCGGGGTGAGCACCAGGAAGCCCCAGATGCCCGCGCTCCAGAAAACAATCTTGGCGAATTTCATTGGAACCTCTGCCTGTTACTCTCCGCCGACGGTGAGGCCGTCGATGCGGATGGTGGGCGAGGCTACGTTGCCGCGGAATTCCAGGTCGCTGCCGATCTCGGAAATATTGCAGAACATGTCTTTCAGATTGCCAGCCACCGTAATTTCTTCGACCGGATAGGCCAGTTCGCCGTTGACGATCCACATGCCGGAGGCTCCGCGGGAGTAGTCGCCGGTGACCAGGTTGGCGCCCTGACCAAGAAACTCGGTGACATAGAGGCCATCTTTGATCTCCGAGATTATCTGGTTCGGCTTCTTCGTCCCGGGATCGAGAAAGTAATTTCCCGGGCCAATTCCCGGAGTTCCGGCCAGTCCGCGAGAGGCGTTGGCGGTGGTCTCGAGGCCTAACTTCTTCGCTGTGTAAGTATTCAGCAGATACGATTTCAGAATTCCGTTCTCAATCACTACGGTGCGGCGCGTGGGAATGCCCTCGCCATCGAAGGGCGAGGTGCCGAAACCGCCGGGCATGGTGCCGTCGTCAATGACGGTGACGTTCGGCCCGGCAATTTTCTGGCCGAGTTTGCCGGCGAGGAATGAGGCTCCGCGATAAACCGAGTCTCCATTTACGCCTTCGAAAATATGCTCCAGCATGGAAGTGGCGACCATGGGATCGAGCACGACCGGCACATGCGCGGTCTTCACCTTGCGCGCGCCGAGACGTTGCAGGGTGCGGCGCGCCGCCTCTTTTCCGACCTGCTCTGCCGAGTCGAGTTTGGCCAGGCTGCGGGACACCGAATACCAGTAGTCGCGCTGCATGCCGCCGTTCGCGTCCTGGGCTATTGGCACCACCGCGACCGAACAGTATGACCGGCGATATTCGCCGAAGAAGCCGTGAGAATTCGCCAGCACTTTTCTGCCGGTGGCGGCGTCGAACGATCCGCCTTCGGAGTTCTTAATGCGGGGATCGGCGTCGAGCGCGGCTTTCTCGGCGCGGCGCGCATAGTCAATGCGCTCGGGACCGGGCAAGGAGTAAACGTCCTCGTGATAGAGATCCAGATCACCTGTAAGTGCTCCGAGGGCCGCGGCTTCGGGAATTCCCGCGTACGGATCTTCAGAACAGATCTTCGCCAGTTCGAGCGCCGACTTCAACATTCGTTCGATGCCGGCGGCGGAAAAATCACTGGAATAGGTGCTGGCGGCGCGCTGTCCGAAGAATACGCGCACTCCGATGGCGCGCGAGCCCGATTCTTTCAGGGTTTCAACCTGGCCGAGTCGCACTACGGTCGAAAATTCGTCGCCTTCGCGGACGACACACTCGGCTGCCGTCGCGCCGCCTTGCATGGCGCGGCCGACAACGTCGGTAGCGAGGGAGGCTAGGTCGGCTTCGAGCTGGGCTGTGCTGCGTTCTAGGGTTGTTGTCATCTTGAAAATATTGCAGAGGTCAGAGGTCAGATTGCAGAAGTAAAACCGCGGGGTTCACCTCTGCAATCTGACCTCATGCCTCCGACCTTACTGCATGAATCCGCCGGTTTCGCGCTTGGCGGTGCCACCTACGGTCAGGCGATCGATCTTAATGGTCGGGATGCCCACGCCGACGGGAACAGCTTGTCCATCTTTGCCGCAGGTGCCGACGCCTTCATCGAGTTTCAGATCATTGCCCACCATCGAGACCCTGGTCAGAACGTCGGGCCCGTTGCCGATCAGGGTTGCGCCTTTGATCGGGGCGGTGATCTGTCCGTTTTCGATGAGATAGGCTTCCGACGCTGAAAAAACAAATTTGCCGTTCGTGATGTCGACCTGTCCGCCGCCGAAGTTCACGGCGTACACGCCATTTTTCACCGAGCGAATAATGTCCGCAGGATCGTCTTGCCCGGCCAGCATGTAAGTGTTGGTCATGCGCGGCATGGGAATGTGCTCGTAACTCTCGCGGCGTCCGTTGCCCGTATCGGCAAGTCCCATCAGCTTCGACGAAAGTTTGTCGCTGAGATATCCCTTCAGAATTCCATTCTCGATCAGAACGGTTTCCTGCGTCGGCTGGCCTTCATCATCGACGTTTAACGACCCGCGGCGCCAGGGCATGGTGCCGTTGTCGACCACCGTGCACTTTTCGCTGGCCACGCGTTTGCCAATCAGCCCGGCGAATGCGGATGTCTTCTTGCGATTGAAGTCGGCTTCCAAGCCGTGGCCCACGGCCTCGTGCAACAGAACGCCGGGCCATCCCGGGCCGAGCACAACTTCCATGTCTCCGGCCGGAGCTTCGCGGGCGTCGAGTTGCAGAATTGCCTGCCGCGCCGCCTCTTTGGCGAAGAATTCGGGAGTCTTGTCGCTAAAAAAGAAGTCGAGGGCAACCCGCCCGCCGCCGCCGGAGGTTCCACGTCCCGATGACTCGCGGCCCGAGCTGGCATCCGTCTTTGCGATACAGGAGACATTCACGCGCGCCATCGGCTGTGAGTCTTCCGCAAATGTGCCGTCCGAACCGACCACCAGGATGGTCCGCAGTTCGTCGGCATAACTGGCGCGAACTTCCTTGATACGGGGATCGTAGCCGCGAGCGGTGCGATCGGCGCGCATCAGCAGTTCAACTTTCGCGGTAATGTCGGCGTCCACCGAAGGTAATGCTACGGGATACAGGCTGCGGGCCGGCTTCTGCTGGAATCCGGCGACCGCCGCCTTGGCCGGCGCGCTTGCGATCAGCGCAGCGGTGCGGGCAGCGTGCAGAATCCGTTGCGGAGAAAGATCATCGGTGTAGGCATAGCCGGTGCGCTCCCCGGAGACTACGCGCACGCCGCAGCCCGCCGAAATTCCCTGCGAGGCGGACTTCACCAGCGACTCATCCACCATCAGCGAGGTCGAGGTCAGGTATTCGAAATAAAGGTCGGCGTAATCGCCGCCCGCCGAGAGTGCGGCGGATAGATAGGCCTCAAGATCCTGATTCGTAAGGCCGTAGTGCTGGAAGAAAAAGTGCTCTTGGATGGCAGTCACCATAGTTGGATGCCCGTGCATTTGAAAACGACTCGCGTGGCGCTACTGCATTATCCCATGAGCGGAGCAGCGTCAGGATGAGGGCAAGATCACTATGTGCCTTGGGTACAATCAAGACAGAAAGCATTGGAAGCCGGTTGTGGTAAGCGAGGATAAATGTCGGTCCACAAAGTGGAGATGAAAGAGGGCGAAGAGCCTTACAAATGGAAAGTGACCAAAGTCGCTGATATTGGCGGCGATGAAGAGTTCACGAAGCAAATGCTCGAACTCAGCGCGGTCCTTGAGGCTGGCATGATCGAGGGAACCCGACGTGAGGAGGTCAAGCACGCTCTCGTTTCCATTTTGATTGATGGCTTGATGCCGGCGTTTCTGAAGCTCTCGGAGATTCGCGCCTCAGTCGAACAGGTGATGCCGCTTATGAACCGAGAACAACTGTATGAAGATTTCGCTCGGAAATTATGGAAGGCGTACAAGGAACTGATGCAAGCGGCGCTCGATCTGATGGGCCACAAGATCGGCTTTCTCTTTAGGAGCGAGAAGGAATTTCGAGAAGGACTAGTGGAGCTGCGTAGCCTGAACCCGGAGCTTCGTGTGGGGTTCGAAAAGTTCCTGGAAGAAACGCGCGACGAATGGCAGGACGACCTCTCGAAATTTCGAAATACTTGGGTTGAGCATCAACGAGGCGAACGCGAACAGTTTCAGAAATTTTATGATCCGAGCAACGCTGAGTGGCTATTCGATACGGTGTGGCGCACGATAACGGATATCTTGCCGGTGTTTCTGGAACTGCATTTACCATACGGAACCCGACTGATCGAGCAACACCCGAATGATCCGGGGCCGCGATGGGGCCAACGGTTTCGGTATCAACTTGCTGACGCCTACAAGTTGAAATGAGGGCGGGTGGCCCGTCGTATCGCGAAGCGAAGGGCGGGGCCTTTGACTTTTTTCATCACAAACGCCCGGTGGGCACCATCACAGACATCGAACCGCCCTTCGGTGATGATGTGTCCCGTTTGCCCATCGAATCATCGAGTCACATGACTCCAGGCTCGCTCAGCCAGATGCTCTCCGACTTTCTCGACGGCCCACGCGCCGCGGTGGTGGTGGAAGACGGCGCCATCGCGTTCGATCTGGCCGAATCGAAATACTCGATTTCCGGCGAGTACAACAAATGCCTGTTGCATCTGTGGTCGAGCGAGCGGAATTTCGTGCGGCGCGTACTCGACGCGGAAGTCAAGGGCACCGCGCTGCGGTTGCAGGTGCAGCGTATGGGGCAGAATCGGCCGACGTGGCTCGACTTCTGCCGCGATCGAGATCAGCGGTCGCCGGCGGCGCGACGATCGGCGCGCACCGCCTATGAGCCTCGCCTTCGCCGGGCGCTCGAAAGAAATTTCCCGGGCTGGATTGTGGGCCGGCTCACCACCAGCACAGATCTTGAACATTCCTTCGGTCCCGCCTACCTGCGCGGCTGGCTGCGCCAGGGGCAGCGTGCGCTCGCCATTGTCGGGGTGAACGACCAGGAAACGCAGTCGACCACAGATGGCGCGCTGACCATAGGAATTCTTTGGCTGGAGGCGTGCCGGATGGCGCAGCAGGAACGCCGCGTCGTGGAAGGGCTGGCGCTGGTTGTGCCGAAGGGTATGGCTACGCTGACTCGGCAGCGTATGGCGCATCTGCATCCAACCGCCGCGAAATGGTACTTGTACGAATTCGATCAACGGGAGGACGCGCTCGTCCCGGTGGATACCAGAGATCGCGGCAATCTGGCAACCCGGCTGGTGCACTCGGTGGATGAAGGGATGGCACGCGAGCGCTTTGCGGCATCGATCACCCGCATCGGCGACATTCTGCCGCAAGCAGAAGTTGTGGTGCTTTCGCCGGCATTGATTTCATTCCGGCGGCATGGGCTTGAATTCGCCCAAGCGCGAATTGCGCATGATCCACGAATCTTTCAGAGCAGCGAGGAAATCGCTTTCGGGGTGGGGCCGGAAGAGCGCGTTCTCAACACGGAGAATGAAGCGCACTTTGCCGATCTGGTGCGGCTGGCGGCGGCTGTCCGTCACCGGAATGGCCCGAAGAACCATGCGTTGTGGCGAATGCATCCGGAACGCTGGCTGGAATCGCTGATCGCCGGCGAGGTTGCGGCGCTCGACCGGCGACTCGAACCGGTCCCGGTGTATGCCCAGGTGCCCGCGTTCGCCGCGGCGGATCGAGCCATGATTGACATTCTGGCCGTGACTCGCGAGGCCCGTCTGGCCGTCATCGAACTCAAAGCCGACGAAGACCTTCACCTTCCCCTGCAAGGCGTGGATTACTGGTCGCGCGTGGTGTGGCACCAGAGCCGCGGCGAGTTTGCACAATTTGGTTATTTTCCGGGACGCGAGATTTCGCCGCAGAAACCTCTGCTCCTGCTCGTAGCCCCCGCTCTACACGTGCATCCCACCACCGACACCATCCTGCGTTATCTGTCGCCGGAGATCGATTGGGAAGTGTTGGGAATCGATGAGCACTGGCGGGAAGAGATACGGGTGGTGTTCCGGAAGAGGCCAGTGCGCGGGTCAGGATTGACAAGTTCAAGTCTGACGATGCCAGCCTGATCCGCCGACTCAAATTCCAATGCTCTTGCGTAGCATCACCAGTTGTCCAAGATGATACGCATTGTGATCGGCCACCAGCAGCGCCTCGCGCAGAATCGTCTGCCCGTCACCCCACGGGATCCTGGCGTAGAGATCGGCTTTGCGGTCACCGACAAGTTCCTCCATCGCCCGCAAGTCCTTCTTGAAGGCGGCCACACTCGCCTTCCAGGCCTTCTCATTTTCGGGCGCTTCCGACGCGGGCCAGTATCCTTCGGGCCATGCCGGTGAGACGTGCTTCGAGTTGCGGCTGAATTCAAGGATGTCCCACTGGGCGAGGCGCATGTGTTCGAGCAACATCCATGCGGTGTGCGGGAAGTTTGCAACCTTGACTCCGGCAAGTTGCACCGGCCAATCGCCTATGGCGGAATCGAAGTCGGCATGCGCCCCTCCGCCTTTCAACAAGTAGAGCAGGTGATCGCGGAGCAGCAGATCGAGAGATGGCGGTTGCGTGCCGGCCTTCTTCTTCCACTTAGGCTTGGTTGACGTTTTCAGGTTCTTCTTCGCCATAGTGATCTCATTGTAAGAAGGCAGACGTTCAATTGGGAAGTTGGAAGGTCATCCTGGCAGCCTCGGGTTTATTTCGCTCTCCGGTGCTTCGCCTTTGTATACGCGCCCGATTCCACGCACCAGGCGGCGCATGGGCAACTCCCCCTTGGCGTCGGCGAAGAAGATTTCACCGGCCCGGGTCCCGCGGTAGCACCAGCGCTTCAGGATCGCGAGATGCTCCATCCGCTCGATCGCGCTGTATGGCTTGGCGGCGGGAAATGCCGCCAGCGCGCTCTGGATGCGGGCTTCCATCGATTGCGACTTGGTGTGCTCGGTATCGGAAATCGGAAACTCCAGCGGCCCCGCCAGCACACCACCGCCGACTCGGAACAAGGCGACGCTTTCCGGCTGTCGGGATTTTTGCACGATCACGGCGTGCAACTGGTCAATCCGGCGGACAAATTCCGGTAGTTGCTGCAGCACGGGAGCGAGCTTATCGAGCCGCGCATGAATGGCAGCAGCCGTCTCGAATTTCATTTTCGCCGAAGCCTCATCGCGCTCGGCCGTTGTCTGTCGCCTGAGCGATTCACCGCGCGAGTCGAGAAAATCTTCAACTCGCACCACTTCGGCGCGGTACTCGTCATCGGTGCAGCCTCGAAAACAGGGTGCCAGACACATCTTCATCTCGGAATAGACGCAGCCGGGAAACTGCGGATCGGGGTTGAGGTCTTCTACGCAGCGCCGCATCTTGAAGAAGTCGAGCGCGTCGTTCATGAACTTTTCCGCAGCCATCCGCGAGGCGAACGGACCGTAGTAGGCGTTCTTTCCGGCAATCAGCTTTCCGGAAATCCGGCCCAGCCGGGTTGTGATCGAAGCTCGGGGAAATTCGTTTTCCAGATGTAGTTTGACCAGCGGAGCGAACCGCAGCCGCAGGCGATTGGAGTAAGTCTTGGGAAAGGCGGCGCGGACGGCCTGGTAGAGCACAAATGCGGATTCGAAATCGGAGCCAGTGAGCGTGTATTCGATCGATCGGACGCGACCGCGCAAGTTGAGCCGTTTGGTACGCTCTTCGGGAACGGAAAGCAGCCGCTGCAGCCGGCGGCGCAGGTTGGCAGTCTTGCTGACGTAGGGCTCGGAGTTTATGTCTTCGCCGCGCAAAAGAAACACGGCTGGGGCTGCAGCCACGGCCGAGAAAACCTCGGCGTCAGCTTCCGGCCGGAACTCGATGCGTTCGGTCAGCACTAGCCGATTTTAAAGCTAGCGCTACGGATTTTCTTGCGGAAGTCGCCGCCTTTCATCTCCACGACGCGGCACATCTCGTGCAACCGGGAACGCATACGCTCGCCGATGCGATCGCCAAGGGTGTCTTTTCGTGCCGCTGTCTTTCCAGTTCCAAAGTCCTCCGAATGCTTCTGGTCAGGCTCGTCGGACATTTTCTTGGCTGGTTCGTCCGCGAAGTTGGTAGTGATGATCGTGGTGAGGGCATCGTTATAACGCGTGTTAATGATCAAGCGTACCGTATCCCACCGCCACTCCGTCGGCCTCACCGACCCCAGATCGTCCAGCACCAATACTTCCGTCTCAAACACCGGCCGGAGTAAACCAAGCTCGGTGGCTTGTACCGAGGGGTTGTACGAGTCCTGGATCTGCTTCAACAGGTCGGCGTAGTCATAGAAAACGCACTCGATCCCCTTCTCGCGGATCAGCGCCTTCGCGATCCCGATCGCCAAGTGCGTCTTGCCCACCCCAGCGTCGCCCACCAGCATCAGACCAGTCTTATCTACCGGGTACTCTTCCACGAACCGGCACGCCGCCATGCGAGCGTGCGCAAGAGGCAACTGCGGCCCCTCGAAGTCAAAGTTCGACAGCTCGCAATGCTCGTATCTCTTGGGAATGCGCGCTGCCGAGATCATGGCGCCGCCGCGCGCCTGCAACTGACAATCGCAGCGTGTGACGCCGTGTTCCGGCGCTCCTGAGACCGGCTTCCATCCTGAGCCCGCACACAGCGGGCAAACTTCGGCTGCAGTTTTCATAATTGTGTAGTTAAACTTTGCACCTGAAACCGCTTGGGCTGCAACTCGAAACCGCTTCCTCTCTGTGCACATCCTGTGGAGAGTGACTCCTCGTTGTGGACAAGCCTGAAGAAGCGAGGAAATTCTCTGATTGAAGACACGACGCGCGAACCAAGAGCAAGGATTAGAACTGCCCACATTCTCGGTTGCGGCACGGATCCAGCCCACAAAAAGATGCCAAAACCGGCAACAGACACGCGTTTTCCCTTGACAATCGGGTCATACAGAGGAAGACTTGGCATCGTTGGTACCCGTGCTTGGAGTTTTCCTCCCCCGGCCGACGCGCGGGAACCAATAACGACTAGTGTTCAGGAGAGAGCATGAATAAAGCTGATCTGGTTGACCGGATCGCCGGAGCCTGCAACATTTCCAAGGCGCAGGCAACGACCGCGATCGATACCACCGTGGACAGCGTCACTGCTGCCCTTCGAAAAGGGGACCGGGTAGCCTTGATTGGATTCGGCACGTTTTCTGTCTCGCAGCGCAAGGCCCGCAATGGCCGAAACCCGCAGACGGGTGCCACCATCAAGATCGCTGCTCGTAGAGTCGCCAAATTTACTCCCGGAAACGAACTCAAGAAGGTAGTCAACAAAGGTAAGTAACGGGCCCCAGACATTTTGGATACAAACGAGACGGCAGGGGGTCGGCCCTGCCGTTTTGCTTTTCAGGTCTTAGGTTTCAGGCCTCAGGTCTTAGGAAAACCAAAGCGGGTAGGGAGTGATTTTTCCTAAGACCTGAGACCTGAGGCTAGTGGTGCAGTTTGAATTGTCTACAGGTCACACCCCACGGTTATCTGGCAACGGAATTGCCTTTCCCATACTCTAAACAATGAGAGTATCGATGTTTGTTCCACTGCATCCAAAATGGTGCATTACCAAAGTCATGATATTATTCTCAGTCCAGCGGCCAAAGTGTGAATACTTCTCGCGCCAGTGACCTGATCCCCTCTTTCGGAACGAAGCTGAGTATGATTTCAGCGAACGAAAGGGGAAGCGGGTATGTCGAAGACCAGGCACACAGAGGCGCAGATCATCGGGGTGCTGAAACAACTGGAAGCGGGACGTAAAGCGGAAGACGTGGCGCGAGAGGCAGGGGTATCGAAACACACGATCTACGCATGGAAAGCAAAATACGGTGGGATGGATGTGAGCCAGGCGCAGGAAGCCAAGCAACTACGGGATGAGAACACGAAGCTGCGGAAGCTGGTGGCGGATCTGAGTCTGGACAAGGAAGCACTGCAGTCGGTGATCCGAAAAAACGGTTGGAGCTCGTAGCGCTGAAGGCAGCTATCGAGCAGGTGCAGCAAGAGTATGCCTTCAGCGAGCGGCGAGCCTGCCGACTGATGACAATGGCGGTGACGACGTATCGTTACCGGTCGGTGCGAACGGATGAGCCGTTGCGGACGAAGCTGGTGGAGTTGGCGCGGGAGAAGCCGCGCTTCGGGTATCGGCGACTGCAGGTGCTGTTGCAACGAAGCGGAGAGCACGTGAACCACAAGCGGTTGCA
>Ga0326727_10006823_pt1 | contig 30881 bp, 24 predicted proteins | sample MB2enrmetagenome_FD_207643 | JGI IMG/M metagenome (GOLD analysis project Ga0326727, IMG submission 207643) | Lab enriched peat soil microbial communities from McLean, Ithaca, NY, United States - MB29MY | ecosystem: Environmental > Terrestrial > Soil > Wetlands > Peat | place: USA: New York... | reverse complement strand
ACGCATTCCGGCGCGCTGGAGATCGTCGCGCCCTATCACATGGATGAGCTCAAGCCGGACGCCGAGGGTCGCTGGAAGCCGCCCTTCGATTTCGGCGGCAAGCCGTGCCTGCTGATCCTGGTCGACGGCGAGCCCAAGGCCCTGAATGCCGTTTGCAGCCACCTGGACTGCACGGTCGAGTATCGCCCCGCGCAGGGGGACATCTTCTGCAACTGCCACAACGGCGTTTACGACGTGAACGGCCGCAACATCTCCGGCCCGCCGCCGCGGCCGCTGGAACTCTATAAGGCCGTCAAGGGCAAGGGCAATCCCGGCCAGGAGGAGATCCTTGTCTCTCGCATCGTCTGAAAACCCGCCGGAAAAGCTGCGGTGGCCGGGCCGCCTGGGGGCCTTCTTCCAGCAGCGGCTGGGGCTCGACAGCCTCGCAGCGCTGGCCGCCAAGAAACACGTGCCCGTGCACCGCACCACCCTGTTCTATTTCCTGGGCGGGATGGCGCTGTTCCTGTTCGGTGTCCAGGTGGCTACGGGCATCCTGCTGTCGCTCTACTACAAGCCTTCGCCCGACCAGGCATTCGAGAGTGTCCGCGCAATCATGACCGAAGTGGACTTCGGCTGGCTCTTCCGCTCGATCCACTCCTGGAGCGCCAACCTGCTGATCGGCATCCTGTTCCTGCACCTGTTGACGACGTACATGATGCGGGCCTATCGGCGGCCCCGCGAAATCACCTGGATGAGCGGCGTCGTCCTGCTGGGCGTCTTCATGGCCTTCGGCTTCAGCGGCTACCTGCTGCCGTGGAACCGGCTGGCGTTTTTTGCCACCCGGGTGGGCACGGCCATCGCCGGCTCCGTGCCCGTGATCGGCGAGTATGCCCTGCTCATGGCCCGCGGCGGAGCGGACATCACGGGCGACACCCTGGCCCGCTTCTATGCCCTGCACGTCGTAATCCTGCCGCTGGCGACAATCGGCCTCGTCGGGCTGCACCTGTTCCTGGTGCAGAAGCACGGGATCAGCATTCCGCAGAGAGTGATCCGCAAGCACGGCGGCGAGGAGCGGGTGCCTTACATGCCGTTCGTGCCGCACTTCCTGCTCCGCGACATGGTCGGCTGGTACCTGGCGCTGGGCATTCTGGCCGCCCTGGCCGCGCTGTTTCCGTGGGAGCTGGGGCAGAAGGCGGACCCCTTCGGCTCCGCCCCGGCGGGCATCAAGCCGGAGTGGTACTTCCTCTTCATGTTCCAGGCGCTGAAACAACTGCCTGCCCAGCTCTGGGGAATCGAGTGGCTGGAGGGGGAGGTGGTGGGGGTGCTGTTCTTCGGCTTCTGCGGCCTGGTGGTGCTGCTGGTGCCGTACGTGGATTTCGGGGCCTCGCGCGGACGCCCGCGGTGGATCCTCAACTTCCTGGCGGCGCTGGCCGTGGGGTTCTTCATTTTCATGACCGCTTGGGGGCTCCGATGACGAGTCGCTGTTTTGCAAGGCCGGGTGCCGTGCACGGTGCCATGCCCAGGCTGGCGTGGGCATGCCGGCAAAGCTCGGGTGCCATGCTCACGCTCGTCGTGGGCACGTGCCTGCCGGTGGTGCTCGCGACGGCAATGGCGTCCGCGGCCACCGCGGCGGAGCCCAAGACGCAAGCCGCCCCCGCCCCGCCGGGACCGAACAACTGCATCCTCTGCCACGGCGACAAGGACCTGTGGGAGGGTGAGAAAGCGAAATTGCTCGTCACCGAAGCCGATCTGGCCGGGGACATCCATTGGCAGAGCGGCATGCGCTGCCAGGACTGCCACGGCGGCAACCCCCGGGCGGAGGACATCAAACAGGCGCCACACGCCGCCGAGGATGGCTTCCGCAAGGTGGCCTCCCCCAAAGACGTTCCCGAGTTTTGCGGAAAGTGCCATGCCGACATCGAGTACATGCGCCGCTACCGCCCCTCGCCGCGGACGGACCAGCTTGCCGAGTACTGGACCAGCGACCACGGCCATCAACTCAAGACCGCGGGCGACCTGAAGGTGGCCACCTGCATCTCCTGCCACGACCGGCCGCACGGCTCCGGCGCCGAGCGGCACACGCACGGGGTCCGGCCCGTCAGCGACCCGGCCTCGCTCGTCTATCGCACCCGCGTGGCCAAGACCTGCTCGACGTGCCACTCGGACAAGAAGCTGATGGCGGGCCGGCAGTATCACGGCCACCCCCTCCCTTGCAACCAGTACGACGAGTGGACCCAGAGCGTGCATGGCAAGGCCATGCTGGACAAGGGCGACCTGAGCGCCCCGACCTGCAACAACTGCCACGGCAACCACGGGGCGGTTCCCCCGCAGGTCGACAGTGTCGCCAACGCCTGCGGCGCCTGCCACGGCAAAGTGGCCAAGCTGTTTGCCGGCACGCGGATGAGGCACAAATTCGATTTGGTCGGACTGCCCGGCTGCGCGACCTGCCACGGCAGCCACGAAATCCACCAGCCCAGCGATGCCATGCTGGGCATGCAGAGCGGGGCCGTCTGCGTCCGCTGCCACGAGCAAGGCAAGTTCGGGGCCACGTTGGCCGGGGCCGCAACCGCCCGGAAGCTCCGCGCCGATCTCGAGCGGCTTAAGAGCGGGATCGAGCAGGCGCAGGACACGCTGAGCGAGGCGGAGCAGTTGGGCATGGAGGTCAGCCAACCGCAGTTCACCCTCCGCAAGGCCTCCGATGCCTTGACCAATGCCCGCTCCCTGATCCACGCCTTCCAGCCCGACCCGGTGGAGAAGGCCCTGGCGGGCGGTCAAGAGGTGGTCGCGGAAGTTCAGCAGCACGCCGATCATGCCCTCGCGGAGCACCGCACCCGGCGCATCTGGCTGGCGGCCTCGTTGGCACCGATCCTGCTGGTGATTCTCTTGCTGCTGCTCTATATCCGCAGCCTGCCGGCAGCGACCGGCGGTGTCGAGTAGGCCGCCAAGTCTATCCGTCAGTTGCAGAAAAACAGAGCCGGGGCCGTGAGGCCCCGGATTCGCCTGGCGAAACGCCAGTACCAGACGCCACGCGCCAGCGCCACCCTTGCTGCGAGCTCGGGCACACGGAATCGACTCGCAACTGTGCCGCCCATCCGGGGCCTCACGGCCCCGGCTCAACTCCACTCCTGCGGCGTGAGCACGGCAGCCGAATCGCCCTGCCGACCCGCTCCGGTGTGCCCCTGGGTACCACACTGTGCCCCGGCCGCACACCGCCCACCGCAAAGCGGCGCGCGATAGCTGACCCATTTAACTCAGCTTCTCTAGTCAGCAGCATCCTCCCGAAAGTCCCGTTGACAGGGCCGCGCGACGGGGCTATCGTTTGCGGCCCAAGGTGATGGATCTCAACCCCAGGGGCAATCTCATGGTTCGCAGTTTGCCTAATCACTCAATCCAGCCGAACGTGATCCGCAGCGGCAGGAAGCTAATGGTTGCGGGGGCGGTGGTGGTGGTGACCATCGGGTACATGGCCTATGTGGGGGCGTCCAGCAGTTGGCAATACTACATGACCGCCGACGAGTGCCTGGCCAACGCCGCTCAGGCTTCCGGCCATCGGGTCCGCGTTAGTGGGATGATCGCGGCCGGCTCCCTGCAGATTGCCGGGGACGCTGGCCAGGCGAGTTTTCTGCTCTGCGGCACTGCGGCCCACTTGCCAGTGATTTGCACGGGGCCACTGCCGGACGATCTGGCGGGTTCGATGGAGGTGGTGGTGGAAGGGCGGCTCGAGTCGGCGCCGTGCCTGTTGCGCGGCGACAAGATCCTCACGCGGTGCGCCAGCAAGTACGAGTCGCGGCGGGTGCCCGCGGCCGCGATTGATACAAGCCCGGCGCGCGAGCGAGGGACGTAACGTATCCGGCACACTCCGTGTGCCGCCCGGGTATCCGGGCACCATGCGGAGCATGGTCGCGAGTGACGGCACATCGATCATGCAAGCATGGTGCCCGGTGCCGGATATACTCATTATGACAACCCTCGGTCAGCTCTGCTTGTTGATTGCGTTGGTCGGCTCGGGGTACGCGGCCTTCGCGTGCATTACGGGCTGGCGGGGCGGGCACGGCGCGGTCCTGAAAGGCGGCCTGGTGGCGGCGTGGGCCGCCCTTGGCGGGCTGAGCGGGGCGGCGGCGATCCTGGCCCGGGCACTCCTCGTCAAGGACTTTCGCTTCGACTACGTCGCGCGCTACTCCGACGCCCTGCTGCCGGCCCGCTATTCCCTTTCGGCGTTTTGGGTCGGGCAGGCGGGATCGCTTTTGTTGTGGGCCTGGTTCGTCGCCGTGGCGGCAATCGCTTACCGCTTCGCCGCGGGCCAACGGGCCGGCGGGATCAGCAATTTGGCCTTCGGCCTGCTGATGGCCTATGCCTTCTTCCTCGTGGCGATCATGGCGTTTGCCGCGGACCCGATGCAACCCAGCCTGGCTCACCGCACGACCGGCGACGGGCTGTCGCCCCTCTTGCAGCATCCGGCGATGCTGGTTCACCCGCCGGTCGTGTTCCTCGCTTACGCGCTCTGGGGCGTGCCGTTCGCGCTGGCCGTAGCCTGCCTGATCAGCGGCCGCTTCGAGCCCACGTGGCTCCGCCAGGCACGGGCTTGGGCCCTGCTGGCCTGGGTCGTGCTCGGCGGCGGCATTCTCTGGGGCGCCGAGTGGGCTTATGAAGAACTCGGCTGGGGCGGCTATTGGAACTGGGACCCCGTCGAAAACGGATCGCTCATGCCGTGGCTCACGGGAACCGCCCTGATCCACGGCTTATTGACCTGGCAGCATTCCGGCGGGCTGAAGAAAACTACGCTGGGCCTGGCGATCACCACGTTCGCGCTGTGCAACCTGGCCGCCTTCCTCACCCGCAGCGGCATCTTCAGCAGCCTGCACGCCTTCAGCCAGTCGCCCATCGGCTGGATGTTCCTGGCGCTGATATTGCTCCTGGCGATCGGCGGGGCCGGGCTGCTCTCGGCCCGCAGGAGCCGGCTGGCGGCCGAGCACACCGTCGCCGGCATCTGGAGCCGCGAGGCCCTCGTGCGACTCGGCGTGCTGGTGCTCGTGCTGTTGACCGTTGTCACCCTGGCAGGCACGTTGATCGTGCCCCTGGGCAGCATCCTCCACGGGCCGCGGATCGTGCTGGGCGCTGGTTTCTACAATTGCGTCTTGATCCCCACGGGACTGGTGCTGTTGGGTGCCATGGCGGCCACACCGCTTTGCCGGTGGCGGACCTCGCCGATGGCCGCCGAGAAGCGGTGGCTCGCGGCCGCCGCGGGCGCGGGCGGAGCCGCCGCGGCGACGGCCTTCCTGCTCGGCCTGCGGCATCCCGTCGCGTTGGCCGTGGCCGGGCTGGCAGCCTCCGCCGTAGTCGGCACGGCGGCCGCCTGGATCCGCGACGCACGTCGCCTCGCCGAGTCCGGTCCCCTCTCCCAGAGGAAGAGGGGAGCTTTGTCGCTGTTGGTCGTCCTGCGGCTCCATCGCAGGCAATATGCCGCCCTGGGCATCCACCTCGGTTTCGTCATGCTGGCGATTGGCGTGACGGGCTCCTCGCTGGGGGCGCGGTCCCACGGCGCAATCATGCGGCAGGGCGACGTTGTTGGCTGGGCCGGCTACTCGATCCGCTGTCTGGGCGTGCAAGAGCGCGACCTGCCGGACCGGTCGATCCTGGCCGCCGAGCTGGAGGTGTCTGAAGGCACGGCGACGCCCTACCAGATCGCGCCCGCCAGGACCTGGCATCGCCCGCTGGACCTGTGGACCACGCGCGTGGCCATCCATTCCCGTTGGAACGGTGACTTCTATGCGATTCTCCGGGGTGAGGTCGAGCCGGGCAAAGTCGATTTGACGTTCCAGCAGAACCCCATGATGCGATGGCTGTGGGCGTCGGGGTGGATAGCAGCCGCCGGCGCCGGGATCGGACTGTGGCCGCGGGGACGGGCGGCGTCGGCAGCCCCGCGCCGAACGCTAGTTTACGTCCCTCGCTGGCACTTCAGGCTTGTATCGGGTTCGCCCGCCAGAAGTACAACTCGGAGCCCTGACCATGGCTGATGCAGCACCCGCCATCCTGGTCCGACGCTTGTCCAAGGCTTTCGGGCGGCGCGCGGTCCTCCGCCACATCGACTGGCAGGTGGCCGCGGGGCAGGCAGTGGTGGTTACGGGGGCCAATGGCTCGGGAAAGACCACGCTCTTGGCGTGCCTGGCGTCGCTGCTGCGTCCCACGTCGGGGGAGGTATTCTGGTTCGGGCATCCTGCCGCCGGCGACCCGGCGGCGCGGCGACTGGTCGGCATGGTTGCCCACGAGCAGCGCCTTTATCCACACTTGACGTTGCAGGAGAACCTGGTTTTCGCCGCGCGGATGTACGGTGTCGCGGGGCCCCACCGGCGGGCCGAGCAACTGCTCGAAAGCGCCGGCCTGGCGCGCTACGCCCAGCGCACGCCGCCGACGCTCTCCCAGGGAATGCGGCAGCGGGCCGCCGTGCTGCGGGCCCTGGTCCACGACCCGCCCATCCTGCTGCTGGACGAACCCTTCGCCGGCCTCGACGCGGACGGGGTCGAGTGGCTTGTCGGCCGTTTGCAGGAGTTGCGGGCCCTGGGCGGAACCCTCTGCCTGGTCCTGCACGACGAGACCCTGGCCCGGCGGCTCGCAGACATGGTCGTCCAACTCCGCGACGGATACATCGAGTCCCGCGGCCTCGTGAGCGGCCCACGCCTCGCCGGGCTGGCCCGCGCCGCGTAACAACTGATTCCGGTATTCCATTGCGACTTTGCAGCTTGGCACCTTTGCGTGAAATGCTCCCCGTCCTGAACCGATAATCCCTGCACATGGCCTCCCTGGAAATGACCGCCAGGCTGTGGTGGATCCTCTGGAAGGATCTGGTTTCGGAGTGCCGCGCGCGGCGGGCGTGGCCGGCGATGCTGCTGTTGGGCATCGTGGTGGCATTCACGTTTGCCGGCCAGATGGACCTGCCCCCCGACGAGCAGAAACGCGTGGCGGGCGGTCTCGTTTGGCTGGCGATCTTCCTGGCGGGCATGTTGGCGCTGGAGCGGAGTTTTGCCTCGGAGCGCGAGAACGGTTGCTGGCAGGGCTTGCGGCTGTGCCCCGTTTCCTCCCATGCCGTCTACCTGGCGAAACTCGCCGTGAACGTGGTCGCGCTGGCCGCGCTGCAAGGCGTGCTCATCCCGCTATTCGTGGTGCTCTCGGGCGTGCCGCTCTTGGCCCACCCGGCCGCGATGCTGCTGGTGGCCGCGCTGGGAAACGTCGCGCTGGCGGCCGCCGGCACGTTGCTGGGGGCCCTGACGGCGGGCAGCCGCAACACCGCGCACCTGCTGCCGCTGTTGCTCCTGCCGATGGCGGTTCCCGCCGTGTTGGCCGCCGCCGAGGCGACGCGGCTGGCGATGGACGGCCAGTTCGGGGCCCCCTGGCGGCAATGGACCGAGCTGCTCGCCGCTTTCGCGGTCCTCTTCACCACGATCGGAATAATGCTGTTCGATTTCGTCATCGAGGAGTGAAGCCATGCACGCACGAAGCGGATCGCTGCGAAGGCGCTGCCGGAGCATCGGCCACGCGGCGGTCGTCGCGATGCTGCTCGTGGCCCTGGCCGCCGCCTTTCTCGTCGCGCCGACCGAGCGGACGATGGGCGACGCCCAGCGGATCGTCTACCTGCACGTGGCCGACGCGTGGGTCGGCCTGGCCGGCGCGCTCGTGATGGCCGCCGCCGGGGCTGCCTATCTCGTGCGGCGCAACCTCCGCTGGGACCACTGGGCCCAAGCGGCCGCCGAGCTGGGATGGCTCGGCGCAACCCTCACGCTGGTGACAGGCTCGCTCTGGGCCCACGCCGCCTGGAACGTCTGGTGGACTTGGGACCCCAGGCTCACCACGGCCTTGATCCTCTGGGCCCTCTATTCCGGCTGCCTGCTGCTGCGCGGGGGCGTGGACGATCCCCACCGCCGCGCACGGCTGGGCGCCGTGCTGGCCATCGCCGGCGCGGCGGATCTCCCCCTGGTGGTGATGGCCACGCGGTGGTTCCGCGGCATGCACCCCGCGGCCCCGGCCATGGAGCCGTCGATGCGCGCGGTTCTGCTGGCCAGCGTCTTGGGGTTTACCGCACTGTTCGCCCTGCTCCTGGTGCTGCGCCGGCATCAACTGGAATTGCAGCGGCTGGTCGAAGAACTGACCGAGAGTGAAAAGGAGATGCCATGCTGAGCCTCTTGATTGCGTACCTGGCGGCCTGGCTTGCGTTGCTCGGCTACGTCTTGCGGCTGGCCGCCCAGCAGCGACGCCTGCAAGAAACCGTGGCCGCATGGCAGCGCCGCGAGGAGCCGCGGGAAACACCGACAGAAGCACCCGCTTCCAAGGCCGCCTAGGAAACACCGCGGTAAGGAGAAGCTTGCCATGGGCATAGTTCAATCGCTGCTGCTCTTGACCGCGGTTCTGCCGGGTCTGCCGCCGCAAGGCAGCGGCACGATCCGCGGCAGCGTCGTAAACAAGTCGGCTGCCACCCCCGCGCCGTGCCAGGCCGGCGTGGTTCTGAGGATCCAGTCGGGCGGCCAGTTTGTCCCGTTCCGCCAATCCGAGAGTGACGCCCGGGGGCGGTTCCGCTTCGACGACTTGCCGGTCGGGATCATGTACCGCTACTTGGTCGGGGCCAACCGGGACGAGGTGCATTACCCCGGGCCGCGAATCGTGCTCACGCCCGAGCGGCCGGAGGCCCAGGTCGAGTTGGCCGTCTGTGACGCGGTCGCCCGGCCCAATCCGCTCGTGATCCGCCGCATGGAAATCGCCATCGTGCCGGAACCCGGCGCGCTGCGGGTGTCCGAATCCATGCTCATCGAGAATCCTTCCTCCACGTGTTATGTTGGCGAGCCGCTCCCCGGCGGCGGCAACCCGGTGACGCTCAGCCTGGGCATCCCCTCCGACTTCGAGCGGACTACGTTCCAGGAGGAGTTCTACGGACGGCGGTTCGCGGTGCTGGGGGGCAAGGTGGCCACAGGCATTCCCTGGCCGCCCGGCCGGCGCGAACTTCAGTACACCTACGTGCTCCGCAACGACCAGGCCTACCGCTGCTGGTTGCGGCCGCTCGACCTGCCGTGCTCCCAGGTGCGGGTCCGCATCCGCACGCCCAAGCCCGGCGACGTCCGCTGCGATCTGCCCTGGCTGCCCGCCGAGACCGACGGCGAAATACTCTTCGAGTCCGATGGTACGCCGCTGCCGGCCGGTCACGTGCTGCGCGTCGAGTTGGGCCGGCTGCCGCTGGGCTGGATGGACTATGCCCGGCCGGCGGCCGTCCTGGGCCTGATCGGGCTGATCGCCGGCACGAGCTTCGTCCTGCTCCGACGCCGCCGCAAGCCCCCCGCTTCCGGAGAACGTCTCCGACGACCTGCGACCCTGGACGGCCAGGCCGGGCCCAACACCGCGCATGCCGTCGCAGGTGGACACGCGGCAACGCCCGATCCCGCAGGCCCCGCGCTGCGCGCCGCCTAGCTCGAAACCGTCACCCCTCGCCGCATATATCCCAGCACTGACGCTGGCGGCGGCCCTGGGATGGCAGCCTGTCTACTAACGCCGTCCGTGCCCGCGGCGGCCGTAACCGCCACCGTAGCCGCCGCCCGGCCACGATTCCAGCACGTGGTCGTGTGCGCCGGGCAGCCCGCCGCCCGGCGGGATCGTAGCCGCGCTGCCGGTTTCGCTGATCATGACCGTGTTGCCCGAGGCGAGAGACCCGGAGTGATTGTAATCGAACCCCGTGCCGGTCGAGCCGCTCACCGCGGTGTTTCCCACGATCGAGATGCTGAAGTTGGGGTTTGACCGCCAGCCGTGGCCCTTGTTGCTCACGAAGAGCGTGAAGTTGACGTCCGTGGTAACGGCGGTCGCACCACTGCCGGTGGTGTTGGTGCCCGTTCCGCTGATCTCCGCCTCGTGGCCGTCCGCGCTGAAGACCACCGTGGTAATGGTGCCGCTCAGGTTGATGCCGGCGGCATTATCCACGTAGGTGACCGTGTTGGACGTGGCCGGCGTGGGCGAATTGCTGTCGTAACTGATGCTGAACGTCGGGCCGCCGCGGAGACTCAAGGGGCTGGCGGCCGAGCCGGCGGTGATCGTGCCGGACCCCGCGTTCGCCGCGCTGACGACCTGGTAATTCAGGGTCCGCGAGGTACTGGCAAGGTAGTTGGCATCGCCGCCATACGTGACGCTGACGGTATTGGCGCCGGCCGTCAGCGAAGAAGCCGACGTCGTATAGGTATAGATCGCGCTCATGCCGCTATCGCCGACGAAGGTGACGGAGCCGGCGGGAACGGCCGTGCCGTCCACCGTGAAGGTCACCGTGCCGGTGGGCGGGGCGATCTGCCCGCCGTTGTTCGCCCAACCGGGCGCCGCCCCGCTGACAACCGCCGTAAAGGTGACGTCCGCACCGGCAACGCCGGGGTTGGGAGAGGCAGATACCACCGTATGGGTCGCAGCCGGATTGACCGTCTCAATCACACTGGCTTGGCTGCCGCTGAAGTTCGCGTCGCCCGAGTAGACGGCGTAAATCGTGTCCATCGCGGCGACGGGCAAGGGGGCGGACTCGTTGTAAAGAACGGCGGTGCCCCGCTGGGTCACGTTGGCCGAGCCCAGCAGCGTACCGGTCGGGCTGCCGAGGTAGAAGTTGACCGTGCCCGTCGGCCCGCTCCCGCGCGGGCTGGCCGGCGTGGTCGTCACCTTGGCCACCAGCGCCACGGGCTGGCCGTACTGGGACGTGCTGGGGTAGCCCTGCACGGCGGTGGTCGTCATCGTCGAGAGCAGCCGCCGGTCTTCGAGTAATTCGAGCCGCAGCAGGCTGGCGCGCAGCTCCCGCCTGGGCGCGGTATGGTTTGGCCGGCCCCGCGGGCGATTGCTCGTCGGCGTTAGTTTTCTCACCAGATAGCTGTACAACATGATGCAATCTCCTCTTCTCTGTGATGTTCCGGGTGCGAGGCGCCACCGCGCTGCCGGTGCCGGACGGCACTGGGCGTTGTCCCGGCAGGGTGTTTGCGCTGAAGGCCGGCGCGGCTGTTCCTCGGCAGACTCGAACGGTCTGACCTGTGAAATGACCCGACCGAAAGCCCTTTCGATGCAGGTGCCCTAGCTTGCAGCATAAGGCAGCCCTGCAAACTCGTCAAGCGAGCTGCGCGGTATCTTGCTAAGCGCCCATCGGCGGAAGTCTTTCGTTGACGGGAGCGGCAGGCGCGCCCGATTTCGCGAGTTCAATTTCGCTTAGGCCAGCTTTTCTTTTTCGTCTTTTCTGTTGGCAGGCCGCTGGATGCGCGTCGCGGCCGGATTAGCGGATAACCTTCCAGTCGAAATCGAAGGCGGATCCTTGCCTCGCCCGGTTGTCGGCGGTGGCGGCGCCGGGCGAAAAGGTAAACGTGCTTATATTCGCGTTCGGCAGGGCTTTTTCCAGGATTTCCTGCGTTTTCGCCAGCCGCTCAGCACCCGCCTCGTCCTCCGCAACGATCAGCACTTGTCGCAGGTTTTCGGCTGCCTTGAGGGCGGGCAAGGCCGATTCCGCCTCTTCGACGAACACTTGTGCGGTCGCCTCCAGCGCCAGGGTCGCGCGGCCCGGCCCGTTGTGGTATAGGCGCCACTGCTGCCGCATGCAACCGTCCTGCATAGTCACGGCCCGATTCTCCCCGCAAAGCTCCAGGTCGTGTAGGACGTTGACCTTCGCCAGGTAGTGCAACAACCCGTAGTCGTAGTGCTCCGTGGTGATGGTAAGGTCCCATAATTCGGGCATACCGGCCAGCAGCTTTACGCTGGCAACGAGCGAGGGAGAATCCGTAAGCTCGACCGAGTATCCCCAATCGCAGCCGAGCAAGCACTCTTCAAGATACTGGAGGCAGTCCGGGTCCTGCATCACGGGAGCCAGAAGATTAAGCGCATCGGCCAGGCCCACGCGGTGAGGGCAATAGCTGTAATACTTCCCGGCCAGCTCGCACAGATCGCCCAGCGACCCGAGATCCTCGTCGAGTCCGTGCCCGCGAAGCTTCTTCCAGCGGGACACTTTTTCGCAGCGGACCGTGGCGGCGCCCGTTGCCAAGACCTCGTTGAGAACCTGGCTGCTTGCTTCGTGGCCGGGATTCCCGCGGGCCGCAGCCGGCACGGTCCAATTCGACGGGATGTTCGTCGCGTTGCCGGCGCAGACCACCAGCTCAAGGGCCGGCGCGGTCCCGTCCACGCCTTTCTCCCCCAGGGGGATTGTGAGCACCTCGCCGAACTTCACGAACTCGATGACCCGCTGCTTGCGAATGTCCAGCCGCGGCAACTGGACAAACGTGTCGGGCCCGGTCTGCCGGGTCTCGGTGCCGATAACTTTGGATTGCTCGACGACCACGATCACGGTGGTTCCGCCGGGCTGCCGCCCGACCGGCGTGACCTCGATCGACGTGCCTTCCAAGATCACGGCGATTTGCGGTTTCTTCGCGCCGTCTTCGTCGGCGGTGATGCCGATCAGGTCGGCGGATTCCGACCCGACCGCAACATGCCCCTGCTGGCCCTCGCGCAAGGTCAGCTTGGGACCGACAACGACGCTCTCGTCCGCATCGACCCACCGGCACAGCACGCTGTACCGCCCGGCGGACGGCGAGTCTTCCGCCTCGCCGTTTGCGAGAGGGAGGCCCCCTAGCAACATCGAAACGGCCATCGCGCTGGCGGCGAGATACATGGAACGGCTCCTGCTTCAGGGGGGATGCTGGCAGCGGTGGACACACCGGGGGGTGGATGGTAGAAGACGGGTGCAACTGCGTCAAGAGCGTTTCCAGCAACACGGTCCGGCAAGGGGCCTTGTGCTCGTCGCACCCCGTCTGAATTGCCGCCATTCTCCGTCCGGGCCGGCAGACAGCTTCGCTGAGGGCGGCCGGCCACCGGAGCAGCGACGCCTCGCGGTGGGCCGGTGTCAGCCCGTTGGTTATGCCCGCACGGCGCCGTACTTGCGGGCGTAGGCGGCGTTCTGGCGGACTTGGTCCGAGAAGCGCGGAAACATGCCGACGATCACGGCGTCGCTCGGCTTGATGCCGGCGAAGGCGAACTTGAAGGCGTCCTCCACCGACCGCTTGTTCCAGCACAGGCGGCCGGCGGCAAGAAGCTTGAACGCCAGGCACGGCTTGGACACCTGCCGGATCGCGGCGGTCATCTCCTTGGGATCGGATTCGAAGAACGGCTCGCCGACGGGCACCTTGCCGAGCTGCTTCTCCATTTCCTCCCGCGGCCGCGTGAGGTAATAGAACGAGCACATGAAGAAATCGTTCTCCCAGCCCTCGTCGGCGATGCGCTTGATCGTGTCCGGGCAGTGGGTGGAGACGCCCGCCAGGATCCCCTGGTCCTTGACCTTCTTGACGTAGTCGCGGACGTCCTGGGGCCTGCCGGCGCGGAACTTGGACTCGGTCACCCCGCCGTGATGGACCATGCCGATCGGCTTGGTCTCGTCGATGACGGTCTTGATCGGGGCGTCGTGGCCTGCCCGCTCGGCATGTAAGCAGATCGTTTTCAGAGCAAGCCCCTTCTCCCAGAGTTTCCGCAGCGTTTCCACGGACTTGGGCGTATGATCGTATTGCCAGGTGGTGATGCCGTTGCGGAGGCAGTCTTCCAGCAGCGCGACGGTGCGGTCGACGGTGAACCACTCGCGCATCGTCAGCGACATGTCGGGGGTCGAATGCGAGTGGCCGTCAATGGGGTTCCAGCCCACGATCAGGCGGCTGACGGCGTGCGGTCCCAGCCGGACCGAGGGCAGCGGGGCCGTCGTGCCCTCCGCCGCCGGGGTCCCGGCCACAGCCAAGCCGGCGGCGGCTGCCGCTGAAACTTGCACCAGGAACTCCCGGCGCGGAGTCAAACGGTTGTAATGCTTGTTTTCAGGCACGGACAAGCCCTCCCTCAGCACGGGTGCATCGAGACGAAAACCTACGGAATGTTATGCGCGTTGCGGCGAAAAGCAAGCAACACGACGTCCGACACCCTTGCAGCGCGGCGACAGGGCACGCTTTGGGTCGCGCCTGCCCAGGTTCCCGGCAAGGCCACCAGTAGCAACCGGAACAGGGGAGAGGCAAAATGTCGCCAACTGTCGCATCGGAGTCCCCTGATGCCTCGCGCCGCCCTCGTGCGGGGGTTTTCAGCGGACGCACGCCGCAAAGCACCAGCCTAGACTTGGAATGTTGCTCGGCCTTTCCAGCTCAGTCCCCAGGAGTCTCATGCGATGAAGTACCGCCTGCTCAGCCTGGCCGTTGCCGTGGCAGTCTGCCGAATTCTGACCGACGTCCCCTCGGCGTCCGCCTGCACCGGCATTCGCATCAAGCCTAACGACGGCTCGGTGATCTTTGCCCGCACCCTGGAATTCGCGGATGACATTCACTCCAACGTCATCCTGATTTCAAGGGCAAAGGCGTTCGTGGGCACGGCCCCCGGCGACAAAGCCGGCCTTCAATGGAAATCGAAGTACGGAATCGCGGGGGTCAATGCGTTCGGCCTGCCGGCGATCATCGATGGCCTGAATGAGAAGGGTTTGGCCGTGGGGATCTTCTACTTCCCCGGCTACGCCAAGTACCAGGAGGTCGAGGCAGATGATGTTCGCAGAGCTCTTGCCCCGTGGGAGCTGCCGGTCTACCTGCTCTCCAACTGCGCCTCGGTGCAGGAGGCAGTCGAAGCTGCAAGATACGTGCGGGTGGGCGAGGTGGTTCAGCGGGACATGGGTTTCGTGCCGCCGTGCCACTACGTCGTCAACGATGCGAGCGGGCGGAGCGTCGTGTTGGAATACGTCAACAGTGAATTGAAAGTCTACGACAATCCCCTCGGCGTGATGAGCAACTCCCCGACATTCGATTGGCACATCACGAACCTGCGCAATTACGTCAACCTTTCCGTGACCAACGTGCCGCCGGTTGCGATATCGACCATCAAACTCCCCGGTTTCGGACAAGGCAGCGGAATGCTCGGCCTGCCCGGCGATTTCACGCCTCCTTCCCGTTTCATTCGGGCGGTGGCGTTCTCCCAGTCGGCCCTCCCCGTGGCGACGGCGCATGAGGGAGTCCTGCAAGCCTTCCACATCCTCAACCAGTTCGACATCCCGAAAGGCGCTGCCCGCGGTGTTGAACATGGCAAGCAGGTTGCCGATTACACGCTCTGGACGAGTGCCTCGGACCTAAAGAATCTCCGCTACTACTTCCGCACGTTTGACAACAGCCGCATCCGCATGATCGACTTGAACAGCGTGGACCTCGACGCCAAGGACATCAAGACCATTCCGATGGCCGGAAAGGAAGTCATCGAGGATGTGTCGGGGCAGGCGAGGTAGCGGGTGGGAAGGTGCCAGGGGCCTTGAACTCGACGGCGGCCCCCAGCGCATCGCCGACGGCAAGCCCCAGCAGCGCGCCGCGGGCACGGTCGAGCCAAACCCCGCGTCCGCCTTGGCTGGTATTCTCTTTGTTCATCGTGATTTCCTGTTCACGGTGGGGAATAACCGGTGAAAACCCCACCAGCGATATAATAACACCCCAACCGCAGACGGAGTTTAGCGACTTCCGCAAGGAAGTAAAGGCGACCGCCGGCTAGTCGACGCTGCGCACCACAGCATATACTGTCTCAAGTGCCCTCCTCAGGGAGTTGATGCCTTTGCGGGTTGTATGTTGGGGGCACGCTGTAATGGTTGTAGGCAACCGCGTCGCGGAGGTGGCGGGGACCATGCGGGCTCAGGACCTGCGCATCAATTGCTGGGGGACTGTCCCGATTATCGTCCGACAAAAATGGGACCGTCCCCTTGCGATGTGCCTGATTGACAAAGGGTTATGGCCTGGCCTGTTGAGGCCAAAACTGGGTGGACGAGCGCACCCGATGCCACGCTGAAAGGAACTGGCGATGTCGCATTCATCGGTCTTCTGGCCCCTGGCGATCCTGCTGGCGTGTTCGGCGGCGGAGGTTGCCTCGGCGGCGCAGGCCACCCCGATCGGCGTGGCGAAGATCGACATCACGCCGGACTGCCCCGTCCGCTTGTAGGGGTACGACGAGTACACCTTCGAGTCGCTGGATGTGGCAGGGCGTCTGAAGGCGGCGGCCTTGGCGATTGGCGCCGACGAGGGCGACGGTTCGGCCGTGATTTTGACTGTCGACAATGGTGCCGTCCCGGAAAACATGCGAGCCGAGGTGCTGCGTCGCGTTCGGGCCAAAGCGACGCTCAAGCCCGAGCGATTCATGCTCTGCAGCGCCCACATTCATTCGGGGCCGAACTTGCAGGAGATGGACTCGACATCCGGCGTGCAACACGAGCACCTCGTCCAATACCGGAAGGAATTGCTCGATAAGCTGGAACGGGTAGTGCTCCAGGCGCTGGCGTCGCGGAAGCCCGGCCGGCTGGCCTGGACGCAGGGCTCCGTGGGCTTCGCCGGCAACCGGCGCACGCTCGAAAACGGCAAATGGGTCCGTTTCGGCGAGTATGACAAAGGGCCGGTGGACCACAGCCTTCCGCTATTGCGGGTGACGGACGTGGACGGCAAGCTGCTGGCGGTGTTGATCAACTACGCCTGCCACAACACCACCCTGCGCGGGAACAACAAGCAGATCCACGGCGACTGGGCCGGATGTGCCCAGGAGTTCATCGAGGCCGACCATCCCGGCGCGATCGCCATGATCGCCATCGGCTGCGGAGCCGACATCGACCCTTACCCGAACGGATCGGTCGAATTGTGCCGGCAACACGGCCGCGCCGTGGCCGACGAGGTGCAGCGACTTCTGGCCGGGCCGTTCAAGCCCGTCGCGCCGCAGGTCACGGCCCGCGCAACAATGCTCACGCTGCCCTACGGCAAGTCGCCCGACATTGACCGGCTCAAGGCACTCGTCAAAGACTCGTATATCGCGGGGGAGTTATTGAATCGTCTTGGCCGCGAGAAAAAGGTGCCGGCGGCGGAGAAGTATCCGCTGGCCGCGTGGACCTTCGGCGACGACCTGGCAATGGTGTTCCTGGCCGATGAAGTGGTGGTGGACTACGCCCTGCGCATGAAACGCGAGTTCACTGCCAGCCGGCTGTGGATCAACGCCTACACGAACGACGTCTCGTTTTACATCGAGTCGAAGCGGTTGTTGAAAGAAGGCGGGTACGAGGTGAACGATTCCCTCTCCACAGCGGTCACCTATGGCTGGCCGGACCGTTTGCGGCCGGCCATGGAAGACCGGATCGTCGAGGCCCTTCGCACGCTGCTGCCGAAGGGCTTTCTGTCGCCCGCCAAGTGAGCCCGAGATTCTGTGCATCGATAAGTCTGCCTGACGGGAGGGGCTGCAAGTGAGACGCGTCACGATCGAGAGTTGGTTGGGATGGCGCGGGGCCGCCTCGGGCCTGTTGGGGACGTTGCTGGCGCTCTGGACGGCGTATGACTGCGGCCGGGCGGCTGCCGCCGAGATCATCGCGCCGCAGCGGCGGATCGACTGGTCGCCGGGCATTCCCGGCGGAATTCCCTCGTATCCGTCGGACGTGAACGCCGGGGACGCGCCTTATTCGGCTAAAGGCGACGGCACGGCCGACGACACCGTGGCCATCCAGCGGGCCCTCGACGACTGCCCGGCGGGAAAAGCCGTGTTCCTGCCGGCGGGCAGCTACAAGACGACAAAACCGCTGCGCTGGCAGAAGTCGATCGTCCTTCGCGGCGCCGGCCCTGCCAAGACCCGCATTTTGGCCGGCCCCGGGGCCAAGTTTGACAGTATTTTGGAGATCGGCACAAACTACAAGCACACAGAAAGCGTGCCCGTCACCGCCGGATCCGAGGCCGGCTCCACGAAGCCCACTTTGGCCGACGCCTCGAAGGTCTGCGTCGGCGGTTTGGTCGCCATCTGGCAAGAAAACGACCCGGCGGTGGTCGGAAAGGTGCCGAATTTCGATAACCGCGTCGCCTCCCAAATGGCGGTCGTGGTCGCCAAGACGGGGAACACGGTCACTCTTACCCGTCCGCTCTATCGAACCTTCCGCAAGGACCTCCAGGCGGGATTGTTGGCGTACCCCACCTGCTCCAAGGCCGGCATTGAAGACCTCTACGTCGAGCGGACCGCCGGCGAAGGGTACGACAACATCACCATTCGCTGCTCGGCCTACTGCTGGGTCAAGAATGTCGAGAGCTACCTGACGCGGAAGTGGCACGTGCGGCTCGACCGGTGCTACGCCTGCGAGGTGCGCGATTGCTACCTCCACGATGCCTACAACGCCGGCGGCGACGGAGACTACGGCGCCGGGTGTTACATGCGATCCACCGACAACCTTATCGAGAACAACGTCTTCGTGCGTTGCCGCCACGCTATGATCGTCGAGTGCGCCGGCTGCGGCAACGTCTACGGCTACAACTACTCGCGCGATCCGATCAACGAGGGAGGACCGCGCACGGATTTCCTGATGTCGGACATTTCGCTCCACGGCGGTTGCCCCTACATGAATTTGTTCGAAGGCAACATCGCCGCACACATCGACTGCGATCACGTGTTGGGTTCCAGCCGGAACAACACCTTCTTCCGCAACTATCTCGAGCGAAAGTCCATTCCGGCGGTCAAGTACGGCATGTGGGGGATCGCGGTCCAGATGGACAACCTGTTCGCAAACGTCGTCGGAAACGTCATCGCGCGACTCCCGGCGTACGCCTCGCCTACCGGCGCCTGGCGGATCGGCTACGACGAACTCACCGCAACGCAGGACCCGCGGGTGGCGGAAACACTCTTGCGACACGGCAACGTCGACGAAGTCACCGGCCAGGCCGAGTGGGACGACAAGATCCAGGAGCGCAAGCTGCCCGCCTCGCTGTACTTGAAAGCCAAGCCGGCGTTTTTCGGCGACCACTCCTGGCCCGCCATCGGCCCGGACGTCGAGCGGCACGTGGGCTTCCTGCCCGCGAAGGACCGCTACGACCGAGAGCTTCGCGGCCGGCCTCCCGTTCCCGCAGGATTTCAGCAGCAATGACCACGCCGTCCTCTCCTGTGCCGCGTGGACCGGGTTCTGCAGCCCGTGCCGCGCCGGTCGGAACACCTGTCCCGCGGCGGATCGTCTCGATCGACGTCTTTCGCGGCCTGACGATGCTCCTGATGCTTTTCGTCAACGACATCGGCGACGGCGAGCTCGGGCACATCGCCAACGCCCCCTGGTGGTTGAAGCACCTGCCCACGGAAATCGACGGCCTGAGCTTACCCGACGTGATCTTTCCGGCCTTCCTGTTCATCGTCGGCCTGTCGATTCCCCTTGCCCTGGAGCGGCGGATCGCGCGCGGTGACTCGCTGTTGCAGCTTGTCCGGCACATCCTCACCCGCGGGTTGGGGCTGATTTTCATCGGGCTGTGCATGGTCAACGGCTGCCACGGGATCCCCTTGGACGCAGCGGCGATGGGTATCAGTGGCGCGCTGTGGCGGGTCCTTTTGTTTCTGGGCATCATCCTGTTATGGAACCGCTGGCCGGACGCCCGCGACTGGACGCGCTGGCTGTGGGTGGGCGTGCGCGTGGCGGCGGCCGCGATGCTGGCGTACTTGCTGTGGATCTACCGCGCCGACCAAGAGGAAAACGGGGTCGTCCAAGTTGTCTGGCTGCAAACTCGGTGGTGGGGCATCGTGGGCCTGATCGGCTGGGCCTATCTGGTTTCGGCGTTCATTTGGCTGGGCTGCCGCGATCACGGCACTGCCGTCGCCGGCGCTATGGCGTTGTTAGTGGCTACGCACATCGGTGGCAAGTGCGGCGCTTTGGCTTGGTGGCCGAGTTGGCTCAAGCCGAGCTTGGAGGGCCTGGCCGGGATGTCGTCGATGGCTGTGGGCGGCATGGTCGTCGCCACGCTCTTTCGGCCCAATTCGCCGGCGACTACGCCCAAGAGCCGGATCACCTGGATGCTGTTGTTTGCGGCGGGGTTCGGGGCCGCCGGCCTGCTTCTTCGACCGCTGTGGGGCATCCACAAGAATGGCGCCACCCCATCGTGGACCCTCTGCTCGGTGGCCATCGCGTGTGCGGTCTATACGCTGCTGTATTGGCTGATCGACCTGAAGAAAGTCACGCGCTGGACCCTGCTGATCCAACCGGCGGGGTCGAACACGCTGCTGATGTACATGCTCCACCCCGCCTTCTATTCCTTGTTGGCGGTGCTGGGGATCGCTTACCTCCAGACCCATTTCAATGAGGGCTGGCTCGGCATCGCGCGCTCGGCAGCCGTCGCCGCAGGTCTTGTGGCCGTCACGGCCCTCCTGACCCGCTGCCGGATTCGGCTGCAACTGTAATCAGCATTCCCGCGAAGCGTTGCCGTTGGGGCAGGGCGAAGTGGGGCGCGTGCGGTTGCTGCAACCGGTCTGTCGCGCAACACGATGCGTTCGGGAATACGGGAGGTGGAGTCGGCTGCCGTGGAAACCGGTCCTCGCCGCATCCGGCGGCCCGATTCGCCGGGTAGTCGAAGGCACGCAACCAGGGCACCTGCAAGAGGGGTACCGTTTGCAAAAACGACATGCGTTTTGCTGGTCCGACGCAGATTCCCCAAGCAAGAAACGACAAGTGCCGCAAGTCTTTACTTTTCAATGACTTGCGGTACTGGAATCGAGTACGTTCGGTCCTACGCTGCCGACGCCCTGGGAAAGATCGGTCCTCGGGCGAAGGCCGCCGTCCCTTCTCTCACCAAACTGCTTAAGGACGAGGATGAGTCGGTTCGGGTGGCCGCTGTTGAGGCTCTAGGCAAGATCGGGGCTGAGGCAAAGACCGCCGTTCCTGCACTAGCGAGATTGCTCAAGGACAACGACTTGGCGGTTCCGTGTTGCGCTGCTGAAGCTCTGGGCAAGATCGGGGCCGAGGTGGAGACCGCCGTTCTTGCCATTACCGAATTGCTCAAGGACTGGTACCCCGAGGCTCGCAAGACCGCAGCCGAAGCCTTGGGGCAAATCGGTCCCGAAGCCAAGACCGCCGTTCCCGCCCTGACCGAATTGCTCAATGACGAGAATAAGGACGTTCGCAAGGCTGCCGCCGAAGCCTTGGCGAAGATTCGGAAGGAGAAGAAGTAGGAACCCCGCCGCCCGCACCTTACCTTGGTGTGTACTGGGCACGGCCGGGCGGTGTCCGGGATCGTGCCAAGGCGGGGGAGCGTGGTGCATCGGGAGGTAGTGGAAAAGGTGCCGATGGGGTTTGGGGGAGGGTGAAATGCAACCAATGTCGCTTCCCACAGATTTCCTGCTCTGGCTGGATCGCTACCTGGGAACATGGGACTGCGATAGTCAACGTTACCAAGTTGCTAGACGGCCTGACGGCTGGTTGGAAGCTCGAACGGTCGATGGGAGGGGCACCTCGCTGAAATGGCTGCTGGACAATGGCAAGCGAATCGAGCCGCCACCAAGCCCCCTTGGCCCACATCCGCTAATGATCTTCGATGAGATGATGCAAATCTGGCTTATGCCCGACGAATACAAATGCCTTCGCAACGCATGGCGGGTTGGATCAGGGATGAAGCTCATCATGGAGGCCATCCCGCGTAATATCCGTGAGAGCGATCTCCTCATGGATCAGCTTGAGGGGGCTGGTGATAGCGGCGCGGGCGGCGGCGTGACCATGCAAGAGCTAGTGAGGCACGTCGAACAGAACCGCCGCGTCCGGGTTGTGGACGATCGCGCGATCGACGCCATGTTCGCGTCTTTACCGCCACCGCCGGGCGGGAACGGGAACGGCCGGCGGGTCGAGCCTGGTGCGAACGGCAATGGCGTGCCGGCAGCCGAGTAACAGTGAAAGGCTGAGTGTCGCTGGATAAATCAAACCCACGCACTCAGCTTACCACGGCCCGCAAGGCTGGCAATTTATTGACGGTTACGAACGTCATGCGGGAGGCCGAAGACCACCGGCGAGCGAGGGCCGGCCGCGATGCCGGCCGGGCAGGCCCCGCAGGCTGAGGATCGCCTGCGGTTGGGCCTTCATTTCCTGCCTTCCAGCAGCCCGCGCAAAGCCGTCTCGACCAGCCCCAGGACGAAGCCAGCGCGGGCAGCAGGCCCCGGTTGATCTTCCAGCCCCAGGCCCCCATAGCCCGCCTCAGACCCCGAAAAACGCCCTGGGGAGAGAGTCGCCGCCCCGGGGATGGAGGAGCTTCGCCGAGCGAGTCTGCATGGGCCCAAAGCCGGCCGAAGGCTAATTTACCCATCTTCCCACCTATTTTCGTTGAAGGTTGCAGCCATGCAACTCCTGCCGCCAGCCAAAGGCACCTGCCCGATCTGCGCGGTCAAACACGATCCGGCCCTGCCCCACAATGCCCAGAGCATGTACTAGGGGCGATGGCCAGATGCCCAGGGGCAACGGCGAGCCGGCCACGGATGAGCAGGTGCAGGAGTGAGCCGGGGCGACCTACTTTGGAAATAGGTCGTTAAGCTGGGTAAGGCCAAGCCGACCTATTTTGGAAATAGGTCGGAGCCTCACTCGGCAGACCCGCCGGACCTCGGAAACAACTCCCGCACCGCCTGGGGACGGGTCCGCTTGCTCTCATCCCTGGAAACCCACTTTCCCAGGGTCTCACCGGTCCCAGCCTCGATCTTTACCGATCCCGCCGTCGGCAGTACGGCCGGGCGTGCCGGCGGTCTTGGAGGGCGGCGGGTAGACGCTGGGCGAGGTGAACGCGGCGGCCGGCGAGGCGGTTCCGGCGGCCGGCTGACCTATGACGAAGATAGGTCAGGCGGGGCTGCTGGCGTGCAACGGTTAACATCGCGCGCCGCGCCGGATGTTAACCGTTACCTGGCCACGACTGAGTAGATCGTCGGGCGGCTAAGGCTCCCCTTTCGCTTTCCCGCCGGAGGAGTGCGGCCGCTGCTATCGGGCCGCTCGTTCGCTGCTTGATGGCGGTTCCTGCCGCACGGTCCTGAGCGCCTTGGCCACCTCCGCCGTCACGGCGTAAAGCTGCTCCGAGTTGCTGTTCCATGCGGCCGCGTCGAACACCGGCGAGAAGTATGGTTTCGAGAACCATGCTTTCCAGACCGAGGCGTAGCGCAACCGCCGGGTGCGATCGTCGCACAACTGCTTGCAGCGTCTGACCAGATCGGGGCCGAGCTGCTCAGGATGATCCAAGATTGCGTCCTGCACGAGCACGCGCACCTCCGCGTCCTGCAATGCCTCTTGCAACAAGCGGAAGTGGCAGGTGGGCGCAGGCCCCTGTTTGCCCGGCCCCAAGAGGGCGATGGTGGCAAAGCTGTGGTCGATGCCGTTGTCGTAGGTATAGCAATCGACGAGGCTGCGGCAATAGGAGAAGTTGTAGCCTGGCACGTCGATTTTCAGCACGGGCCAGAAGTCGGCGCCCTGGCAACCGATGCCGTGGACGATGGTCGCGTCGCTGCCCCAGACGCCACCATTGCACAGCAGCAGCGATTCGGCCGCCAGGCGGAACATGATCGGCGCCGCGGCCTGATGCATCGTCCAAGCTCCGGTCGTCACAGGGATCGAAGACTTCCAGGTCGCGGTGCGCCAACGGTAGTGCCCGGTTTCCGTGTTGTCCGGATCCCAGTTCACCGAGAGGATGTCGGACCCGTTATAAAGCCAGCATCCCCAATTGAAGTAGCTCAAGTTCTTAACGGCGTAAATATGATGGGCCCGGCTGAACCAGGCCACGTCCGGCGCCAGCGACTTGCAGTCGGCGAAACATTTCGGGCCGATGTAGCCGTCGACCGCCGCGCCGAAAATCATGGAACGCTCCATGCCTCTTTGGGCGAGGATTCGCCGCAGGCCGTCGAACACGGGTTTCCAGAACTCGCGGGCCTCGGGGGTGCCCCACTTTGGCGCGTTCCTCTCGTGCGTCTGGCCCGTGGCCGGATCCAGCTCGGTGAACGGGAGCAGCTCTACTTCCGGAGCGTAAGGCACCTTCTGCCCGGCGACGAACATGCTCTGCCCCTCGCTGCGGTAAAAGGGCCGATCGTGGATCCAAACCACCACGCGCGGCGGTTTCTTCAGTCGCCGAATAGCCGTGTCCAGGTACCGCTCGACAATGCTGAAGTCGTGTTGGTAGGAGCCGTCGGGCTGCTTGATCCGGCGGACCATCGAGTGCTCGTTGCTCAGGTTCGTCTTGGCCAACAGCGGGACGTAGAGGTCGCCCGTGCCAATCTGCCCCAGCAGGTCGAAGACCTGGTCCAGCAGCTTCCAATGGGCGGGCGACCACAAGGGCACGCCGTACTTCATCGCCACGGAATCGGGCGATTCGAGGACGCCCACGAGCGTCTTGAAATCACGGGGCTCGGGCAGCGTCCAGTCGCTCGCCACGCGGAAGTGGAGCGGAAGCTCGACCGGCGCCGCGTCCGCGGCTGTGATGACGATCTTGCCGGCGTACCGCCCGGGCTTGGCGTCGCGGGGCACCTTGACGCTCACCCAGATCGGCTGGAAGGCAACCTTGTAGTTGGGCACGTGGCCGCCCGGCCAGCGGAACAGCGGGGTTTCGGCGGGAAGTTCCGTTGGCGGCATGGGCTCGATCGTATCGAACTGCACGCCCGCGGGTCCGGTCTGGCCGCCGCCGAAGAAGTCCCACTGCACGTAGCCCAACTCGACCGCGGAGGCCGGCAACACGGCGCCCTGCTGGCCGGCCAAAGCCGTGGCGGCCGCCTTGAAATCGTCCAGCGGCTGCGTTGAGCTGACGACGAACTGGGCCGAGTAGGTGCCGCCCGGCAGCCCGGCCATGCGGATCGGCCGCAGCGGCTCGTTTGGGTCGCCGAAATACGTGGGCAGCAGCTTGCTCAGCGTCGAGGCGTTCCAGACCTGCATGCCGGCAGGCCGGGCGACGTTGGGCCGAGCGGCATCCGCACCAGACGTCGTCGCCAGCCGCACGTCGTCGACCATGCAGCGGTTCCAGCCGAAAGTGGCGATTTCGCCCTGAACGTCGCCCGCCCAGTTCGCGGGTGGAGCAGTGAACATGACTGCATGCGCCGGCGCGCGGTGGACCTCGATGGCCAGCACGTTCACGCCTTTGCGGAGCAAGGAGGACGGAATCTTCGCACTGAGGCTCCTGAACCGCTGCCGGTACCGCTCGACGATGCGATCTACCGCCGATTGCGGTTCGCCGCCGAGAATGCGCCGCATGTTGACGGCGTTCTCCTTGCTGAAAATCTCATCGGCCCACTCCGGCTGGATCAGGCCGTGCCAAAGCTTCACGCCGCTCTGGTCGGTCTCGATGGGATAAGGGTCCGCCAGGGTGTCCGGCGCGACGGGCCCGGCAGGCAACCCCGCGCGGCCGATCTCCCGGCCGTTGACATAGGCGATCGCGCCGCCCTGGAACGACAGGTCGAGCGTCAGGTTCGAGACTTGCGCCGGCTCGGTCACCTCGAACTTCCCTCGCATGCAAATCAAGGCCAGGCTGCGGTAGTGTGCGTCGAACGGCCCCGGCTGGCGCGACCAGTCGCCGTCGTCGAAATCGGTCTTCTGCCAGCCATTGGACGGGAATGGGGAGCCGACGACCTTCCCGGCCGGCAGGATCTCGATTTCGCCCGGCTTGCGGTTGGACTGGCTCTTGGTCTTCTTCCGGTAGACGTAGGGTTCCACGCGGAGCAACCCGCCGCTGTCCAGGCGGACCACGTCGGTTTGCCAGGTCTCGAAGTACCGCCAGATCGTGCCGCCCAGCTCCTGCTCCGGGTTGCCCCACTGTTTGGCCATGCGGAGGATGACGTTGTCCCGCCCTTTGACGGCCGAGGCCGCCGCAGAACCAACATCGGCGCGCGTCGCGCCTGCGGCCACCAAGACGGCCACCACCATTCTCGCCTTGATCACTCTGTTCACGGTTACTTCTCCGGATACCACAAGAAAGTGCAATAGCTACCCGTCGAGGACCGCGTAGACAGTCGGCCGGCTAAGGCTCACCGTTCGGGCGATGACCGCGATCTTGGTCCCTTCGGCGTGCATGCGACGAATGATCTTCAGTCGCTCGGGTGTGACCTTCACCCTTCGCCCCGCCTTGGAACCACCCCAACGTTTGCCGGTGGCTCGTGCCGCCGCTTGGCCGGCGCGGACCCGTTCGCCTCGCACCGCGGTCTCATATTGGGCCACTGACGCCAGAACGTGCGCCATCAGGCGACCAGCCGGGGTGGAGAGATCCAGGCCCTCCCGTAACGAGACCAGGCTGACCTTGCGGTCCTGGAGTTCCTGGAAGAGCGCGGTTAGCCCTTTGGCCGTCCGACCAAGCCGATCGAGACGCCAACAGACGACGGTCGCAACCTTGCCTGCACGCAGCGCCGCCTCCACCTTGTTCCATCCCGGCCGGTCCATGCTCTTGCCGATGAACTTGTCCCGGTACCACTTGACCGACTTGTCCTGGGCCGCTGCCCACTTGGTCAGATCGGGCTCCTGGCTCTTGGTGTCTTGGTTTTTCGACGAAACGCGCGCGTAGATCGCGATGTGCTTGGACATGCCCGAGGCTCCCGTTACGAGGCTCCTGTACTGGACAGACGCATTGTAGGACCCCGAGCGAGAAATGTCAACTCTCAACTATAGGCGACGCCTTACGCTTCAAGTCGCCCAAGAATGCCGCAGTTTACGGGATTTCCGCGGCGAAAGTCCGAGGACAATGACATTTTGCACTTTCCGGGCCGGGGAACCGGAGAACGGTCGATTGATGGGACTCAGAGGGAGCGGCCGGGATTACGAAGCAACAGGGAGGCTACCCGAGTGATCGTCGCCCGCGGTCTGAACGGCAGCCAGGTCCGAATGTTCGAAGACCAGCATGGTTATCGAGCGTAATCGAGGAAATCCGGCGTTGGTCCGAGACAGGCCGCAGTTGTTTCGCTCGATGGGCGGAGAAACTCGGCTTGATTCACCACGGGCTCCCCGATGACGGTCGCCTCTCGTTGCTGGACCGCGTAATTTCCGTGCCGGACGGACAAGCTGCATCCACCGCTTGGGGGCGCGAAAATGCCTCCCATACCTCACCCGATAGTTCGTTTTCGGAGCAGATTCCCCAAGAATTGGGAGAGTCTTGCCGGGCGTTTGACATTTCCGCAGGGGGCAAGTTACAATCGCAGCCGTATCGTTCGACTTGATTCCTCGGCGTGCGCCAGGGGTTGAACGGCTACCCGACCGTTCATCCAACCGAGTGTTTCCCTCTCAAGAGGAGCCGTTGATGTTCCAGGGCGTTGCGTGTCAGATGGGACTTCTGGGCGTGGCCTGGCTCTTCACGATCGGAGCCCAGGCCGTCGAGGTGAAGCCCAAGGGAAGCGTGCTGTTCCAGGACGATTTCCAGGACGGCCGTATCGGGCCTTCCTGGTCCGTGGTGGAACACAGGGACGAGACGGCCAAGACCCCCATCTACTTCAAGACATTCCGCGAATCCGTGGAAGGCAAGGACGTCTGGGTGTTGCAAGGGCTGACGGAAGGCTCACGGCTGGCGGTCCACGGGCTGGAGTGGAAGGACTATGAATTGACCTTCCAGCTCCGCATCGGCGAGCGACCCAAGAATGGCGATCTCCTCCGTCTTATCTTGCGTCATCCTGAGACCGACATTTGGTCTGGCAGCACTTTTTTCCTGCTAGACGACAACGGCAAGTGGAAGATGCGAATCGCCAGTCAGGAGGCCACCTTGCCCGTGGACGTCGATACGAAATGGCATGCGGTCGTGGTTCGGGCCGAAGGGACGAAGATCAGCATCCGCGTCGACGGCAAGCCTGACGCGACGTTCACTTACGAAGGCTCTGTCGGTTTCGGATCCTATGGCCAGCCCCAAAGCGCGGATGCCGTCAATCCTTACGGTGGCTTCAGCTTGGGATTCGAGCCGTCCAAGTGGGCGATCGCCAACGTGAAAGTGACGGCTCTCGGCCAAACGGCGTCCAGCGGCGAGCTCCTGGCCCGGTGCTGCCTCTTCTCCTACTATCCCGGCCTCAAAAAGATCGCCTTCCATATCGATCTGTCGACCTATCCCCGTCCGGAGGAGGTGAAGGGGGTCGCAAAAGTCGCCTGCCAGGTCAGGCAGGGAGCCAGGGGGCTGACCCGATGCGAGCTGTCGCTGGACAACAAGGGGAAGGCGGATGCCACGGTTGACGTCCCCGATTTCGCGGACGGGGACTATGAGCTAACGTTCGCGGCCAAGACGCCGTCCGGGGAGAAGATCGCCGGGACCAAGCCCTTCAAGCGAAGGCACTTCCCGTGGGAGGGGAACAAGTTGGGGATCACCGAGAAAATCTATCCTCCCTTCCTGCCGGTCGAGGTGCAGGACCGTACGGTCGAAGTCGTCCTCCGTAAGTACGAGATGAACGAGTTCGGCCTTTGGAACAAGGTAGTCAGCGAGGGCCGCGACCTTCTCGCGGCGCCCGTCTCGATCCGCTTCGAGACCGGCAAGGGGGAGGGAAAATGGACGCGCAAGTCCCTCCTGCTCAAGGCGGCCGCACCTCAAGCCGCGACCTACGAAGGGCTGGCGGAGTCCGGCCCGGTCAAGCTCGCCAGCCGCTCGACCATCGAGTTCGACGGTTGTATGAAGGTGGAGCTCTCCTTGTCGCCCGGTCCGGAAGCGGAGACGATCTCCCGGCTTTGGGTGGAGATTCCGCTCAACGAGGAAGCGTCGAAGCTGTTCCATTACAGCGAGCGTAGTTGCCGGCGCAATGTCGCCGGAAGATTGCCGGACGGAGGCAAGATCACTTGGATTCTCGACAAGGAGTTTTGCGGCAAGTATTGGAACCCGCCGCGATGGAAGGCGGAGGCGGGGCCGCGTGACGGCATCCTGTGGACGAGTCAACAGACCTGCGGATGGACTTCATGGAATCTGCTGCCCTACATCTGGCTCGGCGGGCCCGAGCGGGGGCTGGCATGGTTCGCGGACAACGACAAGGGGTGGATCCCGGACAACACCGCACCGTGCCAGACGGTGTCCAGGGAAAACGGCAAGGCCGTGCTCCGGGTCTATCTCGTCAACGCGCCGGCGAAGCTTCAGGGGGATCGCAAGATCGTCTTCGGCCTCCAGGCCAGCCCCACGCGTCCGATGCCCAAGGACTGGCGGAGCACCGTAGCCATCCCCAGCCACAGCGGACCGGTGAATTGCTGGGGATCTTTCGGCTGCTCGGACAAGTATCCCGTCGATCACGACTTCTCGATTGTGGACAAGATCCTCGCTGCACGAAGGACCAACGCGATCGACAGGGCCTTCTTCGAGGCGAAGGACAAGACGCGATCCTTCCCGAAGTACGGTCCCTACGACAAGGAAGGCAAATGGCTTGACTCAGTGCTCGCTTTCGCCGAGATGGCGAAGATGTACAACCGGCCGGACTTCGGCAGCATGTACCCCGACCCGATCGGGAGAAAGGCCAAGCAGGGGCCTCTGCCCATCTACTTCGAGGAGCACTGCATGGTTCGCTGCTCGCCGGAATACGAGATCTTCCAGGACGAATGGAACAACGTTCCCTTCGTCACCAACCGCGTCGCCTGGGCACGATACGGCGACGGCGTGCCCTATCTGAACACCTACCCGATCGGGCCGACCTTCTCGGCCAGCTACCGGGATTTCTGCGCCTGGTGCGCCAACCAGTGGCTCCAACGCGGCGTCGGACTCTACTTCGACAACAACATGATCGGGTCTGCATCGAACCCGCTGACCTCCGCGGCTTACACAAGGGCCGACGGCTCGGCGCAGTCCGCCGCCACGCTCTGGGCCCAGCGCGAATACTACAAGCGGATCTGGAACCTGATGTGTCAGTGGAACGAAAAAGGCGCCCCCTACCCGCTGACCTACACCCAGCACATGACCAACACGCTCGTGCTTCCTTTCAATACCTGGAACACGGCCAACCTGGACAACGAGTTCGCATGGATCGACTACGACACGCAGAAGCCTGTGCCCTATCCCTGGGACTTCCTGCTTGCGGAGATGACGGGCAGGCAGAGCGGGAGCTACGCGCACGCGCTCTATCCGATCAGCGGCATCGGGAAAGGCGAGTATCTCGCGGCGGACCGCTCCCGCATGAGGGACTCGCAATTCCGCCGCGAATGGGGAATGCGCGTGGTACACGAGATCGGCCGCTGGCTCTATCCGTTCGAGAACTTCGCCGGCATGGAGCCCGCGCGGACCCTGGACGTCACCCTCTACAAGTTCGGCTACGGCTCCCCGAATTGCGAAGTCCACAACTACTGGGCGGACAAGCCGGCCTTGCGGATCGCCAACGAGGACGTCAAATGGCTTCTCGTCTCCCGACCGAAGGACCGCAAGGTCTTCCTCGTCCTGCAGAGTTGGCTGAAAACGCCGGGCGCCAGGGTGACCGCGGCGTTTGACGAAGGGACGATCGGCTTTAAGCCCTCCGGCCCGGCGGTGGAGGCCGCCGACGGCAAGCCGACGAACGACACGACCATTAAGGGAGGGGAGTTTACCGTCTCCTTCCCGGACGCCTATGGGACGCGGGTGTTGATCTTCGGAGGTTGACCGAGGGGTGATAATCACGCCGACTGACGATCAAACGCTTAGCCCCATGCTGCCAATACCAGATCTTCCGTCCGGAGGCAGATTTTGGAGCTGGGATTTTGGTTTCCGCCGCTGGTCGAAGGCGAAGCCAAGGATTGCCCGTTCAGGTAACGGAGGATCGCCATACGGGCGACGGGCAGCCGGACGGCTACCGACGTCTCCGTCGGTATCTGGGCCGGGGGATTCTGCTCGGCCTCGAACTCCTCGTGGCAGCCGGCATTATCCGCACCGTCGCCGTCACTCCAACGCTTGACGGGGTTCTCGTGCTCGGAGTAATCGTGTTGATATGGACCTTCCTTAGCACAACGTCGCAAGTCGAATTAAAAGGTCGGTGGCCTTGGCAGCAAGAGAGACGATGGTTCGAAAGACCACCGTATTGTTACGCTTGTTTGGCCATGCATGCGTCCACGACCACCCCGTCATTTTTTGACACCGCCGGATACGCGAACCATAATCGGGTTCTTGAATCGCTAAGGTTGGAATGCCTCCAAGGAGATAACGCGATGGCCAGGAAAAAATGCGAACTCGGTTTGTGGCTGGCGTTTTGCTTGCTTGGGGTGTCCGGTGGCG
>Ga0326727_10006822_pt1 | contig 30881 bp, 26 predicted proteins | sample MB2enrmetagenome_FD_207643 | JGI IMG/M metagenome (GOLD analysis project Ga0326727, IMG submission 207643) | Lab enriched peat soil microbial communities from McLean, Ithaca, NY, United States - MB29MY | ecosystem: Environmental > Terrestrial > Soil > Wetlands > Peat | place: USA: New York... | reverse complement strand
TTCCTGAAGCGCCGGAAGCGGAAGCAAATTGAATCATCGAGCCGGGTGCCGTAAAGCTGCCCGAAACCTGTATCGTGGTGCCGGGTGTGGAGCTGTAGGGGTCGTTGTCGCCTTCTCCAACCAAGTGAGTATTACTGGGTAACACCCAGGAGGACGGAATCACGATGGTTCCAGGCGGCAGCAGGATGGTCGAGGGTGTGGTGACAGAACTGCCCCCTTCCGACCAGGGGCTGCCTTTTGTGCAGGTAAGCGCCGTACCGCTTATTCCGCGCGCGTCGATGACAGCACCGCCGGCCGGGTAAGGGGGAAATCCCTGGCGGCCAACGAACAAGCCATAAAGCGTATCACAAAGGTCCGCGGCAAGACCGGGGGTACTGAGAAGCACGTAGGCATCGATGAACGCCGACGATCCCACGCACTGATTGCAGTTTCCGGATGGGTTAAAAACGGCGTTCTGTCCCACGCTACCCTGCGCCCCTGCAGGGACCGCAGAAGTCAAGCCGAAGGCAGCAACCATAGCGCTGATGAGCATGAGGTCCACTGCCAATTTCCTCGTTGTCCTGTTCACTTTATCTCCTCCTTCACGCAGTCAGTTTGTCTCAATCGCGGAACCAGTGTGCGGGCCCTCGGGGCGAACCGCCGAGGTCCTTGAAATCACGGCCAGACTTGAAAGGCGGCTCCGCAGCCCCCCTGGCAGGCCTGCCCCGTGCCTCCGTAAGCGGTTGTGCCGAATATTGTGTGCCCATCGCCAAGGACGAACCCCAAAGGATCACTTCCGTCAGGCGAACCTGTGAACTCGTACAGATTAGTGAAATCCCAATTTGCGCCCTTTCGCACAGGTGGTTTCAACCGGAAGACACCACCGGCGACCCCATAGAGGTCGCCCACGGAGTCGAAGATTACACCACTCGTCGGAATGCATGGATCATAGCGACCGCAGGTCTCAAAAACATGCAACAAAGTCTCTACCCACGCCCCTTTACGCTTGTTTGGTGGGGTTAGCCCGAATACTGTGCCGTATGCGTTGCCACTTCCGCCGCCAGGCGTTGTGCCGTAGAGCGCGCCGTTGGCGTCGAGGACTAGGCCGCCGTTCGGGGCGAGTCCATCGTTCGGTCGGCCCTGAAAGCGGTAGAGTATCTTCTCCTTCCACGCGCCGCCTTTTTGGGTAGGCGGAGCGAGCCTGAAAGCCGTGCCGCATCCGATGCCATAGCTGTCCTGGCACCCTTGGTTGCCACCGCTGACGCTCGTTCCATATACCACGCCTCTGCTGTCGAACACCAGCCCACCGTTCGGGTTTGCTCCATCGGTTCCGCCGGCAAAACTGTGCAGCACCTTTTCCTTCCACGCGCCGCCCTTTTGTTTCGGTGGACTCAGCTCGAACACCGTCCCGCAATACTGGTAAAAGGGATCGCAGGTCGTACCCTTGCCGCCGCCAAATTGCGTTGCCCCATAAAGGGTACCCTTCTTATCGAACACCAAGTCGCCCCAGGGGAATTGGCCGTCGTTTCCGCCTTGAAAGTTGTAGAGAATCGTATACGCCCACTGGCCACCCTGCTGGGCCGGTGGCGACAACTCATAGACGATTCCGCAACCTGTTGTCGAGCCGAACAGCTCGCAAGGCCCGTTACCGCCATAGGCCGTGGTGCCGTACAGATTTCCTTGCTCGTCAATGATGACCCCGCCGGTGGGAGTGGCACCGTCGGTTTTGCCGCCCGAGATTCCCTGGAACGTATAGAGCGTAGTCTCCGTCCACGCCCCGCCCCTCTGGATAGGCGGGGAAATCTCGAACACGGTACCACAGCCCGACGAGGGGCACCCTCCTGATCCGCTCCGGCTGTTAGCCCCATAGAGGTTGCCAGCCTTGTCCAAGACCACGCCGCCTTCGGGCATCCACCCGTCCGCGCCGCCCTGGAAGCTATAAAGCACTTTCTCTTTCCACTCCGCCGAAGCGGTAAACGCAGCGGTCAAAACGAGGGCCGCGACCAAGCAGACACGGGAAATGAGGGTCAACCACCTGTAGGGACTCATGGCTCAGCTACTCCAGACTGGGATTGGGCGAAGTCCAAGGGGGAGCAGAGCCGGACCCCGCCGACCCCTGGATCATACACCGGATTGGCTGGTTGGAGTAAGCCTGTTTCAGCGAAACGCCGCGCCGACCGCGCCAAGCTACTCGCCCACCCCATCCAGCACCCGCGCAATTCCCTCGCGAAAGTGCCGCGGCGGCGTGATCAGGCTGACCACCAGGTATCCGTCCGCCGGAAAATCATAGAAGTGACCCGGATGCACCAGCGCATTCTGTTTCTGCAGAATCTCAATGGCCAGGTCTTCATCCGATTGGTTGGCCGGGACACGCAACACCGCATACCATCCGCCTTCGACTTCCAGCCGCGTGCAGCTCTTCTGCCCGGCCAGCAACCGGTCGAATTCGCCCAGATTCTCGCGGATGCGATCCAGCAACAACGGTTGCACGCTGTTACGCTGCTCCAGCAGCACCGGCGCGGCCAACTGAATCGGCGCGTTCATCGATAAATAGGTGTCGGCAATAATCTCCAGCCGCGCCATGGCCGCGCTGACTTGCTCGCCCGGCCCGCTGGTAGCAATCCACGCCAGCTTCATCTGCGGCAGGGCTGAGATTTTTGAAACTCCACTCAGAGTGAAGGTCAAGACGTCGCGGTTCGTGGCAAAAGTCTGGCGTGGCGCGCCATCGTGGGCGTAGTCGAGGAAAACTTCGTCCACAATCAGCGACAGATCATATCTGCGGCAAAAGCGGTTCAGCTCGCTTTGCTCCTGGGTCGAGGCATACGATCCCGTGGGATTGTTAGGGTGCACAACCACCACCGCCCGCGTGTGGGCTTGCACCGCCTTGTCCAACGAAGGAAAATCGATCTGCCAGCCGTGATCATAGATCAGCGGATACGGCTCCAATTCCACATCTTCCAGGCCGGCCAGAAACTCGAACAGCGGATAGCTGGGCTTCGGCACCAGAATCCCATCTCCCGGATTGCACAGCAGTCGAAAAACATACGAATAGCCCTCGCTGGTGCTGGTGGTCAGCACCAGTGATTCCGGATCGACATCGAATTCCTCATGCTGTTTGCGGTAATAAGCAGCCACGGCCTCCCGCGCGCTGCGCAAGCCCATGGGCTGCGGGTCGTAAGTCATGGCGTGCGGATTCACTAGAGCGGTGAGGATGTTCTCGGTTTCATAATGCAGGTCGGCGCAGGTGGGATTGGAGACCGTCAGGTCGAGAATCTTCGCGCCCCCAGCCTGCAGTTCTCTCTGCGCCTCGGTGAAGCGGTTCGGGGTAAGCTTCCAGTCGGTGCGGTGGGAAAACATAACGCAACATGATACATGCAGGCTGCCCCGAGCGTCGCTTTCTTGGAGCAATCTCTAAGCGGGCCGCAGTGTTTCGCCTTCGCTCCTTCGAGAACTGCTATCCTTTATTTGATCGGCAACCAACGCTGATAATTCGAGGAGGCACCATGAAGAAAGTCCTGCTAAGCACGGTCATCGGCTTTTCGATCGTTTTTTTTCTTGCCAGTGCCGCGGCGCAGAACAATGAGCAGGAATTTGTGGGGACCGTCACTTGCCCTCCTTGCATTGCCAAGAACCCCAGAAGAATTGACCTGTCCTGTGCGCGCGCGTGTTTCAGCCCGAAGAAGACTACCGATGCTACCAAGAGCGCCAGCAGCGAGCCCGGCCAGAAACCAATCCCCGACGTCACCGAGAGCACAAGCCCCGTTCCTCCCAAGCCCGCCGATACCACCACCAACCTGGTGCTTATGACCGACGACTACAAAACCATCGCAGTGGACAATCCCGACAAGCTGAAATCCCATCTTGCGCATCGCGTGGACGTCACCGGATACTGGATCAGGGGTGGCGGCTTCCACGTCACCAGCGTTAGGACACTCTGACGTTCCATTGGTTGCGGACCATGATAGGGATTTCGCTCGTGTCAGCTTGATGCGCACGGTTCGCGAACAAACACCATGGTGGAACGTCCCTTGTACGTTGCACGCTGCCATTCCCGGTAGCCACATTTGACCGCGACACGAATGGAAGCAAGGTTCTCAGGGTTGATGATGCAGGCAGTGCGGTTCTCTCCGAAATGCGCATCGCCCCAGGCAGTCGCGGCCCGCACCGCCTCCGTGGCATAGCCTCTGCCCTGAGCGTGTGATGCCAGGGCCCAGCCGATCTCCGGCATGCCTTTGAGCGACGGCTCCATCTCCCGCTTGTAATCGGCAAAACCAGCTTCTCCAACAAAATTGCCGGTTTCTTTTTCCACTAGGGCCCAGTAGCCGAAACCCAACATGACCCAATGCCCCACGTAACGCAGCAGCCTCGACCAGGACTCTTCTTCTGCAAAGGGCTTGTCCCGGATATATCGGGTGACACTCGGATCCGCCCACATCACCGAACCGGGCACAAAATCGTCAAGGCGATGGCCGCGAAGTGTGAGCCGTTCAGTTTCGAGGATTGGAACAGTTACGGAAGCAGGCAAAGGGCTGGGCATTGGGAAAGTCTACTTGAGCTAGGCGCGGGTTGGGAACCGAGGGCGTCCGGCTTGGTGATTTTCTCCGGTTCGGTTACTCTAGGGACAGGATTGATTGGGGGTTGCAATGCCGGATTTAGCCAGCAAAACCTGCGTTCCCTGCCGCGGCGGTGTGCCTGCGCTCAAGGGAGATCAACTGCACAGCTACAGTCACCAGCTTCCGCAATGGAAGGTGGTGAACGAACACCACATCACCCGCGTGTTTACCTTCCCTGACTTCAAGCAGGCCCTGGAGTTCGTCAATCGCGTGGGTGCGGTCGCCGAAGAACAAGGACATCATCCCGATCTGCTGCTGACTTGGGGAAAAGTCGAAGTGACGCTGTGGACTCACAAAGTGGATGGCCTGACCGAAAGCGACTTCATCATGGCGGCGAAGATCGATTCCCTGCATACGTTGTCAGCGCCAGCCTGATTGCCCGTCGCCGCATAACCGGGACTTCCAAACCCAGTTCGCGCTATAGTTCTGAAGAACAACTGAGCTAACCCTTACCGATCTTCAACGTCTGTTGCCGAGGAGCGTGCCGAATGAAACTTTGCTCGCGTTTGCTGACAGTTGCGCTGTTGGCCGTCTTTGCGTTTCCCCAGAGTGCCGTTGTCGCCCCAGGCGACAATTTGGTCGTCGAAGGCATTCCGGCCATCCCGGCGTCGCTGGCCGAATCGGTTGAGCGTTATACGAATATCCGTGCCGCCGTGCTGAATAGCTGGGACCCGGCAAAGAAGGAGATGCTGATCACCACCCGCTTTGCGGATACGCAACAAGTGCATCTGGTGAAAATGCCCGGTGGCGCCCGCACCCAGTTGACCTTTTATGCGGACCGTGTGGCCAGCGCCGCATTTCCGCCTACCCGCGACGATTCCTTCGTGTTTTCGAAAGACATCGGCGGCGGCGAATTTTTTCAGCTTTACCGCTACGACCTCGCCACCGGCGATGTCACTTTGTTGACGGATGGCAAGTCGCGCAACATCGGTCCGGTTTGGTCATGCGCGGGCGACAAGTTGGTCTACGGCTCCACGCGCCGCACCGGCGACGACGTGGATTTGTGGGTGGTCGACCCGTCCAATCCCAAGAGCGATCGCCTTCTCGCGCAAATGCAGGGCGGAGGATGGAGCGCTTCCGATTGGTCGCCCGACGGCAAATCGATTCTGGTGCTTGAGGAAGTTTCCGCGAATGAAAGCTATTTGTGGACGGTAGACGCCGCCAGCGGAGAGAAAACGCTGATCACTCCCAAAGGCGGCGCCGTCAAGATCGCGTACAACAACGGCCGTTTCAGTAAGGATGGCAAGGGTCTGTACGTCACCACCGACAAAGACTCCGAGTTCCAGCGCCTGACCTACATCGATCTAACCAGCAAGCAGCATTCCTATCTGACCAGCGACATTCCCTGGGATGTGGAAGAATTCGATCTCTCGAACGACGGCAGGATGATTGCCTTCGTCGTCAACGAAGACGGCTACGGCGTGCTGCACGTACTCAACACCAAAACCCGCAGCGAGGAGAAGATACCGGCGCAGCCCAAAGGTGTCATTTCCGATGTGCAGTGGCACAAGGACAATCGCACCCTCGGGTTTGTCCTCGCTTCGGCGCGCTCCAGTTCCGACGTTTACTCGCTTGACCTGCCCACCGGCAAAGTCGAACGCTGGACCTTCAGCGAAACCGGCGGCATGAACACCTCCGGCTTCTCCGTGCCGGAACTGATTCGCTGGAAAACCTGGGACGGCCGCAGCATCAGTGGATTTCTCTACCGCCCCCCCGCCCGGTTCACCGGCAAGCGCCCCGTCATCATCAACATTCACGGCGGCCCGGAAGGGCAGTTCCGGCCGTTCTTCGCTGGCCGCTGGAACTACTATCTGAACGACCTGGGAATCGCGATGATCGCTCCCAATGTTCGCGGTTCCACCGGCTACGGCAAAACTTTCCTGGCTCTCGACAACGGTTACCTGCGCGAGGGCTCCTACCAGGACATCAATTCGCTGCTCGACTGGATCCAAACCCAGCCAGACCTCGATTCCAACAAGGTCTTGATCACGGGAGGCAGTTACGGCGGCTTCATGACCTTGGCCGTCGCTACCAATTACAACGACCGCATCTGCTGCTCGGTAGATGTGGTCGGACCGTCAAACCTTGTGACCTTCCTCGAGCACACTTCCGGCTACCGGCAGGATTTGCGGCGAGTAGAGTATGGCGATGAACGCGATCCCAAAATGCGCGAGTTTCTGGAACGCATCGCGCCCTACAACAAAGCTAAAAACATCACCAAGCCGTTGTTCGTCGTCGCCGGGCAAAACGATCCCCGCGTGCCCGCCAGCGAGTCGCAGCAGATGGTGTCGATCGTCCGCCAGAATGGCACGCCCGTCTGGTGGCTCATGGCTAAAGACGAGGGTCACGGCTTCGCCAAAAAGAAGAACCAGGATTTTCAGTTCTACGCCACCGTCATGTTTGTGAAACAGTACCTGCTGCAGTAGAGATCGCCGGTCGTCCGTCGTTGGTCGTCGGTCACTTGTCGCGAGTCACCGTCGCTACAGCAGTTCCGCAATGGCGCATCTCGTCGAAGCTGTCATCTCGACCGTAGCATTCCCTTCCGCTTGCGGAAGGAAATGCGGAGTGGAGAGACCCGCTGTTCGCTGTGTGACCGAAACCACCGCGAAGTCTCTCCGTAGCCGCCGTCCTCGCGTGAAGTAGGCGTGGATGGGCTGCCGACGACGACGAAGACTGGACGGCCGACGACCAAGGACGAACGACCAACGACCGCAGTCCAGCGGCTATAATCCTTCCATGCTCGACGAAAACCTGTTTCGCAAGCACGCTGACGACGCGCTCGAATCCCTCAAGAAACGCCTGTTTGCGGCGGAAGACTCGGCTGAGATCGAAGTTGAAGACCAGGCGGGCGCTTTGTACATCTCCTTCGAAGATGGCACCAGGTTCGTCATTTCGCCCAATGCTCCTGTACGCCAGATCTGGATTTCGGCCCTGACCACCAGTTTCAAGCTGGACTGGTCGGATGCGGACCAGGAATTTGTCCTGGCAAAGACTGGCGAGAAACTGAAACCGTTAGTGGCGCGTGTGATCAATCAGCAACTGGGCGAGGAAGCGATCAATCTGAGCTGAAGCGAGTCATTCTCGGTGGATGCGCGAGCACCCTGGCCCGTGCGGCGGACCCCGCACTCGGTACTGGGTACTCGGTACTAACTTCCTGACCCCAGCTTCTGCTTCAGGTGTTTGGCAATCTGCTGGCCGTGAAAGCGGCCGTTCTCGATAAATATCTCGTTGGTGCGCGAGCCCGCCACCACGACTCCCGCCACGTAAATGCCAGGCACGTTCGACTCAAAAGTCTCCGGATCGCAGACTGGCCGGAACTGGTCGGTGGAAAGCTCAATCCCCATGGAGCGCAAAAAATCGTAGTCAGGATGGTAACCGGTCATAGCAAACACGAAATCACTCTTCAGGCGCAGCGTGCCCTGCGGCGTAAACACCACCACGTAGTCTTGCGCAATCTCCTGTACCGTGCTGCTGAAGTGCGCTTTGATTTCTCCGTTGCGAATGCGGTTCTCAATGTCAGGCAGGATCCAGTATTTTACATGCGCGTGCATCTTCGGCCCGCGATGCACCAGGGTCACGCGCGCGCCATGCCGGTACAGCTCCAGTGCCGCAATGGCTGCCGAGTTCTTTCCCCCGACCACCAGCACGTCATGATCGTAATAAGGATGCGGCTCGTGGTAATAGTGAAAAACCTTGGGTAGTTCTTCTCCCGGAATATTCAGGTGATTCGGCAGGTCGTAATATCCCGTGGCGACCACAATCTTGCGCGCCACATAGTCGTACACCCTGCCATGACGGTCGGTGGTCGTGAGCTGAAATTTCCCATCGCTTCCCATCACCGTCTTCACCCACTGATATTGCGCGATGGGAAGACGATAGTGCTCCGCCACCCGCCGGTAATACTCCAGCGCCTCCTGGCGCGTAGGCTTGGGGTTCGCGCTGCTAAACGGAATGCCGCCAATCTCCAGCAGGTCCGGCGTGGTGAAAAACGTCATATTCGCCGGATAGTGGAACAGTGAGTTGACCACGCATCCTTTGTCGATCACCACCACTTTGAACCCCGCTCTCTGCGCTTCAATGCCGCAAGACAGCCCGGTCGGCCCTGCTCCGATGACCGCCACGTCCACCCGGGTCTGCGGGCCGGCTTCCATCCGCGCCCGCGGCAGGGTGTCGGGAATCTCGACTTTCTCGGAAAAACTCTTAGTTATCAATGCAGTCCCCGAATGCCGGCTGACGCACACCTTAACAGCCCGAATAGCATCGCCAACCAGCCGAAGTCAACGATTCTAGCATGCGGGAACTGCACGAATCTGTAAGGAAACTCACGTTCATCAGACCGGCGAGTTCGCCGCCGCCGCGGCAGCTCGGACTTCCTGTTCGATCGTGCCCCAGAGCCTGTCCCGGGCCACTTCCAGGTCACACACATCTAAAGTTTCAGCCAAGAACCAGCCCTGGTATTGAAATAACCAGATCTGCCGCTGGCGCTGCTTTCTCGAAACGAACTTCGGGCATGTTTAGTGGTGGAAAGCTCTGTCATCCTGAGCGAAGTTGTCGTGCGCGAAGCGCATGACAACGCAGCCGAAGGACCCCGAGGTCGCCAGCCTTGGCAGCGCCGTCTCAGGGAATGTTCCCGTCAGCCTGGACCCGCGCTGTCAACCGTCTACCCTCGGCGCGTGACCCTGCCTTTCGCTTGCTTGGCTGCTCGGTCTAGCTTCCGCGTTCAGCCACTACAGCAAACTTCACCCCGATAGCGTGCAGGATGGAATTGATGGTTTCGAAGCGTGGGTGGGCGCCTGCGCTCAGGGTCTTGTAAAGGCTCTCCCGGCCCAGCCCCGCGTCTTTGGCAATCTGCGCCATGCCTCGTGCTTTGGCCACGTGGCCGAGCGCGGCGACGAATGCCTCGGGGTTTGGGTCTTCCGCAGCCGCCGAAAGATACTCCGCGATGACCGCATCGTTATCCAGATACGCCGCTGCATCGAATGGTTTATAAATTGTTTTCTTCATGGTTTCGCCCTTTTGAGTTCGCGAGCCATTCTTCTTGCCTTGACGATGTCTTTCGCTTGCGAGGCCTTTACGCCGCCGGCCAGCAAAACATAGATCGTCGATCCTGTTCGTATGTAATAAACGCGATACCCCGCTCCAACATGAATGCGCATTTCCGAAATGCCTTCCCCGACAGGTGCGCAATCGCAGAAATTTCCAAATGCCGCGCTCGTAAGGCGAGCCAGGATTTTGGCCTTTGCCTTTTGGTCGGCTAAGACGCGACAGCCACGCATCGAATTCGGACGACCGAAGCAGCGTGTTCACGTTATTTTTAGTGTATCCGAGTGGATACTTTTATGCAAGCAAGTGCTGACGCTCGTATTCTGAGCGAAAATCCCCTCACCCCGCCGTATAATGGTCGGTTCCTTATACCCAGCCGCCGGGCGTAGCCGCTTCGCGCTCCGGTCCGACGCACAGGAGATCATCATGTCTACTCTTACCGATCCCGCCGCACCGACTCAAATGAAGACCCGCACAGAATCCGACAGCATGGGAAAGATCGAGGTCCCAGCCAACGTCTACTGGGGCGCGCAGACCCAGCGCTCGCTTCTGCATTTCGCCATCGGCTGCGACACCATGCCACCTGAGCTGATCCGCGCTTTCGGCACGCTCAAGAAGGCATGCGCGCTGGTCAATCAGGACCTCGGCAAGCTCCCGCCCGACAAGGCCAAGCTCATCGTGCAAGCCGCCGACGAAGTCATCGCCGGCAAACTCAACGACCAGTTCCCGCTGCGCATCTGGCAGACCGGCAGCGGCACCCAGACCAACATGAACGTCAACGAGGTCATCTCGAATCGTGCCATAGAGATTGCTGGCGGCGAGATGGGATCGAAAAAGCCCATCCACCCCAATGACCACGTCAACATGTCGCAGTCCTCGAACGACACTTTCCCCGCTGCCATGCACATTGCCGCGGCCGAGCGCGTAAAGAACGCGCTGATTCCCGCAGTCAGAACTGTGCGCGACGCCATTCTCGCCAAAGCTAAAGACTTTGACAGCATCGTCAAGATCGGCCGCACCCACCTGCAGGACGCCGTACCGCTGACCATCGGCCAGGAGTTCGGCGGCTGGGCCAGCCTGCTCGACCGCGACATCAAGCGTCTGGAGCTGGTGCTCGACGGCTTGTACGAACTCGCCATCGGCGGAACCGCCGTAGGCACTGGGCTGAACGCGCATCCGGAATTTGCCGAGCGCGCCGCCAGCAAGATCGCCGAACTCACCGGACTGCCTTTCCGTTCCCACCCCAACAAGTTCGCTTCGCTGTCCGCGCACGACGAAATCGTCTTCGCGCAGGGCGCCCTCGAAACCCTGGCCGCCTCGCTCATGAAGATCTCGAACGACATTCGCTGGCTGGCTTGCGGCCCGCGTTGTGGCTTGGGGGAGTTAATCATTCCGGAGAACGAGCCTGGCTCGTCCATCATGCCGGGCAAGGTGAACCCCACGCAGTGCGAAGCCATGACCATGGTCTGCGTGCAGGTCCACGGCGCAACCGCCGCGGTCGGATTCGCCGGCTCGCAAGGCAATTTCGAGCTCAACGTATTCAAGCCGGTGATGATCTATAACTTCCTGCACTCGGTCACGCTGTTCACCGACGCCTGCCACGGCTATGTCGAGTACATGGTCAAAGGCATCGAGGTCGACCGCGCGAAAGTTGATGGGTACGTGAAGAACTCGCTGATGCTGGTGACCGCGCTCACGCCCAAGGTCGGATACGACAAAGCCGCGCAGATCGCCCACACCGCCCACGTCGAACACAGCAACCTGAAAGAAGCCGCGCTGAAACTGGGCTATTTGACGGCCGAGGAGTTCGATCAGTTAGTCAAGCCAGAGCGGATGACGCGGCCGTAATAATTCAAATCCCTGTACGGAGTCATCCCGAAGCCCCGCGCTTTTTCCAGCGGGGCGAGGGATCTGGCGCGGAGTGTCGGGGAAGTTCCAGCGAAGCCGCGCAGATGACCGACAAGTATAGAATCCACGGCATGCGAAGCCGACGCGAACAATTGAAGCCGAAAATTCGACGGCTAAAGAGAGTTCTCAACCGGATCAACCGTTACCTCGATGACCTGTTGATTTATCCACGCGGAGGAACGTACCTTGATGCCACCGTCCTAACTCTCCTTTCCAAGAGTTTGGCTCTCTCGAGGAGCACGGTCTGCTTGGTGCAGAACGGCTTCGGCGAGGAGGCGTTCGCGGCATCGCGCACGCTGCTCGAACTGGCACTGAACCTGCGGTATATCACCAACGGGCGCACTCCCGAGGCCCGGGCGAAGAGATTCGTCCAGTTCGTCGCCAAGATAAAGCTTGAGTGGGGTAACCGGGCCGTTGAACACTTCGCGTGGACGCAGAAATCCGTGCGACAAAACTCGCCGTTCTACCAGGAGTTCCAAATCCTAAAGCGTAAGTATCCAAAGCAGACCTGGCTGCAGGCGAGTAGAAAGCATTCAAAGGGCATTTGGACGATGGCGATGGAACCGGACAGGTTCGAAAAAGTCGCCGTCGTGGACCGGAAAGGGAAGCCAATGCTTGATAAACGCGGACGCCCCAAGATGAGACCCTTCACTTGGGAGTTCGACTACGAGGTCATTTATTTCTGGACTTCGCAGTATGTTCACGTGACCATCGATAGCCTCGATAACCACGCAGCCATACCGCACAAGCCGTTCAAGGTCTATAACCCGCAGACCGGGACGCCCCTTCGTAGGACTGACCTCGGCGATATGGCGCTCTTTAACACTGCGATAACAATGCACAAGATCCTAATCGCAGCATTCCGCAGCCTTGGGCAAACATACCCGGACGAGCTATCTAAACTCATCGAAGCCTGTGTCAGATCATTCGTCCCGGATGTGAAGCAGGCCGCCTGACCCCTTGGCGGGGACGGGGACGCCCGCGCCTACATCGTCGCGCTGGCGGTGGGGCTGCGCTTGGACCTGAGTCAGGGCACGTGCCACCCCGCGCCAGATCCCTCGCCCCGCTGAAGAAGGCGCGGGGCGGCGGGACGACGCCGTCACACCGAGCGCCCGCTCTAGAAGCTGAACTTCATCCCAAACTCAATCACCCGCGGCGAACCCAGTGCGAACACGCCCGATCCCAGTCCTAACCGGTTGCTATTCGGCTGCTCTCCAGAAGTGCCGTTGACCGTCCCCGGGACCGAGCTGCCCATCGCGCTCAACACGCCGCTCAGACCGGTCAATGAGCCATCGAAGTTCGCCAGGTTCATCAGGTTGTAAAACGAAACTCCCGGCGAAATTTCCCAGGTGTGGCCCCAGTGTTCGGTTTTGTACACCCAGTTGAGGCTCAAATCAATATCGCGCAACCAGCGCTGGTTGGCCTGGTTCGCGGGCGCGGGCTGAATTTGCTGCTGCACGCCGCCCAGGCTTTGCAACTGCCCCAGCGTGAACAGGCCGTCCTGAATCAGTACTTGGCCCGCCGGCGTGGGCTGGCCGGCATAGTTCTGGTTGTAGTTCTGAATGTATTTATTGATGTTGCTGGCATTCACGCTCCGTGCGTACGCCCCGACGTTGGTCCCGGGCAAAACATCGCCGTAGCCCCCGTTAGAGGCGTAGCTGCCGTCTCCGGTGCCGTCGCCCGTCACGTCGCTCACAAAAATCCCGCCAGGCAGGCCAGACGTCGGCAAAGTAATGGTGACCGGAAGCGGGCTGTAGAAGTGACCAATCATCCCCAGGCGGAAGGAATGCGGCAGGTCCATCGTTCCGCCGAACGAAACCTGGTTATGTCGGTCCAATCCATTCGGCCCGACGTAATGCAGCGGGTTGTTGAAATCGGTAGCAATGCTGATGAAGTCGCTGTCCGTCGCCGGCGCAATATATTTCGATAGCGCCCAGGAAACCTGCAGGGTCATAGCGGAGATGTGTTTGAACGGATTGCGCACGTCCTGCCTCAGCGAAAACTGAAATCCGTTATATTCCGCCCGCCCGGCAGGGGATAGCATCTGGTTGGCGCCCAGGTTGGGATGCATGCCGGGAAACGCCGCATTCGGACAAGGACCTCCACTGCACAACGAGTAGCCCGAATCCAGACCGTTGGTCGCGAAATCGGCGATCGTAGCTCCCCCGCCTCCCGGATGAAGTCCCGGACAATTGGAGATCGCCGCATTTATCGACGCGACCCCGCAACCTGCCAACGTTGCGTTAATCGCTGCCTGCGCAGCTGCCAGATTGACAAAACGCGCGTCCCCCACGTGGTTGGTATCAATCGCCAGTAGCGTGTGGGTCTCGATGTTCCGCAGATAATCCATGGTGAACACCATCCCGGGGCGAATCTCGTGCTGCAGGCCAAGATTCATCTGCACCGAACGCGGGCTAACGTAATTGGGCGCCAGCAGGTCAGTGCCGGTAACATTCGGTCCATCTGACTTCGCGGTGCCAATGTATCCGGGATTAGCCGCGCCTCCGGCGGCGATGGTCGCCGCCTGGTATGCCGCCTGATTCGCTGCAATCTCACTGGCAACTTGGCCAATTGGCTGGCCGCAAATCCCGCTCCAGTTCTGCACTTGACCATTCGGCAGCGTAAACATACCCCCGCTGCCATTCGTGCAGACCGGCGGGTTCAACAGGAACAGTCCCTTTTGCAGCCGCGCTGGCCGGTCGTAGGCCGTGTTGTTCCAGATGGCGTTTTCGTAGAAAAGCCCAATGCCTCCGCGCAACACGGTTTTTCCGCGGCCGCTCGGGTCCCACGCGATTCCCAGCTGCGGTGCGAAATTCTTGTTCGGCTGATTGACTCGATTACCCAATCCCGCGCCCCATTGGTTGATGAATGGAATCGGTCCAAGATCGCTGTCCGAGCGCCATGTGTCCCGCACATAGCGGAGTCCGTAGGTCAACGTCACGTTGGGTTTGATTTTCCACGTGTCCCCAAGGTAGCCCGAGACGCGGTAATCCGGTCCGGTGCCGCCCGCCGGAAATCCAAATGCCGGCACTTCCGTCGCATAGCCAATGCCATTGCCCAAGGTTACGTTCTTAACCGGGTAGGTCAGCGGGTTGCTCGGGTCACAGGTTCCTGTGCAATCGGCGAGATTCGCATTCACCGCCGGCGCCAGCCCCAGAAAGCTGGCAAAGCCTCCGCCAAAGATCCGGTTCAGCCCGCCGCCGTAACGCAAAATGTGCGATCCCTTCGCCTTGCTGCCGTCGTATTTGAACTGCCAGTCGGTCTGATAAGTCTGCTGCGGCGCCAGGTAGCTGGGGCCGGAGCACAGATAGTCCACGCTGGCAGTCAGGCAGTTGGGATCGGTGCCAATGGCCAGCTCGATGCTTGGGAGCGGATCATAAATGCCTGTCCCGGCCGTCGCGTCCACTATCGCGTTACGGAATTTCATGTAGCCGAAGCGGATGCTGTGAGTGAAGCCGCCCGTGTTGAAGTCAAGTCCTACGGCATGATCCGGCGTATGGTTGCGGTTGGCAAAAGGCTGAAACGAATTGGGAATCGTGGCCAGCACGCTCCGATTCTGGTCATAGGAGAAGCGATAAAACAGTTTGTACTTGTTGTTGATAACCCAATCCAGCCGCCCCAGCCCTTCGGTTTCGCGGAACGGCGAATCATACTTGCCCACCAAAGCCGCGAACGGTCCGCTGGGCAAGACTGGATTGAGCAAATCCTGCTTGTTGTGTTCGACGTCGACAAAGAAAAACAACTTGTTCTTAATGACCGCTCCGCCGAAGTTGCCGCCCAACTCATTACGCTGAAAATAATTGTCGGAAGCCCCGGGCAGATTGGCGTTCAGCGTCTGATCGCGAAAAGCGTAAAACCCCTCGCCGTGATAAGTATTCGTGCCGGACTTGGTCGTCACATTGACCGAGCCCGACGACGTCAATTCCGTCGAAAGGTCGAGCGACGATTGCTGAATCTGAAATTCCTGGATGCCGCTGGCCGGCACATTCTGCGTCGTCGTGCCTACGGTTTCATCGCTGATGTCCAGGCCATCCACCTCAATGCGCGCGGTGCGCCCGAAACGCCCTCCGAACGAAATAGAAGAAAAACCGTTCTTGGTCGGATCAAAGTCTCCGCCGTCCTGAATTTGCACCCCCGGCTCCAACTGCGCCAAGTCAAGAAAATTCCGCCCGTTGATGGGCAGGTTGTCGATCTGCTGCGCGTTGAGCACCCCCTGCACCGTCGCCTGCTCGGTGTTCACCGCGATCTCCGTTGCTTGCACCTGCACAACTTGCGAAGCCTGGCCCACCTGCAGCTTCACGTTTCCGGCAGCCGTCACTCCTACCAGCACGGTGAGTTGAAGTTCGTCGGTCTTGAAGCCCGGGGCTTCCACTTTCACCATGTACTCGCCCGGAGTCAGCGCGCCCGAGGTGTAAGTGCCGGCGGACGTGCTGTTCACTTCAAACACGCGCCCGGTGGACTTGCTGCTGATCGTGATCTTGGCGTCGGCGACCACCGCTCCCGAAGGGTCGGTGACCGTCCCTTGAATGCTTCCGGTAGAAATGGTCGTCTGAGCCAGCGCGGTTGCGCAGCAAAGCAAAACCACCCCGCACAGCGCCACCATCGTAACCACATTCGTTCGACTGCGATGACGAAAAGAATCAAGAAACATTGCCCAAGGTCCCTTCAAGCAAAATAGAACCGCGCCCGCCACTCCCACTGTCATCCTGAGGAAACCAAACCTTCGCTCCGCAAACGTTCCCGACAAAGAGCCAGCCCTGAACCGAATGGCGAAGGGATATGTGCATTCCTAATCCATGAACACTAATACCGGGCCGGCTATCATGTCCAGCGCCAGCAAACTGAACACCGTCCAGATTAGTTTAGTTAAGGGTGTAACCGGGGCGGAAACTGATTTGAAAGGGCTGGCTTCATCCGCGCCGCAGCCAGGCCTCCAACAACAGAGCCCCGCGTAAAGCCCCGCGATGGCGAGCCGACGGCTGCAGGCCTAAAAGTTCACGAGAATTTCATCTCCCCGCCATGCGTCCGCCATATTCGGCGTGCTAAGCTTGAGGGGTCGCTGGAACCAGGCTCCGGCGCACATCGCATCGTTCGATAGCAAACCCCGCCCTGCGCGCCCCACCGGCGACGTTTATTCCACAACAAGGAGAAACGTTATGCGATTCAAAACAAAAATTCTGTTAGTCCCTCTTCTTCTCATGGCGGCGCTCGGGCTTGCTCAGAACCCGCCGCATTTTCAGCACATCATTATCGTCTTCCAGGAGAACCGTACGCCGGACAATCTGTTCGGTGGCAATATTTCCCTGCTGCCTGGGGCCGATCTGCAAACCGGTCCGAAGTCTCCGGGCTCCTGGTGCCTGGGTGCCTGCTTCGACCCAAACCACGGCCATACCCCGTGGGAGACCATGTGGAATTACAACAATCAGGGATGGCAGGGAGGGATCGGGGCCTGCTACGAGGGGTACGCCGACACCTGCTTCATATTCACGCCGTTCAGCACGTGCAACGGGCAGGTCGTAAACCCGCCGCTTCCCGACTGCGTGCAGCAGACTTACGTGGATTACAACTACGACGGCGGGGTCGTGCAGCCGTACTTCGAGATCGCTCAGAACTACGGCTTCGGCAACTACATGTTCGCCACCAATGAGGGCGGCAGCTTCCCCGCGCACCAGTTCATTCTGTCCGGGACTTCAGCGCCCAGCGGCACTATCAACGGCCTCGACTACCATTTCTTTGCCTCCGAGAATCCCACACATCAGACGGATACCGGGTGCGCTGGCTCGGGCAGCGACAGCGTGCTGGTCATAGACACTACCGGCAACGAACATAACTATCCGCCCGTCAAACCCTGCTTTGACCACAACAGCCTGCCCACGCTGCTCGACAACGCAGTGCCAAACCCCATTAGCTGGAAGTACTACACCTCCGGCGAAAAGGGCATCTGGACTGCCCCCAACGCGATACAGGAGCTATGCTTGCCCCTGGTACCCCAGGGCTCAAAGCTGGAGTGCGGAAACCCCGACTGGATCAACAAGGTGGTTCTGGACCCCGGACAGGTACTCGTCGACCTGGGCATGGGGACGATCCCGCAGCGCTGTGCCTTGCCGCAGGTGAGTTGGGTGATCCCTAACGGTGACCGCTCGGATCATCCCGGCTTCCAAGCTACCGAGAACAGCTCCACCGACATCGAGGGCGGCCCGGCCTGGGTGGCGGACATCGTTAACGCCGTGGGCACCACTACCTGCACCGACAACGGCACACCCTACTGGCAGGACACCGCCATTTTCATCGCTTGGGACGACTGGGGCGGCTGGTGGGACCACATCAACCCGGCTACCGTGCCGGGCATAGGGGTGTACAACAACTGCCAGAGCTGGGGTTGCGGATACACTTGGGGCTTCCGCGTACCCCTGCTCGTGGTTTCGGCCTACACCGGGATCTACAAGAACGGTACCTACTACCCTTACATTTCTGGCGACACCCGTACCCAAGGCATGACGTTCCCCTATATCCACGACTTCGGCAGCATTCTGGGGTTCATAGAGAACAACTTCGGGCTCGGGATTGGGAATATCAACAAGGTCAACAATTACCCGTTCGACGACTACTACGCCCCCGACGCCCAGGGGGGCAATATTCCGCTGGCCGATTTCTTCAACCAGATTCCCATAAATAAGCCGCGCCCGTTTGTGTATATCAACATTCCGCCGGCGTGGCAGAGTTACGACTATAACTACTTCATCAACTACTTCGCGAACGGCAATCCGCCGCTCGACCCGGACAACGACGCAGTTGACAACGACTGAGCACACGTATCTCGTAACGGGCGGGGAGTGCGGCAAACCGCGCCTCCCGCTGCCCTTTTGGCACATTGGTGATATGCTGTTTGTTGGCGGGGCCCGGCCTGCGCCCCCCCGCCCTGCTGCCCCTCAAACTAAGGAGGTCCGCCATGGGACGCAAATGGTCACACCCAAGCCTGACTGTCCTTGCGGCAGTTCTCATAGCGATAACTGCCCCCAGCGCGCCGGCCGCCAGCAAGTACAGGGTGCTTCATTCCTTCAGCGGCAAGCCTGACGGGGGAGGGCCATTAGCAGGCGTGGCGCTCGACACCAAGGGCAACGTCTACGGGATGACATGGGGGGGCGGAGCGTATGGGTACGGCGCGGCCTTCGAGCTGATGCCCGGTGCAGGGGGTAGATGGACCGAAAGCATCCTCCACAGTTTTTGCCGTCCAGGGCATTGCAGCGACGGCTCGCCGGGGTCTTCGGGCGTGACCCTTGACGCATTCGGCGATGTCTTCGGCTCAACCACGACCACCTCCTTCGAGATCACTCCCGGGCTCAGCGGCTGGAGCTTTACCGTAATCTACGACACGGGCTCGGGCGGTTTCGTTTTGGACGAAGCTGGAAACCTTTGCGGGGCGTGGGGACCGGGGAAATACGACTACGGCGACGTCTTCGAGCTATCGCCCGGCTCCGGTGGTTGGACCGAGAAGGATCTCTACGACTTCCACGGTGGCTGCGACGGTGATGAGCCGGCATATCCCCTGACCTGGGATAACGCCGGAAACCTTTATGGGGTGACCATCGGCGGCGGTTGTCACAAGATCGACATGGTCTACCAGTTGCGGCCCACTAACGGCCAATGGAAGGAGCATGTTCTGCGGAGATTCCCTGGGTTTAATGGCGATGGCTACGCATTCCACGGTGGTGTGACGTTCAGGAGTGACACAGGGAACCTGTATGGCACAACAATGACCGGTGGCAAGGATGCCAACGGAACCGTGTACGAACTTTCGCTGCAGAGCGACGGCAAGTGGAAGGAAACCATCATCCATCAGTTTCCCGTGGTTTATGACGGGGCCAGCCCGGTTGGAATGCTCGCCATCGATCCCGCAGGTAACCTGTATGGCGTCGCCGGCGGTGGTACCGGCCCATGCGGCGGAGGCGGCTGCGGGCTGGTTTATAAGCTTACTCCGGGCAAAAATGGCAAGTGGGAGTACAAGGTCCTGCACCGCTTCACCGGCCCGGACGGTGCGGCGCCCCAAGCCGGCCCCACCTTGGATAGCAAAGGTAACCTCTTTGGCACCACTCAGCTCGGCGGCAAGTACGGCGCCGGCGTCGTGTTTGAGCTCACCCCATAGCTGGGCACGACCGTGGAACTGCTACTCGTTAAGGCTAGAACCGCGATTTCGTCGTGTAATACCCGCTGCGGTGTCGCACGTTCAAGCCGCCCGCCGCTTTCACCTTGACCTCAATTCGGCGGAAACTTGAGTCCGCAAATTTCTGCGAGGGGTAATACGCCAGCAAATACTGCGTGCGCAGCTCATCGCTGATCTTACTGAATGCGCTGTCCAACTGGGAGAGCGATTCCGCGTAGTAGTACTTGCCGCCCGTGTCCTCCGAAAGCTGGATCAAAGCATGTTCGCCGCCGGTATCGCGCCCGGCGCTGGCTTCAATCGGCACCACAATGATGCTGTAAACGATCGCCTCCGCTTCCTGTGCCGCCCGCACCGCTTCTTTGTAGTCCGTCCGGCTGGCCGTGTCGCCGCCGTCAGTGATCACCACAATCACTTTCCGTCCTTGCCGGCTTTCCAGCGCCCTCGATCCCAGAAAAAGCGCATCATACAACGCCGTTGCCGCTCCCGGACGTACGTGCTCAATCCCCCGGTCAATCGTCTTCAGGTCGGCGGTGAAGGGCACGACTTCGGTCACGATTTCGCTGAACTCATACAGGCAAAGCGAATCCTGCGCGCGCAGGATCGCATGCGCAAACCGTTTCGCCGAATTCAACTCCAGCGGCAGATCCTTGCGTGTGCTCAGGCTGGTATCAATATCGAGCACGATGGAAAGCGGCAGCGCCGACTCTTTATCAAAAACCGAGATCTTCTGCGGCTCGCCATTTTCCGACACCTCGAAATCCTCTTCCTGCAGGTTTGCCACCGGCGCGCCGTGCTGGTCGGTCACCGTGACGAACACATTGACCAGCTTCACCTCCACTTTGATTTCGGGATTTTGCGCCGACTCATCCTTGGTGGAAGAAGTCTTGGAAGTCGCAGTCGATCCCGACGCCCAGGGCGGCTTGGGAACCTGGGACTGGGATAGCCCAGCGGCCAACACCACAAAAGCCAACAGAATTCGCATGAGGAAACTTGATTCTAATCCGGATTTCTTACCACGGAGGCACGGAAACACGGAGAACTTTAATGATGCCGGGGCGGAGATGACCGTCTCATTCTCTCGCCCTTTCAACCTTGTGACCTCGCGCGGAAAATGTGACTTCGTGACCTTGTGGTTATGCCTTCCCGGACGCCTGTTGTCAAACTGCACCACTACCCGCAATTCACTCACTTAGATGCCGCTTCCGCCGCAGGGCTGCCGCAGTCTTTGCAACATCGGACGGAAAAGGCTCCCCATCCGCCCAGACTGCTCCGCCCTCAAAATACTCTTTCTTCCAGATGGGCACCGCACGTTTGAGCGTGTCGATCAGCCAGCGGCAAGCGTCAAACGCCGCCGCCCGGTGCGCGGAAGCAACCACAATCAGCACGCTGGTCTCGCCGATCTCCAGCCGGCCCAGCCGATGAACCATCGCGGCGTCGCGAATGGCAAAGCGGTGCTTGGCCTCCTCGATCAGGCCCTCCATTTGCTTGACCGCCATCGGTTCGTAAGCTTCGTAGTCAAGATACAGCGTACGTCGGTCGCGGGTATTATCACGTACCACGCCTTCAAAAATAACCGTTGCGCCGTCGGCCGGTTGCTTCATCTTCTCCAGCCACGCCGGCACATCGATTTTCTCGCGCACCATCGCCACGCCGTGCGAAGCCTTGCCTGACCCTCCACTTACCGGCGGAAGAAACGCAACCTCGTCACCGTCTTTCAACCTGGCCTCCAAGCCGGCATACTGTTGATTCACCGACACGGCACAGCAAGCCGCAAACTCGGCAAACTTCGGGATGCGCTCTTTGCAGCGCTCCACCACATCTCGCACCGACGCGCCCTCCGGCAGATCAATCACCTGGTCGCCTCCGCCAGCGACGTCTTTCATCATGCCGAAGAATAGAACGCGAATCTGCATCACTAGCCTTGTGCGACATCCTCCAACAGTAGCGCCGCCGTCCCGGCGGCTGTCGTGGGGGCGTCCCGCCCCACATGCGAGGACAAGATGCCCTTTCGGCAGGCTCTGGGCAAACCCTCGCGATAGCCGACAAGATGCCGACGTTAGGGATGTCGACAGAGCTGAACAAGCCCTAGTTTATCGTGAGAATGTTCCGGCTGGGAAAACTCGCAGACGGTGGGTGTCGCCCTTGCCCTTGCCAATCTTTCCGGACAGTCCTCGCGCCCGCTCCACCACGTACAATCGACACTTCAATCGCAGCGAGGTACGGGCTCGCTCGAATCCGCTGCCGCAGGCGCGCAAAAAGAGCAACGGGGAGAAGCGCTTCGCTTCTCCCCGCCCACACTCGAAACCGAACTGCTCAGTTCATATCCAATTCCACGCCGTCGCCAAGGTGAATGTCTTCCAGCGCAAACACGATCATCCCGGTTGAGGTCGTCGGCGTTGTGCTTAGCACCAACACTTCCCCCACTGCCCGCCGCGGCAAATCACGTACGTGTATGATCGGGCCTCCAGTCTTGTTGAAAAAATTGGCTTCAATGGCAGCCGGTCTTCGCTGCGTGTCTTCAGAGATTGATGCCATGAACGAGAGCGAGTCCACGGGGTTGCGCAGATCGTCCGAATAGGGCCGGAAAGCGCGGAAATATTCCCCCGGCTTCACCCCCTGGTTCGAGCCCAGGTTCATGTAAACTTTCCGCCCAGTGCCCAGATACCCGTCAAAATCCCTGGCCAGCACAATCCGGCCGGAGGTCTTTCCGGTCGCCGGCAGAAAACGATCGAATTGCACCGGAGGATGCAGCGGCGGCAACTCTCTCTTCTCGTACTTGATGGCTAAGTCGCCCGGCACGACGTGCTCGCAGGCGAATTCCACTTGCGCGACCGCTTCCTTGCTGCGCACATCCACCACCCGCACAATCCCTAGTTCCGAATAAGGTTGGCCCATCACTTTAAGCATGCTCAATTGACCATCAAAGAACTCGAACCGGTTGGGGTCCTTCAGTTCGCGAACAATTTGATATCGCTGTCCCAGTTCGTAGCCCTTCCCCGCCAGGTAGATCACGTCGCCGTTGGCATATTTGGTGGTGTTTGGCGTGTCCAACCCGCCCGTGACGTAGTTCACGTTCGGCAGCAGTTGCTTGCTCACGAAGCCTGCGCAGGCTAAGTCAGCTTGGTTGGGGCTGGTGATGCGCACGATGGGAAAGGTCTTGTTTGTGGGTTGAGTCCCCTCCGGCGCCGACTGGCTCCCTAGATTCCCCGGCGTGATCGCCTGCTGAGCCAAGCCGGAAATTGCCACCCCCAGAACCAGCAAGAGCACTGTTTTCTTCATGTTGCCTCCCTGCCGCTGGACCCCGTCCAGCCGCCGCCGCACTTTGTTAGTTGCAGAAAACAAAAGACTTGTCCGTTTCCGACACTATCAATCGGTGAGGGGGTGGTCAAGGTTACGGCAGTCGTACGCCGTCTCGTCATTCTCCAGCCTGCAAATTTTTCCCGGGCAAGTATTGCATAAGTGCTTGCAAAACCTTTAAGATAACGCGCCACGCACAAAAGCATGAATGCTGATCCATCTCGGAGCTTATTTACCCGTCTCCGGCCCCTGCGGCCACCCCGTGTTTGTGTCGCCGTAACCGCCTCCGACCCGTCTGAACTGATTGAAAAAGCCGGAGCATTGGCCAAAGACAACTTCTTCCTGGAGTTCAGACTCGACTACTTGCCGCGCCCCGCCTTGGCCATCGCCAAGGTCAAACAGTTCGCCGAGGATTATCCCCTCCTGATGATCATTGCGACTTGCCGGCGAGCCGCCAACGGCGGCAAGTTCAAGGGATCCGTCGCCGCGCAGTTGGATCTGCTGAACAAGGCTGCGGCTGCGGGTTGTCAGTTCGTTGACATGGAATTGCAAAGCGCCGCGCGCTGCAAGCCCGATCAGTTATTCCGCCTGCGCACGCGCGCCGCGCTGATCCTGTCCTTTCACGACTTTCGCGCCACCAAAAAGCTGGACGCGACACTGGAGAAGATGGCGGCGATTCCCGCCGACTATTACAAAATCGTGACCACCGCGACCACCCTCTATGACAACGTGGTCATGATGAAGTTTCTGGAAAAAAACAGCGACCGGCATTCGCTGATCGGATTGTGCATGGGCGAGCAGGGCATCATCAGCCGGGTTCTCGGAGTGCGCGCCGGCAGCGTCTTCACCTTTGCCGCCATCAGCGAGGAACAGAAAACTGCCCCCGGCCAGATGACCGCGCAGCAGTTGCGCAACACTTATCGCATTGAACAGGTTGACGCTGCCACCAAGGTTTACGGAGTAGCTGGCGACCCCGTCGCGCACTCGCTTTCGCCCGCCATCATGAATGCCGCCTTGCGCCGCGAAACGGTGAATGGAGTTTATCTCGCGCTGCATGCCAAGACCCTGAAAGACCTTCTGGCCTGCGTGCGCGACATTCCCATCCACGGAGTTTCAGTCACCATGCCGTACAAAGAGGACGTGGTGCGGCATCTCGACAACACCGACCCGCACACCGCCAAAATCGGCGCCTGCAACACCATCGTCCGCGCCCAGGATGGCAAACTCTACGGCTTCAATACCGATGCTGCCGGTGTGGTGCGCCCGCTGCAGCAGAGAATCTTCCTCGATCAGTCCAAAATCCTGGTCTTGGGAACGGGCGGCGCTGCCCGCGCGGCGGTTTTCGCCCTCAAGGAGCGCGGCGCCGAAGTCTATGTTTTGGCGCGCACTGCCGCTCAGGCCCAGAAGTTGGCGCGGCAGGCCAGAGCTCGCACCGCAAAGCGCGCCGACCTGAAGAAACTGGCCTTCGACGTAATCATCAACGCCACCCCGGTGGGCATGAACAACCCTAACGAATCGCCCCTGCGCGCCGACGAGATCAAAGCAAAGTATGTATTTGATATGGTTTATGATCCGGTCGAGACCAAACTGCTGAAACTGGCCAAAGCGGCTGGTGCGGAAGCCATTTCCGGCATTGAGATGTTCGTTCACCAGGCGGCGCGTCAATTTGAGATTTGGACCGGCAAGCCCGCCCCATGGGACGAAATGCTCCGCGTGGTCACTAGGTCGGTACTGGAACCGCCGGCCAGCAAAGCTCCCCCAAAATAGCCGCAATCCGCTTGCGACCCTGCCACCGATGCCTACCGCCAATAATAGGTTGCTTTTTCCTTTGTTACTAAGGTAATATCGGCCTGTACGCGGCGATAAGCCTTAGAAGTGATCGTAGCACTGCCTCTTACTTCCTTGATTCAAGAGCCGTAACCAACTGTGCCAGTAACCCGGAGCGGCCTCAGCCGTTTCGGCGGTCTGCGGAGAGACTTGATATGGCGTGGTACGCGTATTGCCTCACGGAGTTGCAAACCCTCAGCAATGGAGTCAAAACCCGCCGCCCCTTTCTTCTCGAGGGCATTCAAGGCATCAACGCAGCTCCCGTGCTCAGTTATCCCAGCGGGGAATTTGCTGTGGTGGTCAGTGAGTTTGATTCGCCTCAGGACTCCGTTCAGCTCGACGAGAAGTTAATCTTGGAGCACGCCCGGGTGGTGAGCGTGTGCTTCCGCAGCGGCACCGTGCTTCCTTTCCGCTTCGGCACAGTTTTTGACAGCGATGAAGCCTTGCGCATGGCCGTGCGCACCAACCGCCGCACCTTCTGCCAAAGCGTAGCCAGACTTCGCGGCAAAGCGGAAATGCGGGTTAAGCTGTGGGTGCGCGACGGATCACTGCGCGCCGCCTTGGCCGACGTCGAACTGCCAGACACCGTGGGTGGCGAGTACCTGATCAAGCTGCGCGAGAAGGCTTCCCGTGAGCGCGAGCGCCAGACCAAGGCCAAGGCGCTTTCGGTGCAGGTTCACCGCATGTTCAATCCCCTGGAAGAAGAGGTCAGTTGCAAGCGGGTCAACACCGATGGCATGTTGATCGACATCGCTCACCTCATCGATTCCAAGTCGATTGAGAAATACCAGAACCGCTACAGCACCGCGGCCAAGCAGTTCAAGGACTGCCATATGGCCATCAGCGGCCCTTGGCCGCCGTACCACTTCTTGCCCGGCAAACTGCGCACCGTCGCCTAGGAAATTGTGATTCCGAGCGGGTGGGGAAGAAACAACTTGGGTGCCCCACGGCCTGCCCTGAACTTGTCGAAGGGTCTCGCGCCTTTCGAAACGTGGGAGAACGAAGCATCCCGAACTTGTTGAACTTTCCCCCTCCCATCATCGTACCCTAAGCTGAGGAGAATTCTTATGGCCGCCTTCTTCCTCTGGTGCATTTTGTTTGTCGTCTGCTGGCCCCTGGCGCTGTTGGCCCTGGTGCTGTATCCGATCGTGTGGCTGCTCTTGCTTCCTTTCCGGATCGTCGGCATTGCAGTACACGGCGTGTTGCAACTGGTGTGGGCCGTAGTGACCCTCCCAGCCCGCCTGCTGGCCGCGCCCTTCCGGTTGTAGTGGGTGCCCCACGTTTCCCGCGTTCTTTGCGGGAGGGTGGGAAAGAAAGAACCTTTGGGTGCCCCACGTTTCACGATTTTCGAAACGTGGGAGATCTGGTCACCGTCCTACCGAGCACGCTCCAAACGCCGCATCCACTCCCGCGTCTCCGCTGGCCCCGCAGATGTGCTGGTTCCATTGCTTTTTCAAGTCCGCGGCATGAGGCAGCGCTGCTTTCTGAGAACTGGCCTGCACCGCGGTCGCCGCCGAACTCTGCGGCATCAGCAACGCAAAGCTGTTCACGGTGGTCAGAATCAAACTCACCGCCGCCGCGACTTTGGCCGACAAAACCGCATTGCTGATGTGCGCCGCCTGCAACAGCGCCGGCAGGTTCTGATTAATATCCGCAATCGCGTCCTGAATTTTTTGCATGGTGCCCGCGTTCGGGCTCTGCTTGTACTCGTTGTAAAGCGACTGCAGCAGATTCAAATCATGGCTGGCCTGCGCGGAAATGTTCTGAATTGCGGCCCCCTCTGCGGCGCTGATCTGCTGCCCGCCCTGCAGCGTGTTGACCACGGTGCCGATATTCAGCGCCATCTGCGTAAGTACAGGCAGATCCTCCAGCGCAACGCTGATCCAATCGGCATTGCACCCGGTTGCCAGCGACGCTGCCGACAACACCACCACCAGCACGACTTTCGCTCTAGAATTAATTTTCATGTTTTCTCCATTTCTGATCTGATAATTTGTGAAGATTGCAACTGGAAACTGGCCACTGACTACTGGTCCTTATGGAGTGTCTCGACGAATACCTTCGCAACGCTGCCCAGGCCCACGGACATCTCTGTGCCGGCCAGGTGCTGGGTGTGCGTTTGGCAATGTTGGGTTTGACCAAGCTCGGCATCGACGATCCCCGCGGCAAGGAGCGTAAGCGCCTGGTTACATTTGTCGAAATTGATCGCTGCGCCACCGATGCCGTCGCTCTCGTCACCGGCTGCCGTCTCGGCAAGCGCGCTCTCAAGTTTCGCGATTGGGGCAAGATGGCCGCGACCTTCGTCGATCTCACCACCGGCAAAGCCATCCGCATCGCCGCGAAAGAGTCGTCCAAAAAGCTCGCCCGCCAGATGCATCCGGAATTGGAAAGCAAGAACCAGCAGCAGATGCTGGCCTATCGCGAAATGTCAGACGACGACCTGTTCACCACCCAATGGGTGAAGGTCGACCTGCCCCCGGAAGAATTTCCCGGCTATAAGGGCGAACGAATTGTTTGTGATTTATGCGGCGAAGGCATCAACTTCCGCCGCGAAGTGCGACGCGAGGGCCAGATTCTCTGCCGCTCCTGCGCCGGCGAAAAGTACTACGAACCGCTATGAAGCTGCCGCGTAACGACCGCATCTCCCTGGATTGTCATCTCGACCGGGAACGCGAAGTGGAGAGAACTGGTTTTTCAGGCGTCGCGCGACGGCCATGAAATCAGGCCCCCTGCGCCGCCTGCTCGAACGCATTTGCTACTCGCAGCACCGTCGACTCATCAAAATGCTTCCCCAGAATCTGCAAGCCGATGGGCAGGTTTTCTTTCGTCTCGCCGCACGGCACGGAAATCCCCGGAATCCCCGCCAGATCGGCCGTTACCGTGTAGATGTCGGCCAAATACATCGCCAGCGGATCATCCACTTTCTCGCCCAGCTTGAACGCGGGCGTGGGGCACGTGGGCGTCACGATCGCGTCTACCTCCTGGAAAGCCTGCTCAAAATCGCGCGCCACCAGAGTCCGCACTTTTTGCGCTTTCAAGTAATAAGCGTCGTAATAGCCCGCGCTCAGGACGTAGGTTCCCAGCATGATGCGCCGTTTCACTTCCGCCCCAAACCCCTGATCGCGGGTGCGGCGATACATTTCGGCCAAGGTTCGCGCATCGGCCGCGCGATGCCCGTACCGAACGCCGTCAAACCGGGCCAAGTTCGTCGAAGCTTCCGCAGTCGCAATGATGTAATACACTGGAATCGCATACCGGGTGTGCGGCAGCGAGATTGGAACAATCTCGCATCCCAGTTGCGCCAGCTTCTGGATGGCAGCCTCTATGGTGCTACGAACTTCCCCGTCCAGGCCTTCCGCGAAATATTCGTTTGCCACGCCGATTCGCAAGCCACGCACCGGCTTCTCCAGTTCCGCCACATAATCCGGAACGGGCGCATCCGCGGAAGTTGAGTCCATGGGATCGCGGCCAGCGATCACGCCCAGCACAATCGCCGCATCTTTCACCGTCTTCGTCAGCGGGCCGATGTGATCGAGCGACGAGGCAAACGCAATCAACCCATAGCGCGAGACGCGGCCGTAGGTCGGCATCAGGCCCACCACACCGCAAAATGACGCCGGCTGCCGGATCGAGCCGCCGGTATCGGAACCCAACGCGGCCACGGCCAGATCTGCCGCTACGGCGGCGGCCGATCCGCCAGACGACCCTCCCGGCACGCGGCTCAAATCACGAGGATTATGCACCGGATGCCATGCCGAATTCTCGTTCGACGAGCCCATGGCAAATTCATCGCAATTCACTTTTCCCAGTACGACGGCTCCGGCAGCTTCCAGTCGCGCCACCGCGGTGCAGTCGTACGGAGGAATGTAGTTACCCAGAATCTTCGATCCCGCCGTGCTGCGCACGCCGCGAGTGACCATCACGTCCTTGATGGCGACCGGCACGCCGCCCAGCGGAGGCAGCGGTTCGCCCTTGGCCGCGAGAGCGTCGATCTCAGCCGCCTTGGCCAGCGCGCGGTCCTTGCACAAAGTCAGGTACGCGCCGATAGCGGGATCATGCTTCTCGATCTTGGCGTAGTACTGCTCCACCAACGCAGCCGCAGTCGTTCGCCGCTCCTGAACGGCGGAGCGAGCACTCTCAATCGTGAGTGAGCTGAGTTCCATGGCTCAGTGGTTAGTGGTTGGTGGTCAGTAGTCTAGGCTCGGCAAAGTCGGCAAATCGCTGGCCACTCGCTGCTGAGCACTGTGTTTTATCTTTCAATCACCTTGGGCACTTTGAAAAACGTTCCATCCGACTGGGGTGCGTCTGCGACTGCCAGTTCATGCGGCAGCGACTTGCGCAAGCCTTCGAGCACATCTTCGCGTCCGGCAGCGGCGAGGTTCTGACCCCTGGCGACTTGCGCCATCGGTTCCACGGAAGCGGTATCTACTTCTTTGAGCCGGTCCATGTAATCGAGAATCGAGTTGAGGTCGCGCAGCATGCGGCCGCGCTCCTGCTCCGTGAGTTCAAGGTTGGCGAGTTCGGCAACGTATGCGACGTCTTTTTCGCTGACTTTCATGCCAGATCAGAAGTACCGCGGCGACCTAAAAAGCTTCTTTCTAACTCTTTAATTTCAGAATACCAGTTCGCCTGACCCAAATATGCCACGTTTGGCAACAATTTTTTCTGCTTCGATTCATCAGGTTGCGCAGATTTCGCCGCCGGAAGGGGCTTGACAAGAAAATTGAGTGGCGTCGGAAACTTGGCATGCCGACCCTGAACGAAGCCGGGACGTGTGTGTCCGACCATGCATTCTGCCGGGAAATAGGAATTCCCTTCGGCAGGCTCAGGGGCAGGCTCTCACTTCGTTCGGAATGACAATCGGTCAAGGGACTTCTGGGCATTTCCGCAGGCTGTGAGCGTGCTTCTTGTCCGCCATCACAGACTCCGGTTGATCTTCCAACTACTCTCCGGACATTGTCATGCTGAGCGCTGTGTTCTTCTGAGTTGTTGCCTCCGTAGTTGCTATAATGGACTTGTCACGGTGGGAGTAGCTCAACTGGCAGAGCACCGGACTGTGGCTCCGGTTGTTGCGGGTTCGATTCCCGTCTCCCACCCCAAAAAAGCCTTTTTTCCGCTCTTGACCCCCAAACGTGAAAATTTGTGATTCTTGCCCTTGCATATTGCGGCTCCGGCTGACATGATTTACCAAATCTGTTAGAGGACAGCTGCTATGCCATCCTCCCAAGATGAGAGTGTCTTGCTGGCACTAAAAAGCGAACTGGAGTTCCTAGAAAAGGGACGGTATCGTGAGCCTGTGGCCTGGCGGCCGCCCTTCATCTTTGAGGATTCTCCCATCTGTTCGGGAGGGGGAGCGGGCTGCCCTGGCGGCGATTGCCTGCTCAAGCGGTTCGTTCCACCCGAGTACCAAGAACTCCAGTCGCCGTGCCGGTACATCCCGCTCAATGAGAAAGGCGAGACGGTGGACAGCCTCTATCGCACGGGCACGCACGAAGAACTGGAAACCGCACTCCGTGACTGGCTGCTGGCAAAAATTGAAGAGTTGGAAGGCTTGCCTTAGCAGCCCGTGGTGAAACTCGAACGCCCAAGTCCAGCGCCTAAAGGCGCACTTATAACGCAGCACTTTACGGCATGCCTGAACAGGCTGCGGAAAAAGTCGCTTTCAGACCTCAGGCGCTAAGGCGCGTAGTGATCACAAAGCGGTTATCACAGCGCTGAAGCGTGTACGTGAGAACTCGGTCGTCCCTCCGGGACTTTGGTTATTTGTTCCACTTTACCCAGCGCTGAAGCGCTGGGCTAGTATCGGTCGTCCCTTCGGGGCTAGTTTTTTTGCGGATCTGTTCGACCGCCTCACAAAGAATTAGGCTCTTACGCACACGCTGAAGCGCGGGCACATCTTCGGTGACTGTGCGGCGGTTTTCGGCGGCGTGTCCTGTCCTTAGCAAGTTAAAATGTCCGCTTTTTGAAGCAAGTGAAATGTCCGGTTGAGTCATAGGGACGGCCTCACTGAGGCTGCCGTGGGGTTGGTTTTGGGGGATGGGGTTGCAGGGGAA